>Ga0114984_1000297_pt1 | contig 19434 bp, 23 predicted proteins | sample Shrwel1BS1Day1_FD_96987 | JGI IMG/M metagenome (GOLD analysis project Ga0114984, IMG submission 96987) | Subsurface microbial communities from deep shales in Ohio, USA - Utica-3 well 1 S-1-Day1 | ecosystem: Environmental > Aquatic > Deep subsurface > Shale gas/oil reservoir > Produced water/Flow...
CGAGGGCAATGCCCCCGTCGAACTGCCCGTTCTGACCGGCACTGTTGGTCCCGATGTAATCGATGTGCGGAGCCTGACCGCCACGGGTCGGTTCACCTTTGATCCTGGTTTCATGTCGACCGCTTCCTGCGAGTCGAAGATCACCTATATCGATGGCGACAAGGGCATCCTGCTGCACCGCGGCTACCCCATCGAGCAGCTCGCCGAGCGCTCCGACTACCTGGAAACCTGCTACCTGCTGCTCAACGGCGAACTGCCGAGCAAGGAAGAGAAGGCCAAGTTCGTCAGCACCATCAAGAACCACACCATGGTTCACGAGCAGCTGAAGACCTTCTTCAACGGTTTCCGCCGCGACGCCCACCCGATGGCCATCATGTGTGGCGTGGTCGGCGCCCTGTCCGCCTTCTATCACGACTCGCTGGACATCAATAATCCGCAGCATCGCGAGGTTTCGGCCATGCGCCTGGTGGCCAAGATGCCGACCATCGCCGCCATGACCTACAAGTACTCCATGGGCCAGCCCATGATGTACCCGCGTAACGACCTGAACTACGCGGAAAACTTCCTGCACATGATGTTCAACACCCCGTGCGAGATCAAACCGATCAGCCCGGTGCTGGCCAAGGCGATGGACAAGATCTTCATCCTCCACGCCGACCATGAGCAGAACGCCTCCACCTCCACCGTCCGCCTGGCCGGCTCTTCCGGCGCCAACCCGTTCGCCTGTATCGCCGCCGGCATCGCCGCGCTGTGGGGTCCGGCACACGGCGGTGCCAACGAAGCGGTGCTGACCATGCTCGACGAGATCGGCAGCGTGGACAACATCGACAAGTACGTGGCCAAGGCCAAGGACAAGAACGATCCGTTCAAGCTGATGGGCTTCGGCCACCGCGTGTACAAGAACTTCGATCCGCGCGCCAAGGTCATGAAGCAGACCTGCGACGAAGTGCTGGCCGAGCTGGGCATCAACGACCCGCAATTGGAACTGGCGATGAAGCTCGAAGAGATCGCGCGCAACGATCCTTACTTCAAGGAGCGCAATCTCTACCCGAACGTGGACTTCTACTCGGGCATCATCCTCAAGGCCATCGGCATTCCGACCTCGATGTTCACCGTGATCTTCGCCCTGGCACGTACCGTGGGCTGGATCTCGCACTGGAAGGAAATGCTCTCCGGCCCGTACAAGATCGGCCGTCCGCGCCAGCTGTACACCGGTTACGAGCAGCGCGACCTGCCCGCCGATCACGACTGATAGCGCCGCGAGACGAAACGAAAAAGGCTGCCCATCCGGCAGCCTTTTTTATTGATAACGCCACGTTTTCAGCGGCCCTCCACCTTGGCCCGCAAGCCTTGCAGCGTCTGCAACGGCGCATCGACGACGAAACTGTTGGCCAGCCACGACGGCACGCTGCCGCCCGGCTCGGTATGCGCCTCGTAGGTCACCTCCACCTTGCCGTCAGCCAGCGGCTTCAGCTGCCAGCGGCCATCGACGCGCTGCACGCGCACGAAGTCCTTTTCCTCAGGCAGGCGATCCGGCACCGCCTCGAGCAGACGCATAACGCCGCCATCGGCATCGATGTGCGTGGTCACCTTAATCACCGAATCGCGTGCCTTCACCGGCCAGGGCATTTCGAAGCGGGTGTACAGCTCGCTCACATCGCCCCGGGTGTCCAGCAGACGCTGCTGCTGGCAACTGAAGATCCAGGCGCAGGAACCTTCGATGTCCTCCTGCGCGGCCTGCACCGCAGCCAGATCGCCATTGATCGTGACCACGCCGCGATAGGCCTTGTACTTCGAGCCTGGCACGTCAGCCAGATACACGCTGACGCCCTGCTCTTCACGCTCCAGACGCCACTGCCTTTCGGCGGCCTGGACGGCGGTCGCGCAGAGCATCATGAGCAAAACGGAATAACGCATCATCTTCGAGCAACTCCCGGTGGGACTGTTTGCCTTCGACCCGCACGATGTGCAGGCGGTTCGGCTGCTCAGGCAGTCGCCTGCTCCAGCCAACCCAGCAGGCGGATGGCACTTTCCCGGTCATCGCCGCACACCTGCTCATCCGCCTTGAACCCGCTACAGACCGCGGGCCGCTCCGGGCGACCGAACAGGGCGCAGAGAAAATCGGCGTTGAGATGGATGCAGCGCACGCCAGCCGGCTTGCCGTTCGGCATGCCTGGAATCGGCGAGCTGATGGAAGGCGCGATGCAGCAGGCACCGCAACCGGCACGACACTCCATGAAACGACCTCGACTACAAACGAACGGCGGCGATCCTAATGAGGCGCGCGCCATCCGTCGAGGCCCTCGGGCGGGCCGCTGAACACCACCTTGCGCTGCACTGCCCGCCCCGGCTCGGGCGCCCTGCTTCGCCCCACCGCCTGCAGCCATGCCTTCGTTGCCGACGACGTTCAACGGCCTTTGTCAATCAGCGGTCTCGCTGCAGACGCGCCAGCAGGCTGGACGTATCCCAGCGCCCGCCGCCCATGCCCTGCACGTCGGCATAGAACTGATCGACCAGCGCCGTCACCGGCAGCTGCGCGCCATTGCGCCGCGACTCCTCGAGCACGATCGACAGGTCCTTGCGCATCCAGTCGACCGCGAAGCCGAAATCGAACTCGCCGGCGAGCATGGTCTTGTAGCGGTTTTCCATCTGCCAGGACTGAGCCGCGCCCTTGCTGATCACCTCGACCAAGGCGTGAGCATCCAGGCCGGCGCGCTGGGCGAAGTTGAGGCCTTCGGCCAAGCCCTGGACCAGGCCGGCAATGCAGATCTGATTGACCATCTTGCTCAGCTGCCCGCTGCCTGCCGGCCCCATCAGGCGGATCATCCGTGCGTAGCACTGGATCACCGGCTCGGCCGCGGCGTAGGCCTGCTGTTCGCCGCCCACCATGACCGTCAGCACGCCGTTGACCGCGCCAGCCTGACCGCCGGACACCGGCGCATCGAGAAATCCCAGGCCGCGCTCGGCCGCGATGGCCGCCAGCTCACGCGCGACGTCGGCGGAGGCCGTGGTGTGGTCGACGAGAATGGCGCCCGGCGCCATGCCGGCGAAAGCGCCCTGCTCGCCCAGAATCACGCTACGCAGGTCGTCGTCATTGCCGACGCAACACATCACCAACTCAGCCCCCTGCGCCGCCTCGCGCGGAGTCGGCGCGCTGCTGTCGGCGTACTCGCCCATCCACTGCTCGGCCTTGCCCGGCGAGCGGTTGTAGACCGTCACCTGATGGCCTTTACGGGCCAGATGCCCGGCCATCGGATACCCCATAACGCCCAAGCCGATAAATGCGACCTTTGCCATGACAACCTCCTACGGACATAGGCCGCAGAGCCTAACACGACGTTTGCCCTGGCCGGAAAGGCCTTCCATACTGCCTGCCAGTCGGCCCCGAGCAGGGCCTTGCGAACGATTAGGAGCACCAATGGGACATTGGTTGGTCATCGACCTGGAAGCCACGACCGACGAAGGTGGCTGGCCGCTGGAGGAAATGGAAATCATCGAGATCGGTGCCAGCCTGGTCGGCGCTGACGGGCATGAGCGCGATCACTTCCAGCGCTTCGTCAAACCACAGCGCCGTCCCTGCCTGACCGACTTCTGCCGTGACCTCACCCACATCGCCCAGGCCGATATCGACAGCGCCGCCCCCATGCCGCAGGTCTGGGCACAGTTCGAGCGCTGGCTGACGCAGCATGCGCCACGCCTGGTCGGCTGGAGCAGCTGGGGCGATTACGATCGCCGCCAGCTGGAGCAGGAGTGGCGCCAGCATCGCCTGCACAGCCTGCTGGCCGACGCGCCTCACCTGAACCTGAAGCAGGCCTTCGCCAAGGCCCGCCAGCTGCAGCGTCCGGTCGGCCTGCACAGCGCACTGCAACTGGCCGGCCTGCAGTTCCAGGGGCAGCAGCACCGGGCCCTCGAGGACGCGCGCAATACCGCGCGCCTGCTGCCGCTGGTACTCCCCCTCAAAGACTGATGACGAAGAAAAGGCGCTTGGGCATACTGGCGCCCCCTTTCGTAACCCTTTCCCGAGGAATCGCAGATGTTCAAGGTCAACGAGTACTTCGACGGCACCGTCAAATCCATCGGCTTCGCCATGGCCGAAGGCCCTGCCACCATCGGTGTGATGGCCCCGGGCGAATACGAGTTCGGCACCAGCCAGCTGGAAGTGATGCACGTGGTGGCCGGTGCCCTGACCGTGAAACTGCCGGGCAGCGACAGCTGGAACACCTATGAGGCCGGCAGCCAGTTCACCGTCGAGGCCAACAGCAAGTTCCAGCTCAAGGTGGCCGTGGATACCGCCTACCTCTGCGAATACCGCTAACAGCCCAGCCGTAAAGCACTCAAAGAACCGGCCCCAGCGGCCGGTTTTTTCTTTGATCACCATCAGGACCCCAGCCCATGCCACGCTCCGCCCTTCTTGCTCCCATCGCCCTGCTAGTGGTGGCCATGGTGTCGATCCAGAGCGGCGCCTCGCTGGCCAAGAGCCTGTTCCCGATAGTCGGCGCCGAAGGCACGACCACCCTGCGCCTGGTGCTAGGGGCAATCATTCTGTCGCTGGTGATGCAGCCCTGGCGTGCCAAGCTGGACCTGCGCAAGTGCCAGTCATTGCTTGCCTACGGCCTGGCGCTGGGCGGCATGAATCTGCTGTTCTACATGTCATTGCAGAGCATCCCACTGGGTATCGCCGTGGCACTGGAGTTCACCGGCCCGCTGGCCCTGGCGCTGTTTTCCTCGCGCCGCCTGCTGGATTTCGTCTGGGTGATCCTGGCCGTCATCGGCCTGTGGATGCTCCTGCCAACTGGCGCCACGCAGAGCGCCATCGATCCACTCGGCGCGGCTCTGGCCCTTGGCGCAGGCGTTTGCTGGGCGCTATACATCATCTTCGGGCAGAAAGCCGGCGCCCAGCATGGCCGCCACACCGTCGCGCTGGGCACCTGGGTCGCCGCATTGCTGGTCTTGCCCATCGGCGCCTGGCACGCAGGCAGCGATCTGCTCAGCCTCGACCTGCTGCCCATTGCCTTAGGCGTCGCAGTGCTGTCCTCAGCACTGCCCTACAGCCTGGAGATGGTGGCTCTGACGCGCCTGCCAGCGCGCACCTTCAGCGTTTTGATGAGCCTGGAGCCGGCAATCGCGGCCATGTGCGGCCTGGCTTTTCTCGGCGAAAAGCTGCTCTGGGGCCAGTGGCTGGCCGTCGGCGCGATCATCGTCGCCTCGGCAGGAGCGGCGGCGACGATCCGGCCCAAGAGTTAGCCGGCCTCGCCGAACTGCAGCTGCGCCAGGCGCGCATAGAGCGGACTGCCGGCGAGCAACTGGGCATGGCTGCCGATGGCCGCCAGCCGACCGCGCTCGATCACCGCGATGCGTTCGGCCTGCTTGACGGTGGCCAGCCGATGCGCGATCACCAGCGTGGTGCGACCGCTCATCAGCGTAGGGAGCGCCTGCTGGATCAGGTGTTCGCTCTCGGCATCCAGGGCGCTGGTGGCCTCGTCTAGCAGCAGGATAGGCGCATCGGCCAGCAAGGCGCGGGCGATGGCCAGACGCTGACGCTGCCCACCCGACAGCCCGAGCCCGGCTTCACCCAGGTGGGTCTGATAACCCTGCGGCAGACGCTCGATGAACTCATGGGCATACGCCGCTCGCGCGGCTGCTTCTACCTCGGCCTGGCTGGCGTGTAGCCGGCCATAGCGAATATTGTCCTCGACCGTACCGAAGAACAGCGCCGGATTCTGCGACACCAGAGCAAAGCAGGCGCGCAGCTCGCGCGGATCGAGCTGATCGATCGGCACGCCGTCGATGAGGATGCGCCCGGCCTGCGGGTCGAAAAAGCGTAGCAGCAGATCGAACAGCGTCGACTTGCCCGCCCCGGACGGCCCGACCAGCGCCAGCGTTTCACCAGCCGCCACCTGCAGGTCGATGCCATCGATGGCATAGCTGTCGGACCGCGACGGGTAGGCGAAACGCACGCCCTGCAACTCGATACGCCCACGCACCGGCTGCGGCAGATGCTGAGGCTGCTCCGGCGCGACGATGGCGTTGCTGGAGCGCAGCAGTTCGCCAATACGCTCCGCCGCTCCGGCCGCGCGCTGCAGCTCGCCGATCACCTCGCTCAGGGTGCCGAAGGACGAACCGACGATCAGGGCGTAGAAGACGAAGGCTGCCAGCTCGCCGCCGGAAATGCGTCCGGCTATCACGTCCATGCCGCCAACCCAGAGCATGACGCCCACCGCCCCGAGCACCAGCACGATGACCACGGTGATCAGCCAGGAACGCTGAGCGATGCGTTTACGCGCGACATCGAAAGCGGCCTCGGCGGACTCGCCAAAGCGTCGCTTGTCCTCGTTCTGGTGATTGTAGGCCTGCACCGTCTTGATTTGCCCCAGCACCTCGCCGACGTAGCTGCCGACATCGGCCACGCGGTCCTGGCTCTGCCGCGACAGCGCGCGCACGCGGCGGCCGAACAGCAGGATCGGCGCCACCACCAGCGGCAGCGCGGCCAGCACGATGCCGCTGAGCTTGGGGTTGGTGACCACCAGCAGCACGCTGCCGCCGACCAGCATGATCAGATTGCGCAGGGCCATGGACAGCGACGAGCCGATCACCGACTGCAGCAAGGTGGTATCGGCGGTCAGCCGCGACTGGATCTCCGAGCTGCGATTGCTCTCGTAGAAGCCCGGATGCAGCTCGATCAGGTGATCGAACACCCGCCGGCGAATATCGGCCACCACCCGCTCGCCGATCCACGACACCAGGTAGAAACGTGTGTAAGTGCCGAACGCCAAAGCCAGCACCAGCACGAAGAACAGCAGCAGGGACTGGCGCAATGCAGCCGGCGATTGCGTGGCCAGGCCCTGATCCACCAGCAGCTTGATGCCCTGGCCCATGGACAGAGTGATGGCGGCGGTAAACAGCAGCGCCAGCAGGGCGCCCAGTACCCGCCCGCGATAAGGCGCGATAAAGCGCCAGGCCAGGCGTATCGCGCCACGCTGGCGGGAGGAAAGCAGAGAAGTCATGAGAGGCCTCAGGAGTCGGCGGTGGCAGGCGCTTCGGCCAGCCAGGCCACCGCGCAGAGGGCCAGCGCCGCCAGGTTGGTGGACAGCGGATTGAACGCCTGAATCAACAGATGGGGGCTCAGCAGCGCAACATCAAGCAGCAGCACCAGCAAGACTGCAGCGGCCACCAGCAACGGCCAGCGCTGACGGCGAATCGTCAGCAGCGCGATGCCCAGCAATACCTCGGCAACGCCGCCGACACGGGCGATCAGCTCCGGTGCGAACAACGCGTGATCGGGCAAGCCGTGCGCACCGATCATCGCCACCTCGTCAGGGCTCAGCCAGAGAATCTTCGGCGCCAGACCATGCCAGACGAATACCGCCGCCAATGCCAACCGAGCAAGCCAGGCGATCTGCGCCAGCCGCCGTTCAGTCATGCAGAAAGCGCTCGGCGTGGTCGGCCGTGGGCAGCAGGCAGACGGCATGCCGGCCGAACAGGCGATAGCGATTCAGCGCAATGCGGTCATAACACCAATCCCGCAGCGGCCGGGGCACCAGGCGCAGCAATCTCAGCGCATGCCAGGGTTGCGGCAAGCGCGAGACAATGCGCAGCAGCGCTGTGGAGCGCACGTGCAGCCCCGCCTCGTCGATCAGGGCCATGGTGTCGAAACGATCGGTCGGCAGCCCGTACCAGGCCAGCAACGCCTGGCCCTGGGCGGACTGCACGGACGCCAGGCGAAACTGCCGCGCAGGGTCGTGGCGGATGAGGAACTTCGCCCAGCCGTTGCACAGCTTGCAGACGCCGTCGAACAGCACGACGCACTCGCCAGCCGCGAGACCGGGTGGCAACCTGGCTTCAGTCATCGCTGACACTCGCCTGCCGGGTGAGCGGGCGATAGTGCCCGGTGATGCGGTAGGCGAAGAGGATGTCTTCCTCCTGCGTGCCGCGGCCGATGTTGTGCAGGATCAGCGGCGCACCATTTGCCGCCCGGCGATCGCTGACGATGCCGATATGAGTCAGGCCGCGTCCCAGATCCCAGGTGACGATATCGCCGGCGCGGTAGGAATCAGCGTCCTGACTGATCGGCAGCGACCAGCCCTGACGTTTGAACCAGGTCATCAGATTGGGCACACGACGGTGGTCGATATTGCTGTCCGGCCGGCTCAGGCCCCAGTTTTTCGGGTAGAGGGCAAAATTGCCGCGCATGTCGCGATGCACCGCCTCCTGCAGGTCCAGCCCCTGCTGGCGCAGCGCGCGGATCACCACGTCGGTGCACACGCCGGTGGCCATGGGCACGTCGCCGCCCGGATAGCTCAACTGGCGGTAGGCCGGGTCATAGCTCAGGGTCACGCCGACCTGCTTGCGCGCATCCAGCACCAGCCTGTCAGCCTCGATGGCCTGCGCAGCCAGGGCCAGCGCCCAGGCCAGCAGTACAACCAGCATCCGCATCGCGATCTCCTATCGAGCCAAGGGATACAGCAACTCTTCCTTGTAACCTGCCCAGACCCGCACGGCATCGGGGAAGGCATCGTCCAGCGTCACGTCGCCACTGTCCACCAGCAGCGGCCGCCCTTCCAGCGTCGCCAGCTTGCGCTTGGTGGCGACCACGCGCAGCCTCTCCAGGCCGACGGCGCGCAACACCCGCGGGCTGATCTGCTGATTGCCGCGACCAATGATATGCCCCTGGCCGCCGATGGCGGTGACCAGCAGGTAAGTCGGATGCCTATCGACCAGGGCGAACAGCTCGGCTTCATTGACGTCGCGAGCGATCACCTGGCCATCCTCGATCACATCGACGCCCAGCAAGGTAGTTTCCAGCCCGAGATTCTGCGCCAGACCATGCAGGGTCGAGCCGGGACCGAACACATAGCGCACGCCCGGTTCCCAATCGCCCTCCAGCCAGGCGGCCAGATCGGCCAGCACCAGCTCTTCGGACTCCATTCCACCCTGCTTGACCGCCTGCACGTAGCCGCCCTCCTGCGGCACGCACAGCTCGCCGTACCAGCGCGCGGTGACGCGGCCTTCGCGCAGAGCGGCCTCATCGATATCGCGCACCTCGCCGCTGGCCAGACGCACCAGGCCGCCCTCGACCAGGCGCGCGGTGAGCTCGCCCGCCGCCCGCGGACTGATGGCATAGACGCCGGACTGGATCTTCACCCCGGCCGGAATGCCCAGCACAGGCTGCGACGCGTTCACCACCGCACAGACATCACGTGCAGTACCGTCACCGCCGGCGAACAGAATCAGTGCCACGCCGGCGTCCTGAAGCTGCCGCACCGCACGCCGGGTATCCTCGGCGGTGGTCGCGCCCTCGCCCAACTCACCCAGCAACCGATGCTCAAAGCCCATCTGCGCCAATAGCTCGCCACCCATCGCCCCCGGGTAGCTGACGAATTCGATGCGCTCGCGCAGCGCCAGCAACTGTTCCAGGGCCGTACGCGTGCGCTGCGCGGCTTTCGCCTCGACGCCAAGGGCCAATGCCTGCTCGGCCATGCCGTCGCTGCCCTTGAAGGCAGCCGGGCCACCCAGCCCGGCCAGCGGATTGATGATCAGACCGATATGAAAACGCGCCATGTATTCCTCGTTCCACGCAGGCTGGCACGCAGCCTGCAATACGACTTTCGCTAAGTGTTTTGTGACGGAGTTCCGCCGTCATGGAATCTGCTTAAAGTATCGCGAGCTAGAGCCAGGCAAGGCGAAATTGGGCGAAGAAGCGCAGCTTACGAGTTGTAAATGAGCATTCTGAGCCCGATTTCAACGCAGCATGGCCGACGCGCAGCAGACTTTGAGCAGGTTCCTTGTTGTCACCGCGCGTTCATCTAGCCCCCCTAGACTGGCGCGCATCACTGATGAGGAGACAGGCCATGAGCTTGCAAGACAATGTCGCCCAACGCCCCAACACCCCGGTCAAGCAACCGCAGATGCCGGTGGGCGGTTTTATCATCGATGGCCAGGGCCGCGAAGTGCCCATTACCGAAGACATGATCCAGCAGGCCTGCAAAGCCCTGGAAGAAAGCCGCCAGCAAGCGCATCGGCAGGGTTGAGTGTCAGGCGCCAGGCACGCAAGGTGCCTGGCGCACCCTGCTCAAGCGCGCGGCACCAGTTTCAGCGACAGCGAGTTGATGCAGTAGCGCAGCCCGGTCGGCCGCGGGCCATCCGGAAACACGTGCCCCAGATGAGCATCGCACTTGGCGCATTTGACCTCGATGCGATGCATGCCATGGCTGTAATCGTCGAGGCTGGCGATCACCTCCTCGTTGATCGGCTGGAAATAGCTTGGCCAGCCGCTGCCGGAATCGTACTTGGCGTCCGAATCGAACAGGGCTTCGCCACAGCAGGCGCAGTGGTAGATGCCTGGGGTCTTGCTGTCGTGGTAGGCACCGGTGAATGGTCGCTCCGTGCCTCCCAGGCGACAGACATGGAACTGCTCGTCGGTCAGCTCTTCACGCCAGGTGTCCAACGACTTGTCGACTTTATCCACGAGCGGGTTTCCTCCTCGGTAATAGGCAGCACGGGTTTGGCGCGCAACGCCGGCACTCCCATGAAACACTGGCCCACGGAAACCGCCACTGAGAAGTTTCCTGGCCGCGGCATGAGTGTGCGGCGCGTGGCAGGCCAGAAAAAAGCAGGGCTGGCACCTTTGCCACGCCCAGGTCGCCACGTATGATTCGACCCCAGTCTGTCACCCACGTTACGGGCTGCCAAGATTCCCCGTCGGGAGAATTTTGCAGCGTGCTTCAGTGGGTTTTCCTTAGCTCGGGATCCCTTACATGCAGGTCAGCAAATCGAACAAGCTCGCCAACGTCTGCTACGACATTCGCGGGCCGGTGCTCAAGCACGCCAAGCGTCTGGAAGAGGAAGGCCATCGCATCCTCAAGCTGAATATCGGCAACCCGGCGCCGTTCGGTTTCGAGGCGCCGGAAGAAATCCTTCAGGACGTCATCCGCAACCTGCCTACCGCACAGGGTTACAGCGACTCCAAGGGGCTGTTCAGCGCACGCAAGGCGGTGATGCAGTACTACCAGCAGAAGCAGGTCGAAGGCGTCACCATCGAGGACATCTACCTCGGCAACGGCGTGTCCGAACTGATCGTCATGGCCATGCAGGCGCTGCTCAACAACGGTGACGAGGTGCTCATCCCGGCGCCCGACTATCCGCTGTGGACCGCTGCCGTGGCACTGTCCGGCGGCAAGCCGGTGCACTACCTGTGCGACGAACAGGCCGGCTGGTTCCCCGACATCGCCGACATGCGCGCCAAGATCACGCCGAACACCAAGGCGCTGGTGCTGATCAACCCGAACAACCCCACCGGCGCGGTGTATTCCAAGGAAGTCCTGCAGGACATCGTCGAACTGGCGCGCCAGCACAACCTGGTGATCTTCTCCGACGAGATCTACGACAAGATCCTCTACGACGAAGCCGTGCACATCAGCACCGCCTCGCTGGCGCCGGACGTGCTCTGCCTGACCTTCAACGGCCTGTCCAAGAGCTACCGCGTGGCCGGCTTCCGTTCCGGCTGGGTGGCCATTTCCGGGCCCAAGCACAAGGCGCAGAGCTACATCGAAGGCCTGGATATCCTGGCCAACATGCGCCTGTGCGCCAACGTGCCGAGCCAGCACGCGATCCAGACCGCGCTGGGCGGCTACCAGAGCATCAACGACCTGGTACTGCCGAACGGCCGCCTGCTGGAGCAGCGCAACCGCGCCTGGGAGCTGCTCAACGACATCCCCGGGGTCAGCTGCGTCAAGCCCATGGGCGCGTTGTACGCCTTCCCGAAGATCGACCCGAAGGTCTGCCCGATCCACAACGACGAGAAGTTCGTTCTCGATCTGCTGCTGTCGGAGAAGCTGCTGATCGTCCAGGGCACCGCCTTCAACTGGCCGTGGCCGGATCACTTCCGCGTGGTCACCCTGCCCCGCGTCGACGACCTGGAGCAGGCCATCGGCCGTATCGGCAACTTCCTCAAGGGCTACAGCCAGTAAGCCGACATGGACCTGCAGATCGACGACTTCTACAAGGATGCGGCCAGCGGCCTGCTGATGCTCTACCAGGCCTTCCCGCGCAAGATGGCCTTGTACGTGGAAGACCTGATCGGCCGCGAGGAGCCCGACGAATTCGGCCTGCCCAGCAAGCGCCACCAGGCCTGCCTCGGCGCCCTGTTGTGGCTGGCCGAGGAAGGCTATCTGCGTTTCGAGTCGACCATCGCCTACGACGCGCTGGATCAGGCGGTGCTGAGCGAGAAAGGTTTTCTGCGCCTGTCGCGCGCCGTCCCTCATGCCTTGCGCGAGAGCGAAGCACTGCCGCCAAGCGTGCGCCGCGTCCACGCCACACTGGCCTTCCAGCTACGCGAAGCCCTGGCCCAGCAGCACGGCGAGCGCACCGCCCGCCTCACCCGCCTGCTGTTCGAGAGCTCGCTGCACGGCCAGGATACATAGTTTGAAATAGTCACTGGTTGAAAGCCCCAGGGGCGCGCCCTTATATAGCCGGCATTACTCGTACGTCTTTCCCGTGAGGAGTCCGTTCACACCATGATGCGCATTATGTTGTTCCTGGCCACCAACCTGGCGGTGCTGATCATCGCCAGCATCACCCTCAAACTGCTGGGGGTCGACCGCTTCACTGGCCAGAACCATGGCAGCCTGCTGATCTTCTGCGCCGTGTTCGGTTTCGCCGGCTCGCTGGTGTCGCTGTTCCTGTCCAAGTGGATGGCGAAGATGAGCACCGGCACCCAGATCATCACCCAGCCGCGTACCCGCCATGAACAATGGCTGCTGCAGACCGTCGAGGAGCTGTCGCGCGACGCCGGCATCAAGATGCCGGAAGTCGGCATCTTCCCCGCCTACGAGTCCAACGCCTTCGCCACCGGCTGGAACAAGAACGACGCGCTGGTGGCCGTCAGCCAGGGCCTGCTGGAGCGCTTCTCGCCCGATGAAGTGCGCGCGGTACTGGCCCACGAGATCGGCCACGTGGCCAACGGCGACATGGTCACTCTGGCGCTGATCCAGGGCGTGGTGAACACCTTCGTGATGTTCTTCGCGCGCATCTTCGGCAACTTCGTCGACAAGGCGATCCTGAAGAACGAGGACGGCCATGGCATCGGCTACTTCGTCGCGACCATCTTCGCCGAGCTGGTACTGGGCATTCTGGCCAGCATCATCGTCATGTGGTTCTCGCGCAAACGCGAGTTCAAGGCCGACGAAGCCGGCGCACGCCTGGCGGGTACAGGCTCGATGATCGCCGCCCTGCAGCGCCTGCGTGCCGAACAGGGCGTGCCGGTGCAGATGCCCGATAGCCTGACGGCCTTCGGCATCAACGGTGGTCTGAAGAACGGCCTGGCCGGCCTGCTGATGACCCACCCGCCGCTGGAAGATCGTATCGAGGCGCTGCGCCGCCTGGGCTGATCGCACGCGACAAAAAAAGGCGACCCGAAGGTCGCCTTTTTTGTGCTCGGCGCAAAAACGCCCCGCTCGTAGGGTGCGCCGCGCGCACCGGGTCCGCGGTGGATCGCTGGTGCGCGCGGCGCACCCTACTCCCGTTTATCCAGACGATAAACCACTTCGTCCAGCGCCTTGAGCTCGTGGCGGATGAACTTCCAGTTGCCCGCCAGCACGTCCTCGCGCTGCAGCGTCTTCAGTTGCCAGGCGGCAGCGAAATGCGCCTGTACTTCGTCGTCGCTGACGGCGAATGGCGGGCCATCCATCTGGCTCTGCAGATAGTCAAGGGTGATCAGCAGCCCGCGACAGCCGCGCGGCAGAATCGCCGTCAGGTGGGCCGCATAACGCTCGCGCATCGGCGGCGGCAGCGCGATGAGCGCGGCGCGGTCATAGAGCGCCAGGCAATCGGCGACGTTCTCCGCGCGCAGCGCGAAGAAGTCACCACACCACAGCTCCAGCGCACCGGCGCGATAGACCTTGAAGGCGCCTTGCCGGGAGATTTCCGGCTGCAGCTCCTGCTCGGCGAAGAAGGCCTGCACCGCCTTTTCCGCCAGCTCCACGCCAAGCACTCGATGGCCCTGCCCGGCCAGCCAGGCCAGATCCAGGCTCTTGCCGCACAGCGGCACCAGCACCCGAGCAGCGGCAGGCGTGCCTAGCTGCGGCCAGTGCCGCAGCAGGTAGGGATTGACCTGATCCAGATGAAAGCCGATCTGCTCACGCGCCCAGCGCTCCTGCCAGAAACTCTCATGCACGAGGAAACTCCTAATTAATCGATAAAAAGGCTCAATAATTTATGCTGGAAGTCGATAGATCCAGCAGCGAAGATGGCGACATCCTACTTCAGGAGCTGATCGCCATGCTGCCCTCACTGTTCATCTCCCACGGCTCGCCGATGCTTGCGCTGGAGCCCGGCGCCAGTGGGCCGGCACTGGCCAGGCTGGCCGCCGAGCTGCCCAGACCGAAGGCCATCCTGGTGGTGTCGGCGCACTGGGAAAGCCGGAACCTGCTGCTGACCGCGGGCGCGCAGCCGCAAACCTGGCATGACTTCGGCGGCTTTCCCGCCTCGCTCTATGGCGTGCAATATCCAGCCCCTGGAGCGCCGCTGCTGGCCGCCGAAATCGCGGAACGACTGAAGGCTGCCAAGCTGCCGGCCGAGCTCGATGCACAGCGCCCCTTCGACCATGGTGCCTGGGTTCCGCTGTCACTTATGTATCCGCAAACCGACATTCCGCTGCTGCAGCTTTCGCTACCCAGCCATCACGGCCCCGAGCTGCAGACCCGCGTGGGCCGGGCGCTGAGCGGCTTGCGGGAACAGGGCATCCTGCTGATCGGCTCCGGCAGCATCACCCACAACCTGGGCGAGCTGAACTGGCGCGCCGGCCCCGACGTCATCACGCCCTGGGCCAAGGCCTTTCGCGACTGGATGGTGGAAAAGCTCGCAGCGGGCGATGAAGAAGCCCTGCATCAGTACCGTCGACTGGCACCGAATGCCGAACGCAATCACCCGAGCGAAGAGCATCTGCTGCCACTGTTCTTCGCCCGTGGCGCTGGCGGCGCCTTTTCCGTGGCCCACTCGGGCTTCACCTACGGCGCACTGGGCATGGACATCTACCGCTTCGATTAGCCCCCGCCCTTCACGCTCTCCCAGGCGATCTGCGCGAGCAGCTCGCGGCACTCGCCCAGCTCGCTTTGGGTGCGACCAGCCAGCCAGTTGCGCGCCAGGTCCTGCGTCGGCCCGATCACCACCGAGGCGAAACAGTCGTCCGGCAGGCTCCTGAATAGCCCCTGCCGACGGTACTCGGCGAGCGCCGCAAGTATCCGGGCAAAGTGCTCACGGTTGGCCTCACGCAGCACGTCGCCCATTTCCCCCGCTTCGACCCGGCTGCGGCTGTGCAGGATGAAACGCGCCCAATCCGGGTTGGCCACCACCCAGTCGATGTAGCTGGTCACCAGCAGTTTGACGCATGCCTCGGCGCTGCCTGCTTCGGCGAACCCGCGCTGCAGCAGTTCGGCATATTGCGCAGTCCCGGCCAGATAGAGCGCGGCGATGATGCGCTCCTTGTTGCCAAAGTGGTGATACAGACTGCCGATGCTCGCCCCTGAGCGGTCACGGATCATCTCGATGGTGGTGGCATCGACGCCGTGCTCGGTGAAGCAGGCCAGCGCAGCCTGGAGAATCTCGTCTTTACGCGATGGACGGGCCATGCCACTCCTCGACTAGAATATTCTTCTAGAATAATTTTCTAACGCTCGTATACTGCCTCGGCGCGCACTCTTCTTCAATCGCAGCACCCCAGGAGATAGCCATGAGTCAGATGTTGCAGATGTTTCAGCAGGCAGGCGCTGCCCAGTTCAGCGCACTGATCGGTCAGGTCGCCCCCTACTTCGCCAGCATCGCCCCGCAAATGGTCGAACTGCGTCCCGGCTATGCCGAGGTCCACTTCGCCAAGCGCCGCGAAGTGCTCAATCATATCGGTACGGTACATGCCATCGCGCTGTGCAACGCCGCCGAGCTTGCCGCCGGCAGCATGACCGACGCCTCCATCGCCCCCGGCTGTCGCTGGATTCCCAAGGGCATGACGGTGCAGTACCTGGCCAAGGCCGATGGCGATGTGCGCACGGTGGCCGATGGCAGCGAGGTGGATTGGAGCCGGACCGGCGACATCAAGGTGCCGGTGATGGCCTACGTGGGGGACAAACCTGTGTTCAGCGCAGAGATCACCATGTACGTCAGCCAGGCCTGAAAACGACGAGGCCCGTCATCGACGGGCCTCTCGCTCAATCCAGCCGAACCAGAATCCGGCCGACCATGCCGCCGGCCAGGATGCGCTCGATGGCCTCGGGCAGGTCCTCCAGCCCGACCTCCCGGCACAGCGCGGAAAGATCGAGCTTCCATTGCAGCGACAGCTTGTCCCACATCGAGGCCTTGACCACCAGCGGCAGCTCCACCGAGTCGACGCCCAGGAGGTTGACCCCGCGCAGGATGAACGGCAGCACACTGGCCTGGAAGCCGACACCGGCGGTCAGCCCGCAGCAGGCCACGCTGCCGCTGTGGCGCAGCGACTTGACCACGTTGAACAGAATGTCTCCGCCCACCGTGTCCACCGCAGCCGCCCAGCGCTCCTTGAGCATCGGTCGCTCGCTGCCCTGCTGCAGTTCTTCACGGCTGACGATTTCGTCAGCGCCCAGGCCACGCAGAAACTCGGCCTGTTCGGCCTTGCCGGTCGCGGCGGCGATGCGATAGCCCAGCTGCTTGAGCAGCACCACGGCAATGCTGCCGACCCCGCCCGTGGCGCCGGTGACCAATACGGTTCCGGCCTCGGGGGTGACGCCCGCCTGCTCCAGCTTGTCCACGCACAGGGCGGCGGTCAGGCCGGCGGTACCGAGGATCATCGCCTCGCGTAGCGGCAGGCCTTGCGGGCGCTTGATCGCCCAGGCGGCCGGCACGCGAATGTACTGGCCGAAGCCGCCGGCCGTGTTCATGCCCAGGTCATAGCCAGTGACGATGACCTCATCACCGACAGCGAACTCGGCCACGCCGGAGGCCTCGACCACACCGGCGGCATCGATGCCGGGCGTATGCGGATAGGCCTTGGTCACCCCGCGGTTGCCACTGGCGGACAGCGCATCCTTGTAGTTCAGCGAGGAATAGCGCACGCGGATCAGCAGTTCGCCCTGCGGCAGTTGCTCGACGTTGCGCTGGACGACTTCACGCTGGAAGCTGCCGTCGGTGCCTTCACTGACCAGCAAGGCCTTGAACTCGGTCATCACCCTCTCCTCTTGTCGTGGTTCGCTGCGCGACGCGAGTCGGTTGCACAGCCCATCCTGAACGAAGCGTTACCAGAAGCGCTGCTGGTTGAGCCGGCTCAACCAGGTCAGCACGAAACGATCCAGCGCCATGCTCGCGGCCAGCCCGACGCGTTCCTGCAGACTCTTTTTCTGAGCGAAATGCAGGTGGAACAGTTCAGCTTCGGCGGCGCGTTCGGCCAGGTACTGGTCGCTGGTCTTGAGCTCGTCCACCAGCAGCCGCTCCTGCGCGGCCATGCCCAGCCAGACCTCGCCAGTGGCAATGGCATCGATATCCAGCTGCGGGCGATAACGCGCGACGAAGCCCTTGAACAGCTCGTGAGTGGTTTCCAGGTCCTCCTGGAATTTCTCCCGGCCCTTTTCGGTGTTCTCGCCGAACACGGTCAGGGTGCGCTTGTATTCACCGGCTGTCAGCACCTCGAAGTCGATTTCGTGCTTCTTGAGCAGGCGATGCACGTTGGGCAACTGCGCCACCACACCGATTGAGCCGAGAATGGCGAACGGCGCGCTGAGAATCTTCTGGCCGATGCAGGCCATCATGTAACCGCCGCTGGCGGCCACCTTGTCCACGCACACGGTCAGCGGAATGCCGGCGTCGCGGATGCGCACCAGCTGCGAGGACGCCAGACCGTAGCTGTGCACCATGCCGCCGCCGCTTTCCAGGCGTAGCACCACTTCATCTTCGGCCTTGGCCATGGACAGCAGCGCAGTCACTTCATGGCGCAGGTTATCGGTGGCCGAAGCCTTGATGTCGCCATCGAAGTCCAGCACGAACACGCGCGGCTTGCTGGGCGCGGCTTTCTTGTCCTGCTTGGCGGCCTTGGCCTCTGCCTTGCGCGTGGCCTTGAGCTGCTCCTTGGACAGCACGCTCTGCTCCAGGCGCTCACGCAGGTCCTTGTAGAAATCATTGAGCTTCTGTACCTGCAGTTGACCACTTGCCCGCCGACCTCGGCCACGGGTGGCCGCGACGGCCACCAGCACCACGACGATGGCGACCACCAGAGTCAGGGTTTTCGCCAGAAAGCTGGCGTACTCGCTAAGAAACTCCACGGTTCCCCCTTGGGTAATGCGGCTGCGCCTGGGCGCACAAAGGCTCAAGCATACCGGCGCAGCGCCTCGCCGGCCAAGCGCGTCGGCGCTGCTGAACGCCCGCGCAAACAATTCAAACAAGCGTATGTTTTTTCGTTGACAGCCCCCGAGCTTCCTCATAACCTCGCGAAACATTCAACGTGCCGAGATCGATACGGACGTGGGCAGCATCTACCTGATTCGACATGGCCAGGCCTCATTCGGTGCAGACGACTACGATGTCCTGTCTCCTGTCGGAGTGCGCCAGGCCGAAGTGTTGGGCGAACACCTCGAACAGCTTGGCATCACCCTCGATCGCTGCGTCAGCGGCAGCCTGCGCCGCCAGCAGCACACCGCCGACGCCGCGCTGCAACGCATGAGCAACGCACCTGCCCTGGATATCGACGAAGCCTTCAACGAATTCGATGCCGATGCGGTAATCCGCACCCTGCTGCCGGATCTGCTGCCTGAGGAACCCGAAGCACTGCACATCCTGCGCAATGGCGCGCAGAATCGCGCCGAGTTCCAGCGCCTGTTCGCCAAGCTGATCCATCGCTGGATTTCCGGGGAGCATGACAAACCCGGTCTGCAAAGCTGGCAAGCCTACGTCGAGCAGGTCGAAGGTGGCCTGCGGCGCATCCTCGAGCAGGCAGGCAGCAAACAGAATATCGCCGTGTTCACCTCCGGCGGCACCATCACCGCCCTGCTCCGCCTGATCACCGGCGTGCCTTCGGCAAAGGCCTTCGAACTGAATTGGCAAATCGTCAATACCTCGCTCAGCCAGCTGAAATTCCGCGGCAGCGAGGTGAGTCTGGCTTCCTTCAACAGCCATGTGCATTTGCAGCTGCTGAAGGCGCCGGAGCTCATCACCTACCGATGAGCTCCAGCCCAATGCGGCCGCGAGGCTGCGCGAAAAAACCGAAAAAAGGATAAGACCATGAGTGTTGCTGACATCGCCCAAACCATGCAATCCAAGTTCAATGCCAGCGCCGCTGCAGGCCTGGACCTGGTGTTCCAGTTCAACATCGAAGATGGCGAGAACTACGCGCTGATCGTCAAGGACGGCACCTGCGCCCTCGAGCAAGGCGACAACCCGAACGCCAACGTGACCCTGATCATGGACAGCGAAACCCTCAAAGGC
>Ga0114984_1000301_pt1 | contig 19290 bp, 16 predicted proteins | sample Shrwel1BS1Day1_FD_96987 | JGI IMG/M metagenome (GOLD analysis project Ga0114984, IMG submission 96987) | Subsurface microbial communities from deep shales in Ohio, USA - Utica-3 well 1 S-1-Day1 | ecosystem: Environmental > Aquatic > Deep subsurface > Shale gas/oil reservoir > Produced water/Flow...
GGCAAAATACGGCAACCAGAATACCGACGGCTCCCGCAGCATGCGCCACTGGTACGCCCCCATGCGTCGGGCCGCGGCCGCTGCCCGCCTGATGCTGGAACAGGCCGCCGCCAACCAGTGGACGGTGCCGCTCCATGAGGTCCGGACCGACATTCACAAGGTCGTCCACATCCCGTCCGGCAAGGTACTGGGGTTTGGTGAACTGGCGAAAGCCGCCAGGGAGCTGGAGGTGCCCGGTCGAAATGATCTGGTGCTGAAAACCGATGACGAACTGCGTTTTATCGGCCGTGAATCCGGCTATATCAACGGGAAGCTGGAGTCCGCCTACCCCAAAGCCATTGACGGCGAAGACATCGTTACCGGCAAGGCGATCTTCGGTGCCGATGTTGAGGTGGAAAACCCGTTGTATGCAGTCATAGCTCGCCCTCCGGTCTACGGAGGCAAGGCAAAAAACTACGATGATTCGGAAAGTCTGAAAGTGCCGGGCGTGGAGAAAACCCTCGAAATCGAAGGCACCGGGCAACCGGCCGGTTTCAGTCCACTCGGCGGTGTGGCAGTGGTTGCCACCAATACCTGGGCAGCCATCGAGGGCCGCAGGAAATTGAAAATCGAGTGGGATAACGGCCCGGCCGGGAACAATGCCAGCTATACCTCCGAGTCCTATCGCAAGGCGCTGGAGGAGCGTGCCCAATCGCCCGGCCGGGTTATCCGGGACCGCGGCGACGTCGAAGGTACCCTGAAGCAGGCGAGCAAGACCGTATCCGCTACTTACTACATGCCGCACATGGCGCAATCCCCCATGGAACCCATGGTGGCAACTGTACTGGTCAAAAACGGTGAGGCGGAAGTCTGGGCTCCTGTCCAGAATCCCCGTGCCACCCGGGATACCGTCGCGGGTCGGCTGGGTATGGACCGGGAGAAGGTACGGGTCAACGTGACCCTGCTCGGCGGTGGTTTCGGCCGGAAATCCAAGCCCGATTACGCGGCAGAAGCGGCGAGCGTGGCACAGGCCTTTGAGGGACGACCTGTGCGCCTGCAGTGGACCCGTGAAGACGACATTCACCACGCCTATTTCCATGCGGTCTCTGTGGATCACCTGGAAGCGGGACTGGATGGAGACGGTAACGCCCTGGCATGGCGCCATCGCACCCTGTCGCCCAGCATTGGTTCCCTGTTCGCCCCGGACCCGAAACACAAGGGCGAGTCCGAACTCGGCATGGGCTTCAACACCATGCCGTTCAGTATTCCCGCGATCCGGCTGGAGAACCCGCCGGCACCGGCCCATGTGAGAATCGGCTGGTTCCGCTCGGTCTACAACCTCCCCCATGCCTGGGCCATCCAGAGCTTTGCCCACGAGGTCTCGGTCGCGGCCGGCAGAGACCACCGGGATTATGTCCTGGAGCTACTTGGCCCGGGGCGGGAGATCCATAACCTCACGGTCGGAGATGGCTGGAACTATGGTGAAGACCCGGAAATGTATCCCATTGACACCGGGCGCATGCGCGCCGTGATCGAGAAAGCCACAGAGGCTGCCGGCTGGGGCAAGACGCTACCGGAAGGTCGCGGAATGGGGTTGGCGTTCCATCACAGCTTCGTCTCCTATACCGCCATCGTGTTCGATGTAGAAGTCGATGACAGCGGCAACGTGATCATTCACCGGGCCGACATTGCCTTTGACTGCGGCCGCCAGGCCAATCCGGAGCGGATCCGCTCCCAGCTCGAAGGCGCCTGTGTGATGGGTATCGGTATCGCCCTGAAAAGCGAAATTACCTTCAAGGATGGCGTTGCCCGACAGGACAACTTCGATACCTACCTGCTGCCCCGGATGCCGGACGCACCGAAGCAAATCCATATTCACCTGATGGATCGGCAGGACGAGCCCATGGGTGGTGCGGGTGAGCCCGGCCTGCCCCCGGTAGCGCCGGCATTGTGCAATGCCATCTATGCCGCCACCGGCAAGCGCATACGCCGGCTGCCCGTGGGTGATCAGCTGAAGGCCTGAGCGAATAACGGGGGCCTGTTGCAGGCCCCTGAATTATTTCGCATATCGTTGCGCCCGACTCTGTGCTGTGGTCTGCAGCACCTCTCCGGATACCTGACGGCCTCAAGATGAACCTGATCGACATCTTTCTTCAGACACTGGAAACCACCTTGCCGGTATTTGCCATGGTCTTTATCGGACTCGGGCTGAGGCGGATCGGCTGGATCGACGCTCCCTTCATCAATACCGCCTCTGCCCTGGTCTTCAAGGCAACACTGCCGACCCTGGTATTCCTGAGCATCATCCGCGCCGACCTGAACACCGCGCTGAATCCTGAACTGCTGCTGTTCTATCTGCTGGCCACCCTTGGCGGGTTCGGCCTGACCTGGCTCTGGGCGGCCTGGCGGGTGCGCAGAGAGGATCGCGGGGTATATGTGCAGGGAGCTTTCCGCGGCAACTGCGGGATCGTCGGCCTGGCGCTGGCGGCCAACCTGTATGGAGATTTCGGATTATCCGCCGGCGGTATTCTGCTTGGTCTGGTGATCATCTCCTACAACGCGCTCTCGGTGGTGGTGCTGATTGCCTACCAGCCCGGTCAGTCCGCCAGCTGGCGCAAGATCATCCATGACATTGTCCGCAACCCCCTGATTATCGCCGTTGTGGTGGCCATTCCCTTTGCCTGGCTCAATATCGGGTTGCCCGCCTGGGTAATGACCAGCGCGGACTATTTTGCCTCCCTCACCCTTCCGCTGGCGCTGCTGTGCATAGGGGCCACCGTCTCCCTGAACTCCATTCGCAGCGACAGCAGGACAGCGTTCGGTTCCAGCACCATGAAAATGATCGTGTTGCCGGCCCTTTGTACCGCCGCCGGCTGGCTGGCCGGTTTCCGGGGGCCGGAACTGGGCCTGATGTTCCTGTTCTTCGCCAGCCCGACCGCCGCCGCCAGTTTCGTGATGGCCAAGGCGCTCGGTGGCAACGACCGCCTGGCAGCCAATATCATTGCCCTGACCACTCTGATGGCCAGCGTTACGGTCACCGCCGGCGTCTTCGTGTTACGCAGTTACGGTATTATCTGAGAAACCACCGCACGGACCGTCTCGAAGCCGCGTTGACAACCCCCGAGGTAACCACCGCCAAACAGGTTGTAGTGGTTCAGATAGTGGTACAGATTATAGATGTCCCGCTTGCGGGGATAATCCGGGGAGCGGGCGTACATCCGATCGTAGGCCTCGTAGAACGCCTCGCCGAAGCCCCCGAACATTTCGGTCATGGCCAGATCTGCCTCCCGGTCCCCGCAATAGACCGCCGGATCAATAAGCCAGGGGGTGTTCCGATCAAACAGAACATTGCCGCTCCAGAGGTCCCCGTGCAGAAAGCTCGGATGCTCACAGGTATCATCCAGCCACCGGGCCAGGGCCTGGCCGTGGCGCTGAAGCACCGTCTCAAACTCACCACGGATCTCCTGATTCCGGATCCGGCTCACCTGATAGCCCAGGCGGTCCGAAACGAAAAACTCGCCCCAGGACTCCGACCAGCGATTCGGCTGCGGCGACAGCCCGATGTAGTTGCCCCGTCTCCAGCCGTATCGATCCTGCTTCAGCCGGTGCATCAGCGCCAACCCTTCTCCGAGCATGGAAAGGGTTTCGGCGGTGGCGGGTTCGGATTCGATATCGGTGATCTCCAGCACATTATTATCCACCCGAACCACTTCCGGAATCCGTACATCCGTGACTCCCGCCTGCGCCAGCGCTGAGCGAAGGCTCTCCAACCCCTCCGCCTCACAGATCAGTGCATCGTCAAATCCGGTGGTATTATGTTTGGTGAACATGGCTCTTCCTTTTCTTGAGTCGTTTCCGGCCGGGGCGTTAAATTGTTCTCAGGCTAACATGTAACGGAGTGGCGTGACCGCTATGGACAAGAAACGCTGGAGAATGCTGATCTCGGGCAAGGTGCAGGGAGTCTACTACCGGGCTTCGACCGAAAAGGAAGCCAATCGGCTGGGGCTGTCCGGCTACGCCAGGAACCTGCCGGACGGACGCGTCGAGGTAATTGCCGAAGGCAGTCCGGAAGAGCTCCGGCAACTGCACCAGTGGTGCCAGGAAGGCCCCCCTGCGGCCAAAGTGACTGATATCGAGATTGAGGAACAGCGGGCCAATGGAGAGTTCCCGAATTTCGGGGTACGGTACTGATATTTCAGCGATGCTGGGGTTTTGTATTGGCGGAGAGGGGGATTATTCGGCCCTGCGGGCCTCACCCTTCGGGGCCGTCGTCGCGTCGCTCCGACGTTCCTCAGGCTGCCTCGCAGCCTTCGGTCGAACCCGCGAGGGTTCTTCTTACCCTTCCAATCAGCCAATAAAAAACCCCAGCGATGCTGGGGTTTTGTATTGGCGGAGAGGGAGGGATTCGAACCCTCGATACGCTATTAACGTATACACACTTTCCAGGCGTGCGCCTTCAGCCACTCGGCCACCTCTCCAATAAACTGTTTCAAATCAGCGGTGTTGCCGCTGATTTGAGGGCGCAAACTTTAATGGTTTTTCAGGCCCTTGGCAACACCCTATCCGGAAATCGCCGAAAAAATTTCATATTGGCCCGAATTCCGGTTAACGGTTGAACAAGTTCAGAACTATCGTTAACAGAACGCTGATGATGATCATCGAGGTAATCGGTATAAACACCCGACTGTTTTCCGAGCGGATGTTAATATCCCCCGGTAACTTGCCGAACCAGTTCAGCAGGCCCGGGGCGAAATGTAGTATGGCTCCAAGTACAACAAGAATAAGGCCCGCGATTACAAGCCATCGCGCCATGGGGAACTCCTCTTACGAAACTGCCCTCTCAGAACAAGGAGGATAACAATGCTGATGAATGCACACCAATCGGTCCTGGTCCTGATTGATCTCCAGGAGAAGTTGATGCCCGCGATCAGCTTCGGCGAAGAAGTGGCTGACCGGTGCACAACACTGGCGACGATTGCAGGGCTCCTTGAGGTGCCGGTGCTCGGTACCGAACAACTGCCGGACAAACTCGGCCCCAATATCGAATCGGTGCGGGAACTGTGTGACTCGGTTCTCGACAAGACCCATTTTGATGCCTGCCCGGATGGCCTGATTGACCAGTTGCCGGAAGGCCGCCAGCATATTGTCATTGGTGGCTGTGAGACCCATGTCTGTATGATGCAGACCGCCCTGAGCCTCCTGGATGCGGGCTACAAGGTTTGGGTGGTGGCGGATGCCACCGGATCTAGAAACGATTTTGACCGGGATGTCGCCCTGGACCGGCTGAACGAGAGTGGAGCCCGGATTGTGACCCTGGAAATGGTTGCTTTCGAGTGGATGCGCGATTGCCGGCATCCGCGATTCCGGGATATCCAGGCGCTCATCAAGTAAAGGGCCTGAGGGGGTCATCCACTGCACATTAGTTGTCCGGATCCGTACTCAGCGCGTTGAAATTGACAGGGTCCATGCAAATTGCCCGGACGCCCTCATGGGCCAGTTTCCATTGACTCATTATTATATTCGCGTAATCAAAGCGGCGTTTTACCACCTTCGGCTGGCCGTTGCGTGGGGTTAATCTGCTAATATCCCGCTTCACACCGCTGGTCCTGCTGATTTACCCGGTCAGAACATTGGCAACAACATCGAGAGTGTCCCGGATATGACCCAATACGCCCCTTTTCCCCGCCACCTGCTTTCTCCGCTGCCGGCCGCCCTGGCTGTCTTATTCAATGCCGGCGTTCGTGGTGCAGGCTACGCCGTGTTCGGCGAGGTGACCGAAGGCATGGTTGTGGTTGACGCTATCGCCGGCGCCAGTGTCGAAACCGGCTACGCCCGTGGCATGAGAGGCGTACCGGTCGAGCCGGTCATCATCGAGAAGGTTTCGGTGGTCAGCAACGACGGGTAGAGCATGACTGACTGCACTGTACGCCCGCCAGCCATCGAACCCGCCGATCTTGTCTGGCGCGACGGAATACCGGAGTCGGCCCGGTTCGGGGATGTCTATTTCTCCCGGGACAATGGCCTCGCAGAAACCCGCTATGTCTTCCTGGACCACAACAACCTGCCCGACCGGTTCCGGGACCTGTCACCTCAAGGCGCGTTCGTGATCGCGGAGACGGGCTTCGGTACCGGTCTCAATTTTCTCGCTGCCTGGCAGGCCTGGCGAAGACACCGGCCGGATAACGGGTCCGTACTGCATTTCATCTCGGCCGAACGCTACCCACTCACGCGCGATGATCTCAAGCGCGCTCTGGACCTCTGGCCCGAACTGGCACCGCTCGCTGCGGAACTGCTCGCCCATTACCCGCCTCTTGTCCGGGGTACACACCGCCTGGTACTGGACGAAGGCCGCGTGCGCCTGACCCTGTACTTTGGCGATGTACTGGATGCCTGGAGAGCGCTTTCATTCTCTGCCGACGCCTGGTTCCTGGATGGTTTCGCCCCGGCCCTGAATCCCGACATGTGGCTTGACCAGGCTATGGCCCTGATCCGTGAACACAGCAGGCCGGGCACGACCCTGGCCACCTTCACCGCGGTTGGCAGGATACGCCGGGCACTTGAGGGCGAAGGCTTCGAGATGCGTAAAACCCGGGGTTATGGTCGCAAACGCGATATGATTGCCGGGGTGCTGTCCGGCACCGCTTCCAGCGACTCGCTGGTTTCTTCCGGCACTGTGGCCATCATCGGTGCAGGCATCGCCGGCACCCTGCTGGCCCGGAACCTGGCCAGTCGCGGCGTGGCCGTCACCCTGATCGATGCGGAAGAAACTGCCGGTGCCGCGGCGTCCGGCAATCTTCAGGGCGCGATGTATGTCAAGCTCGGGGTCGAATTCAATACCCAGACAGAACTGGCCCTCTCCGCCCTGACCTTCAGCCAGCGCGCCTACGAGCCCTACCGGGGTGCCTTCTGGCACCCGACCGGCCTGCTGCAGCTGGCGTGGAGTCCCCGGGAACAGGACAGGCAGGCCCGTTTTCTGGACCGCAACCTGTACCCCGAAGAGCTTCTGTACCCTGTGGACGCAGCCACCGCCTCCGAACTCACCGGCATCCCCGTAACCAACGGTGGGCTTTGGTTTCCCAACAATGGCTGGCTGTCACCCGGCAGCCTCTGCCGGGAGCTGGCCGGTCACGCCCTGATTGATTGCCGATTCGGTACACGGGTGGAAAGGCTGATGCCCTGCAACGGCAAGTGGCACCTTTCCAGCTGTAATGGCGCGGATATTATCGCAAACAGTGTGGTGATTGCCGCAGGCCACAAGTCGGCGGAACTGATCCCGCTCAAGGGCGAGTACCGGTTCAAGGCCATCCGGGGTCAGGTAACTCATGTCCCCGAAGAAACCATCCGGGCGCCGAAGGCGGTCATCTGCGGCCAGAAATACCTGAACCCCTGCCAGAACGGTCTGGCCGTGACCGGGGCCACCTTTGACCTGCGTAGTGCCAATTCCTCCGTCACCCGCGAGGCAAACACCGAAAACCTCCAGCAGCTCAATGACATGTTACCGGGGTTGCTTGCCGAGCACGGAAGCGACGGGGATTTCGAGGGGCGGGTCGGCTTCCGCTGCACTACCCACGATTACCAGCCGGTGGCCGGAATGATCGCAGACTGCAACGGGCAATCCCTGGAGGGCGTATACCTGCTTACCGGCCTGGGGAGCAAGGGCCTTACCTACGCGCCTCTGCTGGCCGAATACGTGGCGGACCGGCTCACCGGGCAACCGGCGTGCCTGCCTGCTACGCTCGCGCACTGCGTTCGGCCGGACCGAATCTGTCAGGACCGGGCCGGGGAAACCGGCAGAGTGCGTCCACTTCATCGTTCAGTGTAAGTGTCCTGTTCCAGCCTCTCCGGCCTCTGCGCAGCCGCGCGATTGTAATGCAGGGCTCAGCCTTCGAGCCCGTGCTCTTTCAACAGCTTCAGCAGGCCTTCTTCGTCAAGAACCGGAACACCCAGCTGTTCGGCCCTGGCCAGCTTTGAGCCGGCCGCCTCGCCCGCCACAACACAGGCGGTTTTCTTCGAGACGCTGCCGGCAACCCTCGCGCCGAGCGTTTCCAGCTTTTCCCTGGCCTCGTCACGGGTCATCCCGGACAGGGTGCCGGTGAGGACCCAGGTTTCGCCCTGGAGCGGTTTCTTGTCCTGCTGTTCCACCACCTCTTCCTGCCACCGGACACCAGCGTCCTTCAGGGCCTGGAGGGTTTCCTGGTTATGGGGCTGATCGAAGAAGCTGCGGATATGTCCGGCGACAATGGGGCCAACGTCCGGCACTTCCTGCAGGGCCTCCTCATCCGCATCGGCGATGGCCTCCAGGGTTCCGAAATGACTGGCCAGGGCTTTGGCAGTGGCCTCGCCCACCTCCCGGATACCGAGGGCGTAGAGGAAACGCCACAGCACTGGTTCCCGGGAGCCTTCGATGGCCTTGATCAGGTTACTGGCGGATTTCTCCCCCATTCGTTCCAGGCTGGCCAGGTCCTTTGCCTTGAGCTGATACAGGTCCGCCACAGTTTTGACCATACCCCGATCCACCAGGATATCGATCCATTTTTCCCCCAGTCCTTCGATGTCCATGGCCTTTCTGGAGGCATAATGACGGATGGCTTCTTTCCTCTGGGCCGGGCAGTACAGGCCGCCGGAACAGCGGGCAACCACCTCGCCTTCAATCTGGATAACGTCGGAACCGCACACCGGGCAGGTTTTCGGCAGTTCCACCGACCTGGCGTTTTCCGGGCGCTTGTCCACAACCACCTTGACTACCTGTGGAATCACATCCCCGGCCCTGCGGATGAATACAGTGTCGCCGATGTGAACATCCAGCCGACGAATCTCGTCCATGTTGTGCAGCGTCGCGTTGCTGACGGTTGCGCCGCCCACAAATACCGGCTTGAGGCGCGCTACCGGAGTCACGGCACCGGTACGGCCAACCTGGAATTCCACGTCTTCGATGACGGTCAGCTCTTCCTGGGCCGGAAACTTGTGGGCAATGGCCCATCGGGGCGCCCTGGACACAAACCCCAGCTGCTGCTGGAGATCCAGCCGATTGACCTTGAATACGATGCCATCAATCTCGTACGGGAGGGAGTCCCGTTTTTCCATCAGCTCGTTATAGGCCTCAAGGCACTCCTCTATACCTTTGGCCTTGCGCATTTCCGGATTAATCCGGAAGCCCCAGCGCTTTACCTGCTGCAGACTGTCCCACTGGGTATCCGGCAGCAGGCTCTCATCGGTGACAGCAACACTGTAGGCACACATCTCCAGCGGGCGCCTGGCAGTGACCGTGGATTTTTTCTGGCGCAGGCTGCCGGCGGCGGCGTTCCGGGGATTCACAAAGGTCTTTTCACCCTGCTCCGCCAGCCGCTGGTTGAGTTTCTCGAAGCCCGCCCTGGGCATGTATACCTCACCCCGGACTTCCACCATCTCAGGCACATCGTCACCACGAAGTTTGAGCGGCACCGACGGGATTGTGCGGATGTTCGCGGTGATGTCCTCGCCGCTGTAACCATCGCCCCGGGTGGCGGCTACGGTCAGGGAACCATTCTCGTAGCGAAGGCTGACCGCCAGGCCATCAAGCTTGGGCTCGCACACGTACTCGATTTCATCATCGGTTCCGAGGCGCTCCCGGACCCGCCGGTCGAAATCCCTGAGCTCTTCTTCGCTGAAGGCGTTGTCAAGGGACAGCATCGGCAGCCTGTGGACCACTTCCTCGAAGCTGGTATCGGCGCTGCTGCCCACCCGTCGGGTCGGCGAGTCGTCCGAGGCGAGTTCGGGGTAGTCTGCCTCAAGCTGCTGGAGTTCCCGGAACAGACGGTCGTATTCGGCGTCCGGAATGCGGGGATCGTCCAGAACATAATAGTGATAGTTGTGGTCCTCGATCCGGGACCGAAGTTCTTCAACACGCTTGATAATGTCGGGCGTGGCTTTGCTCATCAATGGGCACTCTCGGCTGTCACAAAAATGCCCGGACCGGAGCCGGGCATTGTGCTTTCGGTGTTACGACCCTTAAACCCGCCGGGATCGCTGCTTGCGTTCGAACTCGCGGATACGCTGGCGACAATGCTCGATGGTCTGCGGCGTCATCACACTGCGTCGTTCGTCCTTGAGTTCGCCCCCGAGGTTACGAACCACCGCCTGGGCGGTCTCCAGCATGAACTCAAAGGCCTGCAGTGGCTTGGACGGGCCGGGCAGACTCATGAAGAAGCTGATCCCCGGCGTCTTCATCCCTGCAATATCGGAGGGACTGAAGGTACCCGGCTCCACGGCATTGGCAACGCTGAACTGCACCGGACTGGTAGTGTCTGCTTCCTCGTGACGGTGATAGATGTCCATATCACCATGTTCAAGGCCGCACGCCTCGAACAGTTTCTTGAGGGCCGTGCCAGTGAACTCTTCACCACTCCGGGCGAGTATGTTGATCACAATTACTTCCCGGGCTTCGGGACGGTTGGCGCCCGCCAGTGGCTGGTCGGAACGCCGCGCTGTGGCGGTTCTCCGGGCGGTGTCCTCCTCAACCTCACTGGTGACAATCGGGGGAGCATTTTCTGCCTCTGCCTGTCTGGCAGCCCGGGGCTCTTCAGCGACCTCTGGTTCCGTAGGCCGGGGCGATGGCTCTGCAGCAACAGTGCGGCGCTCGCCGGCGATACCATCATCAACCGCCTCATCGTCACGGGCACCCCAGCCGGAATCCTGGGTGTAGTCATCCCGACCGGCAGAAGACAGATGCTCGTCCTCCGCCTTTTCGGGTTCAGGCTCCGCGCGCTGTTCCGGTTTACGGGTTTCCTTCGCTGGCCGGGTCGGTTTCGGCGGTGGGTTGCCAAAGCGGCTGGACCTTTCGGGTTTGACATAACCCCGCTCTTCCAGAACGTCGCGGGAGATCGTCCGGGCTCCGCCATTGGGCAATTCGGGATTGTAGTCCTGCTCGAGGGGAGATTCGTCGAGGTCATCCGCACCCATCCCCGACGAAATGGCCATGGACTCCTTCCGAGCCCGGCGCATCCGACGAATACCATCTATCACGATGCCGAGAATAACCAGGGTACCTATGGCGAATAACCATTCCCTAAGAGACATAGTGCTGTCGTCCTGTCTGCAGGTTCAATAATATTGCTACTCTAAGAAAAGCCTGTAATGAATACAACGCACAGCCGTGCCCTATGGCATTTTTGTCATCCTTGGTGGCAATTCAACCAGTTCCGGCATCAGACCTCGGCCAGGGCTGCTGCTTCCTCCACATCCACGGACACCAGTCGCGAGCAACCCGGTTCGTGCATGGTCACCCCCATCAACTGATCCGCCATTTCCATGGCGATCTTGTTATGGGTAATGTAGATGAACTGCACCTGCTTCGACATCTCCTTGACCATATTGGCATACCGACCGACGTTGGCATCGTCCAGTGGTGCATCCACCTCATCCAGCATACAGAACGGTGCCGGGTTGAGCTGGAAGATGGAGAACACCAGCGCGATCGCCGTCAGGGCTTTCTCCCCGCCGGACAGCAGATGGATGGTGCTGTTCTTCTTGCCCGGGGGCCGCGCCATAATGGCGACACCGGTTTCCAGCAGGTCCTCCCCGGTCAGTTCGAGATAGGCGTTACCGCCGCCGAACACTTTCGGGAACAGTGCCTGCAGGCCGCCGTTGACCTGGTCGAAGGTTTCCTTGAAGCGCTGGCGGGTTTCCCGGTCGATCTTACGGATCGCGTTATCCAGCGTTTCCAGGGCTTCCATCAGGTCTTCGTGCTGGCTGTCCAGGTAGGTCTTGCGTTCACTCTGGACCTGATACTCCTCGATGGCCGCCAGGTTGATGGCTCCCAGCCGCTGGATGCGGTTGCCGATTTTCTCGAGCTCCCCGGCCCAGTCCTTCTCGCTGGCCCCTTCCGGTAACTGCTCCAGTACCTCCTGCAGTTTCACATCCAGTTCGGTGAGCTGCTCAATATGATTGCCGGACCGGATCTCCAGTGCCTGGGACTCCATCTTGAGTTTTTCCAGCCGGGCGCGGACATCCTGAATCTCATGATCAATGCGGCTGCGGGCCTGCTCCTTTTCACGGACCTCCCGGTCAATCTCTTCCAGGGAGTCCCGGGCTGTACCCAGCTTTTCCTCTTCCGCCAGCCGTCGGTCCAGCAAGCCTTCGAGCTGCATCTGCAGGTCTTCCATGGGCTCCTCGGTATTCTCCCGCGCTTCTCGCAGGATCTCGAGGCGCTCCCGGATCCGCTCCTTTTGCAGTTGCATCCGGTCAATGGTCTGTTTCAGGCCCTCGCGCTGGCTGTTCAGGGTCTGAAGCTGTAGCTGCAGCTGGTGGGCGTGGTCCTGGTCATGACGGGCCTCCTGGCGCAGGCGGTCCAGGTTCTCCCGGAGCGTGTCTCTGTGTTCCAGCAACCTTTCCTTTTCTTGGTCACTATCTTCCATGGAAGCCAGTGCCTGCTGCCATTCCTCCCGGGCCATCTGCAGGCTTTCCTGCTGATCCCCAAGGCTGACAGCTACATCCTCGCGGTCCTCGGTAATCCGTTGCAGCCGGGCATCAATCTGCTCGGCCCGTGCCTTGAGTCCGGAGATCCGGGAGCCGAGACTGCTGAGTTCACGCTCGGCTTCAGACAGCTTCGCCTGGGCGTCCTCGCGGGTTGCTTCCGCCCGCCCGGCACGCTCCTGAAGCTGCTCCAGGCGTTCGCCTGCCGCCTCCATGGCTGCCTCGGCGCTGGCGAGCTGTTCCGTCAGTTCGGCCACCTTTCTCTGGCGCTCAATGACGCCCACCTGACCGGCATCCGAATCCGGCATCAGAATCCAGTCACGGGCGATCCAGATACCTTCCCGGGTGATCAGACTCTGCCCCACGCCAAGGCTCGCGCGCGAGGCCAGCGCCTCGTCCAGGTTTTCAGCGGTGTCGATTCCGTCGAGCATCGCGGTTACCGCCGGGACGCCAGACACCCTTGCAGCAAGCCCGCTATCACTGCCGGTATCCCCGGGACGGTCCTCAACCATCGCCAAGCCCCGCGGAGCGTCCGCCATGGCACCGGAGAGCCCGGAGATGCCCGGCAGCGCCAGACCCTGGGTGAACCGGCCGATGACCTGCTCTACGGCAAATTCCCAGCCGTCGTCAATCCGGAGGCGCGAAGCCACACGGGGAGCATCCATCAGGTCGTGGTCGGAGAGCCAGGACTGCAGCCGATCATCCTGGCTACCCAGCTGTTCATCCAGCAACGCCTGCTGGGATTCAAGGGACGCCCGGAGGCTCTGGACCCGCTGGCGCTCGTCGGACAGGGCATTCTCGGCTTCGCGCTGCTGCTGGCGGGCTTCGTAGAGCTCGTCCTGGATATCCGCGATGCGCTCGGAGGCTTCTTCCCGCTGAAGCTCCAGGGTCTCCTGTTGCTCCAGCAGGGCTTCCAGTTCCGCCCGGTCCATCTGGCCTTCAAGCAGTTCACGCTCGTCCTCCAGTTTTCGACTCCGGTTCCGGAGCTGTTCGATGGCGTCTTCCAGGGAACGGATCCGCGACTGGGCCAGCTCCGCCTGGCGGCGCGCATCGGAAGAGCGGGTACTGAAGTCTTCCCATTTGTGCTGCCAGTCGCTCATGGCATCTTCTGCCTGCCGGAGTTTCTCGCCGGACTCCTCGGAACGCATCGCCAGGGCTTCCTGTTCCGGCTCCATCATGTCCAGCTCTTCCTGGATACCGGCCAGTTTTTCCTCGTCCTGCTCCAGCTCCCGCGCCAACTCGCGCTCGTTGGCCATGGCCTGGTCGAGTTCGGCGGCCGTCTGGCGGCTGCGCTCGCGCTGGTGCTCCAGACTTTGTTCGATACGGGCGATATCGGCGCCGGCCTCGTAGTAACGGGCCTGGGTGCGGTTGAAATGTTCGGTGCGCTCCTGATGGCTGTCCCGGAGGGATTCCAGGGAGGTTTCGAGGCTCAGCCGTTCGGTCAGCTGCTTTTCAAGTTCAAGCTCGGTATCCCGGGTCCTGCCACGCCAGGTTTGCAGGTCATTGTCCAGGGATCGCCAGCGCAGCACGGTCAGCTCCGCCTTCTTCTGGCGCTCCTCCTGCTTGTAGGCCTTGTACTTCTCGGCGGCAGCGGCCTGGCGCTCCAGATGCTGCAGCTGGCGAGACAGTTCATCACGGAGGTCGGTCAGGCGTTCCAGGTTTTCCTGGGTGCGGCGGATCCGGTTTTCGGTTTCCCGGCGCCGTTCCTTGTACTTGGAAATGCCGGCGGCTTCCTCGATGTAGACCCGGAGCTCCTCCGGCCTGGCCTCGATCAGCCGGGAAATCATGCCCTGCTCGATGATGGCATAGCTTCGGGGCCCGAGGCCGGTGCCCAGGAACAGATCGGTGATGTCACGGCGACGGCATTTGGCGCCATTCATGAAGTATTCGGACTGGCCCTCCCGGGAAACCCGACGGCGCACGGAGATTTCGTTGAAACGGGCAAACTCGCCTGGCGCGGAGCCGTCGCTGTTGTCAAACACCAGTTCAATGGCGGCCTGGCCGACGGGCTTGCGGGCACTGGAGCCGTTGAAGATGACGTCGGTCATGGATTCCCCGCGCAGGTACTTGGCGGAACTTTCCCCCATGACCCAGCGCACCGCATCGATGATGTTCGACTTGCCACAGCCGTTGGGACCCACCACCGCAGTCATGTTGGAGGGAAACGGCACCGTGGTCGGGTCCACAAACGACTTGAAACCGGACAGCTTGATGGACTTCAGGCGCATATCAGGCGTTCCCCTCCTCCCTGAGAATATTCAGGACCTGCTCGCGCTGGTGTTCGCCGAAGGCCTGGATGGCCGCCTGGAGACGGTCGGCATCGCCGGCGGTAACCGCATTCGCCAGCTGGCGGAAGAAGCTTGCCGTCTCGTCAATCTCTTCCCGGAAATGCTCCAGCGCCACGAAGTAGGTGCGACTGATGGCCGGCCGGAAGTTCTCCAGGGTCTCCGCCAGGAACGGGTTCTCTACCAGACGGTAGGCATAGCGCATGACACCAAAGCCGGCGTCGATCACCTGTTCCGCCGCGTCGGCACTGTTGGAGTTGAGGGCGTCGATAACCGCCTGCAGCTCCCGGACCTGGCCCATGACGCCGCCCAGCTCCTCGCCGGACCAGCACTCAAGAACTTTTCGCCCCAGCATGCACAGGAGATCAATGTAGATATCATAGAGGTTGTTGACGCTTTCGGCGGTCAGGCTCGAGACCACGGCGCCCCGGCGGGGAAAGATTTCCACCAGGTGCCGTCGCTGCATGATCAGCAGGGCCTCACGGACAGATCCACGGCTGACATTCAGTTCGCCGGCGACCTTGAGTTCCTGGATTCGCTCGCCTGGTTTGAGATCACGGGTGATGATTCTTTGCCCCAGGTGCTGGGCAATCTGTTCGGACAAACTTTCAGGAGCCTGAAATCTCATAAATTCTGGCGCTCACTTCCCGGGTGGATACAGTCACAAGCACTGGAGTCTAGCACAGGCCGGCACCGGCCCCACCCTTTGTCTTTTGTCCGACATTATGATTGTCCGACACCGGATTTCGCCGGGGACTCTGTACCGGTTTATTTCCGGGAACCGGGCCTGCCGCGCGATTTCACTTTTTCCGGAGCAGAATCAGCAACCTGCCATTTATTGGCGCCGGCCTTACGGCCCGGACGGGAGGGTGCCTTACGCCGGCGGCGATCATGAGCCGCCTTTTCGCCCGGGGTCTTGGCCGGGATCTGGACCGGGTCCAGACCCACGGTCCGGCTCAGGAGGTCGACCGCCTTCTGGTCCAGTTCTTCCCATTTGCCCACGGTCAGGCGGCTGGGCAGGAAGATCGGCCCGTAACGGACCCGCTTCAGCCGGCTCACCTTCACACCCTGGGATTCCCAGAGCCGGCGAACCTCGCGGTTGCGGCCTTCCAGCAGCGTCACATGGAACCACTGGTTCATGCCGGAACCGCCGGCTGGTGTAATGTCAGTGAACTTCGCCATCCCGTCTTCGAGCAGTACCCCTTCCATCAGGCGCTCGATCATGGCCTCGTCCACTTCCCCGAAGATACGCACGGCGTATTCGCGATCAATCTCGCCGGACGGATGCATCAGCCGGTTGGCCAGCTCACCGTCGGTGGTGAACAACACCAGGCCGGTGGTATTGATATCCAGGCGGCCAATAGAGACCCAGCGGCGGTCCTTCAGCCTCGGCAGCCGGTCAAACACCGTCGGCCGGCCTTCCGGATCCTTGCGGGTGGTCACCTCGCCTTCCGGCTTGTTATAGATCAGTACCCGGCGCAGCACGTCCGCGGCACCGGTAACGTCCAGCCGTTTGCCATCCAGCTCGAACCGGTCCTGTACCGTGGCTTTCTGGCCGGGGCTGACCTGTTGACCGTTAACCGTAAGCCGGCCCGATTCCATCCAGCCCTCGATTTCCCGACGAGAACCGACACCGGCCCGGGCCAGGAGTTTCTGCACCCGTTCCGGCGTATCCGGGCCATTGTTTTGCTGACGTTTTGCTGAGCCTTGGCCTGGTCGATCTGACGCCATGGTTAAATCCTTGAATAATGACTGACGTGTATGTGGTCAGTGAATGGTCTGCTGACTGGATTCGGGGGACTCGAACTCAATCTCCCCCTGCATGCTTTTTTCGATTTCCCGGCCTATTTCCTCGAGATCCCGTACTTCCGACAGTGGCGGCAATTGATCCAGGCCGGTCAGGTTGAAGTAATCCAGGAACTGTTTGGTCGTGGCATACATGGCCGGACGACCGGGCACATCCCGGTGGCCGACAACGCGCACCCACTCTCGCTCAAGCAGGGTGCGAATGATATTGCTGCTTACCGTAACACCACGGATATCCTCGATTTCCCCCCGGGTAATCGGTTGCCGGTAGGCAATCAGGGCAAGGGTCTCCAGCAGTGCCCGGGAGTAGCGCTGGGGTTTCTCCTCGAACAGGCGCCCGACCCATGGTGCGTATTCCTCACGCACCTGCAAGCGGTAACCGCTGGCCACTTTCTTCAACTCGAAACCGCGCCCCTCACACGCAGCCTGCAGCTGAACCATGACATGTTCCATCACCTGCCTGGCCGGTCGCTCGTCCTCTGCGAACAGTTCCCGGAGCTGTTCCAGTGACAGCGGCTTGCCCGCTGCCAGCAGGGCTGCTTCGGCAATGGCCTGAATCCGTAGCAAGTGTTCTTCATTCATGATCAGAATCCGGTGTCTTGGGGTTTCTGGACTTGATGGCGCTCAGTTGGCCGCCCGGGCCCGGACGTGAATCGGCCCGAGGGTTTCGGCCTGCACCACTTCGATCAACTGTTCCCTGACCAGCTCCAGTGTGGCCAGGAACGTGACCACAACACCCAGTCGGCCTTCCTCGGGCGTAAACAGCCTCTCGAAAGGTACAAAACGGTCGTCCTGAAGCACGGAAAGGATGTGAGACATCCGTTCCCGGGTCGACAGAACCTCCCTCTCGACGTGGTGGCTGGTAAACAGGTCCGCACGTTTGAGCACCCCCTGCATGGCCATAAGCAGTTCGCGCAGATCCACATCGGGATGGGGCTGGCTGGACGGCAGCTTCGGCAACCCGGCGGACCCGCCGAAGGTATCGCGCTCCATGCGCGGCAACTGGTCGATATCCTCTGCAGCCTGCTTGAAACGCTCGTACTGCTGCAGCCGGCGAATCAGCTCCGCCCTGGGATCCACTTCCTCTTCGTCCTCGGACTCCTGGCGCGGCAGTAACATCCGGGACTTGATCTCGGCCAGGGTGGCGGCCATCACCAGGTACTCCGCCGCAAGTTCAAAGCGCATCGCTTCAACAGCCCCGATGTAGTCCATGTACTGCCGGGTAATCTCGCTGACATCAATATCCAGGATATTCATGTTCTGGCGGCGAATGAGGTACAACAGCAGGTCCAGCGGGCCCTCGAAAGCCTCCAGGAACACAGCCAGGGCATCAGGGGGAATGTACAGGTCCCTGGGAAGATCAATGACGGGCTTTCCGGAAACCAGGGCCAGTGGCGCCTGTTCATCAGGCGTCTGTTCTGCTTCCCCGACCGTGGTACTGGTATCGTCCGCCATAGTCTTCCCTTGGATGGCACTGACCGGGACAGGGTCACCGGCTGATCGTTAGCGGTAATGCAGCCCCATGGCTGCCCGCACTTCCTCCAGCGTATCACGGGCTGCATCCCGGGCATGCTCGCGGCCTTCCTGCAGGATGGAATACACCAGGTCCGGGTTGTTCTCGTATTCCCTGGCCCGTTCGTGCAGCGGGCGCTGCTCCTCGACGATGGCGTCAATCAGTGGCTTCTTGCAGTCGAGACAGCCGATTCCGGCACTGCGGCATCCGGTCTGCACCCACTCCCGGGTGTCGGCATCGGAATAGATCTTGTGAAGTGCCCAGACCGGACATTTTTCCGGCTCCCCCGGATCGGTGCGGCGTACCCGCTGGGGATCGGTCTGCATGGTGCGAATCTTGTCAGCGACCGCATCCGGCTCCTCACGCAGGCCGATGTAGTTGTTATAGGACTTGGACATCTTCTGGCCGTCCAGCCCCGGCATTTTGGATTCCGGTGTCAGCAGTGGCTGGGGCTCCGGCAGGATGACCTTGCCGCCGCCCTCAATGTAACCGTACAGACGTTCCCGGTCGCCCAGGGAAATATTCTGCTGTTCTTTCAGCAGCGCACGGGCGGTTTCCAGGGCCTCCAGATCGCCTTCCTCCTGGTAACGCTTTTTCAGTTTCCGGTACAGCTTGGCGTTCTTCTTGCCCATCTTGACGATGGCGCCTTCCGCCTGCTCCTCGAAGCCCGGCTCCCGGCCATAAATGTGGTTGAAGCGGCGGGCAATCTCACGAGTAATCTCCACGTGGGAGACCTGGTCGGCGCCTACCGGTACCTTTCCGGCGCGGTAAATCAGGATATCGGCGCTCTGTAGCAGCGGATAACCGAGGAAGCCATAGGTGGCCAGATCCTTTTCCCTCAGTTTTTCCTGCTGGTCCTTGAAGGTGGGAATACGCTCGAGCCAGCCCAGGGGCGTGATCATCGACAGCAACAGGTGCAGTTCCGCGTGCTCGGGCACCTGGGACTGGATGAACATGGTGGAGGACCCCGGGTTCACTCCGGCGGCCAGCCAGTCGATCACCATGTCCCAGACACTCTGCTCGATGCCCGAGGGATCGTCGTACTGGGTGGTCAGCGCATGCCAGTCGGCGATGAAGAAGAAACACTCATACTCGTGCTGGAGTTTGACCCAGTTTTTCAGCACACCGTGGTAATGACCAAGGTGAAGCTTTCCGGTCGGACGCATGCCCGACAAAACCCGCTGCTGGGAATCTACAGAACTCAAAGCACGAACTCCTTCTGTTGCGAATAGTGCGCCCCGGCAAAAGAGGCTGACC
>Ga0114984_1000302_pt1 | contig 19265 bp, 15 predicted proteins | sample Shrwel1BS1Day1_FD_96987 | JGI IMG/M metagenome (GOLD analysis project Ga0114984, IMG submission 96987) | Subsurface microbial communities from deep shales in Ohio, USA - Utica-3 well 1 S-1-Day1 | ecosystem: Environmental > Aquatic > Deep subsurface > Shale gas/oil reservoir > Produced water/Flow...
ATTGATAAGAGTAAGTTGTATAGTGCGGACGCCTAAGCTATTGAGTTCTATCTATGGACATTGTTAAGCGTCCCAGGGGCGTTGAATGGCGACGCTAGAGCGCATTCATTTCGTGCCCCATTACCTCGTGCGCAGAGAGAACGCCGTCGCATACTCCCCCAGTAGCAGTCGGCCATCCATTGAGGGCTTGCCCCAAATCTTTTGGGCAGACTATGCACCTTGGAGGGAGGCAAACCTGTGGGCAGTGGAGCGAGCAACGACTGGTGACGCTTCTCTTAAGACCGTTGCCAGTAACATGAATGGCCTTCTCAATTACGCTAAATTTCTTGAATTTCGTGATTTGCAGTGGTTCGAGTTTCCCGCTCGCAAAGCTGACCGCTGCCTGGTGCTATACCGAGGGGCGTTGATCAAGATGCGCGATGCCGGCCAGATCAGCCCATCCACGGCGTCTGAGTACATGCGCAATTGCATCATGTTCTATCGGTGGGTAAGGCATAGGGAGCTTCTTTCTCCACACGTCCAGCTGTGGCGGGAAAAGCCCTACGTCGTTAAATACTTCGACCGGGTGGGGTTCGAGCGAACGATCAGCGGAACCACCACCGACCTCAGCATCCCGAACCGTAAGCGCCCAGGCCAAACGCTTGAAGATGGGCTGTTGCCAGTCTCGGAGACCGATCGCGATGCAATTCTGGATTTCGCCGCAGAGAACGCCACGCCCGAGCTCTACCTCATGTTGGCCCTTGGATTTTTTACCGGGATGCGGCTCGGCAGCATCTGTGATCTCAAGATTCAATCTCTGGAGCGCGCCGCCCCCGACCCTTCCGCTGAAGGGCTTCTACGCCTTGCAGTTGGTCCAGGCGCAGCTCCGCCAGTGCACACGAAATTCGGTGTGACTGGGCAGGTCTGGATACCCGAAGCGTTGCGTGATGAATTGCTGGAATATGCCAAAGGCTGGCGGAGGATGGAACGAGAGGCGAAAGCCTCGCCCGAGAATCGTGACTTGCTGTTCTTGACCCGCTTTGGTAACGCCTATGGCAGGCGCGGCACCGATCAGTCATCTGCTGTGAATGTTGAGATGTCCGAGTTTCGAAAACGGGGCGTCAAAGCAGAACTGCAGGTGCTCCGTAAATTCCGCTTCCATCAGTCGCGCTGCACCTTCGGTACCGAATTGGCACGTCTGGCGCTATCGGCTTGTGCCGATGTCGCTATTGTAATTGCGACGGTCAGCGACGCGTTGCTCCACGGGCCTAACTCTGAAGCCACCACCTTCAAATACATCCGATTCGTACAGGCACTGCCGATCAAACAAGCCCTCTCAAATAGCTTCATGGCGGCATTTAGCGGGATCGGCGCTGGGGCGCGGTACGATGGATAGTTCCGAATTCGACCTCACTTTCCCGATGCTTGAGTATGGGGCCACTGAAACGCCCTGGGACCTCCGGCCGCTGCTGTTTCGCGGAGGTGCAGCAGCAAAGGTGAAGCATGTGGGCCGCCAGATCGCGCAGAGCGAACTCGGCAGTCCCTTGCCGGAACGTTTCGAGCTGGTGACGCGGCTGCATGAGCACATGACTGACGACCTTGCTGGTGGCGGAAGTCGCTTCTCGGTGCAGAATAAGATCAGTGCATTGCGTCGATTCTTTGCCTGGATCGATTCAGAAAACGTGAATCTCAGTCTCGAGACGGCGGCCGACACGTTCATTCGTTGGACCGATCACTTGCTCCAGCGTCATCGAGTCGAACGTAATTTCAGCGATGGGTCCCTGTACGATCTCACCAGGCTCACGGCGACGATGCTGGACCGAGCATTGGACCGCCAAGCAAGCCTGAGCAAGAGCACACGTATTCGCAAGCCGCGCGGCAAAGGCAAGGTACATACGAGCAAAGCGGACAAGCAGAGTCTGCAAAACACCTTCGCATTCGGACACCTTCTAGCTGACGTATGCGAGGCATTGACCTGGAGGGGGACAATGGCCCCCCTCCCAGTGTGTATTTCGTTACGCACCGGCCAAGTGCTGGAACTATGGTCGGGATTGCAGAGCCCCGAGAAAGTAGCGGCCCGCCGTACCAGGCCGCAAAACCAAGCGCAAATCGAAGCATCCCTGGCGGCGCGTGCCGCCCACGATGCAGATCGGACACTGCGGACCCGTTTCCCCATCGTCAATTTACGGATCGAGAGTGAATTGCTGATGTTCATCGCCCAGACCGGTCTGAACCTCCAGCAAGCACATACCCTGCGGGTTGAGCAGTTTCATTACACCAGCCACTTAGACGGCTACCAGATACGTACCTACAAAAATCGACGGGAAGGAGAAGTGCTATTCGAGATTTTTGCCAGTTATCGAGAGTGGTTCGAGCGCTATCTCGAATGGCGTTCCGAATGGTTTCCCAATGAGCCGGATGGTTTGCTCTTTCCGCTTATACGTAGCGGGGGACGAATCCTAGAAGAGGCGACGCAGTTCACGAACGTTACGCGCATCTGCCGCGAGCTTGGCATACCGCTTGTGAGACCGCGAAAACTGCGCGGGACGCGCATCAACTGGTTGCTTCGGGAGTCCCAGAATCCCCAACAGGTTGCGGAGTTGGCCCAGCATACGGTGCAAACGCTGATACGCGTATATGCCGAACCGCACCCGCAGATCGCTATGGTGGAAATTACGCGCTTCCATCAGCAAACCGATCCGTCCCTTTCACCTCCTGCTCCTGGTAGATGTGTATCGGCCACACCTGAACCAGTGGGCACGATGCCGAAGAATGGTCCGCGACCCGACTGCATCAATGCTGCCGGTTGCCTGTTCTGTACCCAGCACCGGGATATCGAAAGTGAGGATCATGTGTGGTCTCTCGGTAGCTTGCGCCACCTCAAATCGCTTGAACTGGCACGCTACCGCCCACCCAGTTCGGGTAAGCACCTGACGACAGAGCATCCGGCCCTGCTGGTGATCGATCGGCTGACGGCCAAACTGCGCTTCTTCGAAGAAAGTAGCGAGGTCCGCAGGCTTTGGGTCGAAGAAGCCAGAGCGCGCATAAGTGAAGGTGACTACCACCCGGCCTGGGATGGCTTCATCCAATTGGCAGAACTGCGACAAAGATCAGCATGACGAAAAATATTCTTTCCGAACTTGGCCTCGGCATCGACTCGCCCCTAGCGATTCCTGATGCGCCGAACTACCGTCCGCCGTGCTGGCCACCACAGCGTGATTGGCCGGTCATCATAGATGCCGCTGGCCAGGTGGTGAGCCGTTGGGGCGATGCCATTTGGCGGCTCGACGCGTGGGCGGGAAAACGGCTCACTCTCAATTTCGGCGATGGCCCAGCTAAGAAATATGTCGCCGCGATCGATCCTGCGAACGCCGATTTATTGCGGACCATAATCGGCTGGTGGCTATACGGCCCCAATGGAGCCCGAGGATACCGAGGCCTGAAAACGCGCTTCGACCAGATGCGTCGGCTGTTCGTCTTGTGCACTCAAGAAGGCATTCTCGCATCCGAACTGAGTCATTTTCCGCGCGTTGCCGACCTTCTCCCGAAGGTGCTCCAGGCTTCCCGGTCCGGTGAGTTTTTGGCATTGCTGCACGAACTGTACGAGCGGCGGGATGCGCTGGGGTTCACCTTGTTGGATCGCGCAGGGTTGGCACGCCTCGCAGCGGCCATGCCCGACCACCAGAAGCTCCAGACCCCCTATATCCCGCCCCGCATTTGGCACTATCAAATCACACGCTTGCGTGAATGCCTGGATGACTTTTTGGCGCATCGAGGCCAAGTCGAGGAGTGCTTCCGCTTCTGTCTGGCTGCCTATCGGCACAACTCTGCCAGTCTCCAAGGACAACGCAGGCCACAATCGTTCTATCCGTTTCAGTGGCCGTCGGATGGATCAAACGGAAAGTGGACTGGGCGGCAGTACTACGGCCCATTCATCGACACAGCGCATCGGTTTGGCATGGTGGAACTATTTCGTCGCTGGTTGGGAGTGAGCGACGACGAAATTCGCATTCAAACTCTGAGTCGCTACCTCAACCTCGTGAGCCGATCTGGACTGTGCTATCTGCTGAATTTCAGCCTCATGCGAGTCGAAGAGGCTTGGAACCTGCGCGCCGATTGCTTGCACATAGAACGTGATCCGCAGTTTGGCGACATCCATGTATTGCGCGGACGAACGACCAAGACGATGTCGGATTCTGAGGCACTCTGGGTGACGTCCCCGTCAGCTCAGGTGGCAGTTGAAGCCATGCGTGTGGTCGCAGACCTCCGCGCAGAATGCGATTCTCCCCCCGGCGAGGCCTCGGTGCCGGATGATCCGGCCAAGCGCTATCTGCTTGATTATTGCCTTGAACCGTGGGGAACGAAGCTCACCAAAATCAACCGCACGATTCGGCCATCGATTCCGAGCTATGCCCATGTGCTTCAGTGGTTCGACAAGCTGTTCGACCCTGAGCAATTGCGCATTACGCCGGAAGATTTCGCATTGGCTCGGTTGGTGACGCCGACGCTGACCGACGAGTTTGCGGTCGGCAAAATCTGGCCGTTGGCCTGGCATCAACTCCGACGAACCGGCGCAGTGAATATGCAGGCATCCGGGCTGGTCAGCGACGCTTCATTGCAGTTTCAGCTAAAGCACGTCGCCAGAGCGATGAGCCTCTACTACGGGCAAAACCATTCCAGGGTACGGCTGGAAGAGAAGGCCCATACCTACTACGTCCGCACCATGTACGAAACTTTGGGTAGGCAGCTGCAACAGCTGACGAGCAACCGATTCGTCAGCCCCCACGGCGAGAAGCGAAAATCTGAGATTGTCCGCCTGATCTCAGCCTCTGATGCTAAGAAAGCGATCAATCTGGCTAAGAAGGGGACGGTCACTCATCGACCGATTTTGCTGGGCATCTGCACGAGCCGTACCCCCTGTCCCTATGGGGGCATCGACAATATCGCTCGCTGCGGAGGGGGCGATTCCCCCGGAGAAACCAAACCATGTGCGGACGTTCTCTATGACCCCGAGCAACTCGACGAAGTCGAAGTGTTGGAGGCGGTATTGGATGAGCGCCTGGCCGCTGCCGAGGTAGATAGTCCGCTAAGGACTTCGTTGGAAGCCCAGAAACGTAGTGTGGAGAATTATCGCCATGTCATCCGGCAAACCTGAATCCGCTGACTCGGCTAAGCGAATGAGTGCCGGCGAGCAGTATCGCGCAGCGTTCGAGCGGCTGAAGAGCAACAAGCCCGAACGACTGCCGAAGGGGACGCCTGTAAGTCAGAACAACGTTGCCAAGGAAGCCGGCAGCGACCCCTCTGCACTGAAAAAAGCTCGTTTCCCCCTACTGATCGCTGAGATCCAAAAGTACGTGGAAGGACACGCTGAGCAACGTCCGCCATCAGTGCGCCAAGTCAGCTTATTAGCCCGCAGAAAAAATCGTGGACTTCGAGAACGGATCGAGGAAATCACGCAGCAGCGTGACCACCTAGCCAGCCTACTCGGTGAGGCCGACGCCACCATTCTTGAGCTGTACGACCGTATTGCGGACTTGGAGCGCCAACTGCCGGCCTCCAATGTGCTTCCTCTTAATCCGCGAGGCCACAAAAAACTTTGAAACGGAGAGCTCGCAATATTCGAAAGAAACACAGCCATGCCCGACCAGCCCGGCATGAAACGTCGGGCTAGCCGCCGAAGAGCTTCTTGCGTTGCGCGGTCCGCTCCCGGCGTAGATTCTCGTAGGCAGTTCGGCGTTTAGTCGCGTTTTTGATTAATTCCAGGACCTGGGCGATATCGCCGAGCAACTCCTCGCGCGCGGGAAGCGGTAGTTGGCGCTCGCCTGGGGTGTCGTGGGCCTCGGTAGCTTCGCAGGCCCGCGCATACACTGCCAGCAACTGCTCCCACTCCTCTGCGGGGTGGCCAATGACAGCACCAAATGCTTCTACGCTCACCACATCACTGAACGGCTGGACGGTATTGTTCAAAAAAACCTCGCGGATTGCGCGCTCGACAGTGCCTCGGAGGCTTGAGTATCCCGATGCAATTTGCCGCTCAAGCTCATCATCCGGGTCGCTGCCGACCGGAACGTTCAGCGCTTTCGCACGACTTTCGAGATCGGCCAGGCGGGCCTTGGTGTCCATCGTCGCCCACGTCAGCCCCTCGCTCACTAGTCCCGGCGACTCGTCCCAACCGATGGTCTTGTAGCTGGCCGAGCGATCAGCACGCTGAAGCGCCATCGCGAGCTCGGTCAGGAACACCGCATCATGGGTGAACACCAGCACTTGGCGGGTCTCAGCCAGCGCTACCAAACGCCGAGCTATGGCCCGACGATATACGTGATCCAGCGACGTAGACGGATCGTCGAAAATAACGGTCGAAGTATGTGGCAGGGATTCGAGCTCGGCGAGGAACATAGCCATCCCCAACGCGCGCTGCTCGCCCTCTGACAGCACCTTGGAGGCTTTCGCCGTGATTTCCTGCAGGCGCAGCGTGACCTTGGTCACCCCCAGCTCTGTGCGCCCGCTCAGGTCGGGTTGCACCCGTCGCTTATAGCCCAGGGCTTTCAACTCAGCATTCATGGAAGCGGCCAGAGCCTCGGTCACATGCGTCGCCGCCAGGGACGTCAGTTTGCGTGACACGGCCGCTGGGTTGAGGGCGGCATGGCAGCGGCTCAATGTGGCATGGACCTGACTGTCCTGAACAAACCGCTCCACCGCGCCAAGCTGGTTGGCGAGGCGTTGTCGGGCTTCTAGCTCTGCCAGTTCTTGGGTCAGCGCCAAGCGTACAGCGGGATCGGCAGAGGTCCGCAGGGTATTGGCGTCGACTCGGAGCGAAGCAGCTTTGGCGGCGAAGAGACTATCGAGATTTGCTTCGATAGGAAGCGGTTCTGACTCGGGGGACCAGTTTCCAGTTTGCAGGGCTTGGCTAACCCAAGTATGCCGGGCGGTCCAGGCCGATGCCGCTGCGGTGGTGGCAGCGTGTAGGTCGGGCAGTCGCTCCTCCACGTCAGCCCGTGTTGGCACATCCAGAACGTTTAGATCGACAGCCTGCACCCTCCCTAGAGCGTTCATGCGCGCAAGCGTGGCGGCTTGCGCATCCGCCGTGGCACTGTCGGCGACAAATGCCGCGAAACGCCGCATGCGCTCCGAGGCATCCGTTGAATAAGGTTGCTGGCAGAGTACGCAGTAAGCGTCCGGTTCCAGGTGCGGGAAGGGATGTTCAGGGTATGCCGTCTGCTGAGAGAAAGCCTCAGCGGCTCGGTACATCGTTTGCCAGAGTTCAGCTCCTGTGCCTTCCAGCAGCGTGGCGGTGGGTGAGGACGTTACCGGCAACTCCATGGCGTTCAGTGTGTCTCGATCCTGAAGACGCGCTTGCGCCAATTGCATGGCGAGATGCGCGGTTTTTTCTGTTGTAATCAGTTCCTTTGCCCGTGCTATGGCACGATCATTCACCCAGCGCTGGACTTCCTCGGCTCGACGCTGCGCCTGGTCCAAGCGTGTCGCCAAACGTTCCAAGGCCAGCGCCTGCGGCACAGGATCGCTTTCCAGTAATGTCCGCTTCAGAAACTCCAGTCGCCGGAGTTCATCGTCACCGACCGTCCCTAATCGAGCAAGCACGGCGCGGTCCGAGTCCCCACCTAATTTTGCGATGTAGCGGCCGACTTCGGTGTCACCCTTCAGCGGTTCGAATTGCCGTGTATCCAGAGCCAAGGCATTGCGTTCGGTCCCAATCCGTGCCTGTAAATCACGCTGAAGTAGGACCAGGCGCGTCAGATGAGTGAGTCCGTAGGGCTGAAATGCAGGGGTCCCTTCCGCGTCGATGTAGTCATTGGCACAGGCCGCGTCGTAGACCGAGACCGAACTCAAATGCAAATGGGCCGGCCCGTTCTGGGCCCAACGTGCCGTTTCCGGAGTGCCATCCACCAAAATGGCGAAATCTGCTGATGGCGGTCTAGCTGGGGTTGCCGCCCCAAAAGCGTCGGGCAGGACCTCCACCCGATGCCGAGCGTTGCAGGCATTCTTGAAGACGCGGGCGTAGCCGGATTTGCCGGCACCGTTATGACCAAAGAAAATGGTCATGCCCTCCGGTGCGAGGTCAAAGGCACGACCGGACGGGAAGCCGTTTACCTGGTCTAGCCCCGAGACACCCACCAACCGCACGGTTGCGCCACTTCCGGCGCCTGGTACGTCGTCCAATGTGAATGGCCGTGCTCCCTCCGTGGTTGCGTCTTCCCGTTCTTGCTCGCGAACCATTCGCAGAATGGTCTCGATGTCATCCTGGGCTAGTTCGGCCCGGGCAAATATCCGGCGCAGTGCTTCCTGCTGCCAGGGTCTGAGTCCGCCGGCCCACCCAATAATCTCGTCCAACAATGGCATATCCGTCTCCTTTCCAGATCCGCCGATTAAAGGCCGCGCCCAGTTGGATGGCAAGTGGCCGGCGCCTTCGAGGTGCTTCGCCGTGTTCCGTTTGCCTGCTTTCCTGACCGCCACCCTAGTGGCTTGTCCGGTCGTGACGCTACACGGGCAGAATTTCTGCATGCTGACCAGTATCAAGCCGCTCTAAAGTCCGCTACCGGAAAGCGCCGTTTAGCGGTGAGAAACGGGGAAAGTGCGGAAGCTACTACCGACGCAAGCGATGTGGTGAGCAGTCCTCAGGTATGTGCGAAATTGCACTCCTCTTGATCACCAATTTGGGTTGGCGTTGCCCACGGATTGCGTTCAACTTGACCAGGGCGTGTCACTGTCACGACCGTCAGAGAACAGCCAGGAGCGGTCCATCAGCATCAATACCGTGGTGTCCCCGATTGTTTTTTTACGGGTACGCACGAGCCCGCCACTCTGTCTCGGCGCAATTGCTTGGCGTAGTCCAAATACTACCGCGTGACAATAGGGAAGCGTCCGTCCGGCTTATCCAGCAAGCTGAAGAAGCGCCCCAAGGCCAGTGCATTGCCGTCGATCGACACCTGATCGGAACTGAGCAGGGCGCCGATACCGGCTTGCCCACTAATCATCTGCAAAAAGAGGTCCTTACTCAGGTTCAGGCTGGCGTCGGCCTCGGCGACTTCGTCTTCATCCAAGCGGCGGTGATGTAGCACGGCGTTCTCGATCCACAGGTGAAAGCGCGCGCCGCTGTCGGTGAAGTTGAGGTTGATACGCAGTGCGCTGTCGGCTGCCGCCGTGCCATCCAGCTTGGTGGCCATCACATCCAAGAAGCGCTCCGGCGCGGTGTGCTTGAGCATGTCGAGCATCATAACCGGCGTAAAACCCTCTTCCGGCAAGCCGTGACGCAGCTCATAGGCACCACTCAGGTAGAAGTTACGCCAGGGCGCCGATTCGGCCTGATAGCCCAGTTGCTCGAAGCTACGTGCTTGCAAGTCGCGGGCGGCCTGATTATCGGGGTTGACATACAGCAGATGCTTGCCCAGCTCCGCGGCCCAGCGGTAATCGCCCTCAGCATAGGCGTGTTCGGCGGCAGCCAGCAGCGGCTCGCTGCCCCCGGCCAGGGCCACGTACTTGGCGGCGGCAGCCACCGGCGGCAACGGGTCGAGGTTGGCCGGGTTGGCGTCAAACCAGCCCAGGTAAAACTGATAGATCGCACGCACGTTGTGCTTGAGAGTGCCGTAGTAGCCGTGCACGTGCAGGTGTTGGTCGAGGCTTGCCGGCAGACGCAACTGCTCGGCGATCTCCGGCGCAGTGAGCCCGGTATTCATCAGGCGCACAGTTTGGTCGTGCAGGTAGCGGTAGACATCACGCTGCGCAGTGAGAAACGCCTGGATGTTGTCCTGCCCCCACACCGGCCAGTGATGCTGGTTGAACAGCACTTCAGCCCCGGCGGCTTGCGCGCGGCTGGCGTCGATGTAGTTGGCCCATTGCAAGGCGTCACGCACTTTGGCGCCGCGCAGGGTGTAAAGGTTGTGCAGCGTTTGCGAGAGCAGCTCAGCGCCGCCAAAGGCTTTTAGCTCCGGAAGGCTGAAGGTCATCTCCGCCGGGGCTTCGGCCCCGGGTGTGCTGTAGAAGACAAAGCGCACGCCATCTACGTCCTGCTCCTGTTCGCGAGCGCTGATCAGTTGGGTGGGCGGCAGAATGCCCATGTGCCCGAAGGCAACCGCCTTGCCAAGGCCGTTGTCCACCAGGCCCTCGGCGCTGCGCGGCAGGCGTTGTCCGTACATGAAGGTGGCACGGCGGGCCATGGCTACGCTCATCATCAGGTTTTCGCTGGTGGCTTCTTCCATAAACCCAGCCGGGGCGATCACCGGCACCTGACGAGCTTTGGCGTCTTCGGCGCTGATTACGCCGAGGGCGCCTCCAAAGTGATCGACATGACTGTGGCTGAAGATCATTGCACTCACCGGGCGCGCGCCCAGATGTTGAGCAACGAAGTCCATGGCGAAGGCAGCGGTTTCCTGGCTGGTTAGCGGGTCGATGACAATCCAGCCGCTGGCGCCTTCGATCAGCGTCATGTTGGCTAGGTCGAAGCCGCGCAGCTGATAGATTTTGTCGCTGACTTTGAACAGCCCAACCTGGTTATTCAGCAGCGCTTGCCGCCACAGGCTGGGGTTGACGGTAGTGGGTGCCTCGCCTTGGACAAACGCAAAGCTATCGAAGTCCCAGATCACTTCGCCTTCGGCATCGCGAACCTGGCCCTGAGGCGTGGCAATCAGGCCGCGTCGTGCCTGGGCCAGGCCCTCGACATTGCTCAGGTCATAGTTCTGCGCGACCTCGGCCTGGGCAGCTTGAGTGCGTGGCGTGGCGGCGCTGTGGCTGGGCGCGGGGCTGTCGCTGCATGCACTGAGTAGCAACAAGGTGCTGGTTAACATCCAGCGAAAGGGCAGATTCATCGGCGTTCTCCAGAGAGTGTCTGGTCAGAGCATGGCGTGCGGCCTACTATGCGTCCAATGCAATTAACTAATTTTCTTGATGCGCGAAAAGCATGAATATAGAGCTCCGTCACCTGCGTCATGCCTTGGCCTTGGCCGAACATGGCAACTTTGCCCGCGCCGCAGAGGCGCTGCACCTCTCCCAGCCGGCGCTGACCCGCAGCCTGCAAGCGCTGGAAGCGCAGGTTGGCGAGCAGCTGTTTGATCGCAGCCACCGCGAAGTGACCCCCACTACGATGGGCGAGCTGCTGTTGCAGCATGCCCGGCAACTGCTGCTGCACGCCCAGGACTTGCAGCGTGACCTGCAATTGGCGCGCGGCTTGGAGCAAGGTGAGTTGCGTGTGGGAGTTGGTCCGTTTGCCGGCGCCGCTCTGGTTGCCCCGGTACTGGCCATTTTGAACCGCGCGCACCCCGGCGTGCATTTGGAGGTGGTGCTGGCACCCTGGCAAGAGTTGCCCGCACGTTTGCAGCGCCGCGAAATCGACCTGCTGGTCGCCGACTTGCACGAGATTGAAGGCGACCCCGGCTATGTTGTGCAGGCCCTCGGCGAGCACCACACGCTGCCGATGTGCCGTGCCGGTCATCCTCTGCTTGAACAAGCCGCTCCCAGCCTGGAGGCGCTGCTGCAGTATCCACTGGCGGGGCCCAACCTGCCCGAAGCCATTCGCGAGGAGTTGCTCAAGCGCCTACCTAATGCCTTGCAGAACACCTGGCGTGCGCAGTGGAAGCTGGCCATCACCTGCGACAGCTCGGCCATGCTCAAGCAGCTCTTGCAGGGTTGTGAGGCGCTGGCGATGTTGCCTTGGTTTATGGTGGAAGACGAGCTGCGGCGCGGCGACTTGCAGGCTTTGCACAGCCTCGACCTTGGGCTGCGCGGTCGCTTCGGGATTGCCCGCTTGCACGGCAGGCGCCTGTCACTGGCTGCACAGTGCTTTATCGAGGTGCTGCTGGCGCATGATGCGGCCGTACTCCAGCGTCAAGACGCTTGGCTGGCCCGTTAGGCGGGCATGGCACAGGTGGTCAACGTGCAGCAGATCGACGCCCGACGCTGAATGGTTGGCGAGCCAGCAGCCTGGCTCGCCGATGGCCAATATTTCAGTTCTTCCCGCCAAGGCGGCGCAGGGCATCTAGCTTGAAGTCCTGGTGCAGAGCTTCATGGCCGAAGCTGGCCTCATGCTTGACTTCGTTGCTCAGACCACTGATCAGGTAACGGCGAGACTGCAGGTCATGTATGGCCTCGGCGGTCATCCAGGACACCAGATCGTTGTAGAAGTTCATCTGGTAGGCCGCCGAAACTCTCCATAGCTCCCCACGGGCGTCATAGTGATCCGCCAGGGCAATCTGCCAGGTGTCCTCATCGATGAAGAAAGTCCGTATATGGACTCCCCCTCATTGCAAGCCCCCTTCGCTTTGGCGCCCGTGCCGACTGCACACGTATATTCGGCCTTTGATATCTGCATCGTTTCGATGCGGGCCATGATGGGCTATTCGCGCGCTGGCTCCCAATCGCTTCTACGTGCTTCTCGCACATGGACATTTGAGGGGTTTTCCAGCGCCGGTTCGACCGGTTTGCCATCGTTCAGGTTGCTTCGCAATCGTGGGTGACGGTTGCTGTATTGCCAGGTATTGCCTGTTTTCGGTTCAGGCTGCGGCCCGCTCCGGTTGGTAGGTGGTTCCATTACGCAGCATCGCCCAAGCCATGCGCGCTGTTTTGTTCGCCAGTGCAATTGCGGCCACATTTGAATGTGATCGCTCAGCAAGGCGGACGACCCACTGGCTCAGTCGATCATCCTTAGATTTGGCGGTTCGTAAGGCTTCTGATAGATGTGGCGCTGGCCCGGCTTGAGCTGGCCTTCTACCTCCCAGACCCGATGCCGCTCGTAACGCACAGGAACAATCGGGAACAATCGGGGACACAGTATTGATGCTGATGGGCCGCTCCTGGCCGCTTTCAGCCGATCGCCTCTTCGACGTGTGTAGTTCTGCCGCATCGAACACGCCCCTGAAGACTCGCCATCATCACAAGATCTGGAGTCCCTAAGTTCAAAGGCGATTACTAACGGCCACTGGCCAGCCATTTATCCCGCGCAAGCGGTCACAGATCCAAACCCCGCGCCAAGAAACTCACCAGTTCGAGCGGACTCCGGCTGTCGACCACCTTGTAAATCAGGTCGCGCTTGCTGCGCGGCAGCAATTTCACACAGCGCTTCGCCGTCGCCCTGACCGCAGCGTCGGTTCCGTGTATCCGTGCCGCCAACATTAGCGCGAGCGTGGCATCAGTGAGGGTCATGAAATTGCTTACGAAAGATGGCGCCGACAGTTTACCGCCTCTCCCACCATCGATGCACCACAGACAACCCGGCCACTTAAAACCGTCGCGAGGCGTATCGTTTTCCGAAAAAAGGGGACGACTCTATTTATAGGACAGACTGGCCGGTAGTTGCCATGAGCGTTTTCTCGGCAACCCATCCAACGGTTTCAATACTCGACCGGCCCGAAATGCCCACGATAGCCAACCTGGGTGAGGATCAGACGATTGATGCATTCAACGCTGACCACGCCGTTTTCCACCGGCCTACCAAACAGGGCAAGATTGCGAATGGTACTTGCCTCCACATATTGATCCCGCTCTGGATGGAATCGACGAAGCGACAGGCCGTAGGCCGTCTCGAAAGGATGGGCGCCGGTGCGAATGAGGCTGAAAAAGGACGGATAGATCACTCCATCAAAACCAGCCTCCTTCGCAGCAAGAGCAATGTCGCGGGCGATGTCATATGAGTGAGACCGGGCAAGAAACAACATGTGGATCGCCATATCCAGGCTTTCGAACTCGGTCTCTGTTTCCTCCAAGGGGTGAGTCAGGTCCAGTAGCCGCAGATCCCGCTGACCCTTCAAGGTTGCGACATAAAGTTCATCCTCCGTCGACGCCCTGCATTCATGAATACAGACATCAAGGTCTTGTGATCCGTACATCACGGATAGACCTGGAGAATCCAAGCGCCCTCTACCTGCGAAAGCTACTGGTGGGCTGTCGTACTCTGACGGCTCAGCTGGACGTTCAGGGCTGACGCGCAGGCGATAGAATTTGCTGCCCTCGCTGAGCGTTCCTTCGGGGTATTCCCTCAGAATACGTTTGATGATCTGAGGACGAGTCTTTGGATCCTGCAGCGCCTTTAGTGGCTCGACTTCGCCGACCATCCACAGTCGTGGACCGTAATGGAATAATCCAATCTTAGCGGCCTCCTCAATAAGCCTGATGTCGTTCTCAAGCCACGCTGACGGAACGATGTCGCTCTGGCCGTAACGATGCTCGTTGAACTGAATCACTGGCGCTGCGCCGTACTCGCACCGGATGGTGGTTCCACTCACGAAGAAGCGCCACGCTAGACTTTGAATGTGATCTCGGGTCAGCTTTTGCCCATCCGGGCTTTGACAATTCGGACAATCGCCCTGTTGCTCAAGGCCATGCTTTGCAGCATCGATCCGCAGCCCTTCATCTGTGAAGCAGTTAGAGCAGAGCAGAACTTGACTGGTTGCCTCAGTTTGGTCGGGCATATGGGCTCCCTGTGTTTTTTTGCCGAGTTCAACGATTGAATATCATAAATGCTCGATGACCGCTTTTGGCCCAGGCTGTGTAAAAACTCCCGCTCATTTCTGCGGATCGCGTTGCTACGCGAATTCTGGAGAAGTTTTCGCATCGAGCTTGCGTGGAATTTACGAGAGATCGTCAGATTTGATCATTGATTGATCAGCTCTCGGCGCTCAAAACGTTTTACACAGTCTGGGCCGGCTCCGGTCATTCGCGACCGGCTGCTCCTGCCGACTCCTGCCAGCCTCACATAGCAGAAGACGACCCAAAGCAACTGGTTGGGTAGAACTCAAGCAGAGGCAGACAACCTCGACGTGATTATGACGAGTAGCTAATGTCGAGGCTCGACACTGCAACCGAAAGCTTCTGGACAATTCAGGTACTGCGATACTTCTTGTCATTCACCCAACGGTAGCGGTTCGGATCTTTTGCCAACAAGGACGCTCTCATGGTTTCGCGCCTGGCCTTGTCCACCCGAAGGAAGATGCCTCGTAATTCGGTGTCGATGCTCTGTTTGCTGGCCCCGCGCTCCTCAGCCTTGGCGTACCAGTCATACCCCTCCCCAAAGTTGCCTAGCTCCATGCACACAGCGCCTAGCAAAGTGCATGGACGGAAGTTCCGCGGCTGTAACTCATGCCCCTGCTTGCCGAGCTGAAGAGCTTCGTTACGCCGCCCCAGGTCGCGCATGACACCGCCGTGGGTGGTGCACATGGCCGAGTGGATCTTGGGGTGTTTGAAGCGATTGGCCGGCACGCTGCCGAGTAGTTCGAGTGCCAATTCTGGCTGATCGCACTTTCGATAGTGGCCACTGGCGTTGATTGCGTTCCACGGGTCCTGGGTGCGGCGGTACTCATTGCCGCAGAATTCGGCCTCGCGCAGGTGGTAGGCCTTCCGCAGCTCCTCAGTGAAATGCTGTTGGACCTCAGTGTTGAGCCAAACGAAGTCGTCATCGGCCAGTCGGTTACCGGAGTCGATGTTCTGGAGGATGTCCATCATCCGTGGCAACAAGGACTGATCGATGGCGAACATCCCGTATTTCCTGACCAGGATGTACGCGGGGTCGCTTTCGCGAGCAATGCGGGCGACCTCGGCAGCCTCACGCCGGAGTCTTTGTGCTTCGGCCTGTTCAAGGCTAGCTGCTTCGGCAGCTGTCCGTGCGACCTCGGCTGCATCGATGTCTGAAATATAGGACTCGTAGGTGGCTCGGCCAATGGCCAGTTCATACAGTCGGGGTAATCCCTTGATCTTGAGATAGTTGAGATAGGCTGCCGCAAGCGGACGCCCTTGATAGAGAGCGTCCAAGATATTGCTCAGCGGAGAGGTAACCGCACCAGGGAGGTGGTTCACACGGTAGTGCCGGGCAATGTCGTAGGGAGTCAGGGCGATGTAATCGGGTTCGCTCATGCCAGCCTTGTACGTGGCTTCAGCAGCCTCACGATTACGCTTGCACTGCACCGCCCACTCGGTTTCGCGGACGATGCGAGCTGCTTCAGCAGCCTTGCGCTCACGATCGTACTGCGCCACCTGCGCGGTTTCTCGGACAGTGCGAGCAAGACAGGCAGCCTCTGCGGCTTCGCCCTTGCACTGGGACTCCACAGGCCATCCGGCTTCTTGGGCCAAGCGCTCTGCCTCCTTGGCTTGGTGTTCTGCTTTGGCAGCCTGTTCGCGGGCTACTAAAGCTGGATCCAAAGCTGCGATGAAGGCCTCATATGTGATCTGGCCGGTCGCTAGTTGATGCAGTTCGGTGAGGTTTTGCTGCTGTAGGTAGTTCAGCGACAATGCAGTGAGCGGCCGCCCACGAAACATGCTTTCGAGGATATTGCTCAGGCGAGTGGCAGGAATAGTCGCGCCGGTAATGCGGCTGACGCAGAAGTGACATGCGATGTCGTAGAGAGTTGGGCGATTCAATTCCATACAAGGGAGAGTCCGTTCTAGCTTGGGTAACCTGAATCGGATTCTCTCACAAGCATCAGAGGTCCGCTCTTTGCCGGTTTCTGCCTGTTGCGTCTCTGCTGCCCACTGGCGTCGGATGCACGCGGTGGTCAGTACCAATGCAACTGACTGGTCAAATAGGTGCAATTGCGCAGGTATGGACTTCAAGCCCCAATTTCCTGGAAAAGAGGTTCTTTCTATGGACATCCGGCATCAGAGATTGAGTAGCGGAATGTCTGAGCTGAAATCATGTCCATGGCTGTTCTTCTTTCCTTTACATCGATGAAGCCTTTCTTGATCTGACCGGTATCGATTCCGTTGTGTCGTATCTGGATTTCGGCCACCACGTCAAAGAGCTGGTGCGAATATGGACGGGCTTACCTATCTGTGTCGGAATCGCTCCAAGTCCGACATTGGCAAAATTAGCTAACCACGCCGCAAAACACTATCCCGCCACCCGGGGTGTCGTGGATCTAACTGACCGAGACCGGCAACGACGTCTTATGCACCTGACACCGGTGGAAGAAGTATGGGGAATCGGCAGGAAACTGAGCAAACGACTGGATGCCCTGGGAATAAAGACTGCTCTGGATCTAGCCGATTCCGATCCTAAATGGATACGAGATCACTTTTCAGTCGTGGTCGAGCGCACCGTCAGGGAGCTGAACGGCATACCATGTCATTCAGACCTTCTCGAAGTAGCACCGGCAAAGCAGCAGATTCTATGTTCAAAGTCCTTCGGGGCACCCGTCACCGATCTGAATTCCATGCTTGCCGCGATTACCGCTCACGCATCCCGAGCGTCGGAGAAGCTGCGTCGCGAAAACCGGGATTGCGGGTATCTGGCCGCGTTCATGTCAACGAGCCGGTTTCGAACCGGTAACCACTACGCCAACCAGCAAGGGATTACTCTGCCATTCCCGACCTCAGACACCCGGGAAATCGTACGACATGCGGTCAGTATTGCCCGGTCGTTGTGGCGGGAGGGGTACCGATACAACAAAGCGGGCATTGTACTGACAGACTTCCGGGTGCCTGGTGCTTGCCAATCCGATTTTTTCAGCCAGGTCGAGGACGACGAGCGCAACCGGAAGCTGATGCGGATCTTAGACAAGATCAACAGCATCGCTGGCAAAAACACGATCCAGTTTGGCCGGCAGATTCACAAGAACAAAAGCTGGCAAATGCGAAGAGAAAATCTATCGCCGGCTTACACGACTCGATGGGCTGACATCCCCGTGGCGATCAGTTAAATCCGTCAAACAAAGACAACCTGGACGTTCTCTTCGATGCTATACCAACCGTGGAAATCTATTCGTGGGTGGCAACCACCTTCAGATAGCGGTCAGTTCGACCGCTGCACGTAACTGCGCCTGATTTCGGGCTGTCTGTTGCTTAACCCCCGCAACCAAGATCTTCATGTCTTCGATCGGCATCCCTTTAGAGACAATTCTTGCACCAGCAGCCACAATCGCCGCACGCTTTCGTTCCGGAATACTTGGGTCGGCGGTGAGCATAATCTTAACCATTCCCTGGTTTGGATGCTCATGACTGGCTAGCCATTCGAGCAGCTTTAGGCCATCAACATGGGGCATGTGAAAATCGACCAGGAGCAGATCAAATCGTTGCTCTTCGAGTCTCGTGATGCCCGAAATCGGGTCATCGCAGACCGTTAATTCGACGTCTGGAATTCCAAGAATCTTCGGCGCAAAAAAACGCTGCATTTGCTTAAGAAAAGTGTGGTTATCGTCAATCAACAGTACCTTTGTTTTCTGGTCTCCGCTTTCTGATGTCCGGATCGACCCAGGCTCGTGATCCATATCATGATCCGGCAGAACTGCAGCTTGCTTGGGGAGCTCTCCGGTCCGGTAATCAACGGGCAGATCGATCGTCAGGCAGGTCCCGAAGCCTGGTTTACTGTCAATTCGGATTCTCCCACCAAGGAATTCGGAGAATTTCTTCATCACTGGCATCCCGATGCCCCATCCATCTTTTCCGCGACGGATACCAAGCGAAAGCGGGTCTTTGTGCCATAGCAGCGCATTCATCTCAGCGGTGGACATGCCAGCCCCGGTGTCTCGCACAGAAATCGAAATTCCTTTGTCTCGGAGAGACATCGATATTTTCACGAAGCCATCGGACGTATGTTTAAACGCGTTTTCGATCGCGTTTCGAACCACCACTTTGATTAAATCGTAGTCTGAGTACACCTCAGTAACTCCGATTCTAGGATCATCGACGCAATCCCATATCAGGGCGACATTCGCCGTGCCGGCGAACTGGCCGTTCAACTCATTGCACATTTTCGCCACTGCAAACCAGTCTTTTCTGGACTTGAGAGTCCCGTTCTCCAGAGCCGCCAGAGCGAGGATAGACTTTATGTGATGGTCAAGCGTATCCAAGTCATCAAGACTCATTTGCAGGATTCCCCTGGCATCCCCAAGAGCGGCCCCATCGATATAGGCCAATGCCAAATCCGCTTGAGATCGGAGGTTTGTGATCGGTGTGCGCAGCTCATGTGCAGCAATGGCCAGCAGATTTTGCTTCATCACAATCGCTTTACCCTGAGCGACATACCGTCCTTTAAGCTGTGAAAGCCAAAACCCGAGCAGAAGATTGCCAACAACAGCGAAGACAAGCGCTGCGACGGTCAGTTCCGAGAGGTACGAATCGAAGGGAAAACTCCGTAGCGAGAGGAGGTACAGCCCGGACAGCAAACTAGCCAGAGCCCACAGAAAAACCATGGTGCCCCTGGAACCTTTCATCGCGCGGGAGCAGGCAATTGAGGTGGACCCAATCAGTTGGACAACCTGATGGTGTCCCTAAGCTATGATCCGGTTGTTTCCCTGGCTCAGGCGGCCAAGGCTATGGGTTGCCCGTAGTACACCTCATCGGGCGTTTGGTAA
>Ga0114984_1000303_pt1 | contig 19256 bp, 14 predicted proteins | sample Shrwel1BS1Day1_FD_96987 | JGI IMG/M metagenome (GOLD analysis project Ga0114984, IMG submission 96987) | Subsurface microbial communities from deep shales in Ohio, USA - Utica-3 well 1 S-1-Day1 | ecosystem: Environmental > Aquatic > Deep subsurface > Shale gas/oil reservoir > Produced water/Flow...
ACCGAACTGCCAACGAAGCTGCGCGCGTTCACGCATTCCAGCAACCCGATGCGGTAATGCTGAAACTACAGCGTCGCCTGAAAGAACAATTCGACCCGGCTGGTGTGTTCAGCATCAACCGCCTGTCACCTATTTTGTAAGCAGAGCCCATGGACACCCAACTCGCCGACTGGATCAAAGACACCCCCGATGGCAAGGCTGCCGACGCCATTTTGCGCAAGTGTGTGCACTGCGGTTTTTGCACGGCCACCTGCCCAACCTACCAAATACTGGGCGATGAACTGGACAGCCCACGCGGTCGTATTTATTTGATCAAGCAAGTGCTTGAAGGCAAGCAGGTGACCCGCAAAACCCAGCAGCACCTGGACCGTTGCCTCACCTGCCGCAACTGCGAAACCACCTGCCCATCGGGCGTGAAATATGGCCAGTTGATCGACATTGGTCGCAAGATTGTTGACGAGCGGGTAGAACGCCCGATGTCGGAGAAGCTGACCCGTGAAAGCCTGAAAATGTTGATGACCAATCGCCCCATGTTCACAGCCGGGATGGCGATGGGCAAGGCAGTGCGCGGCATACTGCCCGAAAGCATCAAGAAAAAAGTACCTGCCAAGCGCGCCACTTTGCCATTTGCAAGCACAGCCCACACCCGCAAAGTCATTTTGCTGAAAGGCTGTGTGCAGCCTGCAATGATGCCGTCGATTGACTCTGCAACATCGGTCATTCTCGATGCACTGGGCATTCAAAGCATGGTGATTCAGGAATCAGGTTGCTGTGGTGCCGTGAAGTTTCACCTGAACGACCATGCAGGCGGCCTTGCTCAAATGAAGACCAATATTGATGCATGGCATTCGCTGCTTGAAAGTGGCGAGGCTGAGGCCTTGGTGATGAATGCATCGGGCTGTGGTGTCACGGTTCGCGAGTACGCACATCACTTCGAGAACGACGCAGAATACGCGGCCAAAGCCAAACTGGTCAGCGAAAAAACCCTCGACATTGGCGAATTCATTACCCAACAAAACGAGGACGGGCTTGCCCGCTTGGGCACGAAAGTAAAAGCGGCCATTGAGCAGCAACGCATTCCCGGCACCATTGCATTTCACCCGCCTTGCACCTTGCAACATGGGCAGCAAATCAAAGGTGTGATCGAAAACGTGTTGACCACCTTGGGCTTTAAGCTAACCCCGGTTGCCGACTCCCATTTGTGCTGCGGCTCCGCTGGCACTTATTCAGTATTGCAGCCCGAACTATCGAAAGAATTAAAGAAACGCAAACTGGCCAATTTGATGGCGGGCAAACCCCAAGCCATTGCATCGGCCAACATTGGTTGCTTGGGTCATTTGGAAAGCGATGCCACCGTGGACGTGCGGCATTGGGTGGAGTGGGTGGCACAAGCGATTTAAACTAGCTGTCGAGCCAGGGAACTGAAAGGGCTGAACAATCACTAAGGGGTCCTTTCAATTTCACAACATGGATCACCATGACAATCAACAACTCCAACAGCACGGTTGTGCCACGCCAAATCAGTTCAATGACAAGGAACCTTAGCCAAATCGGTTTGGAGGAACAGGCAAGACCTACGAAAAAAGCAGCCTTGACCATCGCGAGTGAAACACTAAGAAATGAGCAAGCGCTACAAATCATTTGCCATTGCAACGCAATTAATCAAGAAATTCCATTAATCAGGGTAAACACCCGAAGGGCTTTGTCCACCTATCTCATCGACAATCAGGTTAACAATCCCGGGCTTTTAACACAAAGACAAGAAGACTTGTGCGCTTGGACCTTGCTCGAGCATGCCGCACGAGAAGATCAGAACTACGGGAAAATTACATCTGGATTGATCAGCAGCTACGTAAGACCCACAGAAAAGCCCAGATTCGAATCACTTGCCAAATCAATGAGCCTGAATCCCGCGAAGTATCTGGTGTGATCAGCTCATACCGGCAAGCTAATTTCGACATATCACCTGCCTACGGCTGTAGTAGCCAGGGTGCGAGGGCACCACTGGCATCATCATGTCTGCACCGTCAATGCTTCGAAGCACGTCCTCGGTGCAGGCGGTAATACCCAAACTGGCCAGCCATTTGGTGGCAGCCTCGTCAGCATCCAGTTCAAACTGACGGTTCATGGCATGCAGTTTTTCCATGGTGGCCGGGTTGCGTTCAATCGCATCAAAAGCCATGTCAGGTGTAGGCTGGCCAGCCAGTTCCATGGCTTTAAAGCCTAATTTTTTCTGATGCTCCAGGTGCACATGGGCGTACTCATGGGCGATCACAAACAACACGCCATCCGGCGTTAAGCGGTTCAGAAAATCGGGATCCATAGTAAGCAGCGCGCCCTCGATGCGGTCAGACACGTAGGCCCTGCTCCAAGTTTTGGTCAGCTCCACTTGGAGCCTCATATTGGGCACGGCCTTGCCCAACTGAACTATTGCATGGTCAACGTCCGTGCGGGTTGCCGCCTGTGCGCTCGAGTAAAACAACAGAAAGCCCAGACAGGTGATCCGTACAAACCACAAAATATTGACCCACGCACGCCACATACTCCACTCCAACTTCGAGCAACATTACTTACTAAGTGTAATCACGACACCGGCGCCATGCAATTGGCTAGAAACCAAATGGCTTCAGACCGCTTGCAAACTGTGTGGCGTCCAGGGGTCGCAAACTGGTCAAGGCATGGGTTTCAACCACCAGCGATTCAAACATGGGACGCTGATCTTCGGTCAACTCAGCGCCGTCAAACTGAATGAACGGATCGGTTCCACCCTTGATCGTTGCCAACAAAGCCATTTCAAGTACGGAGCCTGGCAAATTCACATGATCCGAAGTAGACAACCAAGCGGCAGCCTTGCTGCGATTCTCTATGCCGCCCTCCAGCCAAATACAGGCGCGACGCAAAGCATTCGTCAAACCAGTCATCGCCTCAGGATTTTCTTGAGCCCATGCACAGGTACAACCCAAGACTTTTTCGGGGGCCTTGGGCCACAAACCATTAGATGTCGCCACAATAGTGCCCAAACCCTCATTCACTGCCAAGGAATTGTAGGGTTCTCCCACACAAAATGCGTCAATCAAACCCGCTTGCAATGAACCCACCATGCGGATCGGCGGTACCACTTCAAAGCGCACGTCCTGATCCGGATCAACATCGTTCAAGCGCAACCAACGACGAAGCTGCAGGGTGTGCATGGAAAACGGGAATACCGTGCCGAATACCATCGCACGCTCACCTCGGGATTTTGCCGCACGCAAGGCTGAGCCAAGTGTTTCACCCTCGACCAGCCCGGATATCAACGCCGCCAAGGCCTTACTGACCGTAATCGCGTTGCCACTTCGATTCAATACCAGTGGTGCCAATACATCTTTTTTGGGAGAACCACCCAAGCCCAACTGAAGAGCGATAGCCATGGGCGAAAGCATGTGTGCCGCATCAATTTCACCGTAGGCGAGCTTGTCACGTAGCGTAGCCCAAGACGCCTGCTTGACCAGTTCTACAGTCAAATTCTCCGCCTCGAAGAAACCCGTTTTCTGGGCCACCACAAATGGCGCAGAATCGGTCAAGGCAATCACGCCGATGCGAATTTCCTGTTGCATTACAAGCCACCTCCGCCCAACATTTCAAACACCTCAATCACGTTGCGGGCAGTGTCTACCAAACGCTGATTACGCTCCATGGCAAGCTTGCGCATGGCGTGGTAGGCCTCGTCTTCATTAAAATTGCGGTGCTTCATCAACAGGCCTTTGGCTTTGTCAATCAGCTTGCGGTCTGCAAGTTGATCCCGGGTTTTCTGCAACTCGTTTTTTAGCGCCTGAAACTCACGAAAACGGGCCACAGCCACTTGCACGATAGGCCGAACCCGATCCGGGTTCATGCCGTCGGCCACGTAGGCACTTACGCCAGCCTTGATGGCGCTGGCAATGGTGTCTTCGTTGTCTTCATCCGAAAACATGATGACCGGCTTGGGATTGCTACGCGACAACACGGCCATGTTTTCCAGGCAATCGCGATCGGGCGAGTCGATGTCCACAATCACGATGTCGGGTTGGGACACCGCCACATGCTCAACCAAACGATCAGCTGAACTGAGACGGGACACCAACACATAACCAGCATCAAGCAAAGCGCGTTCCAGTATGGCAGCCCGGCCTGGTTCTTCGTCGACCAAGAGCACTTTCAGTGGAGGTGTAGCGGCTTTGCCGGTTTTGTTATTGACCATGAACAGGTTTACTCATTCCTCAAGGAGCAAGGCGGGACATTGCCCATGAATCACCTTGCAAGGTGTAGGCCAGGCGATCGTGAAGTCGCGATGGACGGCCCTGCCAAAATTCAAAAAAATCGGGCACCAAACGGTAACCGCCCCAAAATGGTGGCCGTGTTTGCGGGTCACCCCGCTGTTCTTCCTGAGCCTGACGCACCCTAGCCTCGAGCACCGCCCGGGAATCGATTACCTGGCTTTGCGGCGAAGCCCAGGCGCCCAACCTGCTACCTGCCGGTCGAGACAGGTAATAGGCATCAGACTCTTCGGGACTGCACTTCTCTACCCGCCCCTCGATCCGCACCTGTCGCTCCAGTTCTGTCCAGTGGAACAGAATGGCTGCATGCGGGTTCTGCGCCAACTCCTGGCCCTTCCGGCTTTCATAATTGGTGAAAAACGTAATGCCGCGCGCATCCAGCCCCTTGATCAACACAATCCGTGCTGAGGGTCGCCCCTTTGCATTGACTGTCGCAAGCGTCATGGCATTGGGTTCGGGCAAATCCGCAGTCAAAGCCTGGTCAAACCAAAGCTTGAAGAAGTCGAGTGGATTGGCCAGGGCGTCGGCTTCGTCCAGTGTGGCTTGGGTATAGTCTTTTCGAAGATCAGCGATCGACATAAAACAAAACTCCTCGGTGCTGCTAAAGGTATCATGACCTTTATTTTCACATGCTGCCAGCACCACAATGAAGAGCAATGCCGATCTCATCGACGAATTCTGCACCACTTTGTGGCTTGAAGAAGGATTGGCCAAAGCCACACTGCAGGCTTACCGCAGCGACTTGCAACAATTGGGAAACTGGCTGGATGAACAGTTTGCGGAAAACCTGCTGCAAACCAACAGTGAACACATCCGCAACCATGTACACGACCTGCTGGAATTAAAGCCCAGCAGCCTGAACAGAAAACTAAGCAGCTACAAACGTTTTTATTTGTGGCTGAACACCACCAAGCAACGCGAAGACAATCCCTGCACCCAACTGCAAAGTGCCAAACGCGGCTTGCGCATTCCCAAAACCCTGAACGAGAGACAAGTACTGGACCTGCTGGCCGCACCCGACCTGAGCAACGCCGCAGGGCAGCGCGACAAGGCCATGCTTGAATTCATGTACGCCAGCGGCCTGCGGGTCAGTGAACTGGTGAACATGCCCTTGCGCGCTATCGACCTGAATGTTGGGGCAGTGAAGGTGCTGGGCAAAGGCAAGAAAGAACGCTTGGTGCCCATGGGCGAACCTGCAAGGCTGGCGATTCAGCTGTATTTGCAGCAGGCCCGTGGTGAGTTGTTGAAGGGGAAAACCAGCGACTTTTTATTCGTAACCCACTTTGGGACACCGATGACACGGCAAGGCTTCTGGAAAAACATAAAGCGCCTGGCCTTGATTGCTGGAATCAATACCACGGTGAGCCCCCATGTATTAAGGCACGCATTTGCCACGCATTTGATCAACCACGGCGCCGACCTGCGTGTGGTGCAGTTGTTGCTGGGCCACGCCGACATTGGCACCACCCAGATTTACACCCATGTGGCCAAAGAACACCTGCACACCTTGCTCAATCAAAGCCACCCACGATCAAAAAGTCGCTAAAATCGACGCCAAAGCCCAACCACAAGGAGACACTTTTGCTTAATTTTGCCGCTGGCCTGCTGATCGCCTATTTGATTGGTTCCATTTCATTCGCAGTGGTTGTTTCCAAATTCGTGGGTTTGGCCGACCCACGCACTTACGGCTCAAAAAATCCTGGTGCCACCAATGTACTGCGAAGCGGCAACAAAAAAGCAGCCGTGCTAACTTTGTTGGGTGATGCCTTGAAAGGCACGCTCGCCGTGGCCTTGGCCTTCCATTTTCAAGACCAATTGGGTTACAGCCGCACCGACATTGCCTGGATTGGACTGGCTGCATTCATCGGCCATTTGTATCCGGTTTTTTTCAAATTTGAAGGCGGAAAAGGCGTTGCCACCGCCCTGGGCGTACTGCTTGGTTTGAACTGGGTACTGGGCCTGGCCACCGCCATTACCTGGATTGTAATTGCCTACTTCTTCCGCTATTCCTCGTTGGCAGCCTTGATCGCCGCGCTGTTTGCTGTGTTTTACAACGTGCTGCTTTTTGGTATCAACGGGCAGGCTGCCGCAATCACGATTATGTCCGCATTGCTCATCTATCGACACAAGCAGAACATTGCCAATTTGATTGCAGGTAAAGAAAGCAAAATTGGGCAGAAGAAAAGTTAAGCACCAATATTGCTTTCTCGCTCTGTTTACTTAAGCGGCTGCTGGTTTCTGATAAAACTGCCAGTGGCCGGTATTGCCGGTTCCGTCGTATCGAAGTGTTGGCCAAGTGTCAGGGTGGCCTTGTTGATCAACTGAAAAATTCTCGGGCAAATAAATATCAGGAGCATCGCCGTTTCCGTTTCTTATTACCACCGGTAGGCTCAAGGCGTTCAAAAATGCGGCACCAAAATCACCTTCTGCTTGTACGTCACGCTTCGCATCAAGGGCCTGCAAAGTGGCTCGCGCATCACTCGACCAAGCCTTTGCCTGTTTTTTGGCAATTTCGATCATCAAGTTAACTTGCTTATTCTCAAGTGCAGGATTGTTCATCATGCCGCTCAAGGGAGTTTTCTTGGTTTGATCATAAATTTCCTGAATCTCGCTTGTGGTCAGATCGCTGCCAATTTGTGATACGCGTGTTGTAAAGTCCTCTTTGGACAACGCCTGTGCTGCCACCCCCCATGCAGATCGCAACCAGCAACGATTCTGGTCTGGTGCCACGTTCTGCAAGACTCGCGTATTAAGCTCAGCCAATTCAGTAGTCAAAACATGCCCTCGAGTAATGTCGAGCAGCAATGGTGTTAACTCTTTCATTTTTGAGATGATATCTGACGGGATGTCTTTGACCTCCGAAGCAATGTGCGCAGAAATGGCTGCCATTGCACTGCGGTTCTCATGGTATTTCTTGACCTCAACTTCGCTGGGTGGACTCGCACCCTCGGGGTAATTTGTGAGAAACACCCGTTCATAATCTTTTTGCAGATTGAGCAGTTGCTTGGTTCTTGGTTGACCTGCAAGGTTCAACACCTTGCCCCACATGGCCACAACCCACTGATTATTGGATAATTTGTTGATGGATTCTGCAGAGAAGGATGCCGCAGCCCCCCCGCTACGCGCCGGAGCAGCTGTCGGCGCAGACTTGGGCGAAGGTGATTCAGAACCCGACAAGGGATTGCCTACAAACTGACTCAGCCTGGTGTGGACGAAACCAGGAATTTCATTGGTTTGAGATGCGGACAAACCGATGACCTTGGGTGCTGTTTTGCCCTTTGAAACAGGCGCCCAGGCTTTGTATAAAAAATCACCGGTGCGCTTCAATTCAATAATCATTCGGGGACTCAATGGATCTTTCAATTCAACATTCAAGGAACGGCCATCCAGGTAAGCGATCAATGCTTTTGCGTTCGCGCTCGAACCCGGCTCTTTCTCCGCCAAATCCATCAAATCCCGCTTCATCTGGGCTACCTGCACCACATTCACAGGGCTTCGAATGGCCTGACACATGCGCTCTTTCTGGTTGATTTGACCGACGTAGGCTCGGAATGCAGACCAACCTTCACGCACCAGTCTTCCACCCGCCAAGTTAATGAAATTGCCGGTTGAAGCCTTCGCTTGCCGGAAGAGGCCTTTACGCGCTTTGCTGGCAAGATCAGCCGAAATTTGACGCGCTGAAGCCATGGAATTTGCGGCCCCGCCCGCCCCGGCTCGCTCGGTGAGCCACTGCCCCGCCTGTTGATGAAAGTCATTCAAAGTACGTTTGAAGGCGATCATTGAGCGGGGGTCAAGCGGCTTCTCCTTGGAAGATGCCACCACTTCTGCCTCAAACTCTTTTAGAACACCAACGAAGCGACTCACCTCGTCGCCATGAATCGTCAACAGGTCATTGGGAAGAGCGGCAATAATCAAAGACGACGCCTCTACGGCATGCTGTGGTGTAATCACTGCATGCTCAAGACTAACGGGTTTGCCGTTGCGAAATAGCTCCCGCTGCAACACTTCGGACACATGGCCGAGCAAAGTAAGGCGCACACCGATGTGTTCTTCCGGATTGCGTGCAAATTTGCCAGTGGGCGTAATAAACCATTTTTTCAGCCCACTCAACCCTGACTCCACTTTATAAGCCAGCGAAGGCGCATCCAATGAAAGTGTCTTGGCATTGAACCCGGCAGCGACCAAGTTAACAGCAGCCAAATGATGCACATGCTTTCGACCCTCAGGACGACTCATGAAGTTGAGCACATCATTGACACTTTTTTCTTCGTTGGCCCTCAGCGCGCCGCCCAAAGCAGCCAAGAACGAGCGCTTGTCACCCCGAGATTGTGTAGGTCTAGGATTGCCTTCGTTTTGAAAAAGATTCAGATCAGAGCCAAACTCAGCCAAACGGTGACTCAGGGTCAGTGCTCGAGGCGCAACATGATTACCTGAACCAGAGTTACCCAGAAGAAGGGCCTGGTTCAAACTGCAACCGTTTTCAATGGGGGGGGATTCCTTGCCATTGGCCAACATGGCCAGATTAAACGGCAAATCTTTAACATCCGACCGATTGACTGCAACGCGTGCTCCCAATTCTTCGATTGCGCGCAAACCGACACCGGCCAACTCCACATCGTGCTCAATATCATCAAACTGTTTCCTCAACTTCTTGAGGCCACCGAGCACATCATCCACGTGGTCAATCTGGGTCAGAAGCTGAGACACATCGTTAGTCCGACCCTCTTTTTTTGCAACACCCAAATCACTTTTAAGTTTGTCCAAGCTCTGATTGTATTGAGTATTCAGTTCGCTTAATTTTTTAGCGAAGGCCTCCAGTTTAGCCACCTGACTATTCACTTTAGGCTGCAATTCGGGCAGTGTGACATTGATCAACTGCGAGGCGCTTTCTTGGATGTGTTTGTAACCTGCTTGTGCGGATTGCGCAGCTTCACGCAGTTGTGACCCGTTCCTGGCCTTGGTCAACCAAATTTTGGCATACTTTTCCTCGAGTGTTTTTGGCGGAGAAAATGCATCAATCGCGGAACGCGTAACCCGCTGTTCATCTAGTAACTCGCCTTTTTTTCGATTGCTGACCTCGACAAGACGAAGTTCACCAACCAAACCCTGTTTTCTCGCTTCAACAACCTTTTTCAACAATTCTGTTGATGTTCTAAGTTTTTCAAATACGGTGGTCACCGCTTTGATATCAGACAATCCATCAATCGCTGCGAGCTCTGCATTGAGTTCTGCCTGAACTGCTTTTTCTTGTTTTTCAGTTTCAAGCTGCTTTTTAAGCTTGACCACTTTGCTTGAGAGTCCGTCCTGGCTGGCGACCTGCTGCAACACCTCGGAAATGGACTGACTTTTCGAGCCAAAATAGCTAAGAGGATTCAACCAACTCCAAACACCGCCGGATTTAACTTCGGGTTGTGGCGATGACGGCAAAGAAGATGTCGAAATGTGGCGGGTTGGGGTAGCCGTCCCTCCTGGTGTTGCAGGCGCTGGGGATGGCGAAAGTGTTGAGGAACCTGCTGGTGTTGCTGCTGGTGTTGCTGCTGGTGTTGCTGCTGGTGTTGCTGCTGGTGTTGCTGCTGCGGGAGTTGCAGCCACTGCTGGGCCTGCTTTTTTCATGAGTCCAATGATGAAATTTTTCACGTCATCCGACTTGTGACCACCACCCAGTTTTTCAACACGAACCGCCAACTCATCAACAATCGAATTCAACTCATTACTTACTTCTTCAGTGCCAGCAATCTGATGGCACTCAGTAAGTAACTCGATGACATTGGGCCGCGCCTGTGGTGAGCGTGTGAAATCCGCGTTGGTTTGAGTTGCAAGCAGCTGTGAAGAAGGCCGAGGCTGAACCACCGATTTATTGGATGCAGCCGCCGGAATGGGCGGAACAACTGTGCCGTTTGCATTGGATGAAATAGGAGAATGTTGAGTCACGAATTAGCTCCGAGTCTGAATCATGGGGTCAATTTGAAGAATTCTTCTTGAGACTGTGAAGGGTCTGGAGTTGCTTGGAGGTGGTCACCACATTCAACTTTAAAACCGAGAGCAGCTCTTTGATATGAGGGCCGGGGACAAGCAGTCCGTCGGTAGATTGAATTTTCAACCCCAACAATGTTTGTTCAAGGAGATTGAGATTGCCGATAAGATCGGCTTGAAAATCTTCGGGAAGATCCTGGCCACATACTGACCGAGCCAATTCATCGGCGGTGCTTAATGCATTTTGCCAATGCAGCGCAGGGTTCTGCTTCAAGTCTGCACTCAGCTTGTTCCAAATGGCTGATGCCGCCTTTGACAGGCCACCCTCACCCACAGTCTTTGCGCCAGAGGGTGATTTGGCTGCACTTTCCGCAACTACACTTTGAGGAGTTAAGGAGGGTGAATTCCCTACCCCGGAGGAACTGGCCGGCATGTATTCCCCTTGCCTGAAATTCAGTAAAACGACAGGGAAAATATCCCCTTTCATCTAAGGAACAAATGCGGCCGGAAAGTTCCTCCAGCTATTGATACATATCAGTTTCTACTGGCGTAAAACTGCGCCAGCGCGGCTGCAGTGTGCCCCGCTTTCTTGCCTTTCGCCTTGGCCAGCGTTTGCGGGCTCCCTTGCGCCACCAATTGGCCTCCGCCAATGCCGGCCTCTGGACCCATGTCGATCACCCAGTCTGCCTGGGCTATCAAGTCAAGGTCATGTTCAATCACCACCACCGTGTGGCCCGCATCCACTAGCCTGTGCAGCACTGCAATCAGCTTTTCCACGTCGTTCATGTGTAGGCCAACCGTGGGTTCGTCCAGCACATACAGAGTGGGCGGGCTCATTTGCACGCCAGCCTTATTTTCGCGCACCTTCACCAGTTCAGTCACCAGCTTGATCCGCTGCGCCTCGCCACCGCTCAGCGTGGGGCTGGGCTGGCCAATGGTCAGGTAACCGAGGCCAACGTCGTTCAGCAGTTGCAAGGCTTGCGCGATTGCCGGGTGCGCTTCAAAAAACGGCGCCGCTTCTGAACAACTCATGTTCAGAATTTCCGCAGCGGTTTTATCGCGCCAGGTGACTTGCAAGGTTTCGGGGTTGAATCGTTTGCCTCGGCAGGCTTCGCACACCACTTTCACATCGGGCAGGAAGTTCATTTCAATGGTTTGCATGCCTTGGCCGTCGCACACCGGGCAGCGGCCCGGCCCGGCATTGAAGCTGAAGCGGTTGGCTGCAAAGCCACGCATGCGGGCTTCAATGGTGTCGGCCAGCACATTGCGAATTCGGTTCCAAAAGCCAATGTAAGTAGCGGGGCAACTGCGCGGTGTTTTGCCGATCGGGGTCTGGTCCACTTCCAGCACACGGGCCACTTGTTCGGCACCTTCAATTTCATCGCAGGCAAACCAGTTGTGAGTGGGCTTGCCTTTCTTGTTTTGGTTCAACACGTACTGGCGCATATTCGCCAATAAAATGTCGCGTGCCAGTGTTGACTTTCCGCTACCAGAAACGCCGGTGATGGCCACCAAACGGCCCAGTGGCATATCCACATCCAAACCCGTAATGTTGTGCAGTTTTGCACCCTTGATACTCAATCGTGCTGTGTCTTTTTCAACCGGGCGCTTGGGCTGCAACAGGTGTGGAATCGGGTTCTTCAGGTAACGGCCTGTCAGCGAATTCTTGTCTGCCGTCACTTCTGCCACAGTGCCTTGGGAAATAATTTCACCACCCAATGTGCCCGCACCGGGGCCAATATCGACCAAGCGATCAGCGCGCTGCATGGTGTCGATGTCATGTTCAACAATCACCAGGGTGTTGCCCTTGGCGCGAAGTTCCTCAAGCGCATCCAGCAGGCGATGGTTGTCGCGGGTGTGCAAACCAATGGTGGGTTCGTCCAGCACGTAACACACACCGCGCAGGTTGGTGCCCAACTGGCTGGCCAAGCGTATGCGCTGTGCTTCACCACCACTGAGTGTGGGCGCGCTGCGGTTCAGGTGCAGGTAATCAAGCCCCACCTGTTTCAAAAACTTCAATCGCCCAGCCATTTCAATGCGAATGTCTTTGGCAATTGCAGTTTCACGTTCATCCAGCTCAAGCTGATCCACCCACAGCAAAGCGTCACTGACTGTTTGGTCGGCCAGTTCGGCAATGTTGCTGTTCTTGAACTTCACAGCCAGAGCGGTGGGGTTTAGGCGTTGGCCATTGCATGATGCGCACACCATGCTTTCCCGCAAATAACTTCCTTCTTCATTTTCAGCATTTTCGTCTGCGCTTTTGTCTTGCTCAGAAAGCCACTTGCCTTCTTCGCCTGTAGTTTCGGCATCAAAGCCTTCTACTTCTTCACCCACCCCAAAACAGCTGGCGCACCAACCATGTTTGCTGTTGTAGCTGAACAAGCGCGGGTCGAGTTCTGGAAAGCTGCGCGCGCAACTGGGGCAAGCACGTTTGGTGGAATAAAAACGAATAGCAGGTGATTCGCCTTTTTTTCCGGGCGCCTCGACCATGACCGTGCCTTTACCAAACTCAAGCGTTTGAATCAGCACTTCGCGCAATTCTTTTTCTGTTTTGGCCTGCACTAGCAGGGTTTTCACAGGCACTTCAATGTGGTGTTCCTGATATCGGGCCAATTTGGGCCAGGGGTTGGTGGGCACGTACTCACCATCCACGCGCAGGCGTTCATAACCACGGTCCACGGCCCATTTTGCAATTTCGTTGTAAATACCTTTACGCCCCTGTACCAGTGGAGCCAGCAAGGTAATTTCCTGCCCTTTGTAATGTTGCATGATTTGCGCCAGCATGCTGTCCATGCTTTGCGGGGCAATGGGCACCTCGCATGTGGGGCAATGCTGAATGCCAAGCTTCACGAACATCAGGCGCAGGAAGTGATACACCTCGGTGACTGTGGCCACTGTACTTTTACGGCCACCACGGCTGGTGCGCTGTTCAATCGCCACCGTGGGTGGAATACCAAAAATGGCATCCACATCAGGCTTGGCAGCTGGCTGCACAAACTGACGGGCATAGGCATTCAGACTTTCAAGATACCGGCGCTGGCCTTCGGAAAACAAAATATCAAACGCAAGGGTGGATTTTCCGCTGCCCGAAGGCCCGGTAATCACCGTCATTTTTTCACGCGGAATAGTCAAACTGACATTCTTCAGGTTGTGCTCGCGCGCATGCAGAATTTCAATGCCATCTGTCTGCCCGCGCTTGCTGTGCGCGGTGTTCAGGCCGTACAGCGCGGCGGCTTCGGCCACCATGCGGTCGCCACTTTGAGCGCCTTTGTCGCTTTTTATACTTAAATCGGCAGCATCCAGCAAATTGGTTTGCGCCAAATACTGCTTAATTGCAATGCCGGTGTGGCTAACTTTGTTTTTTGCAAGTTGTTCAGGCGTGCCCTGGGCCACCAGTTCACCACCGTATTCACCCGCTTCAGGACCAAGGTCGATGAGCCAATCGGCGGCGCATATTACATCCAGGTTGTGTTCAACAATCAGCACGCTGTGCCCTGCTTCCTGCAACAAACGCAGCGAACGCATCAACTTGGCCACATCGTCAAAATGCAGACCGGTGGTGGGTTCGTCAAACACAAACAGGTCACCACGCTTGGCCACTTTCTGGCCGCTGGCAGTGGGCTTCAAGTTGGCCAGAAAGCCAGCCAGTTTCAGGCGTTGTGCTTCACCACCGCTAAGCGTGGGCACGGGCTGACCCAGGCGCAAATAATTCAGCCCCACCTGTGCCAGCGGTTGCAGTGTTTTTAGCAGTGCAGTGTCTTTCTCAAACAAATCAAGCGCCTGATCTACGGTTAGTTCAAGCACCTGCGCCATGTTCAACACATGGCCTTTGCGCTCAAGTGTCACTTCAAGCGCCTCTGGCCGGTAACGTGTACCATTGCATTCGCCGCAGCGCAAATACACATCGCTCAAGAATTGCATTTCAACATGTTCAAAGCCATTGCCACCACACATGGGGCAGCGGCCATCGCCACTGTTGAAACTGAAAAAGCCGGGTTTGTAATCGCGCTCTACGGCAATTTTTGTTTTGGAGAACAGTTTGCGAAGTTCGTCAAATGCACCGACATAGCTGGCGGGGTTGCTTCGCGTGGTTTTGCCGATCGGGCTTTGGTCAACAAAGGCAAGTTGTGAAATATATTCCACACCCTCCAATGAATCAAAGTCACCCGGTGACTCTGTGGGCTCGCCTTTTATTTTTTTAATGGCGGGCACCAGCACATCTTGCACCAGGGTGCTTTTGCCTGAACCTGAAACACCGGTGAGCACCACCAGGCGGTTCAAGGGCAATTTGAGATCGATGTTTTTCAAATTGTTGGCGCGCACACCGGTCAAGTTAATGTGCTCTGTGGAATCGCCCAGCGGCTCGATGTTTTCCACCACTTTCAGTTCGCCCTTCAAGTAGCGGGCAGTCAGCGAATTTGCCTGAGCAATTTTGGCGGGCGCGCCATCAAACACAATATTGCCACCGGCTTCACCCGGGCCTGGACCAATGTCCACGAGCCTGTCAGCCTGGTTCATCAATTGCGGGTCGTGCTCCACCACCACCAAGGTGTTACCGGCCTCTTTCAGACGCTGCATGGCTTGGGCCACGCGCGCAATGTCGCGGGGGTGCAGGCCCACCGAGGGTTCGTCCAATACAAACAAAGTATTCACCAGCGAACTGCCCAGTGCCGTGGTCAAATTGATTCGCTGTACTTCACCACCACTCAGGGTTCTGCTTTGCCTGTCCAGTGTCAGGTAACCCAAGCCCACTTGAATCAAAAAGCCCAAGCGGGTGCGAATTTCTTGCAACACCAAATCACTGGCCTCATCGAGCGCGCCGGGCAGTTGCAGGTTTTTGAAAAGCTGTGCCACCTTCAACAGCGGCATTTGCATGATTTCATGAATGCTGTATTTGCCCGAATCGCTGGGCAATTTCCACAACAATGAATCGGGCTTCAAACGTGCACCACCGCAATCGCCGCAAGGTGTGTAGCTGCGGTATTTGCTCAGCATTACACGCACATGCATTTTGTAGGTGCGGCTTTCGAGCCATTCGAAAAAACGGGCCACACCATAGAACAAGTGACCGTCCCAATTGCCGTCAAAATTGGCATCACCTTCAATCACCCACAACTTGTGTTCTTCGGGCAAATGTTTGTAAGCAATATCGGTGGCAATGCCGCGTTTTTTGGCAAATTTCACCAAGTCTTTCTGGCAGCTTTTGAAACTCTCGGTGGTCCAGGGTTTTACGGCCCCCTCTTCCAGCGATTTGTTTTCATCTGGGATCACAAGGCCATAATCAATGCCAATTACCCTGCCAAAACCACGGCAGGTGTCGCAAGCGCCCAAGGGTGAATTGAAGCTGAAGTGGCTGGGCAAGGGGCTTGAATAATCCAGATCACAAGTGGCGCAATGCAAACCTTCGGAGAAGCGCCAGGGTTCTTGTTCTACAGCCCCTTCATCGCCAGTTTCGGGCAGCGCAAACACATTCACTTTGCCTTTGCCGCGGTGCAGGGCGCTGGCCACGGCATCGCTAAAACGACTTTCCTCTACACCCGCCACGCGGAAGCGGTCTTGCACCACATCGAGCAATTTTTCCACCACGCTGCGGCCTTTTTTAATCGGTGTTTCGCGGTGAATGCGGGTGTAACCTTGCGCGCTCAAGAAATCTTCAATCTCCTGAGTCGTAAATTTTGCGGGCACGCGCACGGGAAAAGTAACCACCAAGCGTGGGTCGTTTTGCGCAGCGGCCTTGTCCAGTATCGATTGCTTGATAGTGGCCACAGTGTCTTCGCGCACCCACTGGCTACATTGGCGGCAATGCAGGTGGGCCGCCCGTGCGTAAATCAGCTTCAGGTGATCATTGATTTCAGTCATGGTGCCCACGGTACTGCGGGAGGTGCGCACTGGGTTGGCCTGGTCAATCGCAATGGCGGGCAACACGCCTTCAATGCTGTCTACATCGGGTTTGTCCATGCGGTCCAGAAACTGGCGCGCATAGGGCGAAAAGGTTTCAACATAGCGGCGTTGCCCTTCGGCATACAGGGTATCGAACACCAATGAACTTTTACCGCTGCCCGACACACCCGTGAACACTGTGATTTCACCGGTTTTGATATCGATGTCAACGTTTTTCAGATTGTGCTGGCGGGCACCCTTGATACGAATGATGTTGCCTAGGTATTGGGAATTTTGGTCTTTTTTTGCTTTGCTAGTCATGGGGTGCCTGCGGGGTAAAACAGTTGCTACATGACTTTGATTGTAATGGGTGAGGCGAGCTTAACCGGGCCTAAGCCGCCTGCTTGATTGAAATTATAAAACTCGGTGTTGCCTACTGGTTGAGGGGCAAGGGTAAGGACAAGGGCGGAACACGATGACGCACGTTTGGCGCCTCGATTTGATCCCGCAGATGCATGGCTGCAGCCGTCAACGTGCCTACCCGCAACTGCCCCAGCAGTGGTGTTTGAATACCGGTGGGGATGGAGCCCTGAACCGCCAGATAGGCTGAATTCAGGTCACCCAACTGTTGATAATCCCGGGGCAGTGCATTGTGGCAGGCCGGGGCCTGATGCCTGGGCAAGACGGTGGCCACCAAACTCTCGGCCAAACGAATGTGAGTTTCAAACGTGGCGGCCTCTTGTTCGGCTTGAACCAGTATTTTGGTCGGTTTCCCCTGATCAGCCCGCTTCAAATCGGGTTTGTAACTGTTTTTCACCACAGCATCCAGACAGCCTTTCAAGTTATCAGCCTGATCGTAAACAAGGCTACTGCATGCCTGCAAATTTTCAAGGTTTTGAATCACCGGATTGGCCACACTGGCTGGCGTGGCAAAACGTCGGCATTGCTTCAAATAATCTTTTGCCAGCGAGTCGACCGATTTGGTCAACGCACTGGATTCTTTCTTCAAAGTTTGAACATCAGAAATGAAACCATCCAGCACCGCGGTACTGTGCTGCAACTGGGCATGAAGGGTCGCGCTTGCGTTGTACATAGTTAAACCCCCAACCTGGAATCCAGATTTTGAACCAGTTGTTCCACTGCTGGTTTCAATGGCGATTGACTTGTTTCGATACCCAGCATTTGTTGAAGTCCCACCACATCCATCTCGGCATCTTCAATTTTCTCCATATTGGATTGCAGGTAATTTTTTTGCTGCCTCATCCAGCCATTGGCCTGTTTCTCGCAAGTTCCAACGCGCGCATGCAAAGGCAACCAGCTTAAAAATCCGCTCATCAAATGGTCATGAGACTTCAATTGGCTTTCATAAGCCTTTGCGTGAAAGTTCAGTTGCTTCGAAAAGTTGTGCAGGAAATTGGTGCTTTCCTTGAGCATCTTGATGACTTTTTTCACATCCAATTCAACGCGGCCGCCTTCCTCGCAAACAATGACTTTGGCACCATTGCTCTGGGCCGTTTTAACGCTTTGCATCATCGACTTTCCAATTTCGCCCACCGCACTTGCGATTCCAGAAAGTTGTCGGGATTCAACCGCTTTGTCTCGCATATTCCCGTAGATGGCTTGGGCATGACTGATTAATTCGAGTGAATTGAGGCCACCACTGTTTGCATTGAGCTGATTTGCGGAAGTCCCAGGGTTTGCAGAACTTGAATACATCTTGAATAGTCCTCAAAGTCGTGAAAAGGATAAGTCTGTTAACCAACCAAAAAAGAAGTTCGATTTATCAACAAAACTCAATCCGTTCTGCACAACAAAAATCCCGCTCGGGGCGCTGAACCCGGCGGGATTTTCTGAACTACACCAACAGTTGGCGGCGATTAAAACCGGATATCAGACAACCTGAGCCAACCTGCGTTTGCGCACACCTTGTGCCAAGGTTTCCAGCACTTGCAGGCTGTCGTCCCAGCCCACGCAACCATCGGTGATGCTTTGGCCGTAAGTCAAAGGCTTGCCGGGTTCAAGATCCTGGCGACCTTCCACCAAATGGCTTTCAACCATCACGCCCATAATACGAGCGTCACCGGCAGCCAGTTGTTCAGCAATGTTTTCGCACACGCCCACCTGGTTCTTCGGCACCTTGCTGCTGTTTCCATGGCTTGCATCAATCATGATTCGGGCGGCGAGACCTGCCTTGCCAATATCAGCCGCAGCCGCCTCAACAGACGCTGCATCGTAGTTGGGGCCTTTCCCACCACGCAAAATAATATGGCAGTCTTCGTTGCCCGAGGTGCTCACGATAGCGCTACGCCCCTCCTTGGTCACACTTAAAAAGTGGTGCGGGTGTTGCGCCGCTTTGATGGCATCCACTGCAATTTTTACGTTGCCGTCGGTACCATTCTTGAAACCGACCGGGCAGCTCAGGCCCGATGACAACTCACGGTGAATCTGGCTTTCAGTGGTGCGGGCACCAATGGCGCCCCAGCTGACCAAATCAGCAATATATTGTGGGGTGATCATGTCGAGAAATTCAGTGCCAGCGGGCAAACCAAGGCCGTTGATGTTCAACAGCACTTCACGCGCCATGCGCAGGCCTTTGTTAATCTCGAAACTGCCGTCCAGATTGGGGTCATTGATCAAACCCTTCCAACCCACGGTGGTGCGGGGCTTCTCAAAATAAACACGCATCACAATTTCCAGGTCTTCCGCGTATTTTTCGCGGTACACCTTCAGCTTGTTGGCGTACTCCATGGCCGCTTTCACGTCGTGAATGGAGCAAGGCCCCATCACCACGATCAAACGGTCGTCGCCACCATGCAGAATTTTATGCAAAGCGGTACGGCAACCTGCGACTGTGTCAGCAATTGCGGGGGTAATGGGCACGTCTGCGATCAAGGCCGCAGGGGTGATCAGTTCTTTAATTTCTTTGATTCTCAAGTCGTCTGTTACCGTGTTCATGCCAATTCTCCTGAATGCTGGCGCGCTTTTTGTTCAAAGTGTCGGTTCAAAAAAAAACCGCCAGGAGGTTCAGGCCTGGCGGTTTTGGGATCTGTTCGAACTATGTGTTTTTACGCACAACCCTCTTCCGCCGCTTGCCCAAACCAGGCAAAG
>Ga0114984_1000304_pt1 | contig 19235 bp, 17 predicted proteins | sample Shrwel1BS1Day1_FD_96987 | JGI IMG/M metagenome (GOLD analysis project Ga0114984, IMG submission 96987) | Subsurface microbial communities from deep shales in Ohio, USA - Utica-3 well 1 S-1-Day1 | ecosystem: Environmental > Aquatic > Deep subsurface > Shale gas/oil reservoir > Produced water/Flow...
GATTGCTGTCGCCCACCTGCGGCAGCTCCGCCGCCGGCGGCGGAGCTGCCGCAGGTGGGCGACAGCAATCGCCTCGACCTCGAAGCCATCGTCAGCCTGAAGCCGGATCTGGTGGTGGCCTGGATCGACGGCAATTCCCGAGCCCAGCTGGACCGGCTTGCCAAGCTGGGTGTACCGGTGTTCTGGCTCGCCCCCCGGGAGTTCGAGGACATCGCCCGGGCTGTGGAAAGCCTGGGCCGGCTGACCGGCCATACGCCGGTTGCCGAGCGCGCAGCGGCGGAGTTCTGGCAAGGTATTTCCACGCTGCAGGCAACCTACCGGGACTCAGCTTCGGTGCGGGTGTTCTACCAGGTCTGGGACCAGCCGCTGATGACCATCAACGGCGACGAGCTGATCAGCAAGGCCATTGCTCTGTGCGGCGGCACCAATGTGTTTGCCGATCTGCCCAGGCTGGTACCCCGGATCTCCGTGGAAACGGTGCTGGCTGCCGACCCGGAGGTGATCGTCACCGCCGGTCGCGGTGACTCCGATCGCGGTTGGCTGGCAAGCTGGCAGAGCTTTCCATCTGTTACTGCCGTGGCCCGCGATAATCTCTACCTTGTTTCCCCGTCGCTTCTGCAACGGCCCACCTTCCGCATGCTGGAAGGTGCCCGGGAGTTATGTGGCATCCTGGAGCAGGCTCGTGCCCGTCTCTGATCTTTTCCGGCCGCTGGCCGCGCTGGCACTGGTGGCGCTGGCCGCCATGCTGGTTTCGGTGAGCGTCGGCAGTGCCGATCTTGGCATCGGGAATAGCCTGTCGGTGCTGGTCGGTGGCGGCAGTGAGCTACACCGGACGTTGATTCTGGATCTCCGGCTGCCACGAACCCTCAGCGCTTTTGCCACTGGCGGCCTGCTGGCGGTGGCCGGTGCCCTGATGCAGGTGTTGCTCCGTAATCCCCTGGCCGATCCCTACGTGCTCGGCCTCTCCGGTGGCGCCGCCGTGGGCGCATTACTGGCCATGCTGGCCGGAGCAGCCGGATTCCTCATTTCAGGGTCTGCCTTTGCCGGCGCCATGCTGGCAACCCTGCTGGTGTTTGGCCTGGCCCATGGCAGCGGCAGCTGGACACCATCACGGTTGTTGCTCACCGGCGTGGTGGTGGCCGCCGGCTGGGGCGCGATGATTACCCTGATCTTGGCCATGTCACCGGCGAGTCGTTTGCCGGGTATGCTGTACTGGCTGATGGGGGATCTGTCCCATGCCGGCCAACCTTGGCCGGGATTAACCGTACTGGTTGTTGTCTGCCTGCTGGTGTTTCCGCTGGGTCGGAGTCTCAACGTTCTGGCCCGGGGATCCTTGCAGGCGGCGGCCCTGGGGGTGTCGGTCCGGTCGCTGGAGTGGCTGATCTATCTGGTTGCCAGCCTGCTGACCGCCACCGCCGTGACCATGGCCGGGGCGGTCGGTTTTGTCGGGTTGGTGGTGCCGCACATGCTCCGGTTGGCGCTGGGTAATGACCAGCGGATGATATTGCCGGCCTGTGCACTGGCGGGCGGCACATTGTTGGTGCTGGCGGACACCCTCGCCAGGGTGGTGATTGCCCCGGAGCAGTTGCCGGTGGGTGTGATCACCGCCCTGATTGGCGTTCCCACCTTTCTGTATCTGCTGTACCGGAGCCGGTAATGACTGCGCTGACCACCGACAACCTCATCATCGATATCCCCGGCCGCGCCCCGGGATCTCCCCTGAACCTGGAGGTCCAGCCCGGTCAGGTCTGGGGCGTGCTGGGTCCCAACGGCGTGGGCAAGACAACGTTGCTGCATACGCTGGCGGGACTGCGGGCGCCCCACCGTGGCGAGGTCCTGCTGGATGGCCGGGCTTTGGGTTCGTTGAAACGGAAGTCGGTATCACAGCAGCTGGGCCTGGTGTTCCAGGACCGGCAGGATGGCTTCCCGGCGACAGTACTGGAGACCGCCCTGATCGGCCGCCACCCCTGGTTGTCTTCCTGGCAAATGGAAAGCGGCGAGGACATCGCGATTGCCGAACGGGCATTGCAGGCACTTGATGTCGGGCACCTTCGGGACCGGCTGGTCAGTACCCTGTCCGGTGGTGAGCGCCAGCGTGTTGCCATTGCCACCCTGATGACCCAGGCGCCCGATATATGGCTGCTGGACGAACCGAGTAACCACCTGGACCTGCATCATCAGGTGGCGGTGATGCGCCTGCTTTCCGGGCAGGCCGAGGCGGGCCGGGCGGTATTCATGTGCCTGCATGACCTGAACCTGGCCGCCCGCTGGTGCGATCATCTGCTGTTGATGTATCCCTCCGGTGAGGCATGCTGGGGACCGGCCCGGGAAATGCTGGTACCGTCGGCGCTGGAGAGCCTGTATAACCAGACCCTGATGACTGTCGAAGTCGACGGCGCCCCGGTGTTCGTGCCGGTTCGTTCCTGACCATCATTTCCCCGTTGAGTGTGACAACAATGAGTACCGCAAAGATTCCGCCATTCTCGGAGTTCCATGACCAGGCACTGATGCGTAAGGGTGGTGAACAGGCCCTGAAGGCACGGTTGCCGAAACTGCCGGGGCCGGGTGTGCTGGAAGCCACCGGCGATGATCGCTACCTGTCCGAGGTGACCCGGTGCGTGTTCAAGGCCGGCTTTGTCTGGCGGGTTATCGAGAACAAATGGCCGGACTTTGAAGCGGCGTTTCATGGCTTTGTGCCGGCCTACTGGCAGCAGGTGCCGCCGGAAGTACTGGAGGAGCTGGCCGCCGATGATCGCATCGTGCGCAACATGCAGAAAATCCGGACCGTGCCGGAGAATGCAAGGATGATCATGGACGCCGCGCGGGATCACGGCAGCTTCGGCAATTTCCTGGCTCAATGGCCCCAGGACGATCAGGTCGGTTTGCTCATGTGGCTCAAACGCAACGGTGCCCGTCTGGGTGGTAATACCGCCCAGTACTTTCTCCGACGGGTCGGCTGGGATGGCTTCATCCTGTCCCGGGATGTGGTCACGGCACTGACCCGCGCCGGTATCCTCGATGCCTCACCAACCAGCAAGAAAGGTCTGACCCAGGTTCAGGAAGCGTTCAACCGGTGGCACCGGGAGACCGGTCTGCCGGTGAGTCATCTGTCCCGGATTGTCTCGTTTACGGTGGACAACTGACCCTCAATCAACGGCTGGCCAACGGCCTTTGATCCCGGAACCCCGTATCTTCAGAGGCAGATTTTGCCGGCAGCCAGATATTGACGCACAGGCCCGTTTTTCCGTCCGGCCGGTCGCTCAGGGTCAGTTGGCCGCCATGGAGCTCGGCAATGCGGCGGGCAATGGCCAGCCCCAGCCCCGCGCCGCCACCAAGCCGCTGGTCCAGCCGGACAAACCGGCTGAGGGCGCGCTCCCGCTCTTCCGGCGGAATGCCCGGTCCCTGGTCACAAACCGCGATATGAAAGCCGTTGCCAGAGGGCGTGAGGCGGGTGGTAATGGTGGTGTGTTCGGGACTGTACTGGATCGCATTGGCGAGCAGTGAACGCATCAGACTGTTGATCAGGGCGCTGTGGCAGGACACCATCGCCAGCACACACTCATTATCCAGCTCCGGCTCGATCTGCTTTTTCAGCGCCAGTGGTGCCACGTCGGCGATGCTCTGCTCCACAATTTCGGCCAGGTTGCGGTCCTCCGGCACGAAGTCGGTACCGGCGTCGACCCGGCTCAGCAATAACATCTGTTCCACCAGGTGCACCATCCGGTCAACGGCGGCGGTGAGTTCGTCGAATTCACCCGGGTGACGTTCGGCCTGTCTTTCAAGGTTCAGACGCAGAGCCGCCAATGGGGTGCGCAGTTCATGGGCGGCATCGGCGGAGAACCTCCGTTCCCGCTCCAGGGCCTGGTTCAGCCGCTTCAGGAGCCCATTGACTGCCTGAACCAGACCGACCACTTCCCGGGGCGCTTGACGGTCATCGAGGGGATGGATGCGCTCGGGGGCCATGTTGCGCACCGGTTTTTCCAGCCGGCGCAGGGGGCGGAAGCTGAACTGAATGGCTGAAATGGCGGCCAGCACCATCAGTGGCAGCGCCAACAAGAGGGGCAGGACATTGCCGAGGGCGAGTTCCTGGCTCAGTTCCTGACGGATGTCCTCGCGCTGGGCGGTACGGATCCAGAATCCGGTTGCCGAATCCTTTAGTGTGAAGGTGCGCCAGCGATGACCGGAGGACTCAACCCAGGCGTAACCGGGATCCAGGCCCAGGCTGTCGTCTGCAGTCAGGGTATCAAGCAACGGATTGCCCTGTTGTGACCAGACTTCAAAGGCAATTTTTTTCTCGTATTTGTGTCCGATCCCGCCAGGCAGGATCTCGTCATTATCGCTGTCCAGCTCGGCGTCGGGAACGCCGTTGTCAGGCAGCCGGAGCGTTTCTTCCAGAATCGACGAGAGTTGATCGAGGGATTGGGTATCCGCCAGATGCTGAACCAGACCCTGCACGATTCGGGTGCTTTGAGCCAGTTCCGCGTCAAACAGTTCCTCCAGTTCGTGATCGCTTTCCAGATAACTCCATCCCGCGGCCACCAGCGCGATGAACAGCACGGTGGTGGTGATCAACAACGTCAGGGTACGGGTCAGGGACATTGAGCTTCTCCCGCCGCCTGGCTGTCGAGCAGGTAGCCGACGCCGCGCACGGTGCGGATGGTCGCTTTGCCAACCCGGCGTCGGAGGTGATGGATATGGACTTCCAGGGCGTTGCTCTCTGCACCTTGCTCCCAACCGTACAATTGCTCCTCAAGCCGTCGTCGTGTGGCAACCTGATCCGGATGGCGCATCAGGTAGTGCAGGATCTGGAATTCGCTGCGGGGCAGGGTGACGCTGTCTCCGTCAATAGCGAGGTGTCCGGTGTCCGGGTTCAGGGTCAGACGGCCAACACGGAGCCCGGCGGATGAGCTGTCAGTCCGCCCCCGGCGGGTGACGGCCCGGATGCGTGCCTTCAGCTCTGCCATCGCAAAAGGCTTGGTCAGGTAGTCGTCAGCACCGGCATCCAGCCCCTGCAGCTTCTCGGTGAGGTCGGCCCGGGCGGTGAGGATAATAATCGGCGTCTGGTTGCCCCGTTGCCGGGTACGCCGGACGATATCGAGACCATCCACCCGTGGCAGGGTCAGGTCCAGTATGGCCAGATCGAAATGCTCCTCGGCCAGGGCGTTGAGTGCCTGCTGGCCATCATCCAGCCAGTCCACGGTGTCCTGGTCTTCCCGCAGCATGTCCAGCATGGTGCGGGCAAGCGGGTGGTCATCTTCTACCAGCAGTATGCGCATCGAACAGAATCCGTTTCGAAAAAAGGTTCAGAAGAGTGTAAAGGATCTCAGCTGCTTTGCCGCTCTTTCCTGATGGAATCCGAGTCCGCAGTCCGGGACGGAGCCGGTGCCAGACGGAACACGGTATAGCGGCTACTGTGGTCAATGGCTTCCGCCTCTGTCTCCAGGGTCTTGATCACGGGGTTGTTCCGGTTGTCCACCGCGAGCAAAACCGGCCTGACTCCGGCTCCTTCAGAAAGCCGGCGTTCGAGGGCATCGCGAGTCATGGTCCGGATCTCACCGTGACTGTAGAAACGGGCCGAAAAGGGCGCTTTGTCCAGGTAAAACAGATCATCGGGCGAAACGCCGGGCAGGGCATCCACCCGTGCGATCAGCTCCCTCTCGGTTTTGAGCTGGTCCGGATTGAGGGCATACCAGCTGCCGGTTGCAGTCCCTACTACGGGTACCAGCAGTACTGCCGCGAGGGCATATCTTTGCACGGATTGCCTGCCTGTACCGTTGAACAGGGCGGATGTCAGGATGGCCAGGAATGGCAGGCCCGGCAGAACATAGGTCCACAGGATGTTGCCGGAAAAGGTGAAAAACACCACCGGGGTCAGGGCCGCTGCCAGGATCAGGCCGCTGAGACCGCGACGCTGCGGCTGCCATGTATTGTCTGGCCGGGCTCCGCGCCGGCGGGAGAGCCCCCAGCCGACCAGCGCGATGACGCCCCAGGGGAAGCTGGCAAGGATCAGGTAGAGCCAGATAGTGCCACGAGTAAAGTCATGGGCGTTGCCGTACAGGTCGCCCTGCCAGTCACTGACGAGAAAGCGCTTGAGATGTTCCCCGACGATGAAGTAATCCAGGAACCCGGGTGTTTTCAGCTCCGCCAGGATGTACCAGGGCAAGGCCAGCAGGAGCATGAGCAGGGTCCCGCGAACCCAGGGCAGGCTTGACCACAGGACCTGCCACTGGCGGGTCAGAGCGACCCAGACGAATACCGGAGCACCGGTCAGTATCAGCGTCAGTGGGCCTTTTGCCAGCAGGCCCAGGGCCAGACCGATAAAAAAGGCCCAAGCCCAGAGTTCCCCGCCGCCCTGTATCCGGATGATCAGGCTGGCAATCACCAGGGTGGTGGCCAGTACCAGGAAGGAATCGGTCATTACGGTCCCGGCACTGAGGAATCCGAGTGCGGTGGTGCTATAGATGATAGCGGCCCACAGGCCGTTGACCCGCGCCGCATCGGTAACGGATGCGGCGTGCAGCGATCTGGTCGTGGCATATACCAGGTAGATGACTCCGGCGTTGGCGAGCCAGGAGGGCAGCCGGCCGGCAAATTCAGTGACTCCGAACAGCTGGAAGGACAGTGCCTGGGTCCAGAACGACAGGGGTGGTTTGCCCCAGAAGGGCACACCATAATCGAACCAGGGGGTAATCCAGTCACCGGTCTCTGCCATGATCCGGGCGATTTCCGCGTACCGTGGTTCGGTGGTATCGGCAAAGGGCAGTATGGCGGTGAGTCCCAGCCGGATGGCCAGCACGGTGATCAGCAGCCACAGAAGGGTGTTGATGGTTCTGGTCATTGTCCGTTGCTCTCCCCCGCCACTCTCAGCGTTGGTTGATAATCCCGGATCCGGTCGTCACTGTCCTCCGCGAGGATGAAGACCGGTCGTTGCTTGGTTTCCATGTAGATGCGGCCCACGTATTCACCAAGCAATCCGACGCACAGCAGTTGCACCCCGGATAGAAAGGTGACGACGGCGATCATGGAGGCATAACCAGGGGTGGAGATGCCAAGCACCAGTGCTTTCAGTACCTCCCAGGTGCCGAACAGGCCGCCGGCGCCCGCAGCCAGCAGACCCAGGACCAGTGCAATGCGCAGCGGGCGCGTGGAAAACGAGGTGATACCCTCCATCGCCAGGTGCACCAGTTTCAGGTAATTCCATTTGGTTTTACCCGCCAGACGCGGGTCACGGTCGAACTCCAGGGTGACGGTGGGCATGCCAACCCAAGCGAACATGCCTTTGAGGTAGCGATTGCGCTCCGGCAGCTGGTTCAAGGCGTCCACGGTGCGCCGGCTCATCAGCCGGAAATCCCCGGTGTCCACGGGAATGGGGGCGTCACTGATACGATTGATCAGTCGGTAGAACAAGGACGCGGTCGCGCGCTTGAGCCAGCTCTCTCCGGCCCGGGAACGTCGTTTCATCAGGACAACGTCGGTGCCTTTGCGCCACTGCGCCACCATGTCGGGGATCAGCTCGGGTGGGTCCTGCAGGTCGGCGTCCATCAGAATCACGGCGTCGCCTTTCGCATGGGTCAGTCCGGCGGTTACCGCGGCTTCCTTGCCAAAGTTGCGGGAAAGCTGCAGCACCCTGATATCCGGGTACCGTCGCCGTGCCTGCAATAGCAGTGCGACTGAGTTGTCGCGGCTACCATCGTCCACGAAAAGCAACTCCGTGGTCATTTCCAGCTTGCGGAACACCAGCACGAGGCGGTTCAGCAGCGTCGGAATGACATCGGCTTCGTTGTGAACCGGCACCACAACACTGAGCTGCGGATTAGTGGATGTCATCGGTTGATTCCCCCTGGAAAACAAACTTCTCGGCAAGCAGGTAATTGGCAGCGGTCGCAGTAGCTGTGGCGATAGCCTGGGAAACCAGGACTGCGCCTGTTACGGCGTAGATGGCCGAAAAACCTGCCAGGTTAAGGCTCCATCCCAGGCCGGCACTGGCCAGATAGCGTGAAAACGCCCTCCGGTGAGGCAGCCGGGACTGAAAGGTGTAGTGGTACTGGGCCAGGTAATTGATGACCAGTCCGGCCGTGGCACCGGTCGCGGTGGCGACCCGGGCGTCGGTACCTGACTGGATCAGCATCAACATCGTCAGCCAGTGCACCAAGGTCGCGAAGCCGCCTCCGGCCAGAAACCGGAGCGGCCTCTGCCATCGATCTGTCTGCGGTTTGGCTGGCTTCATAGTGCGTTAGATCCTGTCCGGCAATTGCCACGGCACTTTACGCATGCTTTCTTAAGCGAGCCTTAACCGGCGGACCGGTAAAACCTTAAGGTCGGCTTAAGAATTCTGCGATATTGGCTTAAGGCTCAATTAAGCCTCGCTCTCTACTCTGGCAGTCATGTTCAGTGGCCATTGCGCCCGAATTCTGCTGGAGAGCACCTATGACAGACCCGCTGATGATGTCCACCTGTTGTCCCCCGGATTCCGGGGAGGTGGTTCCGGTCATCCGTTGTGCCGGTCGATGGTTAAGCCGGATTGCACCTCAGACAGCCATGGCGGAGACGGTGGCCGGCTTCATTCGCCGGCGGTTCATGCAGGCCTATGGCGCTGATCCCGCCCTGCGTATTCCGGAGTTGCTGGCCCTGACCACGGCCCAGGGCTCGCTGCTGGCGGCAGTGGGTGTTAGGAATGCCGGCCGGGAACGCCTGTTCCTGGAGGATTACCTGTCGGTTCCGGTGGAAGCGGTGATGCCGTTACCAGGCACCGAGCGCCAGGAGATTGCGGAAATTGCCCACCTTGCCGGGGTCGAGGCGGGGGTAAGTCGGTACCTGTTCGCGTCCCTGTCGGTCTGGCTGGACGCAGCGGGCTATGAGTGGGTGGTGTGCACCGGCACCGATCAGCTGCGCAACAGTTTTCACCGGCTCGGTATCGGCACCCAGGTGCTGGCCAACGCCGATCCGGCACGGTTGCCCGACAGCGGCGCCGGTTGGGGCCGGTACTACGACCATCACCCGGTGGTAATGGCGGTTAACGTTGCGGAGGGCATGTCCGCCATGCGCCAGGCGGGCCTTATGCGTCTGATTCAGCCGGTAACCGGGGGTGCCGGTGATGCCAACATCGTAGCGGGAGGAGCCTATGGCCGTCTTGCCTGACCTGCTCGAGCAGCAGGCGATGCTTCACCCCGGCCGTATCGCCCTCCAGGGCCCGGACTCGGGCTTCAGCTACAGCGAGATGCTGCAAGCGGCGGGGGCTCTGGCCGATCAGCTGCGCCGGTTGGGCGTGCAGCGTGTTGGCCTGTGTGGGGACAACTCCCCGGCCTGGATTCTGGCCGACCTGGCCTGCCTGCTGGCAGACGTGGTGTGCGTGCCGGTGCCGGTATTCTTCTCCAAAGCCCAGGCTGCGCACCTGATCGAACGGGCCGGTCTGGACTGCCTTCTCTCCGGCGAACAGGAAGCTTTCGGTGAACACATCGGCCATGGCGTCTGGCTCCGGCATTTGCCGGTAACCGGCGCCGGGGCGTGGATGCCGGAAGCAGCCGCCAAGATCACTTTTACCTCTGGCAGCACCGGCACACCCAAGGGTGTCTGCCTGTCCGAGGCGCAGATGGCGGCGACAACCCTCGCGTTGAAAGAACGGCTGGCGGATGTGCCGTTGCAGCAGCATTTGTGCATCCTGCCACTGGCGACTCTGCTCGAGAATATTGCCGGCGTTTATCTGCCGTTGCTGATGGGAGCCACGGTGAATGTCGCACCGTTGCAGACCCTGGGAATGAATGGCAGCAGTGGCCTGGACCTGGCGCGCCTCGTCGCGGGCATCAACCGAAGCGAACCGCAGTCACTGATTCTGGTGCCGGAACTGGCCATGGCGCTGGTGGCCGCCGCCGAACAGGGGCAGCTCGAGAGCCGGTCTCTCCGGTTCCTCGCGGTGGGCGGTGGCCGGGTGTCACCGGAGTTGCTGGCCCGTGGCCGGGCTGTCGGGTTGCCTCTGTATGAGGGTTATGGGCTGTCGGAGTGCAGTTCCGTGGTTGCGCTGAATGTTCCCGGTGACGAATGTGAAGGTGCCGTTGGAAAGCCGCTGTCCCACGTCGAGGTCCGGGTGGATCCGGACCGCCACATCCTGGTTCGTGGCAATACCCACCTGGGGTATCTCGGCGATGAGCCCGAGGGGGACGGGTGGCTGGATACGGGAGATCTGGGTGTCCTGAATCCTGACGGCTTCCTCATGGTGAATGGTCGCGCCAAGAATCTGCTCATCACCAGCTTTGGTCGCAACATCAGCCCCGAGTGGCTCGAGAGCGAACTGATCCAGGCCCTGGGCGCCCAGCAGGCGGTGGTGTTTGGTGACGGGGACCCCAATCCCAGCGCTCTGATCGTGATCCGCGATGGCCGCTCGCCGGAGCAGTTGCGTTCGGCACTGGCCGGACTCAACGCCAGTCTGCCCGACTATGCCCGGCTGGCGGCGGTATACATCCGCCGCCAGTCCCTGACCCATGCCGAGGGGCACGTCACTGCCAACGGTCGGCCCATGCGCCAGAAGATCCAGTCGGACCTGCCCGCGCTGCTGGCCGGTGCCTTTCCCATTTTCATGAACCTTTCTACGACCCGTTCAACCTCATCAAACACGCCAGGAGACAATGTCATGGCATTTTTCGATCGTCTGCAATCCGAAACCGCTGAAGCACGGGCCCACGTGACGAGCGCACCGGTTATCGAAGCCATCCGCGAGGGCCGTTTCGATCTGACCGGCTACACCTGGTTCCTGACCCAGGCCTACCACCACGTCAAGCACACGGTGCCGCTGATGATGGCCTGCGGCGGCCGTCTGCCGGAGCGCCTGGAATTTGTCCGCAAGGCCCTGGTGGAATACATCGAGGAGGAATACGGTCACCACGAGTGGATCCTCAATGACCTCGAAGCCTGTGGCGAGGACAAGGACGCCATCCGCAATGGTGCCCCCGACACCTCCATCGAACTGATGGTCGCCTACCTGTACGACCGGATCTATCGCGGCAACCCGGCGGCGTTCTTCGGCATGGTCCAGGTGCTGGAAGGTACCTCCATCGAGCTGGCCACGCCGCTGGGTGAAGCCATCCAGAAACAGCTGGGTCTGCCCGATGCGGCGTTCAGCTACCTGTATTCCCACGGTGCACTGGATCAGGAGCACTTCGAGTTCTTCCGTGGCCTGATGAACGAGATCACCGATCCGGATGACCAGCAGGCCATCATCGAGGCCGCCCGTATGGTGTACCGGCTCTATGGTGACATGCTGCACAGCATTCCGCTGCCGGCCGGTCGCAAGGAGTCGCGCCATGAGGCTGCATGATCGGGTGTTCCTCCTGCTGGGTGGAACCGGAGGTATCGGCAAGGCGCTGGTGGACCCGCTGGTCCGGGCTGGCACCCGGGTCATTGTCGCGTCCCGACAGCCAGAGAGGCTGGGTCACCGGGAGGGGGTATCCGCAGTGCACCTGGATCTTGCCGCTCAGGACCTGGATCAGCAGCTGGAACGCCTGAGCGAGGCCTATCCGGATATCGATGGGGTGATCCACTGCGCCGGTCAGAACCGCTTTGCCGCTCTCGGAGCCATGGCCGTCAGTGAACTGGATGCCCAGCTGACCGTGAACCTGCGCTCGGCCATGCTGGTGGCGCGGCATTTTGCGCCCCGGTTCGAGAAGGACGGCTACGGGGCCCTGGTGTTTGTCGGCTCCACCTTCGGCAGCATCGGCTTCCCGGGCTATACCGGCTACTGCGCCAGCAAGTTCGGGCTGCGTGGCTTCTCCGAAGCGCTACGCCGGGAGCTGGCGGATACCCTGGTGCAGGTGTTGTATGTCGCGCCCCGGGCCACGGCAACTGACATGAACCCGGAACAGGTCAACGAGCTGAACCGGGCGCTCGGTAACACCATGGATGCCCCCGAGGCAGTCGCGGCCGAGATTCTCAAGGCGATGGAAAACGACGATCGCCGGCGGTTCCTGGGCTGGCCGGAAAAACTCTTTGTGGTGATCAACGGTATCCTGCCGCGGATCGTCGACAAGGCCATGTTGAAACAGCTGCCGGTGATCCGGCGTTTTCTGAATTCGGGAGTACTGTCATGAAGTGGATGATCCTTTTGCTCGCGTCGATCATTGCTGCGCCGGTCTGGGCGGGCGACCTCGACTCCGATCTGGCCGGTATCCAGGAACGCTGGGCGGAAATCCAGTACCAGTTGCCGGAAGATAAAAAGGAAAAGGCCTTCGAGGATCTGGCCGGGCAGGCGCAGGCCTTTGTCGATGCCTATCCCGACCGTGCCGAACCCCTGATCTGGCAGGGCATCGTGCTCAGCACCTACGCCGGTGCCAAGGGCGGCCTGGGCGCTCTGGGTCTGGTCAAGGACGCCCGGAAATCTCTGGAAAAGGCGCTGGAAATTGATCCGGCAGCGCTGGAGGGTTCGGCCTATACCTCCCTGGGAAGTCTTTACTACAAGGTGCCGGGCTGGCCTCTGGGTTTCGGGGATGATGACAAGGCCCGCAAATACCTGCTCAAGGCCCTGGAGTTGAACCCCGATGGCATCGACCCGAACTACTTCTATGGTGATTTCCTGATCGAGCAGGATCAGCCCGAGCGGGCGCGGGAATATCTCCACAAGGCGCTTAATGCCCCCGAACGTCCGAATCGACCGCTGGCGGATGCCGGTCGCCGGAAAGAGATCCGGAGCAAGCTGGAGGTGCTCTGAACGGCAGAGAAGATCCCGGGGGGCAGATGTTCTCCGGGAAGCTATCAGGGAAGAATCCCATAGAATAAATTGGCATTTCACCCAATATTACGTTTTAGTATATCCTTAGAATCAAAACCAAAAGGATCGATGTACGAGGTGAGTGTCATGAGCAATCCCGTCGTCCAGCATTTCTTCGACGAACCTACCAATACCTTCAGCTACGTGGTCCGTGATCCGGACAGCCAGTCCTGTGCCGTTCTGGACTCCGTTCTGGATCTCGATTATGCCGCCGGCCGCACGGACGTCCGTTCCGCGGACGAGATCATCCGCTATGTCCGCGACAACGACCTGACGGTGGAGTGGATCCTCGAGACCCACGTGCACGCCGATCACCTGTCCGCGGCGCCCTACCTGCACGAGAAACTCGGTGGCAAGACCGGTATCGGTGAGAAGATCGTCGATGTCCAGGAGATCTTCGGCAAGGCCTTCAACGCCGGTACCGAGTTTGCCCGTGACGGTAGCCAGTTCGATCAGCTCTTCCGTGAGGGCGACACTTTCCGTATCGGCAACCTGGAAGGCCGGGTTCTGCACACTCCCGGTCACACGCCGGCCTGCCTGACCTACGTGATCGGTGATGCGGCCTTCGTCGGGGACACCCTGTTCATGCCGGATTTCGGCACCGCCCGTTGCGATTTCCCCGGTGGCGATGCCCGCACGCTGTACCGCTCCATCCAGAAAGTGCTGTCGTTGCCCCCGGAAACCCGGTTGTTCATGTGCCATGACTACGGTGCGCCCGGCCGTGACGAATTCCTGTTCCAGACCACAGTGGCTGAGGAGCGTAAAGCCAATATTCACGTGCATGAAGGGGTCAGTGAAGACGATTTCGTCAAAATGCGCACGGAGCGGGACGCGACCCTGGACATGCCACGGCTGATCCTGCCGTCGGTACAGGTCAATATGCGTGCCGGTCACATGCCCCCGGCCGATGATAACGGGCAGGTCTACCTGAAAGTTCCGGTCAACCTGTTCTGAGCACCGCATGAATCTGATCAAGCGGTACCTCCCCATTCTGCAATGGGCACCCGAGTACGGTCGTGATCAGGCCACCAGTGATCTGGTGGCCGCGGTCATCGTCACCGTCATGCTTATTCCCCAGTCCCTGGCCTATGCGTTGCTGGCAGGGCTTCCGGCCCAGGTGGGGCTTTACGCCAGTATCCTGCCGCTGGTGATCTACGCCGTGTTCGGCACCAGCCGGACCCTGTCGGTCGGCCCGGTGGCGGTAGCCTCGCTGATGACCGCCGCGGCCCTCGCACCCATTGCCGAGGCCGGTACCGCCGCCTACGTGGCGGGTGCGGTGCTGCTGGCGGTGATGTCCGGTCTGATGCTCACCCTGATGGGGGTGCTCAGGCTGGGGTTCCTGGCCAACTTTCTGAGTCATCCCGTAATTTCCGGCTTTATCACCGCCTCCGGTATCGTCATTGCGGCCAGCCAGCTCAAGCATATTTTCGGTATCCAGGCCTCCGGGCATAACCTGGTGGAGATCGTAGAGTCTCTGCTGACCTCGATTGGCACCACCAACCTCTATACCCTGGCCATCGGTGTCGGTGCTCTGGTGTTCCTGCTGGCGGCGCGCAAGCATCTGAAACCGCTGCTGATGAAGTTCGGGATACAGCCCAGGCTGGCGGATATCCTGACCAAAACGGCCCCGATTCTGGCGGTGGTGGTGACTACCCTGGTGGCCTGGTACCTCCAGCTGGACCAGAAAGGGGTGCGCCTGGTGGGTGAGGTGCCTTCCGGGTTGCCGGAATTCACCATGCCGCCCATGAATACCGGATTGTGGTCGCAACTGGCGGTCAGCGCCTTGCTGATCAGTATCGTCGGCTTTGTCGAATCGGTGTCGGTGGGTCAGACCCTGGCCGCCAAACGTCGCCAACGGATTGACCCCGACCAGGAACTGATCGGGCTGGGCACCGCGAATCTCGGTGCCGGCTTCTCGGGTGGCATGCCGGTCACCGGCGGTTTTTCCCGGTCCGTGGTCAACTTTGACGCCGGCGCTGAAACCCCGGCCGCCGGCGCCTACACCGCCATCGGTATTGCCCTGGCGACCCTGTTCCTGACCCCGGCGATCGCCTGGCTACCCCAGGCAACCCTGGCGGTAACCATCATTGTGGCGGTGACCACCCTGATCGACCTGCCGGCGCTGTCCCGTACCTGGCGCTACTCGCGCACCGATTTCGGTGCCATGCTGGCTACGATCCTGCTGACTCTGGCACACAGCGTCGAGGCGGGCATCATCGCCGGCGTGGCGCTGTCCATCGGCCTGTTCCTGTATCGCACCAGCCGGCCCCACAGTGCGGTGGTGGGCCGCGTTCCGGGTACCGAGCATTTCCGCAATGTTCTGCGCCATGATGTGCAGCTGTGCCCGAAAGTGACCTTCCTGCGGGTGGATGAAAGCCTGTATTTCGCCAATGCCCGGTTCCTGGAGGAGACCGTCTTGGATCTGGTGACCCGGGAGCCGGAACTCCGGGAGCTGGTACTGGTTTGCCCGGCGGTGAACCTGATCGATGCTTCGGCCCTGGAAAGCCTCGAGGCCATCAACGAGCGTCTGAAGGATGCCGGAGTGCGACTGCACCAGTCCGAGGTCAAGGGCCCGGTGATGGACCGGCTCAGGGATACGGAATTCCTGGCCCACCTCGGTGGCGAGGTATACCTGAGTACCTTCGATGCCTGGACCACACTCACCAATCACCGGCAACCGGTGGCTCAGACTGCCTGAATCAAGCCCGCCTTGGTAACAGGGCGGGCTTACCCGTTATCATTGTCCCAGTGTCTGTACTGAACTGACTGTCCGGGGATGTGGTTGCCATGGGGATGACGGAAAACCTGTTATCGACCGGCCAATGGCTGGTTACCGCAGTGCTGTTTCTGCTGATCCTGGCGGCGGCTGCCCGCACTGTCGATTGGGGGGCTTTCCGGAGAGATAACGCCCTCCAGCATTCTTTCTTCGGGGCCGCCGTGGCGTTGGGGTTCCTGTGGCAACTGAGGGCCGGAATCTCGCCCGGTCTCGCGATCCATGTCTTCGGCATTACCGTCATCACCCTGATGCTGGGCTGGGCGCTGGCGGTATTCAGTGGTCTTCTGGCGCTGGTGATTACCGTGATCACGGGGCGGGAACCGGTCATCATGTTCGCGGCCAACGGGCTGGTGACCGTCATGGTGCCAGCGCTGGTGAGTCACGGGATCATGGTGTGGGAGCGCCGCCGCAACTTCCGCAATTTCTTCGCCTATATTTTCTTCTGCGGATTCTTCGGGGCCGGGCTGGCAGTAGCTGCGGCCGGGGTGGTGATGTGCCTGATGCTGTGGTCCAGCGGGGTCTATACCTTCGACGAGCTGATCCACGGGTACCTCCGCTACCTGCCCCTGATCATGCTGCCGGAAGGTTTCGTCAACGGCACCTTCGTGACCGGCTTGATGGTGTTCCATCCGGATCGGCTCACAACCCTGGATCAGCGCCGCTACCGGCCCTAGTGCCCGTTGCCTTAAATACCGTCGCCCAGGGTGAGCGGGCCGTGGTCCAGTCCTCGCTGTTTCCGGGCGCCCCAGCCTTTGGCCCACTCCAGAACTGCTCCGGCGGGTATGGGCGGGGCAACGCCATAGCCCTGGATCTGGTTGCAGCCCATCCGGGCGAGGGTGCGGGCCTGGTCTCCGGTTTCCACTCCTTCGGCCAGCACCGGATGTTCGAAGCGCTGGGCCAGGAAGATCACGCTTTCGACGATGGCCTTGTCACTGGGGCTGTCCATCATGTTGCGCACGAAACTCTGGTCGATCTTGATCAGGTCGATGGGCAGGGTCCGCAGATAGCTCAGGGAGGAGAACCCGGTACCGAAGTCATCCAGGGCCACCTGCAGGCCGAGGCTGCGGCACCGGGTCAGTACGTGATTGGCCTGCTGGGTATCCTCCAGCGCGGTGGACTCCAGCACTTCGAGGGTGACCCGGGCCGGATCCAGCTCCGGGTGGCTGTGCAGGTAGCTTTCCAGGTAGTCGGCAAAACTCCGGTCCAGCAGATGTCGGGCGGTGATGTTGATGCTGACGGTCAGATCCTCACCCGCCTGTTGCCAGGTGTTCAGCTGGTGGATGGCTTCTTTCAGGACCCACTGGCCCAGGGGCACTTCCAGGTGGCTGTTCTCCACATAGGGCAGGAACTCGCCCGGGCTGACCAGTCCCGATTCGGGTCGGTTCCAGCGGATCAGGGCCTCGAACCCGGCCAGGGAATAATCCGACATCCGGACCTGGGGCTGAAAGTACAGCTCGAATTCCTGGTTCTCCAGGGCCCGGGTCAACTCCATCAGTTGTTGCCGCCGTTTTCGCCGGTGCTGATCGAGATCCGGATCGAAGAAATGGAACTGGTTGCGGCCTTTTTCCTTGGCCGAATACATGGCCTGGTCGGCGTGGCGAATCAGGCCTTCGGCGTCGGCCTGGTCTTCCGGGTAACGGGTGATGCCCAGGCTGGCGGTCAGGGTTACCTGCTCGCCCCCGACTGCTACCGGCTCGCCGATGGCGGACAGAATGCGGTGGTAAACCGCGTTGGTGTCGTCGCTCTGCAGCAACAGGACGAATTCATCGCCGCCGACCCGGGCCACGGTATCGCCGCTGCGCAGGGTGTGGGTCAGCCGCTCGGCGAGGGTACATAGCACCTGGTCGCCGGCGCTCTGGCCAAGACGATCGTTGATGACCTTGAACCCGTCCAGATCCAGGCAGCACACCGACAGCCGCCGGCCATGGCGTTCGGCATGGCTGCAGGCCGAACGCAGGCGCTCCTCGAGCAACTGGCGGTTGGGCAGACCGGTGAGATCGTCGTAGTTGGCGGCTCGGTCCAGTTCCCGGGCGTGATTCTTCAGGGTGGTAATGTCCGAGAAGGCCGCCACATGGTAATACTGCCCGGGCTCGTCCAGGTGAACCCGGCTGATGGACAGCAGTTCGATGAATTCCTCGCCGTTCCTGCGCCGGTTCCAGATCTCGCCCCGCCAGTGGTCGGTCTTTTCGATGGATCGCCACATGGACCGGTAGTACTCCGCCGAATGCCGGCCCGAGCTGAGGATTCCCGGATTCAGACCCAGCACTTCATCCCGGCTGTAGCCGGTGATCCGTGAGAACGCCGGGTTGACGTCCAGGATACGGTTGTTGTGGTCGGAGATGATGATCGCTTCGTGGCTGCGGTCAAAGACACTGGCGGCAATTCGCAAACCCCGCTCGCTGTGCTTGCGGTCGGAAATGTTGTTCTGGATCACGATATAGCCGGGGGCGGTTCCCTGTTCCCTGCCGATGGGCACGCAGTAACTGTGGACCCAGTAAGGGGTGCCGGAGCGGGTGTAGTGCAGGATGTCCTCGGCAAAGGTATCGCCCCGGTGCAGGTGGCGATTGATCCGGGCAATGATGTCGGGATCGGTGTCCGGCCCATAGAGCACATCCCGGGGATGCTTGCCCCGGATGTCGGCCAGCAGGTGGCCGGTGTGCTGCTCGAAACTGGAGTTCACCCACTCGATGGTGCCGGCTTCGTCCAGGAACAGGACCAGGTTGGGGGTGGTGGCGGCCACCAGGGCCAGGCGTTCGGCGTCAATACCCGTCGGGGGCTCTACAACATCCGTCGATTTCGGCATTCAGGTTCGCTTCTGCTGGTCAGGCTGATGGATTACGAGCACGCCTCCCTGTGTGACACTTACTGCAAAATGCAGTGCAAAGGCGGGGATGCTACCCGAAGTCAGGCCGATTGGCACGGGATGCTGCCGGACAGAAATTGACAGAAGTCAGTTTTTGTTTCGATTCCCGCCTGCGGTTCAGCTGCGCCAGCGGGAGTGTTTCTGCAGTTTGCGCTGGAGGGTGCGCCGGTGCATGTTCAGGGCCCGGGCGGTGGCGGAAATATTGCCGTCATGCTCGTTGAGGACCCGCTGGATGTGTTCCCACTCCATTTCTTCCACCGACGGTGGTTCCGGGCGCAGCTCCGGTGGCGCGTCCAGTGGCTCGAATCCGGTGACGAGCTGATTCACGGTAACCGGTTTGCACAGGTAGTTGAGTGCCCCGCGACGCATCGCTTCGACCGCGGTGGCGATGCTGCCATAGCCGGTCAGCACCAGTATCTCGAGATCCGGCCTGCGAGCCAGTAATTCAGGCAGCAACTGCAGACCGCTCTCACCCGCCAGATTGAGATCCAGCACGCAACGACTGAAATCCCTTGCTTCGATCAGGGCCAACGCGTCGGCCCCGGTGGTGGCAGGAACCGCTTCGATGTCCTGGCGGGCCAGGGAACGCTGTAGTACCTGCAGAAAAGCAACGTCATCATCCACAATCAGCCAGAGGTTTTGTTGGCTCATGCGCTGTCTCCGTTCGAGTTCGCTTCCGGAAGATCGATTACCATGGTGGTGCCGTTTTCGTCCGCCCTGGCCCTGAGGGTGCCGCCCAGTCGCTGGATGGTGGCATTGGACAGGAACAGCCCGACACCGAGCCCGTTTCTGGAATCCACGATCTCCTCGCCCGGTGCCCCCTCGAGGGCAGCCTCCAGGCC
>Ga0114984_1000305_pt1 | contig 19225 bp, 17 predicted proteins | sample Shrwel1BS1Day1_FD_96987 | JGI IMG/M metagenome (GOLD analysis project Ga0114984, IMG submission 96987) | Subsurface microbial communities from deep shales in Ohio, USA - Utica-3 well 1 S-1-Day1 | ecosystem: Environmental > Aquatic > Deep subsurface > Shale gas/oil reservoir > Produced water/Flow...
AACTGGTCACGCCACTCAAGCCACTCGAAGCCATGGCCCAAGGCCAACTATTCGTCGCTTCCGACGTCGGCGGCCACAAGGAACTGATCGAACATAACAACACCGGCATTCTATTCGAGGCCGGCAATGGTGGCGCCCTGACCGAAGCACTGCTGGCCTTGCTCAACGACCGTCAACGGTGGCCGGAACTGAAGGCGAACGGCAGGCATTTCGTCGAAGCAATGCGCAACTGGCGGAATAGCGTGGCCAACTATGTCACCCCGTACCAACAACTCATCGGCCCAAAAAACTGAATGAGCCATCCGAAACCGCCGCACATCGTGGTTCTGTCCAGCCTATTTCCGAGCAGTTTGCAGCCGGGAGCTGGTCTGTTCATCCGCGAGCGCATGTTTCGCGTCGCCCGACAATTGCCCATCACCGTCGTTGCACCAACCCCATGGTTCCCTCTGCAGAGACTGATCCGCCGCTTCAAGCCGCACTTCCGCCCCGGCGCCCCGGCCTATGAAAAACAGTTTGGCATCGACGTCTGGTTTCCACGCTTCCTGTCGATGCCCGGCGTATTCAAGAAACTCGACGGCCTGATGATGGCCCTGTGTACCCTTCCGCGCATGCGCCGACTAAAAAGCGCCGGCCGCTTGGATATTATTGATGCCCATTTCGCCTACCCTGACGGCTATGCTGCCAGCCTGTTAAGCCGCTGGCTGCAGGTGCCGTATACGATCACGCTGCGCGGCACCGAAACCCGGCACATTCAGGACTCCCGATTCGCCGGCCTACTTCTGCAGGCCGTTAGACGTGCTGCGCTGGTATTTTCGGTATCCGAATCCCTGCGCCAGTTGCTGATCGCCCACGGGGCCAGTCCACAGCAGATCGAAGTCGTAGGCAATGGCGTGGATACTGCCCGCTTCACCCCGCGGGACAGGGCCTCGTGTCGCGATGCGCTCGGCATTTCCGCTCAGGCACAAGTCCTGGTCTCGATGGGCGGACTGGTCCCACGCAAAGGATTCCACCGCATCATCGAATTATTGCCGCAGATCCGAGAACACTTCCCGGACTTGATCCTCCTCGTGGTCGGCGGAGCCTGTGCCGAAGGCAACAACCGCCCGCAACTCGAGCAGCAAGTAAAAACCCTCAAATTGGAAGACTGCGTCAGATTTCTCGGCCCGCGGCCACCGGACGAATTATCGGCGATCCTCTCGGCCGCTGACGTGTTTGTGCTGGCGACCAGCAACGAAGGCTGGGCAAACGTCTTTCTGGAAGCCATGTCCTGTGGACTACCGGTGGTCACCACCGACGTCGGTGGCAACAAGGAGGTCGTCAGCGACAACAGCCTAGGAATCGTCGTCCCCTTTGGCGACAGAGAAGCCCTTCGGCTCGCGGTTGCAACCTCGCTGCAACGTGATTGGGATAAAAAGCAGATTCGCCGCTACGCGGAACAAAATGCTTGGGATGAACGGGTGGAAAGGCTAAGCGGCCGTTTTTGGCACATCGCTAATGAAGCAAGAGGACAACATGAGTGACCTTTACACAAAACTGGTGTCCGGCTTGATCTTCCCAATCCACGAACAGCTCAAGCATCACAGCACGGTTGCCGTACGTAGGCACCTCGAGGAATCTCAGTGGTGGTCGCCCGATCGTCTGGCGGCGCTACAATTGGACCGCCTGCGCCAACTACTAACCCAGGCGCAGAACCACGTTCCCTACTACCGCGAGCTTTTCGCCAAACTGAATTTCGACATACGCACCATAGCCTCGCTGGACGACCTGCAACGTCTACCCTTCCTGACCAAGGCCATCATCCGGCAGAACCAGGAGCAGCTCAAAGCCGATAACGCCGAACATCTTGCCCGCTTCAACACTGGTGGATCGTCCGGCGAACCACTGATCTTCTTCATCGGCAACGAGCGCATCAGCCACGATGTCGCTGCCAAATGGCGTGCAACTCGCTGGTGGGACGTAGATATCGGCGACTCCGAGATCGTGGTCTGGGGCAGCCCGATCGAACTAACCTCGCAAGATCGCGTGCGCCAGATTCGCGACCGCCTGCTGCGGACCCGCCTGCTGCCTGCATTCGAGATGAACGAGGCCAATCTCGACGGCTTCGTCGACACCATCCGCGCCACCCGGCCAGCTATGCTGTTCGGCTATCCATCCTCACTGTCACTGATCGCACGCCATGCCGAAAAGCGTGGCAAGACAATGAACAAGCTAGGCATCAAGGTAGCCTTCGTCACCTCGGAACGACTCTACGACCATCAACGCGACGACATCGCTCGCGTCTTCGGCTGCCCTGTTGCCAACGGTTACGGTGGCCGCGATGCCGGCTTCATCGCCCACCAGTGCCCGCAGGGTGGCATGCACCTGACTGCCGAAGACATCATCGTCGAAATCGTCGACAAGGACGGCAAGTCAGTACCCAAGGGTGAAGCCGGCGAAGTCGTTGTCACCCATCTGGCCACTGGTGAATTTCCCTTCATTCGCTACCGCACCGGCGACGTTGCCGTGCTCTCCGCCAAGTCTTGTGCCTGTGGCCGCGGCCTGCCGATGCTGGATGAAATCCAAGGTCGCACCACCGATTTCGTCGTCGCCACTGACGGCACCATCATGCATGGCTTGGCCGTTGTCTATCCGATCCGTGACATTCCCGGCATCGCCTCGTTCAAGGTGGTACAGGAGACGCTGCAACGCATCGTCGTCCACATCGTACCGGGCGACAATTGCGGCCCCGATGTCGAAGCTCTGATCTCGACGGGTATAAAAGCCCGGTTGGGGAAAAGTGTCGATGTCGAGGTATTGCGCGTCGGCGATATTCCCCGGGAGAAATCGGGAAAATATCGTTATGTACAAAGCCTGGTCACCGGGAGTTAATGGATGCCACACAGCCAACTGGCCAATCCAGAATGCCCGCTCGGATCGGACTCGAGGCAACAGGGCATTGCCAGCCCGAAACAGCGCCTGACATCCCTGATTTCTGGCAATTTTGGCACCCACCGGGGACTGATCAGAATGCTGCTCGGCGAGACTGAATACCTGGCTGGCCGGGTGAATCAGTTTCTCCAGCCCGATCTCGCCGCAACGCAACGGGTAGTATTCGTCTGTCTCGGCAACATCAATCGCAGCGCCTTTGCCGAAGGAGTTGCCACCTCCAACGGACTCAACACCGCTTCAATCGGTCTGTCGACCTCCACCGGCAATCCGGCCTTCCATATGGCCATCGATACCGCCCAGCATTTCGGCATCGATCTGCAAGCGCACCGCGCTACCGACTTCACCGACTACGAATATCGACCGGGCGACCTGCTGCTGGCCATGGAAATTCGCCATGCCCATCGCCTGACCAGCCTAGGGATTCCGCAAGAGGCCATCGCCCTGCTTGGTCATTGGGCGACACCGCATCGTATTCATATTCACGATCCACACACCCTTTCCAGCGCCTACTTCCGGACCTGTTTCAGCCTGATTCACTCCGCTGTGCGGGAGCTGGCCATGGATTGCCGAAAAACGGGCAGCCCGTGTGTCGCCACATGAACGTCCACCTGACCTTCGACATCGAGGTCTGGTGCAACGGCTGGACCAATCTCGACAGTGAATTCGCCAGTTGTTACCCACGTTACGTCTACGGCCATTCGAAGCACGGCGACTATGCCCTGCCAAAAACCCTCGAAATCCTCAACCGCCACGGCTTGCGCGGCGTTTTTTTTGTCGAGCCCCTGTTCTCGTCAAGGTTCGGAGCCCGCTATCTGGAACAGATTGTCCGCCTGATCGACGATGCAGGCCAGGAAGTACAGCTTCATCTGCACCCGGAGTGGACGGACGAAATCAATCCGTCAATTCTCTCTAACGTTTCCAGCAAACGGCAACACCTCACCTACTACTCCCTAGAGGAGCAAACAGCACTGATCCACCACGCCAAGACTCTGTTGGAAAACGCCTTGGGCAAGCCGGTATCGGCCTTCAGGGCTGGTAGCTATGCGATCAACGAAGACACCTTCCTGGCCTTGGCCACTAACGGGATTGCTATCGATTCCAGCATTAACCGCTGTTACGACATCAGCGCACCGGATCTTGTCTGCAAGCATGGAGCGACAGCCCCATTTGCTATCAATGGGGTTATTACTTATCCGGTGACCGTTTTCCGCGATGGCTTTGGACGGGAAAGGCCAGCCCAGATTGGCGCCTGCGGCTTCGGTGAAATGCGCCAGGCACTCGAGTCCGCCTGCGAAAAGGGATACGGCGACTTCGTGATCGTTTCGCATAATTTCGAAATGCTCAAGCCCGGTCGCATGGATCCAGATTTTGTGGTGGTGCGACGCTTTGAACGACTATGTCGTTTTTTGGCCGAGAACCTGAATGCAATGCCTGTCAATAGCTTCACAGGTCAAGCGAGTACAGCATTGTCCATCGGAAGAGACCACTTGCCGCAAACTGGTATGTCTTCCACAGCTTGGCGGCTAGCTGAGCAGGTTGCCCGGAGGATGCTCGGATGACTGTTTCACGCTCGGAAACTACGATTACTCCTTGTGTTGTTCTAGGACTAGAAACCCAAATTGGCTTGGGGATCGTTCGGGAGCTTGGACGCTCTGGCATTCCAGTCATCGGAATTGCTCAATCGGAATCTGCAATCGGACTGAGATCCCGTTATCTAACACGCGGAATTGTTGTAGATCAGCCACGGAGTGATGAATTACTACAATGCCTTCAACGATTGGGGGAGGAGTATTGTGAAGCCTCGCTCATCGCAGTATCCGAGACCAATCTAAACTGGCTATTGAGTAACCGCTCCCGTTTGGGTCGTTTACGCCCGGTATTACCAAGACTTGAGGCCTTAGAGATTGTCCTCGACAAGCAGAAGACCTTAACAATCGCCAAGGAAATCGGAATTCAAGTGCCGCTTTCGGCGGAGCCGCAGTCCATTGACGATTTTGATGCTTTGGCCGAAAAATTCAGCTATCCGGTAGTGCTCAAATGGAAAGATCCCAACAGTATTGGCCCCTTGCTATCGCAGTACAAAATTCCAATGCTCAAGGCTGAATATGCCCAGAATGCTGTTGAACTGAGGACGATCGGACAGCGCTATGCGAAGATTGGAAAATGGCCACTCGTTCAGGAATACTGCGCAGGAACAGGGCTAGGCCAGTTTTTTTACATGCATAATGGCAAAGCCTTGCGCAGATTTCAACACCTCCGTATTGCCGAATGGCCCCCCGAGGGGGGATTTTCTAGCGTCTGCGACAGCATTCCCATCACTGAGCATACCGAGCTACAAGAACAATCGATCGCTCTACTCCGTGCTATAGGCTGGGAGGGAGTGGCTATGGTCGAGTATCGTTTTGACTCGCTAAGCAAGCGTGCAGTCCTCATGGAGATCAATGGTCGTTTCTGGGGCAGTTTCCCGCTGGCGGTTCAGTGCGGAGCCGGCTTTGCTCTACTCGCACACTACATACAAGGCCAGGGAAAGGTTCCCAATCTTGGAGAGCTATCTAACCAACGCCGCTGTCGCATGGTAGGAACTGAAGTTAAGCGTCTGTTCCGCATCCTATTGCAACCTTCGAAGATTCGAGATCCATATTTCGAGAAGAATCCGATCCACGAAATATCGCGGTTTGTCATCGATTTTTTCAAACCGAACGTGTGCTATTACCTATGGTCAGCTGACGATCCAGGCCCATTCTTCAAGGATCTTCACAACATGGTATTTCGCCGCGGCTGACAAACCACATTTGGGATGACACTCACTCAAATTTCGTCACTCAGCATCATATTGTCATGCTGAACTCGTACGTCTTTGATGCCCCTATTACCAATGACTAAACCACGGTTACTGATCTTGTTGCTGGCCATTGTTTGCCTAAGTGCTCTCACCCAGTCTGTAGCGTTATACGGCCCGCAGGTCATAGATGGGCCAGACATAAAGATTCACTACAGATGGGCCCTCCAGTTCGCATCCGCTCTCTCGGAAGGGGTGTGGTATCCACGCTGGGCATCCTACAGCTATTTCGGCCTAGGAGACCCGACTTTTCTCTACATTCATCCTCTCTTTTACTACGCCGTCGCAGCCGTAAATATCGTGATAAACGATGTTTGGCTTGCCATATTGACCATTGGGGCTATGAGTTCAGCGGTTGCAGCAGCCGCGACCTATTGGATTGCACAAAGAAATACATCGAAGGGTATGGCGCTGGTCGCGGCTTGTGCAATGGCGTTATCGCCATATGCGTTTCATCTGGCCCACTACCAGCAGTTTCTTCCCATGCACTTTGCGATGCCGGCACTAGTTCTATTCCTTGGCGTGATCTCATTGAACAGGATGCGATATCGCGTGCCCCTTATTGCGGTAAGCCTTGCCTTGCTTGTGATGTCCCATGTGCTGGTTGCATTCATGGCTCTGGTTTGTACTGCTGCCGTGATTCTCTGGCGAGCGCTACGGGAGCGGAATCTCGCTATCAACCAATTTCTCCAACATGCCACCGGGGTGCTTCTCGGCTTGGCATTATCAGCCATGTATCTATTCCCGGCGCTTACTACTCAGCATCTGGTTTCCCCTGCGGGATGGTACGTGCCAATCCATCTAGACTGGCACAATGCCTTTCTCCTACAGTATTTCACGCTTCCTGACTTTGGATTCCGCTGGTTTCATCTACAGTGGTCCATCCCGCTCCTAACTGTATTCGCATGTGGCCTTTCTGGGATTTTTCTCTGGGTAGGCCGTTCAAATATTACTGATAGTTGGCACAAGGCAGCCGAAATGCTCGTTGTCGCTATTTTTGCCCTTCTCCTGGGTTCCGAATTCTCATATTCCGTTTGGGATCATGTTGAGACTCTGCGTAGGCTGCAGTTCCCGTTGCGGTTCCTTCAGGTTGCGTGCGTTGCCTCAATTTTTGCGCTCGTCTGGTCAGCAGCCGGAATCGAAAAAGCCAGGGCAAAGATGGTTTCGGTTTCTATTACTCTCTTTCTTGTGGGAAGTTTGGCAATGCTCTTTGCCCTGGAGCGCCAATTTTCGATCGAGGCCAAACCAGCGCTAACAGTAGCGGCTCCCGGAAACGCCCAAAGAGGACAGCCAGAAATGAAACCAGCATCAGCTGGTGGTGCATGGCGGGCGTATCTCGATCAAGGTGGGTGGAAAGCGGAATGTATTACCAAAAGCGTGATTTGTAGCCAGACTGTCGAGAGAACCCATCACAAGATATGGACAGTTGAGGCGCAGGAAAATGTTCAGGACATCCACCTGCCGATATTCTGGTTTCCCGGCTGGGCTTTCTTGGTAAATGATCGGCTTGTGACACCAGTTGTTGATTCCGCCAATGGTCTGCCACTGTTGGCAATTGCTCCGGGACGAACCACAATCGAGGCTAGATGGACTGGCATTCCTCAAGAACGCGTTGGTGAGGCCATATCATTGGCGGCAGTTTTAGCACTAGCAGGGCTGCTATTCACTATCCGATGTCGTGCCAAGAATGATGGTGATCGCAATGTGGCGTGAATTCCTCAAATTCGCCAACAGCGGGGCAATCGGTACACTGGCTCATTATTCCGTGCTTTGGATTCTTGTGGACCTGACGGGCACCCATCCTGTCGCGGCCTCCACGGCGGGAGCTCTGACCGGCGCTGGAGTCAACTACTTTCTTAACTACCACTGGACGTTCAAAAGCCGCTTGCCACACTCGCGGACTATGCCACGTTTCTTTGCAATCGCCATGTTCAGCCTCGTCTTGAATACTTTTCTGATGGCGATACTGATCTCACTAGGAACACTGCATTACATGGTGGCTCAGCTAGCTTCAACAACAATTTGTTTGGTGGTTAATTATTTTGCGAGCCGATTTTGGGCTTTTGGGGGTAATTCATGACGACTTCAAAATATGTTGTTGAGCGCGAGCAAAGTCCACTTTGTATATCCGTTGTTGTGCCTGCATACAACGAAGAGGAGGTGCTTCCAGAATTGCATCGCCGCTTGCAAGCGGTATTGTCGCAACTAACAACGAACTACGAAATTGTCTACGTCAATGACGGGAGCCGGGATCGGACTCTGGAGATAATGCGAGAGCTCAAAGAAGCTGACTCACACGTAGGCTACGTAAACCTAAGCAGAAATTTTGGCAAAGAGATTGCAATGACCGCTGGGCTTGACCTGGCGCGAGGTGATGCTGTGGTGGTCATTGATGCCGACCTGCAGGACCCGCCCGAACTAATTCCCAAACTGCTTGAAGGTTGGAAAGAAGGGTTTGACGTCGTTTATGCACGTCGCGTAAGCAGAGCCGGTGAAACTTGGCTAAAGAAAGCCACCGCAAGAGCCTTTTACAGGATAATCCAGCGTATCGGACCAGTCAGCATTCCTGAGGATGTCGGTGATTTTCGGCTCATGAGTCGCCGTGCGGTCGATGCGCTTAAGCAAATTCGTGAACGACATCGCTTCATGAAAGGTTTATTTGCCTGGATCGGATTTCCTCAAAAAGCAATTGATTACCAGCGCGATGCACGTTTCGCAGGAGTGACGAAATGGAACTACTGGAAACTATGGAATTTTGCGATAGAGGGCATCACATCATTCAGCATCGCCCCCTTGAAGATCTCCACCTATGCCGGGCTTCTGGTCGCAGCCCTCGCCTTCATATATGCAATTTGGGTCATTTATAAAACTTTGATTTTTGGCGACCCAGTTCAAGGCTATCCGTCCCTTATGGTAGTAGTTCTCTTCCTTGGAGGAGTCCAGTTGGTCGGCATCGGATTGCTTGGAGAATACCTCGGCAGAATGTTCGTCGAGACCAAGTACCGTCCGTTGTACTTATTGGACGAAGTAGTTCCCGCCCCTGCATTAATTTGCACAAATCAGAAAGGCCCGATCAAAATTATTGAGGCTAATGCTTCCGCATTTCCTTGTGACATATCGTGACCGCATGACCAGCTTGAATATTCAGACAGAGCGGAATTTGATGAGCCGATGGTTTTCTCTATACCTTGATATCGTTAGGCTCCTGGCAGCAGGTTTTGTGGTGTATGCCCACTCCAATGTCCGATTTCTATATCCAGAAAAACTGCCTCTCGCGGAATATGCACACTCGGCGGTAACAGTATTTTTTGTTCTTTCCGGCTATGTCGTTGCATTTGTTGTCGATCGCAGAGAGAACACGCCGATTAGCTATGCAGCCAGTCGTGCATCAAGAATTCTTTCTCTTTCCATTTTTGCGGTACTGCTTACCCCCATTATTGATTCGCTAGGACGTAGTGCCGCTCCTGAGTTGTATTCAAAACTGATTCCTTCGGATTATCTTCTCGTAAGAATTGTGGCGAGCTTGGTCTTTCTTGCCGAGCTTTGGACAATATCCATCACAACATTCTCCAACGTTCCCTACTGGTCTTTAAACTACGAGGTTTGGTACTACGTCCTGTTTGGAATTTACTGCTTTGTAGAAACATCCCGGCGGTGGATGCTGATCGGCATCATTTGCATCATTCTCGGCCCCAAGATCGTTCTCATGGCGCCATGCTGGTTGGCCGGTGTTTTAGCATATCGCTGGAAGCTTCCGCTGAAGGCGCTAGGGACGTGGAGTGCTGTCGCCCTCTGGATTATCAGCATGCTAGCGTTCGCGGGTTATCACCATTTCGATCTGATGCGAAGTTTTAGTGATGAAATCGTGCTCAAATACGGAGGGGAGTGGCTCCACACCCAGCTGCATTTTTCGCGCTATTTTGCCGCGGACTGGTTTTTGTCCTCAATTATCGTTGTGAACTTCATCGCTATACGCCACTTGGCTAACAGGCTACCAGAGATAGATATTGGTTATTTGGCATGGATCAACTATGTTGGAGGGCTGACCTATGCGCTATACATTATCCATTTTCCGTTTTTATACATGTGGGGTGCGATCCTTAACTCAATGGAACCAGGCGGCGAAAAATATGCGCTAACCGTAACCTTTGCATTACTCTCAGTTGCGGTTATCGCTGCCTTGGGAGAGTGGCTACGCCCGCGCATGCGTCGTTGGATACAATCTCTGTTCGAAAGCCAGCGCTTCGTACGTTGGTGCTCTCGTCGGATAGCCAAAAATGCGTGACATCCTCGTTGTTGGAATTGTTTTGGCGGGAAGTCTTTACGCACTTCGCCAACCTTGGGTTGGAGTAATACTGTGGACTTGGGTTAGCCTGATGAATCCTCACAGCCTAACTTACGGGTTCGCGCTAAGTTTCCCTGTTGCAGCAATTGCGGCAATAGCAACCGTTATTGGATTGCTAATGACAAAAGAAAGGCAAAACCCTTTTTCCGAGTCACCCGCCGTCTGGCTTGCTTTATTTGTAGTCTGGATCTGTATCGGCTACCCGTTTTCTTACAACGTAGACGGTAGCTGGGAAATGCTCAGCAAAGTGTTGAAAATTGACATTATGGTTTTGGTGACCTTAATGATCCTCAAATCGCGCCGCCACATTGAACTATTCGTTTGGGTTGTAGTGGCATCCCTTGGCTTTTATGGGGTGAAAGGTGGCATCTTCACGATTGCCAATGGTGGCAATTATCGTGTTTGGGGGCCAGGTGGATTCATTGGGGGAAATAACGAATTAGCGCTAGCGCTGATCATGATCATTCCTTTCATGCGCTATCTCCAACTACAAGCAACAAATAAATGGATTCAGCACGGACTTTCACTTGCGATGCTACTAACGGCTGCAGCCTCCCTTGGCAGCCACTCACGGGGTGCGCTATTGGCGATTGCCGCAATGGCATTTTACCTTTGGCTAAAGAGCCCAAAAAAACTAACATTCGGAATAGCGCTGGCCTGCGCGGGGATAGGCTTGATCATATTCATGCCTGAACAATGGAGTGACCGGATGAACACCATTCAGACCTATGAACAAGACAGTTCTGCGATGGGCCGAATCAATGCTTGGTGGGCCGCGTTCAATGTTGCAAAAGAGCACCTCACGGGCGCAGGCTTCGACATGTACAATTTCCATATTTTTGCCCGCTTCGCCCCTGATCCACTTGATGTCCATGCCGCTCACAGCATTTACTTTCAAGTTCTTGGAGAACATGGATTTATTGGACTTTTTCTTTTCCTCTTGATTTGGCTTTCCACATGGCGAACCGCTAGCTGGCTTATTAAAAACGGAACCGCAATACCTGAAGCGGCATGGTGTAGAGATCTCGGGGCAATGTGTCAGGTAGCTATGATCGGCTACCTCGTTGGCGGTGCGTTTTTAAGTCTTGCTTATTTCGATCTTCCTTACAATATTCTGGCCATCGCAGTTTTGGCCAAGCAATGGGTCTTAAAACATCGATTTACCGAATCAACTGAATTAAATCCAGCAAAAAGCAACCCGCTAAATACTTACCTCCCATCGAGCGGGAAACCATCTATTTTTCGACCATAGGAACATCCCTGCATGCCCTATTCAGGTTCTCTATCGATGACGCATTTCACTTTGAAGAGATTCGTTTGATGCCAAGACTATGTCAACGTTATCTAAAATATCTGCAACCTACATGTTTGGTGTTTTTTTCGATCATCTCCACTGGAGTAGCTGCAGCGCTCAACCAAGGTTCATACCCCGATTGGGCAACGCGTTGGCCTGCGGAGGAGCAATATGATGGTGATTGTCGCCCACTATGGATACCAAATAAATATGGTCCATTCGAGTATCGAACTGCGAGCCCAGAAGATCGCGCGTTGGTTGACGATGCACATTTCTCCCAAGAATATGATGCCTATCTCAAAGGACAAAAAAAATCTTCGAGAATAATGAATGAACTTCCTCCTGCAGCAGGTTTTGGATACACCTTATGGGCTTTCCCAAATCAACCTCGTGCGCTTGCTGCAATGGAAGATCTCGGCATAAGACACAAAACAGAAAAACCTCCAGGTGCGATGCTTCGTGTCCATTGCTGGTTCCAGAGAGCTGTTCGTTTTGCTCCTGACGATGAGTTGGTTCGTGCTATATACGGGTATTACTATTCCCGCCGAGGAAAGCCTGCCGAGGCGAGAGCACAACTTGAAAAGGCTACATCTGTTGGAAGTAGTAATTCTAGTGTTTATGTCTACAGCGCCTTTGCTTACATTGAAATAAAAGACTACGAAAAAGCACTAGAAGCAGCCAAGACCGCCTATCAACTCGGCTATTCATTGCCGGGACTGCGAAACCGCATGAAACGTGAAGGCAAATGGAAAGATTGAGAACTCACACGAATGTCACTTTTAAAATTTTATGATTTCACTTAAATATTTATTTGAGAAAGTACGTACAGCGATTAACCGTCGCAATTTTGATCGAGAACTTCAGGGTATTCTTGATACGAAACCCGTACATTTGGGCAAAGTCCAGTTAACGCTCCTGTCTATGGTTCACCACCGGGATGTCGAATCATATTTGCTGGCAATTAAGGCATTCTGCCGCTTTATACAGCCACACCGAATTGTCATGGTTGCCGACCCCAGTATCACTGTAGCTGACCGTACCAAAATCGCGGGTCATGTTCTAGGTATCGAGTTCGTTCGCGCAGAAGATTACCGCGAGCCCGAAATGCCACAAGGAGGATGTTGGGAGCGCCTGATTGCAATCTCAGAATATGTCCAAGATGATTATGTTATCCAGTTGGATGCAGACACTGTGGCATTGGCAGATATGGACGAAGTTAGGGAGGCGATCAGCGAATCCTGTTCATTTGTTCTCGCGACCGAGGATGGGCAGGATTTTGTCTCCTGCGTCGAAGCCGCTCAATGGGCAAAACCGAGAGCGGAATCAAGTGAGCATGTGCAAATTTTGGCTGAAGCGAATTTGGATCGCCTCCCAAGAGCCGCATCAGCGCGTTATGTCCGGGGTTGCGCCGGATTTTCTGGTTTCGCACCCGGAAGCTTTAGCCGAGCACAGCTAAGGCAGTTCAGCCAAGATATGGGAGTTGCTCTGGGCGAAAAATGGAGTGCTTGGGGAACAGAGCAATTTTCTTCAAACTATATGGTCTCAAACTCCACCAAGGCTCGGGTCTTGCCTCATCCAAAATATTGTCATCCGGGACGTGAACGACCAGAAACTGTTTTTCTACATTTTATCGGCTACGTTCGCTTCAATTCGGGCCGCTACGCTCTTGCAGCCCGGGAAACCTGTACTGCCCTTGACATTTCTTAATAGGCAATAGAGAAAAATATAGTGACCTCTTGGTTTTTCAAAACTCTTTCGCCAGGGGGCGATTCGGCGAAGCTAAGTATATTTATTTTTCACAGAGTCCTTGCGAAAGCAGACCCATTGCTTCCATCTGAACCATCAGCCGAAACATTCGACTGGATGGTCCGCTTCATCTCAAGAGCATTCACTGTCCTGCCCCTGAGTGAAGCCGCGAGCCGGCTGAGGGCCGGCACTCTGCCCCCGGCGGCAGCAGCCATCACCTTTGACGATGGCTATGCAGACAATCTGCTGGTGGCTTGGCCCATCCTCAAGCGCTACGGGATACCTGGAACCTTCTTCATCGCTACGTCCTTCCTTGAAGGCGGCCGCATGTGGAATGATGATGTAATAGAGGCTTTCCGCTGTTCTCAATCACACGAGTTAGACCTCAGCGATTTGAACCTTGGTTTCCATCGAATTTCCGACAATTCGTCTCGCGTAAAATGTTACGAAACTGTTCTTGACAAACTGAAGTACTTTGAACACCAACTACGGACAGAAACCGCTAGGGAAATCGCCAGACGCTCCGCTGTTCCTGACACATCAGACCTAATGATGACACGCAGCCAATTGTGTTTTCTGCATGAAAGTGGCGCAGAAATTGGTGGGCATACCAGCACACATCCCATTCTTCAGCGACTAGATGATGCAACGGCTTTGAAAGAGATCGAATCCGGCAAGCATGAGCTAGAAGCACTCCTGAAAGTTCCGCTGCGCGTATTCGCCTACCCTAACGGCGTACCAGGTCGTGACTTCTCGGAAAAACATGCAAATATGGCCTGCCAAGTAGGATTTGAAGCTGCCGTTTCGACTCTGCAGTCTTGCGCAACTTCATCCTCTGATCTTTTTCAGTTACCCCGTTTTACACCTTGGGACCGAACGCCCTTACGGTTCGCGATACGTAGTATGTTAAATTTGCGCAGAAAGTCCTGATTTGCTGTATCTCTGAAACAACTGCGACGACCCCATCCCCCAAAACCGTCAATCAAAATAGTTTATAGATTGACTTTTCAACCTAGGTTATCAGGAAACACTGGTCGCTTCGTTAAAGTCCTGAAAACAGAAAATACTCTCGCCTCCAAGTAAATAGTCAAACGGGTAGCTACTGAGACATGAGAAAAAATTTCTGCTTGTTCCCCGCCAAGGGAACAGCCAGTCATCGAGTTCCATTGTAATCAATGCAGTGCGGCCAACCCACTCGGTATTGCCGGCAAAGAGATGTTCTTGCGCCCCTTCAATATCAAGTTTGACAACCAATGGACTGGCGACTCCGGCTATCTCACATAAATCGTCGATCGTATATGCGGAAATTGAGTTCGGAATGGGTGTCTCGCTAAATGCCACCCGAAAAGCAGCAGAACCTGAATCCGGATTGACAATGCACAGTGCTCCGTGACGATCCCAGACTCCTCCCTTGACTAGGGTGATGCGCTCACCCAAGGCTGCTGTGTTGTAACGGAGGAGTTCAAAGTTGTTTTCGTCAGGTTCAATTGAAATAATTTTTGCCTTGGGAAACAGACTGGCGAACCAGAGGCTGCCTAAACCGATATTGCCGCCACAATCGATAACAAGCGGCGTTTCACCTCTCTGTAGCGAGTTGCTGTAGCGTTGAAGCAACCTTTCATACTGAGGAAAACGCGCCAAGTCGTATTGGCGCTGCACAAGGCATTGCCAGAAGGTGGCCCTGTCTGCCAGCGAGTTACGCAGTTGGATTGTCCCTTTATAGCCTTTCAAATTCAGCCGAATGCGCTGGGTGTCATTCGCTATACCAGCCATTTCGACCGCAAGGAATGCTTTTATGCCAGATGCAAGACCAAATTCCCGAACATAAATTGGGAACTTTTTTAAGCAATTAACATTTGAAGAAGCAAGACTGCGCAGCCAGGAATAAACTTTATTTGTCATTTATTAGTCCATGTTTTTTTGGCTTTAAGCAGCTTGACTAGTTCCGCCCAAACCTGATGCTTGACCAGCCATGCTGCTACCAAGAACCCGAGAATACCTCCGGGAACGGAAATTACCACGGTCTGAAATATGTCAGGAGAACGCAACCCCTTAGCAAGCACCACCAGCATAGGCACCGTACCAGCCCCTACGGCCAACATCAGACTCTTGTACCAAACCTTACCCAATGCCGCGCTTGTGAAGGGAATGAAACCCCTCGTCAGTCTTAGCCAGAGGAATGTGCTTACCAAACTGGCCACGGCGAGAAGCTGGCTAAGAGTGACTAAATTGGCGCTAGCTCCGAGCACAGTCGCCACAAGTACGACCACAGTGCAACTGGAGGTGACCTTGAGGACCTGTGTGGAAGCCCCATGGGCTATCAATGGCGAATAACAAACCCCCGCCGGGATCGAAATCGCGTAAGACAGCGCGAGCCAGCGAGCAGGCTCTACAGATTCACCCCATTGATCGCCATAGAGTATCCAGATCGCTTGAAAGGCCAGAATTCCGACCCCAGTGAAAAACGCCCAACCTAGGCCTGTTATTAATTCCATCGCCAGCAAGAACGAAGTGCCCATATCCTTAGCCTCACGCGATTGCTTGGAAAAGTAAGGTAACGCGACAGCGTTAACGGCATCAAGTACCAAGCGATGGAACATCGTGACCAAACCGAGGGCTCTACTGTATAGTCCTGCTTCTAACATTGATTGAATCTTACCGAGGATCAATTCCGGGGCACCTCCTGCAAACGTGTTCAACAGCGAGGTAAGAGTCAGCTTCCCGCCAAACGAAACAACTTCGGAGATACCCGTCAGGGTTGGCCGCCAAGGCCATCGCGGAGGAGACAGCAGCCAGATGGCAAAGATGCCCGCTACGGTAGTCAGCAGATTAGCCCAAGCAAGGCTTATTGGCCCCTGCCCCATCCAGGCTAATCCTATAGCACACCCCGCGTGCGCCAGAGAACCGATGAAGCGAACTGTTGCGATGGTCCCGAAGCGCATATCGCGCGATAGCCAAGCATAAGGAAATGCCAGAAATGGCGTAATAGCAAAATTCAATGCCAGAACCGACATAATCTCGCGCATCCGCGGTTCATTGTAGAAAGCAGCCATCGGTAGTGCAGCAATCAGCACAACAAGGCCGAGAATCAACCCAAGCCCGAGTTGGACGGACCAAGTTGCACGGATTCGTTCCTCTGTCAGACTCTTCTGTTGAACGAGATATTGGCCAGCCCCCATATCGCGAAAGGTGGCAACAAATCCCAACAGAACCATAGTGACGGAATACACACCGATTTCCGCAGGAGAAAGGAGTCGTGCAACGAACATCGACGAAGCCGTGTGCAGAATTAGCCCGGAATATCGGTCAAGGAAGGATAGTGCTAATGCTTTTCTTGTAGACAAGATGGCCTTTTCATATTATTCGTTCCTTCCCAAAGAGCTTCATCGCAACGACAGGGAGAACCCTAAAGATAATCTGAGGCTCCTGCCCGAGCGCAGAAAAAGTCAATCTCCAATCAATGCCCTTACTCTCGTTCAACCGATGGAGAAAATCACGCACAAAGGCGTCATGCAAACTGCGAATTCCTGCAACAACGTAATTTTTGTGATGATCGAGCAAAGGGTACTCTGCCAGTAATAGACGGCGAAAAGCCAGTTCATCGATAATCCGACGAGCATGATATTCGGTTCCCCAGCCAGAGCCGGCAAATACATTGACTCCTTTACCGTACACCACCTCGGTCGACGCCCCGAAAGCAAACTTGGCCCCCCTCAACGACAGATCAAGCCAGAATATGTAATCCTCTCCAGCCATTTTGAGATCTCTTCGGAAACGCACATCGGAAAACTTACGTTTATCGAATACAACGGTTGATGTTCCAATGACATTTCCCGAAATAATCTGATCAAACATGTCGCCTTCATAAGAATGGAGATCGTCTGATACGGAAATTGATGGGTGATCAGCAGCAACGATTCGATTGGCACGGCAAAATGCGCTGGTTTCTGCGCCAAGCTGAAGATGGTCGGAAAAATATACATCATTACCTGCACGGAGCGCAGTCATGGCATTTTTTAGATGCAGAGGCGACCATTCATCATCGGAATCCAGAAAGGCAACATACACAGCATCTGGGGAAACTTGGTCCAGACCGGTATTCCTCGCACCACCAGGTCCGTTATTGGCTTGCTTGATGAGCCTTACGGGGAAACGTGTTGAACCGATTGCCTCGACTTCCTCTAGCGCGGGAATTGGGGAAGCATCGTCGACAACAATAACCTCGAGCTGATCGATGTCCTGCGATGCAAATACCGATTGCAACGCCCGAGCGAGAATGCCCCGCTCTCTCTGAAAATAAGGAATGACAACGCTGATCATGCTGCCGAACCAATAGCACTGGTTGAAAGTCTGAGGTGTGCGGATCTTCCCAGCCACTGCTCCAGCATCATCAGTATCCAGACCAATTCACCATAGTAGCCGGGATGTTGTGGCAAATACTCCTTGACCAAACGATCAATGAAATCAGCGCGAACAATTCCTCGGCCACGTAGCGAATCCAGGGAATCCAACGCCAAGCTGCGCAAGCCTGAATGGCCAACAGCCCAGACCCCAAACGGCAGACCAAAGCCGTGCTTCTTCTTGGCAATGATCTCCGGTGGCAGGAAATCCTTCAGTGCTTCCTTGAAGAACCAGCGCAAGGTCAAGCCCTTGAGCTTAAGTTCCGGGTCAAGGCGCAGCGAGAAATCGACCAAGCGGTCGTCGAGCAATGGGAAGCCAACTTCTAGCCCAGCCAAGCTGGTGGCTCCCAGCACTTTCGGCAGATCGTTGTCGGCAAGCGTGTATTTCCAGTCGTACCAGAGCATGCGGTTAACCAGCGTCTGACCGTCGCCAGCAAGGTAGGTCTCGCGCTGCTGGCTCAGAGGGCCCTTCGGGTCAACCTGAGCCAGAAACTCCGGCGTTAGCACTTCCTCTAGGCCAAGCCGAGTCAGCAGGTTGTACATCTGCATGCGATCCGGCATCGGAACGCTCGCCTGTTCAACATAGCTGACTGCCTTCTTGATGCCGGGAATCCATCCCGGCAGCGCGCTACCGGTCAGTAGCGGTTCGAGCAGACCGCGGCGCAGCAGGCCGGGAATCTGATCGTAGGCACCGAAGACCCGTTGCTTGGCATAGCGGGTATTGCCACCGAACAGTTCGTCGCCGCCATCACCGGCAAGTATGCGGGTCAAGCCGGCTTCTCGCGCTACCTTGGCGCAGTAAAAGGCCGGCACGACGGACGAATTGCCGAACGGTTGGTCGTAGGAGGCGGCGACATCCTGAATGCTGCGCACCAAGTCGTCCGGCGTTACGTAATACTCATGGTGTTCGGCGCCGAAGTGACGAGCGGCGATGCGGGCATACTCCATTTCATCGTAACCGGCCGCCTCGAAGCCAATAGAGAAGGCCCGGGCGGGTTTCCCTGTGACTTCCCGTAGCAACCCGGCCACTGTCGAACTATCGGTGCCGCCGCTGAGGAAACAACCAGTAGTATCGCCATCGAGCTGGTCGTGTACGGCGTCGAGCAGTATCTTGCGGAACTCGGCCTTCAGTGCGCCGAGGGGTGCGTGCCGCTTTTCGCTAAAATGCGGTTTCCACCATGGCGCGACAGTCAGTAGGCCATTTTCGAACAAGGCATAATGGCCGGCCGGCAGGCGGAACACATCCTTAAACACGGTCCGTGGCGCCGGAATCATGTGGAAGTATAGGTAATCGTAGAGCGCCTGAGGATCGAGTTGGTCATCCAAATCGGCGAGTTCGTCTGCCCGTTCTGCAACAAGCAATTGCCCGTTCTTGACTCGATAGCATAACGAGCATATCGAGAAGCGATCCACCGCCAAATAAGTCTTGCCGGGTTCTGGATTGAAGGCTGTAGCAAATCCACCGGAAGCAACGTGCGGAGCACCAGTTCCATTTTGTCGGTAGGCTTCCAACCAAGCTGCAGTCGTCGAATCAGAGCGGGCAATTTTTTCAATATGACTATCACTAAAGCAACTGGTACCACCGGAAGCGTAAGGAAGGATTGCGGGTTTAAATGGGTGCGGAGGCATATCAGAAACCTGGATAGAGTAATTCACTGCAAAAACTTACTTAT
>Ga0114984_1000306_pt1 | contig 19173 bp, 11 predicted proteins | sample Shrwel1BS1Day1_FD_96987 | JGI IMG/M metagenome (GOLD analysis project Ga0114984, IMG submission 96987) | Subsurface microbial communities from deep shales in Ohio, USA - Utica-3 well 1 S-1-Day1 | ecosystem: Environmental > Aquatic > Deep subsurface > Shale gas/oil reservoir > Produced water/Flow...
TTCTCGGCGAAGACCTGCAGGTTTCTTTAAGCGGCAACCGCACCGAAGAGCTGCTGCCATGGCACCTCGTCAAATGACCCTGGGACGTCAAGACCTCCTCTCCCCTTTTGGCCGCCCGGCAAGCTGACTATCCCACTTGGTCGCTAATCGATCTTTGTCCATTCAATGAAGTCCCTCCGCTTCTCGTAAACTGCCTTCAACACATCCTTAAGTGGGGAGGAGCGATCGGACACATTTATGACGAGCGTATCCATGGCTCGTGTCATTGGTATCATGGCCCATTGAGCAGCATAGGCTGCAGCCAAGGTTTCTTCTGTATCAAACAAGCCGCCCTGGTCTTCTGGCGATTCAATTCGCTGCCGATACTTATAGTCGAAGAAATCATCGAAAGCGTAATTGATAACTGCCCAACCCTCGAGTCCTCGACAGGAATCGTACTGCACAATCCGCAGTGCATCACGTGAGGTCGGATATTGCTCTCTGACATCAACTGAAGTGGCGTCCCACACAAGACCGCCACTCTCCTGGATAGCCCTTCCTGGAATGGAATAGCTGTTTTCACTCTCACGGTAGACCAGCGTTGGTGGCACGCAGGCTAGAAGGTCAACGGGATAGTTCCCAAGTTCCGCGGCTTCAGATCTAAGTCTGTTATAAATTTGGAGGTCACGAGTCATATCCCCCTCTACTATCAGGACGCGGCCACCATTTGCGTCAGGATTTGGCTGCAGGTCCCAATCCTGAAGATCAAACGCAACGGCACAATCGGCCACGAACTGTGCAAGGTTGGCTTTCATACGCAAGCAACGTCTTAGGCGGCGCGGCCGTTGTTTTTCCCGGTTCAGGCCCTTACGCCAATCCGCCACCGACTGCCGCACATATTGGTCGACACCGTCGGCAACGACAATGTGCTCCGGCGGATAAAGTGCTCGCAGTATGTCTATCTCGTTGGACGGCCAGTCTTGGCCCTCATCCACAAAGATAACGTCCCATGCGAAATCATCAGCCTGCTCTTCCACAATTGCTGATAGGTCCTGTGCAGAAACGGCACCGCTTTGAAGATAATCGACGAGAGCTTCTTTGTGCTGCTCGTAGTGTTCGAGAAAAGCGTCATCAGTTCCGATAATTCCGAGTTCGCGCATGAGACGGCCTATAAAGGCATGCACGGTATTAATCGCAATGCCGCCATTCTCCAAGTTTCGCGGCACTCCAAGCAGCGCCATAGACCGCCGCATATCAGCAACGAGCGCTTTATTGTAGGTGAGCATTAATGAACGCATACCTGTGTCATCAAATGCCCGATAAGCCATTTGGAGCAATATCACGGTTTTGCCAACGCCCCCACGCCCGCGGATAACTATTTGCCTGTTACCGAGATCGTCAAGCCAGTCCGTTGGCAAAGCAGTCTTAGCGATTCGATCCATCCTACGGCGATCGAGCGGTGTCGGCTCCAACGTCTTCAAAATTCTTGCGTCTGGCGCGAGAATGGCTTGAAACTTCTCTTCAGGGCCAAAACTAATGTTGACATACCGATTATTCGCAGCAGGTCGAGAAACCTGGCCAAGTATGTTCAATATCTTTTCGAAGCTTGCGTCAATGCCGAAACAATTGTGTGGCCTTTCCGGTAGGTCAGACTCCCGTAGACCGGTGAAGAAGATTAGTTCTTGTACATAAGGGTTTGGCAACCCAGAGCGACCTAGATAAGACTTCAGCTCGAAGACCTGCTTAAATGCTTTCTCAGTCACACATTCCCATCCTCGGGGATATTTGACCGAAGCAACCTTATCCTCAAACTTTACACCGGTTGCGTCATGGGACTTCACCTCTATTACCAATGCAAAGTTCCTGACTGAAGCCGCCTTTGGGACAAAGGGCTCGCCATCTCTGGGATAGAATTTATTCTCGATGTCAAAAGCACGCGGTGCGGAAAAATGTCCAATCACGAACAAGTCAATGTCTTCGATCCGTTGACCGTAAAGCTTCAAGCTGACGAAGATCTTGACGTGATCATCTGGGTGCTGGCTAAGGTCCGGCCAGAGTTTTAGAAGCTGCTTGCGAATATGGAGCGCTGCTTCGTATTCTGACCCTTCATTTGCGCCCGCTATTTCGATCATTGAGAACTCCTCCATGGAAGCGGCTCTTCAGATGCGCGCTGAGCCTTTTTCATTCCGTACTGCATTAAATAAACCACGCTCTCAGCTCCGCAACTGCTGGAGAATCTTCCGACTGACTGCTGCAAGATTGCCGCGGACCTCTAGTTCATTTGGGGGTGCGATCACGAAGTAGTCAGTCGAATTTTCACGCAGATCAGCCACGTTGGCGTCAGCTGGATGGCCGCTGGTCAGAGGTCCGGAAAGTGCAATCACAAACCTCCGTCCACCGCTTTCTGCGAGAATGGGAACATTGATGCTCTTACCCTGACCGTATGTGACCGGTGCTTCTGCTATAAAGCTCACAGATTGATCACATCGGCGTTGTAGGTCGTTTAGCAGCAATTTTGTCGAACTCTCAAGCCGTTGTGGGTTGAAGCCGTGGTGCTGGCCAGTCAAGAGATATTCCAGCAGTTCAACCCCGACATGTCGGTCAAGGAGGCGATGCTCAAGCTTGTTTTGGAAGCTGCGAAGACAGCGATAGCAGGAGGCGTCACAACCCTCCGGACAGTTTTTGAGCAAATCGAGCGCACGTTGAAACAGTTCGCCACCGCGACCCACAATTTGTTTCGCAAAGCCCGCACCGCCGGGAAGTGTGTCATAGAGGAAGATCTCAATTTCCTTTCCAGACTTACCGGCTGGTGTAGGTGCCGGACGGAACTCTGCCATCAGTTCGCCAGGCTCTATCTCAAGCAGTTGAACGGCTGCTTTGGCAAGTGCTTCACTCACCGTTCGCAGGGCAACATGCGTTGAAGAGTGGGCAGGCTTAAGTACGATCGGCTTTTCCACACGCATGGAAAAGAGTGCAATATCAGTGATGAAGTCAGTACCCAAAACAAGGTGTCGGGTTGGGCTTATACCTTCACACATCTGACTATCATCAGCCTCCGGAAATGGCTTACGATGAGGACCAGCAAGGCTTGGTGTCGAATTTGAACTAGCTTCAATGGAACCACACTTAACACAATAGGTGTAACCGTCATCCTGCGGCCCAGAATTCGAAACTAGCAAATGTTTCCGCACACTTAAGCTTCGTATGTGGTCACTCGCGTTTAGCCATCCCTCACCTTCGTCTGGGGTATCCATCGTCAGTTTGGCACGAGTGGCGTAACTCGTCTCCGGAATCTCATCCGGTGATGTGACCTCCTCTTCGAATATTGGATGGGCGAATCCCGGTGGGCGCAGCCAATAATGCGCTGGTCCGAAGCTTTCGCTTTCTCCGCAAGCGGGACAATCTTCCGTATCACCCCTAGCAACTTCACCCTGCTCAAATGTTTTTGCGTACCCGCATTCAGAGCAATCCATATAGAGCCGTCGAGACTTCCAGGCCTGGTCTCGATCATTCTTCATTACTGAATAGATCGCCCCTGAGGTATAGCATTTCCCTGAGATCCAAACCTGCTTACCAGGCGCATACTGGGACAGTGCGATCGGAAGGCCTTGAGAGGGCGCAAATCTCATAATGTGGCGGTATGGCGAGGACCGGTCCCTATCGAAAACGTGAAAGGTCGCTACATCTGTTGGAAAGGCGTAACGAGGGAGCTTCCCACGATAAAGCAGCCTATCCAGCAGCTTGTTTGGCTGCGAACTTTGCTGGGGTCTCTCTTCCCCGGGTTCGGGCGCCTCTTCATCTCCTCCTTCGCTCTCGCTGCTTTCTCTGGTCAAATCATCTGAAGCGATGGCTTCATCCAAGGCGTTTAGGCAATCATCCACGTAGCCTTCTAAAAGTTCCGCCCTGTTCGTCTCGGACAAATCCGATGGGAGCCAGGTAGCAATGCGCTCCCGCAAACCTAATTCATTCTCCGCGAGCCAATTTGCAAAGTCGTCGCGATTGAGGATCGAATCCGACTTGCGGAAATCATCAACGCTACCGAGTACGGAAAAAAGATCGTGTGGTTGATTGTCATCGATTTCCGGAAGACGATCTTGATGGTAGTTTTGAAGCAAAAAAGCGCGGATATGACGCCTTGCAATCTCTCGGTTGTCCAGTGTCAGCTTTGGATCAACGACCGCCCCGCGAATCATCTCGTCGGGCTTCGAAAAATACTGCTCGTCATGACTGTCAGCACTGCCGAATGCAATAACAGTCGCAACGGCATTTCCGCGGCGCCCCGCCCGACCTGCCCGTTGTTGATAGTTGGCACGACCTGGCGGCATGTTTCTGAGCGCTACCCCTGAAAGAGCACCGAGGTCAATCCCGACCTCCATGGTGGTCGTACTAGACAGAATGTCGATGGCCGCTAATCTCTCTCCAGCTTGCGGGCCTTTCAACTCAATGTCCTGAAACAAGAGCTCATTTTCCTCAGCCTTGGAGAAAACGTCTTCACTCTGGGGAGCATTAAGCTGAGCAGTGTGCTCGGCCGCGATTAGAGCCATCGGTTGCCGCGGCGGCTCTGCAAGCGCTTCCATAACGGGTTTTCTGTAAAACCCTTTTCGCGCCTGGAAGACCTGATCGACATCAGGATCAAGGGATTTGACTTCTGCAAACCCACAGTCGAGACATTGGGCAATGCTTGGTATTGGTCTATGCACTGATTTGCATCTAGCACAATGAACCCAGTCGCCATCGAACTGCAGGGTAAGCACACTGCCATTCAGATAGCGGTTTCCGCCTTCCTTTGAATTCGTAAACTCTTTAAGTAGCGCTGGGTGCCATTGCTCCCAAAATAGCTTTCGGGCATTTTTCTCTCTTACAACATTATTGAGTGCAGTGATTTTAGATTTTGGACTCCTGGACTGTATTTTGTACCCTTCGGGAGAACGCCCATCTATCCAGATACCTGGTGAGTGCGTTAGGCCAAAACCTGTCCAGCAACGCATCCAAAATCGTGATAAGGCAAGTTTTTCTTCATCGGTTTCAGCAATGCCGGGAATTGATGGTAAAGCTGTAATGCTTTCCCGGTTTTCCTCCCGCTCCTGAAGAGAAGCAAGCGCAAGTGTTTCCATGCCGTAAAAGCGATCAGACAACGTTTTGAGCATGCTGCTCAGGAGGGCTGCTGGTGGCTTCTTCGAACGCAACTTCAAAAGAAGTGATAGCAACTTAGCAGGGTCCTTATGGTCGCCTTTGGCGAATGCACTCTCAACTATTTCTTCAGCATCGAAGCTTTCATGATCATGTAGCTTCGGACGCAATCTGACGTTAAGTTGTTTGGACGCAAGTAATACTCCCAGGAAGAGGTCGTCAAGATTGAGGAGAGTGCGCAGAGAATCTTGGTCCTGTAGCCATTTAAATCCGGCAATGATGAGTGGTCGGAGAGAGTCCCGTTCGGAGTACATCTGGACATTGGGAGCAAGTCTTGCAGCGACCTGCCGGGAATCTGAAAAAGCGAGAACTTTTCGACCGCGCAAAGGAGCGAATCGCGTGGCTTTTTGCGGTCCCGGAGGCTGAATCTGAATCTGCCGCGTCAGCAATGCCTGAAACGGCTGATCGCCTTTGGTCTGATGATCCTGAACGTAACTTCGCCCGAAGCGTGCTGACTTACCGCAAACGGCGCAGGGTATGAACTTACCAGCGGGTTCCTGCCCAAAATCACTTTCCTCTTCGTCATCGTCGTTGTTGCGGGCCAGCCTCTCCTGCCGGACGTAAACAGTTCGCATGCGCGGTCCAGTATTATGGGTATTGAGCTGGCCCGTTTGAAGATCGTAGTCGGCAGGCTCCGCCTCTTCTTCATGCGCTGGTTCCTCAAGAAGGAGATCCAAGGGCTCTAAAGGCGATGACTCTCCATCGGGCATCCGAAGTGCTTTACCCGGTTCCGCCCACAAGTCCCGGGGTTCGTCGACGTCGTCTGTATAAGCCCGAGCGTATGCTGTACCGCAGTTTCGACATGTGAAGAGCTCTAATACACGGGCGCCGCAAGCGCACTGATCCATGGGCTGCGAGTACATTTTGCCGCAAATGCCGCCGCGTTCATCATCTGAAATTTCACAGCAGTCTGGGTCCATGCAAACCCAAAGCCCAGGCAAACCACGGAAAAAATTGTGAACGCGACAAGGCAGGAGGCCGGGTAATTCAGGCGCCGACCGGGCAACGCTGCCGAGTGCCAGAAGCACAGTCAGGGCCTCCTCAGCTAGCTCCTCTGGAACGTCCTCATTAAAAAGTAAACTACTGAGTTCTGCGATCGGTTTGGCTTCTTGCATTGTGACATTGACCAGCCGCCCCATCGGACCAAAATCCTGGAGGGCTTCGAAAAGTGCCTGTTCCGTAGAATCAAATCCGACAACACCGCGGTAATCAAGAAGTGGGGTAATTGCTCTTGCTCGTGCCTCTTCGGAGCCATCTTCGTAAAACTTGTGCAAATCGACTGCAGCGAGGACTTTTGCGTCGGCCAATGAACCGAAATCATCGCTCTGTTTAAGGTCGAGGGTTCCCTGCACCGGGATAAATGTCTCGGCCGGGACACCAGTTAGTTGAGCGCCGAATTCAGGCGCATAAGTGTGGTCACTGAAGCTCGCTGTGGCACATATGATCTGGAGACGCTCCTCCGGGATGCCAAGACGGTCGCGTAGTCTACGAAGTAGAAGCCCTACCTCTGCCCCAGCGGCACCGCGATAAAGATGCGCCTCGTCCAGAACAACAAGAAAGGTCTCCTCAGGATTTTTGCGGAGCCATTCTCGAGTCTTATCGAAGATTGGGCGCTCGATAGGTCGCATCAGCATATATTCGAGCATCGAGTAGTTGGTTACTAGCAGATCCGGGGGCGCAACCTGAACTTCATAACGTGTCAAAAGCTCTGAATCATCGGGCAAAGTAATCGCCCTTACGAAATTACCAGTGTTCTGGTCTTGCCATTTGGAGCCCTTCTGTCCAAACCAGGCAGAAAGATCAGGTTTGGCAGGCCATTTACCTCTTTCTTTGAGGGCTTTAAGAAGGGCCTGAGCGTGCGCTCTCTCTTCAGAGTCGGAACTGTCTGCGCGGCGAAGAATATCAACGTAAAATTCGTCAAAAGCCTGCAGCCTATCTGAGTCTTTGGCCTTAGTACGGACTCCCGCATACGGAGTTCGACTTGTGTATCTTGCGAAACGCGGCGGCCGCCCACACCATGCTTTAAAGGAATCTACGAGTCTCGGGTCACCAAATAAGCCCCGCAAGCGCCCGAGTTGGTCGTTTACAAGGGCGTTCATCGGATACATGATCAACGCTCGCATCGCAGGTTGCTCTGCAAACGAAGCCGGTTGTGCTTTTGCTTCCCTAGCAAGCTTGCCAAGGATCGGAAACAAAAAGGATTCGGTCTTACCCGAACCAGTTCCGGTCATAATGACTAAGTTTTTGCCATCAATCAGACTGCCTCTCAACGACTCGCCTTGATGCTTGTAGGGCGGGTCATAAACAAGTTTGGGCAGATCACCTTCCTGTGCGCTCAATCTAGTGAATAGCTCAAGCGCGGCATCGGGCAATGCATTCATCTCTCGAAACCGCTCACCGGGTTTGTACTTCGGTGTCGATTCCAGATAAGGAGTGCGATATATCACTCCGTCGCGGTTCAACAGCGCTTTTCTCTGTGCAATAAGCGAAGGAGCGCTGATGTGATAGGTTGCTTCTATGTAATCCTTCAGAGCCCCGTGCAGGTTATCAATCGTTTGCTTTATTGTTTGCATTATTTACTCCATCCATCATTCGACTCACCGAAGGGCTCAAGCCAAAGCTTCTCTCTAAGGAATTCTTCTTCTTGCTCAGACTCGGTTACCGGAATCTCGTATGCGAAAAGACTTCCCTCACCGGGGCACCTTTGCCCGAGAACCATTAAGCGCCGCTCGGACCAGAGGGGCAAAGGTGAAAAAAAATCGAAACGGCAGACGCTACCCAGATCCTTTTTTAGGTAGCGTTGTGGCGACTCATTTTCCCAGTCAATAGCCATTTGCAGGTGCCAGGCAAAATCGCACGCACGCCAGCGATATGTGCCGACTGGTAAGTCGATTATCCGTACCAGTTTTCCAAAATTTAGCTCTGCAAGGCACCAATTAGGTGCGCCGAATTCCTGCGGTCGACGCGCAATGAAAGTTCCTGTCTGGTTGCTTGGTTCAGTCCAGCGCCCGCGATAATAGGTGGGCTTTGCTTTTGGGTTGATCATTTCAAGACCAGCAACTGGTGGACATGGTGGTTCGACTGCAAGACGCTGCCTCGTTTCCTCCAAAAACTCCGACGCCGACCGAAGCCGAGGCGATTTCAGCCAAGTGGACTCTGGAAGTCTGTGAAGACCCTCAGCAATCAGGATCTCTGCAAGGTCTTCACCAGGCTCCGGGTCAATCATCCGGGTACCGTAGCTATGAATTACCCTTCTGCTTAAATGCTCTGAAAGAAAGCCGTCATGGTCCGGAACGATACCTGTAAGAAATATGCCTCCGCTCTTCCTTTCGATAAAGGCGGGAGGCGACAGAAACACCCAAGTTCCCTTTGCGACGTTGTCTTCTGTTGTCACTTCAGAGAGTTCTAAAAGATCGCCTGCGACCAGCAGGTCGTCGATTAGTTCTTCAATACGAACAGAGATCTTGTCCGGTCGATCATGTAGATAGGCAAGACTCTCATTGAGCGAATTGCGGAGTGTTGTGCGTGAACAAGGGCATAGTACCCCTGCAGTTCGCCTGAGGAGTGCTGTGAGAAACAAGTCATTGATCTCTGACCCTTCACTCTCTATGCCTAGCACAGAGCAGCAATAAGAGACGACGTCCTGAGGATTAATTTCAGCGATCATTAAGTAGCCTCTGGGAACAGCGTTGGTTGTCGGCCTGCAACTGTCATTCTGCTGAATACAGCGAGTCTCGCTCCTCGTATCAAGTTCTGATAAGACTGAGCGCGCTGAAGAAGATCCGGTAGACTATCCGGGTACAACGACAGTAATAAATGCGGGCGGCTCGCGAAATCAACCGCAAAGCGGCAGAGCTCTTTATCGAAACAAATAGCAAATCGTTTGGAGAGCTCGAAATACCATGATGAAAGGGCGTCCTGATCGCCGATCAACTGAGGAGCCTTTAAGCGCACGGCACTGGCGAAGCCGCCCTTTTTTAAGGCCAGATCATGCAGGCGATCCATGCAAAAGGCCACATCGCCTCCGCTGGTTAGTTTCTCCTCCGTTCTGGACCAGTCCCAACCAGCCATCATGCCTACGACACCAAACATCAGCCTATTGGCCACCTGAAGGCGCCGGGCGCCGGCAAGATATCCAGTTACAGGTGCGGAGTACCAGCAGTAAACATCTTTTAGCAACTCAAAAATGACCTGCGGCTGACGAGAAATGTGGCCGTGCTTTGGGTGGACGCCGAGGCCTCCAAGGCCGCCGCCGGTCAGCCCTGTACTGACGATAACAGAACTACGATAGTCTTGGGCCTTGGCTACGAAAAGGCCTCCGGGAGATTCTACGGGGCGGCCCTCAAATGCTTCCGATAAATTTAACCGTCGACCGACACGTGGTTTTTCCATATCAAAGAAATAGCACTCTGGCTCGACATCCTCTTGCCCTGTTTCATCGACTAGCCGGATAGATAAACCTCCACCACTTTGACGAATGACCCATCTCAGCGGGCGAACTTCGTGTTCAAAACGCACGACATATCGACCTAGATCACCTCCGTCGAGAATCAGCTTCCCTAACGAGGCTTCTAGAAACTCCCACTCACATTTTTCACGCCGTAGAAAATCAGAAAACCGCTTTTCCCAGATCGCGGGGGTGATCGGTAGCTCTAGCGGACCACACACCTGACCGTGGAAGATCTCCTCTTCGCCAGCGCTCTGGAGGACAACATAGGGAGTGACTCGCCTGCTCGGAGGCCCGAAGACAGACAACGCGCAATCGTTCTCCCAGAATGTATTCAGAGCGGCGTCGTGGGGATCAACCGATACGATTAAGCCAGAATGCGATGTGGAGCCTGGCATCCATGGTTCAGGTTCACGCACACGAAGCTCAAGGTATCCTTCATGCAAAGGTGGGCGATTACTAGTAGCGTTTAACTGCTGGGCCCGAATTGTCAGAAAATGCCTACCCGGCTGCAGCTCGGATAGTTGCAAAAATGTGGGAGTTCCTGGTTCGCCTGCGTTTACCACTAGGCATTCCTTACCATCGAGACTGATCTGATAGGTCTCAACGTGGTGGTCAGAAACTATACCGATGCACGGCCGCTCGGTAGTCAGCCATTCACTTTTTCCTTCGCCATCCCAGCGGCGTCCAGGAAACCCAGTCGGCCAAACACGAATTGTCCGGGCTAGCTCAAAACCTTTCTCTTTTATCCAATGTTCATGTGCATTTGACAGTTCTTGGGGAACGTTAAAACGAATCGCATGAATATTCGGGCAGTTGACCGCACAGGATTTCATACCCTCTATTAATTCGATAGAAGGGCTCATCGAAGCGATAATGTACTCGTATCCCGGTCGAACAATACGACTAGTTATTCCCCGGGCGATACCATCTCGCCCGATACGAAAGAGCCAGTGCGGCCCTTGTTCCATTCGACACTCAGTTTGCAAGAGATGAGCAACAGTACCGTTCGGCTTTTCGAAGTTAATAAGAGGCCGCTCTGGATCGGGCCACTCCCGAAGAACGGCTTGACGTCGCCCTGACAGGAGCCATCCGGCAGGTTTCCTCAAAGAACCGCCGTTGAGTACACAGCGGGTATTTTTTAGGAAGTTACGAACTTCGGGATTCAAAGCGGCAATGTCTTTGAAACTCGGAATATCAATTTGGAGATCCCAAGCACCCTCGCCCTTGTAGTGCAACCGGAGATCAGGCCGGATATCTGGTCGCAACTGATTGGCAAAGTCTGTCTCTAATTCCTGTATCCCGTTTGGTGTGTGGAACCTACTCCCCTTACTGAGGCCCTTAAAGCGTTTCGATACCACTCGACCAGTTTCTTTTAACCAGCCACGCGCATTACGGATGCTCTCAAGATCACACACAATACGATCCAGAGTCGCAGGTAGGAGAGGCTCCTCGCCTTCCCCGACCTCTTGCTGGTGCAGAAGGGCCAGAACCATGCGCCCAACCAGTTCCTCTTGTTGAAGAAATTGCTCTAAACGCGTCGAGGCGTCGAAAACGTTGGTCGCTAAAAGCCGCCCTATTGCCGCAGGTTCAATGCTATTTAGTCGAGCAAGCTGGAAACGAAGGACATAGAGCGTGTGTGCGAACTGACGTTGAAGGTAGCGAGGCAAGACTGCATGAGTAATCGGCCATGCGATTATGCTGAAGTGCGATGCCCAGGGACCATGTGGCTTAAAGCCATTGTAGGTTCTTTGAAAACGTGAGAACCACGAGGAAATTCGATATCGATCTCTGTTATCCCAACCTGGTGTTGCCTCTTCGAATGATTGCCAATACTCACCGCCTTCGTAAGTGTACCCTTGCTCGGCGGCATAAATTGTCCATAGCAGCCAGTGAGGGGCGAGACGCGATCTCCTTACGAGTTGCGCCCGCAATTGAGCTCCTATCTCCTCAGTCTCTGCGACACTAAGACCGTGTTCTAACGCAAAAAGAGGCAAACCTGAGGCAGCGCGGCTTTTCGAAAGCGCCAAAAAATGACGCTCCATTCGTTCTTGCCATTGATCAAGGGAAACAGACATCGATTACTACGCTCTATTGGTCCTACTCCTGATGCTGGCAGCCTCACATCGCAACGATTGACTTTGACTGCCAAAAAGTTCGATAAGATTCTCGATAGTCCACGCGCTGTATTCAGGCCGACGCAATGCACGCGGCTTCATCCATCGCTCAATTCCGCGTTGTGCGACTTCTTTCGCTGAAAGAAGAGAACTTGTGTCTGGCACGCCTCGACCCGTCTGAAGGATCGTGGTTGCATTGTCAGCAAGATGAGAGATAAACACTTCGCGCTGAACGCCGTGGCGAAGCATGTTTGGTTTGAAGCCTAAAGCAGACAGGGCCGCCTTTGTGGTACGCAGGCGCCAATTCGGCCCCTGGCCATAGCCATGCTGATCAGCGTACAAATGTTCCTTTTCACGTAAGTAGTCTCTGAGTTCTATGAAAAGATCATCCGGTATATGGAAGTGCCCCCATCCACCGGTGTAGCCGATAGATTGCAAATACTGGACCCCATCAAGTTTAAGACGGTTGTAGACGGATGAGCGTCCCATTGAAGAGGACGTGGTTACACTGAGAAGTCGTGCTTGCTTTTCTTTTCCGGAGATGATTCCTGTTGCCTGACCATATGCACTCGCGAAGTCGTCATACAGATCACGACTGCGAAGAAGACAGGCAATGAGCTTCCCCCCGAGCAAAGCATTGTATGGTGGTATTGCGCCTAGGACATATGCGTCCATTATATTAACGAGGCGCTCGCTACGCTCTTTGGAATTCCAACCGATTAGCTTGTCCCGGACGGCAAGATTGAATACGGGATCACCAATGGCTATCAACCCCATCAACTTTCCGTTATTTTCGTCCCAGACCAGGTAGCGAAGCCTTCGACCAAAACCGTTTGACACAGGGACAGACCAAGTTAAGGATGCAAGCCTAAACAGGTCTCCGTATTTCGTACCTGAGGAAACGCGCTCAATCACGGGCGAAATTTTATTCGGTTCAACATCCTGCCCGGAAGCGAAGAACGGCATCAACCTAGGAGCTTTCTTAGCAATGAAATCTTGATTCTCCCTCAAGCGATCTTCGCGCTGCACGCGATGAAGTGAACGGACTACGTCTTTGCCCTCACCTTCGATTTTTAGCTCGCCACTGCTCGACTTGGAAAAGCCGATACCGTGCAAGTGTCTGCGTAGCTTTCGCTTAAGATTGGCCTCCCGTGATGCAATATTGATGATCGAATCAGCCCCTTTCGTCACGTAGTCTTGCCCCTAATCAATGGAATAACTGTTGCTCAATCTGACCTATTGAGTCATCAAAAAATGTCTTATTCGCCAAACCGCTCTACGCTCAAAAACTCGCATTTCAAATCTCATTCCTGCCACTAAGGTAGCGCCAATTTCAGAATGTAGGCCAAGCTAAACGCCCCGATAACTCGAGTCTTGCGCACCAAACTCACAATTATCGCTGCAGCGGGCAGATGTTACATAAACTGAGAGGTAGAGCCGTGGCGCGATGAGGAGTCGCGTAATGGAAAAACGAGCTTAGTCGGCTTTGCATCCTGCACAGAACACTTCCCTAATATTTGGTAAGCGTAGCCTCCAACTGTATGTTTTTCCATGCTGTATTAAAATTAACAGGCACCATCTGATAACAAAAATTCACAACGAACACAAAGGCGAACTGCAGGGTACATCCTCTGCAGCCCTCCTTCTCAGAGAGGTCATGAGACCCGGATGCCCATCGCGAGCTTATCTTTCAATATAGTACTTGCGACTTTGCAAGTTTGATCCGTGTCATTTCCCACTGGAGTGAAAAACTCTTCGAGCACCTGGCCAGTATCATCCTCGTCATACTCGAAATACGCATTAAGAATTCCCTTAGCTGCAGCTTCATCCAGTGCGCCCTGGTCAACGCCCTCTTCCTCCATCTGCTTCGCTTTTTCTCTTGCCTTGGCCACCGCCCCCTGCAGTGACACCCCGTCCCTAATGACCAGATCCACGTAGTAAATCGGCGTCCGATGGCTCTGCGTCGTGCTTTTACCTCTCAGCTTCAATTCCAACGGCATATACGCCAATAGACCACCAGAGACTGCCTGGTAGTAACTCAGCCTGGCCGCGAGTGTCCGGATGCTGTTGTAGCTAGTCGTGCGGAAGATGAAAGTGCCGAGATCATCGTCGTCACCGACCTTGACGTTCAGACGGCCATAGGGCTTACACAGGCCGCCTTTGCCGAACTCACATAACGTCGGCCCCGGGCACGGCAAAGACTGCACTCCTGACTGCGTCAAACGCTTACAGGTGTCGCCATTACCTACACACATAGGTCGTCCGCTCTTTCGGTCGAACATGGTGTACTCAGCCCGCAGATTGAGATCCGCGTCGTTGAAGAGCATGCGCACCGGAATTGTCCTCAGCTTGCCGTTTGGAGCGTTCATTCTCAGTTCCTCATCCATGGGATGAATCACCCAGCCGTCCTTTTCCTGGATCTGAGAGGTTATAGTAAATTGATCGTCTTTCTGCGGTAGCCGGATACCGTTCTTTTCAACGACCCGACCGATGCTGATACGGCCCAAAACGGGCGGCGTGATGGCTAAACCTTTAATCATGATGACTCTCCTGTAAAAAGGACCACGGGGCACTCGTCACGCCGGCGTGGCCAATGGGGTATTCATGCTTGGATGAGGAATCGACGGCTTCCTGGCTTCATCAGTGGGTATTGCTTCAGAAGTTCTGGCTGATCCTTTAGCAGTTGCTTCACATTGAGACCCACGGAATCCTTGCTGCGCTTCCAGCTCACGCTGCCACTCGGGAAGGTGGCCTTTGAGGCTTCGCCCATCTGACTCTCGATGCGCTGTTTCAGGTGGGCTTCGGTGGACTTGAGGCTTTCCATTTCCGAGCGGATGGCCAGTAGCTCGTCGAACGCATCTGACAGTTCCTTACTTTGGCTGAAGTCCAGGGTCTCCCCTCGGTCTACCGGGTACAGGTGGCGCAAAGCTCGTTCGGCGGAATCGGTTCCATCAACCGGTGGCGGGGTATCCGTTTCCACGAAATCCCAGAACTGGCGCTCCAGCACATACAGCGCTTCGATGAGCTCCTCGTTCCGTTCAACGCGGTAGATCTTCAACTCCTGGCCACACAACAGAACGCACACGTCCGCTGCCTGCTTGCCGGTGACAGCCAACTGGTGCTGCACCTGGCACTGGATATAATCCGGCACGCCTTCTTTCCAGAGACGCGATCCGAACTCCCCCGCCGTTTTGCACTCTAGGATCTGCACGTCATCATCAGCCACCACGGAGTAATCGAGGTTGGCCAACATCCAGTGCTTTTCCGGATCTGGATGCTGCAATACTGCATTCACCCGACGCACCTTGCGACCGGTCTGTTGGCTGTACTGCTCTGCCACGATTGGTTCCAGGATATGGCCCCAGTAGACCGGTGAAGCGGAGTCGTCTGAATCCGGTTTTGGTAAGCCAGCATCTCTGCCGGTTTTGACCATCCAGAGCTCCAGTTGGGACTGATAAGGGTTCATGCCCACGGCTGCAGCCGCATCGCTACTGCCAATGCCCTGCTTACGTACCTTCAGCCATTCATCCCGGCTGAGGCCCTTGGTGGAGACCAGGCGCAACGCTGGCCTTTGTTTCTGAATTGCTTTTTCACTCACGCCCATGGCGTTTTCCTCCAGACATAAAAAAGCCCACCAGAGCATCAAGCTCCGGTGGGCTTTTTGGCGGTTTTGCGATTTAAGAGCAGATCAGTCCACTAGCGACATGGCCTGCTCTAATGCACGGTTCTTCATGGCAGCACCGGTTCCGAACCAGGCGGAATCCAGCCGGTGGTCTATGGTTTTGGCGCGGCGTTGATGATCGACGAATTCAGTGACTGCGTTCAGCAGGCCATAGGCAGTACCGTCTGAGGATTCCAGGTTGGCACCCATGCCCTTGCCTTCGTATAGCTCCAGGGCTTTGGCCATGGAACGTTCGCTCGTTTTGCCGACAACACCCCCGGAATGATCAGTGAATACCTTCAGAAAGTAGTTCCTAGACTCAGTGGTCTTCACTTTTCGCTCGCTCAGAGTCTTCAGGCGGTACATGAAGTCGTCCCAGGAACTAACCGAGATTCCGAGTTGCTTCTTCACCTGGTCTGAATCGAAGGCAGTGTTGTGCTTCACCTTGACGGCATTGGCCGTGGCTCCTTTCAGGGCAACAGCCAGGGTGTTGTTGCAAACCACGCGGATACTGGTGAACTGAGCAATCGTGGCCATGGTTCCGTCACAAGCGGTGGCCAGCAGCACGTAGGCATTGGTTTGATCGTTGCCTTTGAGCATGCCCGATTGGCCGGTGCGGGCCAGAGCCCACATTTTGCGGCCACCTTTTAGAACACCTGCTGTCTCCAGTTCAAAACCAGAAACCTCGGTCAGATCCCGGTAGAACTCCAGGATTTCCTCCGGCTGGACCACTTTGAAGCGGCTACCGACTACCGACAGGGGGGCCTTGGTATCCGAGCGGTAAAGCACCTTGCTATCCGGGTAGGACAAGACCTCGCCCAGCGGGCTACCGGCATTAGTCACATAGCGGACGGGGCTTTCCTGAATCTGCCAGTCCAAACCAGCTTGTTTTGCCCAGACCTCCAGGGGTTGGTTGGAAGTCAATTCATTCCCCAGGCCATGCCAAGGGGTTTGGCCAACGTAGGCCATTTGCTCGATAAGGTGAGCCATGGTTGTTCTCCTATGGATTTTGCGAGGGGAATTAGTGGATATCGTCGCGGGAGTCGGGATCGGTGCTGAAGGAATAGCCGCAATCAAGGCAGCGAAGGTTGTCGAGCACTCGTTCATCCAGGACATCGCCCAGAATCACGCCAGCGGAGGCGCCAGAAGCGCCACCCAGCAGTGCACCGATGACAGCACCGCCGATACCGCCCACTGTTGCACCTAAGGGACCGGCAACGACACCCAGGGCCGCACCTGCTCGAGCGCCAGCCGTCGCGGCAGCATACCCACCATAGGCACCTGCAGACGCACCGACCACACCGGCGGTCTTCTTGCCGTAATTGTTCTTGCCAATCCGCCGGGAAAGGCAGTTGGGGCATTGTTCAGACATTGGAAATTACCTCTGTGAATTGGGAAGGAAGGCACTGTCAGCGCCTCGGTTCACAGAGGTGATATAGGTTTGAGATTTTTTAGAATCGCGGGACATCAGGTTGCCATGTAGCAAGCCACCATCTTTAGGGAATGGTTGGACTCCCCGCTATCAGCGGCCCAACGTCGAAACCGAAATGTCGGAGAATTACTGCAGGAACATCGGACTCATCGATCCCTTCCACGATCTGCATTCCGTGATCACTGTAAATTTCAAGCCGGTCACCACGAAGAAAAAGGAAGCGCTCTCCCATGACAAGAGAGAACCGAAGGCTGTTATTAAAGGGATATGTGATTCCCGAACTGAACCGTCTGGCGATTTCAGCTTTTATCTCGTCCTCAGGTCTGCCTCTCACGTTGATTTCGAGCTGCAATGATTCCTTTCCCATCTTCTCGTGGAACACTTTTACACGGGAGTCTGCGATTTCTGTTCTAAAACACATTCCAAAACAGCGAAATCTGATCTCCTTGTCCGCCGGATAAAGCCTCAGAGCAGGCCAGCCATTACCGACATCTGCAAAGAAGACGCGATGGCCGATAGACACACGTGCGAGCCGATGTATTTCCTCGCCTCCTATGAACCCAGTATGCAGGGCTACATCAAAGCCTGCCTGCTTTGCGGCGCTCAAAAAACTCAAGGTCTTATCAGAGCATGTGCCGCCCTTTAAGCCAGATTGACGCGGCCTGTCATAAAGTAAATTCAGGTTGTGAAAAGGTTCACTGCGGAATTTCTCAAGCAGGAGCGACTCTACGGCCCTCAGCTCAGAGGATTTACAACCGAGTTTTCTCATCGGTGAACCTCCCCACGGCGATCGATGAGAGTGTCGAAAACAGGGTACGAGTGGAAGTAGGGGGCTGTCGCATCGTGGGCGAAGAACTGTTGCCACAAATTTAACAGTTCCTCTCGCTCGCTTTTCCCATTGCGACGGAGGTACTGAACGACTTGACCCCGTATTCCGCTACCTACGTCAAAAGACGTTTTGCGTCGTTTTAACACCGAGCGTGGAAGCACCTCTTTGAAACAACGTCTGAGTTCGACTTTGTTTTCCTTATCAGCATACATTTCATCGAATCCCAGATTGTCGCTGATACTACGAACTTCAATATCGAGGAAAGGGCATCGTACTTCCACACCTTGAGCCATGCTCGCGAGGTCGAGACGCCTCAATTCCGTATATTGCATATCTTCAATGAGCTGTTTTCGAACTTCCTGCCAAGGATCATCTTTACTGAAATAGTGGTAGCCACCGAAAAGCTCATCGGCCCCCTCTCCTGTTAGGATCACCTTGATACCTGTCTTCTTCGCTGCTTGGGCTAGCAAATAAGTCGAGAGGCCGTTGCTAACAATTGAAGGATTAAAGCTCTCAGTCGCGTAGACAACTGCTTTGATGAGTTCCGAGATACTCTCTGTCGAAGGTAAAGAGACGATGCGCACATCACGGAGCCCAAGGGATTCCGCCACTGTCATTACGGCTTGGTGGTCCGGGCTCTGAGCATTACCTAACGTGAAATAGGTAACATCGCCCCTAAATTTAGAGACAAAGCTTGCTACGATTGAGCTATCCAAGCCACCGCTGAGGAATACCCCAACTGGCTGATCTGGCTGAGGCATTCGTTTTCGTACCGCCCGCTCCAAGACTTGGCTCAAGTTTTCGTATGGGCTTGGTAGGTTGTGTTTCGCGAGAAGTGAAACCTTTCCGGTATCGAGATCAACTGTTGATACGCCAAGAGGGAGAGATTCAAACCAGTCGATGTTGTGAAGTGCCTTGAGTTCACTGGTAATGAACACCTCGTTTTCTGATCGCCCAACAAACAGTGGTTTTTTGCCAATGTGATCTCTCAAACAGAACACCTGTCGGCTTTGCTTCCGAATCACGATTCCCGAGTAGAAGCCATCCATCTCATCGATAGCTTTCACACCAATCACGTCAAAAAGAGGCAAGACCACGCTTGTATCACAAGGGCTTGGAGCTAAGCCGTATTTTTCTTCCAAAACCTGGTAATTGTATATCTCCCCGTTGATCGCACCGACCAGGCCATTGTATTGGTATGGTTGGCGCCCCGCACCACTGCCCCCGTTGACCTCCAATCGGGCGAACCCAACAGCAAAGTCTTTTTCTATGATCGTTCTTTGGTCATCAGGGCCACGATGCCGCAAGCGATTTAGGCAGTCAGGTAACCGATTACCCGCATTGGGACCGTAGAGAAGAACTAGTCCACACATAGGGCGGTTTTGCTTGAGGATTTTTTTTCACCGACGCTTCGTCTGAGCTCCATTCGCACCTGCATCAAGAGGTGACCCAACCGGTTTTTCCCACTGCCATCCCCAGCGTCACCCCAGTAGTCGTCTTGCTTGGTGTGCTCGACAA
>Ga0114984_1000307_pt1 | contig 19155 bp, 20 predicted proteins | sample Shrwel1BS1Day1_FD_96987 | JGI IMG/M metagenome (GOLD analysis project Ga0114984, IMG submission 96987) | Subsurface microbial communities from deep shales in Ohio, USA - Utica-3 well 1 S-1-Day1 | ecosystem: Environmental > Aquatic > Deep subsurface > Shale gas/oil reservoir > Produced water/Flow...
CGAGCACTGGAACGAGGAAGCCGGCTACGTCTGGATGAAGCGCTTCACCGAGAAATTCAAGAAGATCATCTGGATCAACCCCTACCCCAAGGACACCTGGAACTACACCGCCTCCACCAATCTGGTACGCGAACTGATCGAGGATCGCATGTACCCGCTGACCCTGCAGGGGCTGGAAGACGGGATGAAGTACCTGTCCAAGTAAGGCTTGAAGCCGCAACGAAACGCCGCGAACCCTGCACAGGATTCGCGGCGTTTTCGTAGCCCGGATGCAATCCGGGAATATTGCGAAAGGGCCCCCGGATTGCATCCGGGCTACGGACTGAACTCAGCGTTTGTCCGCATCGTCCGGCTTGTTCAGGTCCATCACCGTCTGCGCCGGGGCCTGTACCGGCTCCTCGACCTTGGCCTCGGCTGGCGCTGCCACAGGAGCAGCCGGTGCACTCGCTTCGTCGCTCGCAGTGTCCTTCCTGCTCAGGCCGATACGCTTGAACAGCCAGCCGACCACCACCACCGGGATGAACCAGAACTTCTTCAGCAGTACCAGCAGCATGGCCAGCAGGCCGGTCTTGGCCGCCACCTTGCCGGCGACCAGCGCGCCCAGCCCGTAAGCGGCTACGGTGTCCAGGTCCGGGTCGAATTCGGCATAGCGCTGGCCCGGGTTGAATTCGGTGGCTGCCAGCACGGCCGGCACGCTGGCTTCGATCTCTGCGAGCTGATCCATGTTGGCGACGAAATTCAGCACCAGCACACCCTTACGACCCAGCACGCGGATGTTGTAGTTCAGGGTGTTGGTCTCGCTGTCACCGAACTTCAGTTCCTTGGCCCAGTGCAGCTTCTTGCCCTCGGCATCGTAGCGTGGCGCAGCGGCCCAGCCGACCAGCTGTACCGGCTCGTAGCCGTTCTCTTCACGCCAGGTGTTGGCCTCACGCATGTCGGCCTGCATGTCCTTGAGCATGTCGCCATAGTCGATGTCGGCGGCGTCCTCGTCGGACACATAACCGCTGTCTTCATATTCGACGGTGACACCCCAGGATTCCTCGGCCAGCGGCGATACCCCGGCCGGCAGGATCATGCCCAGCGGCGGAACGTCGTCCGGCGGGTTGCCCCAGCCATCGACCAGCAGACGCTGGGCATTCTCGCCATCGAGGAATACCAGCGAATCGGGCAGGTTGAGGGTGGCCAGATCGTTGCCGAGCACCACTCGCCCGGTCTTGAACTCCAGGCTGGCGACGAATTCTTCGGGGCTGATGTACTGCGCCGAATCCTCACTCTCGGTGACCTCCTCGCTGACCGCAGCACTCTCAGGCTCGGTCTCGGGATTGGCGTATGCAGCGGAGGTGAACGGCAGAACGGCAGCCAGCGCGGCTGCCAGGATCGAATCCTTGATCGACATGGAAACTCCAGTGAAACATCGGGAAAGGGATAAATGTAACGCGGTATTACATTAGCACAGCCTGCCCCATGCCCAGGCGAACCAGCGCACCTTTTTACGGCCCCGCCAGCAGCGCTGTAATACCGGCTCTACACGACTCGCATTCCAGCTCAGGGCGACTTGTGTGGCTGTGCAACCTTCCGCTCAACGCCAGTGGCGTTGCTGCGCACGCCGAGTCTGCCCTGCTCCGAACATCCAGCCGAACAGCAGTACCAGCAGTTCCGCCAGCCAGGCCAGCAGCAAGGCGCTGATCACCCCCCAGAGAATCGCATCCGGGGTGAACAGCACCTGGTAGCGATACGCCTGCAGGGTCTCGCCGAGCAGGTCGCGGTCGGCGCCGGTGGCCAGGTGCCAGGCCTGGGCGTACCAGGGCCCCTGCATGGCCTGCCACTCGCGCTCGAGCAGTGCCGAACGCTGCACCAGGTGTCCGACGCTGTTGGCATCGCTGCGCATCACCGGGTCGTCGCTGACGCGGTAGTGCGCCACCAGGGCATCCATGTCGCCCTTGAAGAAGTTGCGCGCCGTTTCCCGGAACCCCTTGAGGCTTTGCTGCGATTCCAGGCGATGCGCCTCGACGCGCTTGGCGTAATCATCGATGAAACCCGGCACCTGCACGCCGAGCAACAGGCCGAAGGCGAACAACGTCAGACGCAGGTAGCTTCTAAGCATGGGATCAGGCCTTGCCGTGAGTGATGCATTCGCCGCGACGCCAAAGGCGCCATTCGCCCGGCTGATACAGCGACCATTGTTCGTTGTCGGTCAGAGGTTCGGTGGCGATGACCGTGACCACGTCATCGGGTGTGGTTTCCGCCTGAAAATCGACTTTCAGCTCGGCGTCCTTTAGTTGTGCCGGGCCGAAGGGTGCGCGACGGGTAATATGCGCCAGCTTGCTCGAGCAGAAGCTGAACAACCAGTCGCCATCGCTGAGCAGGCAGTTGAATACGCCCAGCTGGCGGTAGTTGGCACAGGCGGCGACCAGCACCGGCAGCAGCACCTCCACCGAAACCGGCTCGGGAAAGGCGCGCCGCACGCGGTTGAGCAGGTCGCAGAAGGCGGCCTCACTGTCGGTATCGCCCACCGGCCGATAGAAGCTGGTGGCGCCTTCGAGGCCAGCCAGCTGGCCGTTGTGGGCGAAGCACCAGTTGCGCCCCCAGAGTTCGCGGACGAAGGGATGGGTGTTGGCCAGGCAGACCCTGCCGACATTGGCCTGGCGGATATGACCGATCACCACCTCGCTCTTGATCGGGTAGCGCTGCACCAGTTGCGCCACCTCCGACTCGCTGCTCGCTCGCGGGTCCTGGAACAGGCGTAGACCGCGCCCCTCGTAGAAACCGATGCCCCAGCCGTCGCGGTGCGGACCGGTACGGCCGCCACGCTGCATCAGCCCGGTGAAGCTGAAGACGATATCGGTGGGGACGTTGGCGCTCATGCCGAGCAATTCGCACATCGGATCAATTCTCCTTGCCGAGGATCAGGCGCAGCCGCTCGGCTTCGCCCTGCAGGCGCGCCTCGAGTCGCTTGCGGCCCAGCGGCAGAAAACGCACCAGCAACCGCCAGAGCAGCGCCGGCAGGTCGCCCGGCCGGCGCGGAATCAGGTGTAGATGAAGATGGGGCACGTGCTGGTTGGAATCCGGACCATCGTTGATCAGCAGGTTGATGCCGTTGACGCCGTAGCCCGCCTCGCGCAGCGCCCCGGCCAAGCGCTCCGCCAGAGTCAGCAGGCGCTCACGAACCGATGCGGGCAGGTCACGCAGGAACGGCGCATGCAGGCGGCTGACGATCAGCACGTGGGCCGGACGCATGGGAAAGATATCCAGCAGAACGATGAAATCATCGTCCTCGTAGAGACGATGAGCGGGTAGCCGTCGCTCGGCAATGGCACAGAAAACGCAATCCATCGGGCCTCCCTTGCACAAGGTGATCATGCTGAACGCCCGGGCAGGCAGGCGCAAGGGGGCGACTCAAATACGCGGTTCCATGCGCCCGTTGCGATCACGACCGTAACCGCGAAGCGGCAGGTCGTCGTCTTCTTCCATGCGCTCGCGCAGGGTACGCGGATCCTCGTCGGGCTCGGCTGACTGCAGGCCATCGCGCCCCTTCCACCAGCGTTCGATGGGCCAGCGAACGGCAACGAACAGCAGATAGACGGCCAATGCGATCAGGCTGTAGAGCGCCAGATCGGCCACGGCGCGCCAGGCGTTGTTGCCGACCTTGAGCAGCAGGTCCATGGCGGTGACTGCGAGCGCAGGGGCGAACAGCTCACGCGCCGGGTCGACGATGGTCGGGCTGAACAGCAGCACCGCCACCAGGACGGCCAGCGGCTCGCGCAGATAGCGCCACATCCAGCTGGTCAGGCGCATCCACACCAGCAGGCAACCCAGGGCAGCAATCCCGTAGGCCGCCCAGGCCATGAGGTAGTCGTTTTCATTCATCATAAGCAGGCGCCGGCGTGGCAGGTCTGGCAAAGGGGCGCTTATGATAGCGGTTTTTACCCGGCTCGGCGCTCTTGCCAGCCGAGCTGCTATGGAGCTTCGCCATGTCCTCTGCCCCCATCGCCCGTCAGGAAGCCGGCAACGATCCCTATCGCTGGCTGGAGAACCGCGACAGCGACGACGTGCTGGCCCATCTGCAGGCGGAAAACGCCTACCTGGAGAAGATGCTGGAGGCGCAGCAGGGGCTTCGCGAGCAACTGTTCGAGGAAATCAGGGGGCGCATCCGCGAGACCGACCTGTCGCTGCCCACGCCCTGGGGCGACTACCTCTATTACCAGCGCACCACCGCTGGTGACGAATATCCACGGCACTATCGCTGCCGTCGCCCTGCCGATGGTTCGCTGCAGGTCGACAGCGCCAGCGAAACGCTGCTGCTCGACCCCAATGAGCTGGCCGGTGGCGGCTTTCTTTCCGTGGGTGCATTCAGCATCAGCCCCGACCAGCAACGCCTGGCCTACAGCCTCGACAGCAGTGGCGACGAGATCTACCGCCTGTTCGTCAAGGAGCTGGGCAGCGGCCAGGTCAGCGAGCTGCCCTTCGACGACTGCGACGGCAGCATGACCTGGGCGAACGACAGCCAGACGCTGTTCTTCACCGAACTGGACGACACCCACCGCCCCTACAAACTTTATCGCCACCGCCTCGGCGAGGCCGCAGCCGAAGCGGTATTCGAAGAGGCAGATGGCCGTTTCTTCCTGCATTGCTACCGCTCCAGCTCGGAGCGCCAGTTGATTCTGCAACTGGGCAGCAAGACCACCAGCGAAGTCTGGGTGCTCGACGCGCAACAGCCTCAGGGCACGTTCACCTGCCTGGCGCCCCGCGAGGAAGGCCACGAGTACGACGTCGACCACGGCATGCTCAACGGCCAGTGGTGCTGGCTGATCCGCAGCAACCAGAGCGGCATCAACTTCGCGCTCTACCGCGCCAGCGAGGACAAGCCGCAGCGCGCGCATTGGCAACAGATTCGTCCACATGACCCGCAGGTAATGCTCGAAGGTGCCACATTGAACCAGCGCGCCATCGTTCTGGCGCTGCGCGAAGGTGGCCTGCCGGTCCTCGAAGTGCAGCCGCAGGGCCAGATGGCGTACCGCGTGCAGTTGCCGGACGCGGCCTACAGCCTCTACGTACAGGACAGCCTGGAGTTTCACAGCCCGGTGATTCGCCTACGCTACGAAGCGCTGAATCGCCCCGCCCAGGTGCGCCAGCTGGAACTGGCCACGGGCGAGCAGCAGGTGCTCAAGCAGACGCCGGTAGAAGGCCCGTTCGATGCCGATATCTATGAAAGCCGTCGTCTCTGGGCCAGCGCCGCCGACAGTACGCAGATACCGATCAGCCTGGTGGCGCGCCGCGAGGTGTTCGCCGCAGGCCAGCCGGCCCCGCTCTACCTCTACGGCTATGGCGCCTATGGTGCCAGCCTCGATCCCTGGTTCTCCCATGCGCGCCTGAGCCTGCTCGATCGCGGCTTCGTCTTCGCCATCGCACACATACGCGGCGGTGGCGAGATGGGTGAAGCCTGGTATCGCGCCGGCAAGCTTGCGCACAAGCAGAACAGCTTCGACGATTTCATCGCCTGCGCCGAACGCCTGATTACCGAAGGTCTGACCACCTCAGCGCAACTGGCGATCAGCGGCGGCAGCGCCGGCGGCCTGCTGATCGGCGCCGTGCTCAACCTGCGCCCCGAGCTGTTCGCCGCCGCCATCGCCGAAGTGCCCTTCGTCGACGTGCTCAACACCATGCTCAACCCGGACCTGCCGCTCACCGTGACCGAGTACGACGAATGGGGCGACCCGAACCAGCCCGAGGTGTTCGAGCGCATCAAGGCCTACGCGCCCTACGAGAAGGTGCGCGCCCAGGCCTATCCGGCGATTCTCGCCGTCGCGGGTTACAACGACAGCCGCGTGCAGTATTGGGAAGCAGCCAAGTGGGTGGCCAAGCTGCGCCGCGACAAGACCGACGACAACCTGCTGCTGCTCAAGACCGACCTCGGCGCTGGGCACGGCGGCATGAGTGGTCGTTATCAGGGCATCAGGGATGTGGCGCTGGAATATGCCTTCCTGTTTCGTGTGCTCGGGATAGCGCACGCGTAGGAGCGACTTCAGCCGCGATTGCCCAAGCATCGCGGCTGAAGCGGAATGCCGCCCAGCCGTTCCTACAGGAAAACGACGCTCAGTCCTGCTTGCGCTGCCCTTCCAGCCCCTGGCTGTTGCGGCGTATCTGCTCGTCCAGTTGCGGGATCGGCTGATCACCACTGGAGCGTGGCGTCACACCGGGCAGGGGCTGGCCCTGGGGCGGTGGAAGAAGGGGCGCCGATCCCTGGCGCTTGATCGGTACTGCGGTCGAGGGCTGGCCGTAGGGTTGTGGCGTCGCCGTTCCCGGAGAGCCGGCCTCCGGAGTTGAGGGCATGCGTATGGGCTGCTGTGCCCATGCCAGCGTGGCGACAGCGGACGCCAGGATCATCGCGGCGAGAATGGGGATACGCATGATGGCTCTCCTGCTCGGCTGGCTTTCGTTCTATTCTGGCAACATCCGCCCACGAACGTTCCAGCGAAACGCCTCATGAATACGACCAGCAAGCTCGACAAGATCATCGCCGAAGCCCAGCAACGCCGCGAAACCAGCTATCGGGAAAAGGCGCTGCGCATGTACCCGCATATCTGTGGCCGCTGCGGCCGCGAGTTCAGCGGCAAGCGCCTGAGCGAGCTGACCGTGCATCATCGCGACCACAACCATGACAACAACCCCGAAGACGGCTCCAACTGGGAGCTGCTGTGCCTGTACTGCCACGACAAGGAGCACCAGCGCCAGGTCGACCTGCACTACCAGAAGGAAGAGGCGGCCAGCGCGGGCTCCGGCAGCAAGGTCACGCACAAGGGGCTGGCCGGCCTGGCCGCACTGCTGAACCGCCCGGAAGGCAAGCAGGACTGAACAGCCAGCCCCACCACCACCCAGACGCCACGCTCCCGTAGGAGCCCCGCCCCGGGGCGAAGCTTTTGCCTTTGCGGTGCTCTTTACACTCACAGTCTTTAGGACATGTACCCGGATATTGCGAGACGGCAGCTATTCCCTGCGGCGCGCAGTTCCTGCATGAGACCGCGGTGTTCCATAGCCTGGTGTAGGCGCGAATTCATTGGCGATTCGCGGCTGAAGCCGCTCCTACTCGATTGTGCCAGGGCTCAACGCAGCAGGCGCGTATCCAGGGTCTTCGACGGGCCGCCGATGACGTTCTCGGTGATGTCGATGAAGTCCTTGGTGCTGACCCGATCCAGGCGCATCAGCCCGCGGGTGACGTCGTCCAGCGAGAGATTGCCCTTGTCCTTGGTCTTCTGGCGGATTTCCCGATCCAGCTCCTGCAGAAGCAGTACGGCACGCGCAGTGACCGGGCCGCTGGCGTTGTCGGTGCGCAGGCTGCTGACCGGCTTGCTCCAACGAATCAGCTGTTCGCGAATCTTCTGGTAGCGGTCCTCGCTGATGCCACCGGCGCGGCGCATCAATTCGATGGCGTAATACTCGGCCAGGCCTTCGGCGATCCAGTCGCTGCGATCGCGACCGTAGATGCGGCCGAACACGTGCACCAGCTCATGCACCAGCGAGCTGGTGCCGTTCTCGCTGACCAGCGGACGGTCGGCGTGCATGTAGTAGGAGTTGGCCGCCGACAGGCCACCACGCCACATCGGGTCGCCGGCGCCGACGATCAGCAGCTTGTCCGGATCGCGCGGGAACACCTGCTGCATCTGCGGCCAGACGAAGGTGAGGAAGGTCATGATATCCATGCGCCGCATGCCCTCGCCCACCGGCGCGGAAATGGCGACCTCGGTATCGCCGAGGCGGGTTCGACGAGTGCCCAGCTTGCCGGCCAGTATCCAGCCGGTGGGACGGTCGAACTTGCGCTGCGGGTTGTCGATGCGAAAGCGGTTCTTGCCAATGCGCGGCCAACCGGTTTCCACGCTCTTCCAGCCCTTGGGCAGCTCGAACTGCAAGCGCGCCACCAGGTCGGTCTTGTCGCGCTGGTCGAGCACCGCGGCGGGCACCAGATTGTCGCCGCGCAGCAGCGCCCAGTCCGGCGTCATGCGTGCATCGTAGCGGCCGGGCTGGCGCTCCTTGTCGATCTTCACCCGATAGGTCAGCACGCTCTTGCCTTCGGCCGGCTGCCATATGCCGCGCCCCGGGGCCTGTTCCGACCATTGGCCGTCAGCCTGGAAGTCACTGTAGCGGCCGTCCTGGCCCAGGTTGAAGTCGAAGCTGCGCACGCGCTCGCCCTTCTCCAGGGTGATGCTGACCTCGGCCTGGTTGCTCTCGGGCAGAAAGCGCACGAGGTAATCCAGATCGACCTTCTGCGTGGCCGCGAAGACAGGCAGGCTCAGAAGCAGCAGAGACGAGAACAACGGCAAGCGAAGGGACATCGAGCAAAACTCCTGATGCGGGACGTGGCGGCATATGACAGCTGCGCCACAAGGCGAATTCCATGAACCGAGCACAGATTTGCCACGAAGCGGCCGGGCAATCAACCGGCGCGGAAGATCAGATGCTCTTCCCAGTCCTCTTCGGCGACGCTGTTCTCGCTGAGCATGCGGCCCGACTGGGAAATTCGCTCGGCATGCACCGCGTCCGGGTCGCCGCTGACCAGATGGTGCCAGTGCGGCAGGTCCTTGCCCTCGCTGACCAGGCGGTAGGCGCAGGTCGGCGGCAGCCACTGGAACTGGTCGGCCTGCGCCGGGGTGAGCTGGATGCAGTCGGGCACGTGCCTGACGCGGTTGGCGTAGTCGCTGCAGCGACAGGTCTGCAGATCCAGCAGCTTGCAGGCGATGCGCGTGTAGTAGACGGCGCCGTCGTCCTCGTCCTCGAGCTTCTGCAGGCAGCACAGGCCGCAGCCGTCGCACAGCGACTCCCACTCGTGCCGATCGAGCTGGGCAAGGGTCTTGCGTTTCCAGAAGGGTTCGCGGTCGGCGGCCATGGCAGCGGTATGGACTCGGGTGGAAAAAAGCGCGGCAGTCTAGCCCGAGCGCCGGCCCCGGCCAAGCGGCGCATGCCGAACGGCAGCGCGCCGCTCCCAGGGCACGCCCTGAGCAGCGCCTGGATGCTCAGTAACCGCGGGCGAAATCCACTTCACCCCGCAGTGGCTCTTCGGCTTGCCAGCGCACCAGGTTGTCCAGAAACAGCTCGGCCATCAGCGCCGGGTCGGTAGGCGCCGAGCTGTGACCGGTAAGCAGCAGGCGCGGCGCCGTCCAGAACGGATGGCCCGGCGGCAGCGGTTCCTGCCGGCAGACGTCGATCACCGCGCCGGCCAGCCTGCCCTGCTCCAGGGCTGCCACCAGATCGTCGTCGACCACCGCACTGCCGCGCCCGGCATTGATCAGCAGCGCCTCGGGACGAAAGCCGGCCAGCAGCTCGGCATCGTAAAGATCACGGGTAGCCGGGGTGTCCGGCAGCAGGTTGATCACATATTCGGCCCAGCCCACCAGGCGCGGCAGCGCATCCATGGCAGCCACCTCGGCGAAGGGCGCCTGCGTGCGCGCCTGGCTGGCCACGCCACGCAGCTGCACGCCGAAGTGCGCGAGAAACTGCGCCACCGCCTGGCCGATCTCGCCACAGCCGACGATCAGCGCGCGCCGCCCGGCCAGGCTGCGCGGCAGGCTGTGATCCCAACGCTGCTCCACCTGCGCGGCCAGGCGGGCGAACAGGCGCCGCTCATGCGCCAGCAGATGACCCAGCACGTATTCGGCCATCACCTGACCGAAGATGCCCACGGCGCGGCTGAGGCGATAGTCACGCGGCAAATCGGCAGCCAGCAATGGCGTGATGCCCGCCCAGGTCGACTGCAGCCACTGCGGACGCAGGCCCTGGCGCAGCAGCGGCGCCAGCAGCTCGGGCTGCCCCAGCCACACCGGGCAATCGCCCGCCGCCGCAGCCAGTTGCACGAGGTCGGCGCCTGCCACCAGCTCCAGCTCGGGCCGGGCATGGCGCACGTGCTGGGCGTAGAGATCGTGGTCGTCCTCGGCAATCAGCAGGCGCATGGCTCAGACCGGGTCGTTGCGGCAGAGCAGTTCGTCGGGCAGGTGCTGGATGTAATCCTCCTCGGGCGGCGGCATCTGCAGGTGATAGCCCTGCTTGTCGAGGTTCTCCAGCACCGTGGCGATGTCCTCGCGGGCCAGTTGGCGCTCCGGGCTGAGTACCAGATCGAAGGCATGCGCGGGCGGGCCGAAGATGCCGAGCAGGCCCTCGGGCACACGGGTCAGGGCGTCGGCCTTGAGCACGTAGAGGTACATCTCGTTCTTGCGCGGGCTCTTGTAGATGGAACAGATGCGTTTCACGCGGATTCTCCTTCGGCGGCCAGGCAATCGAGCAGGGCCTGGCCCATCAGCTCCCGGCGCCAGCCGCGCAGGGAGTCGGGCAATTGATAGGGCCCCTTGGGAAAGCCGCTTTTCAGCAGGGCTTCCAGGGTTTTCTTGCGCAGCATCAGCTCGGGCGCGATACCCAGGCGTTCGCCTTCACGCTGGCCAACGGCACGCAGCTTCTTGAGCAGCGCAGACGCTTCGATCGGCAGCGGCTCGGGCAAGGCCTCGGGCCATTGCTCGGGTGGCAGCGCCGCGGCCTCGCGAATCAGCCTGAGCAGGGTTTCGCCATCCTGGCGCACGGTTTTCGGGTGCATGTCCTCGATACGCGCCAGCGCCACCAGGTTATCCGGCTGGCTGCGTGCCAGCGGCCATAGCGAATGCTCGCGCAGCACGCGGTTGCGCGGCTGGTTGCGCGCGCGCGCCTCGCGCTCGCGCCAGGCGCACAGCGCACGCAGCACGGCCTGCTGCTGACGCGACAGCTTCCAGGCCAGCTTGGCCTCGCGCCAGGCGTCCTCCGGTGCCACTTCACGGCTCAGGTTGGCCACCAGCTCGGCGCCGTCCTCCAGCACCCACTCGACCTTCTGCGGAGCCAGGCGCGCCATCAGCGCACGGTAGACCTCCACCAGGTGCAGCACGTCCTCGGCGGCGTAGCGCACCTGCAGCTCCGACAGCGGCCGCTGCAGCCAGTCCGAGCGGGTCTCGCCCTTGGGCAGTTCGATATCGAGCAGCGCCTGCACCAGGCGCGAATAGCCCATGGAGAAACCGAGGTTGAGATAACCGGCCGCCAGCTGCGTATCGAACAGCGGTGTCGGCAGGCTGCCGGTCAGGCGCAGGAGGACCTCCAGATCCTCGCTGCACGAATGCAGGACCTTGACCACGTTCGGCGCCTCGAGCAGCGCTGCGAAAGGCCGCCAGTCGCCGATGCGCAGGGGGTCGATCAGATAGGCAATCGCCCCATCGCTGACCTGCAGCAGGCCGGCGATCGGGTAGAAGGTGTCGACGCGCATGAACTCGGTGTCCAGCGCGACGAAGGGCAGCGCCTGCCAGGCGGCACAATGCTCGGCCAGGCCGGCGTCGTCGAGAATCCAGTGAATGTCGTTAGCCACGCGGCTCTCCCATGAACAATGCCGCGCAGTATATATGTCCAGGCCATCGCACGGGGCGCGGCCTGCCGTCGACGATGGGAACTGTGTAATCTGTGCCGCGCACCACCTCCGACACGGAAGAACAACAATGCTGAAGAAATTGCTTGCCCTGCTCGTCGTGCTGCTGGCTGCAGCGGCCGGTTACCTGGCGCTCACCCCCAGCCCGATCGATCCGCTGCCATGGGACGCAGCGCCGGCCCCGGCGATGACTGGCGTGCTGGAACCCAACGACACCCTGATGAAGGCCGAGCTGCTCGGCCGCGGCCTGCTCCATGGCCCCGAGGATACCGCCGTGGATGGCGAGGGCCGGGTCTATGCCGGCCTGCACGACGGGCGCATCGTGCGCGTGCTGGCCGATGACAGCGTGGAGACCTTCGTCGACACCGGCGGCCGCCCGCTGGGCATGGACTTCGATGCCGCTGGCAACCTGATCGTCGCCGACGCCTACAAGGGTCTGCTGAGCATCGACCCGCAGGGGGCGATCAAGGTGCTGACCACCGAGGCCGACGGCCTGCCGTTCGCCTTCACCGACGACCTGGACATCGCCAGCGACGGCACCATCTATTTCAGCGACGCCTCCTCGCGCTTCCAGCAACCGGACTACCTGCTCGACCTGCTCGAAGCGCGCCCGCACGGTCGCCTGCTGGCCTATGACCCGGCCAGCGGCGAGACCCGCGTACTGCTCGATGGCCTGTACTTCGCCAACGGTGTGGCACTGTCGGCGAACGAGGACTTCGTGCTGGTCAACGAGACCTATCGCTACCGCATCACCCGCTACTGGCTCAAGGGCGACAAGGCCGGCCAGCACGACATCTTCATCGACAACCTGCCGGGCCTGCCGGACAACCTGCAGGGCGACCGCAAGGGCACCTTCTGGGTGGCGCTGCCGACCCCGCGCAAGGCCGATGCCGACTTCCTCCATCGCCATCCCTGGCTCAAGGCGCAACTGGCCAAGCTACCGCGCGCACTGTGGCCGAAGGCGATTCCCTACGGTTTCGCCATCGCCCTCAACGAGCAGGGCGAGATCGTCCGCAGCCTGCACGACACCAGTGGCACCCACCTGCGCATGATCACCTCGGTGAAGCCGGTGGGCGACCATCTGTATTTCGGCAGCCTGGACAACGACCGCATCGGCCGTCTCGAACTGCACTGACAAAAAAGCCCGGATAACCGTAATGCTGTTCACTTAAGCGGCGGTTGGGCGCGATCAGTCCCCTCGCCCCTGTGGGGAGAGGATTAGGGCGGGCCGCGTTCGGAGAGGGGGGCCGGCAGACTTGCGGCGATTTCAGCCCTCTCCCCCAGCCCCTCTCCCATGAATGGGAGAGGGGAGCAAAGCGCGCACAATTTATGTGAATACCATTACCGGATAACCGGGGCTTTCTTTTATCGCGACGTTTCGAACCTCAGACCACACCCTGGGCCAGCATGGCATCGGCGACCTTGACGAAGCCGGCGATGTTGGCGCCCTTGACGTAGTTGATTCGTCCCTTCTCCTCGCCATGGTGCACGCAGGCCTGGTGGATGTTCTGCATGATGCCGTGCAGGCGCTCGTCCACTTCGCCGGCGCTCCAGTGCAGACGCATGGCGTTCTGGCTCATTTCCAGGCCGCTGGTGGCCACGCCACCGGCGTTGGAGGCCTTGCCCGGCGCGTAGCAGATGCCAGCCTCGACGAACAGATCCACCGCTTCCAGGGTCGAGGGCATATTGGCCCCCTCGGCCACGCAGATGCAGCCGTTTTTCAACAGCGTGCGGGCGTTCTCGCCGTCCAGCTCGTTCTGCGTCGCGCAGGGCAGCGCGATGTCGCATGGCAGATCCCAGGGACGCTGGCCGGCGAGAAACTGCAGGCCATAGTGCTCGGCCATCTCGCGCAGGCGGCCGCGACGTACGTTCTTCAGATCCATCAGATGCAGCCACTGCTCGTCGCTCAAGCCACCTTCGGCATACAGGGTGCCGTCGGAGTCGGACAGCGAGATGACCCGCCCGCCCAGCTCCATGACCTTCTGCGCCGCGTACTGGGCGACGTTGCCGGAGCCGGAGATGGCCACGCGCTTGTCTTCGAAGCCCTGACCGATGCGCTTGAGCATCTCCTCGGCGAAATACACGCAGCCATAACCGGTGGCTTCCGGGCGGATCAGGCTGCCACCGTAGCTCAGGCCCTTGCCGGTGAGCACCGAGGTGAACTGGTTGGACAGGCGCTTGTACTGGCCGAACAGGTAGCCGATCTCGCGGCCGCCGACGCCGATGTCACCGGCCGGCACGTCCATATCGGCACCGATATGCCGGTACAGCTCGCTCATGAACGACTGGCAGAAGCGCATCACCTCGCCTTCGCTCTTGCCCTTGGGGTCGAAGTCAGAACCGCCCTTGCCGCCGCCCATGGGCAGCGAGGTCAGCGAGTTCTTGAACACCTGCTCGAAGGCGAGGAACTTGAGCACGCCCAGGTTGACCGAGGGGTGGAAGCGCAGGCCGCCCTTGTAGGGGCCGATGGCACTGCTCATCTGGATGCGGTAGCCGCGGTTGACCTGCACCTGGCCGCGGTCGTCGACCCAGGGCACGCGAAACAGGATGGCACGTTCCGGCTCGACCATGCGCTCGAGAATGCCGGCCTCCCGATAGCGCGGGTTGGCCTCGAGGAAGGGCCACAGGCTGCGCACCACCTCTTCCACCGCCTGGTGGAATTCCGGCTGATCGGGATCGCGCTGTTTCAGGCGCGCCAGGAAAGACTCGACGGACAACGACATGCAGCACCTCGACACCACGAAGACAAAGTGGCCGGCACTCTATCAGGCGAACAAGCACCAAAACAGATCAAAATGTCGCTTTTATGAATCTTTTTAGTGCGACTCCATCAGCATCAAGTCAACCAATGCACCGCAAAGCCATCGATTCACATCCACCAGCGCACCAAAATAAATCCTACCGCGCACAGTTTTCGACCATCTCCTCCAGTTCGCCTTCTGTCGGCGCTACCGCTTCGGCGTCCTGCAGCAGGGCCTGCATGCTTTGCCGCGTATCGGCCATCAGCGTGCCCAGACTGTCGCGGTCATAGCGGCTGGCATCGATCGCGGCACCGATCGCCAGCTGCACCGGCTGATCGAGGTTCAGGCGCCAGGTGCGCGCCGGCAGCACATGCTGAATACCGCGTATGGCCACCGGTACGATCACCGCGCCGGTGTCCAGCGCCAGGTGGAAACAGCCCTTCTTGAACGGCTGCAGACGACCGTCGGCCGAGCGCGTGCCCTCCGGCGCCGCCCACAGCACGATGCCGCTTTCCATCATCTGGCGGGCGCGCTCCAGGTCACCGCGCGCCTGCTGCGGGTCGTGCCTGGCCACCGAGGGGAATTCGGCGGCGCGCATGGCACGGCCGAGGAAGGGAATGCGGTACAGCTCGCTCTTGGCCAGCATGCGAATCGAACCGGGCATGGCGACGAAACTGGCCGGAATGTCGTAGTGACTGGAGTGGGTGCAGAGAATCAGGTAACGCCGTCCATCGTTGAAGTCCGGACAGCGGCCCTGCACCGTCATGCGCATGCGCACTAGGCGCAGCAGCGCCGCCGACCAGGCGCGGGTATAACCATCGACATGCTCGCGGCGCAGTCGCCCTGCGGCGGCACGACCGATCACCAGCAGGCAGAAGTACAGCGTCACGCCCACCGATGCCAGCGCCACGCCAGCGCGGCGGGCCAGGTTCGCGCTGCGCGCGATGGGTTGCAGACTCGGCATGAAATGGCTCCTTACTTATCGGCAGACCGATCCGGGTGCAGTGGATCGGCCAGGCGGTATGATGCCGGCAAACGCGTCTACGACACAGGAGGCACCATGTCACTCGCTCAACTGATCAGCGCGCCGCACCTTCAGCAACGTCTCGGCCAGGAGAACCTGCTGGTCCTCGACTGCCGCTTCGCCCTCGAGGACCCGGCCTACGGGCGCCGCAGCTACCTCGACGGGCACATCCCCCAGGCGCATTTCCTGGACCTGGAACAGGACCTGTCCGCCCCGGTGGTCAAGGGCGTGACCGGACGCCACCCGCTGCCGGACCCGAGCGCACTGGTCGAGCGCCTGCGGGCTTGCGGCCTGCGCGCGGACAGCCAGGTGGTGCTTTACGACGACGGCCCCGGCGCGTTCGCTGCCCGCGCCTGGTGGCTGCTGCTGTGGCTGGGCAAGCGCGACGGTCTGTACCTGCTCGACGGTGGCCTGAAGGCCTGGTGCGAGGCCGGCCTGGAACTCACCACCCAGCCGCCGAGCAACGCCCCCGGCGATTTCTCTGCACGGCCCGACGCCAGCCTGCTGCTGAGCGCCGAGCAACTGGCGCTGCGCCTGGGCAATCCGGACCTGACCCTGCTCGACGCTCGCGCCCTGCCACGCTTTCGTGGCGAGGTGGAGCCGCTCGACCCGGTGGCCGGGCATATCCCCGGTGCGCAGTGCGCGGCCTTCACCGATAACCTCGGCGCCGATGGCCGCTTTTTGCCCGGCGCAGCCCTGCGCGAGCGCTTCGACCGACTGCGCGGCGATCGCCCGCTGGACAACCTGGTGGCCTATTGCGGCTCCGGGGTCACCGCCTGCCACAACCTGTTCGCCATGTGCCTGGCCGGTTACCCCCTGGCACCGCTGTATGCCGGCTCATGGAGCGAATGGATCACCGATCCGCAACGCCCCGTAGCCAGCGGCGACTGAGACGGTTTAACAACCGCTGGGAATATGGGAAATAACCGAAAGGTGAAAACAATTTAAAAACAGCTCTTTACAGCACAAAGATCGCACTAGACTTGAAATTGAGCGGCTAACCCCGCTCCCGGTGGGGCCTTTACGTAGAATCACTAAAACCAGCTGCCACGCGCCCGGCCCCACCGGCACCCTCCGCGAGGATGCCATGGGAATAGCCGCCTGCGATCTCAGCCAGCATGTGATCCGCCCTACCCTTCTCTACCTGCAACGCCACAGCGCCACCGCCGAAGCCCTGCTTCTGGGCGCTGCGGCCTGCCAGTCGGCACTTGGCAGCGCCCTGGACACTCCGCAAGGCCATGGCCTGTATCGCATCAGCGAACAGCGTCACCAGCGGCTCTGGGATCGCCACCTGGCCTTCGACCCGGACCTGGCCAGCCGCGTCCGCGGCCTCGCCAGCCAGCATGCCTTCCTCGAAGCACCGCACCTGGAGCTGACGGTCAACCTGCGCTACACCACAGCCATCGCCTGGCTGCTGATCGAGGCCGAACAACTGCAACTGCCCGCCGCCGATGACCTGCTGGGCATGGGCCGGATCTGGCGCAGGGTGTTTCAGCCGCACGGGCGGCAGCGCGACTTTCTCGAGGCCTGGCAACGCTGCATCGCGCAGACAAGCCAGGCAGCCTGACCGATTCGTCAGAAACAGCCTGCGAGAAGATCGCCACACAAATCCAGCCAACTGTTCGACAATACGCTCTATTTCGGGAACTTCAGCGCCTTGGCAGGGGTCAGGAAAAACTGTAGCGTGCGCCCCCTCGTCTCACCACAGGAGCATCCCGTGAGCAAACGTCTTCTCCGGACCGGCCTGGCCGTCGCCATCACCGCCACTTCCAGCCATGGCTTCGCCAGCGGCTTTGCCCTCAACGAACAGAGCATTTCCGGCATGGGCACCTCTTTCGCCGGTCGCTCGTCGTCCGCCGACGACGCCAGCACCCTGTTCGGCAATCCGGCCGGCATGTCGCGCCTCAAACGTGATGAGGTGTATGTCGGTGCAGCGGCGATCCATGCCAGCAGCGATATCGATCGAGTCGGCGCCAGCTCGCCGCTCGGCCCGATCAGCGGCAGCAACGATGGCGACATGGTGCCGACCACCGGCGTGCCGATGGGCTACTACGTCAAGCCGCTGGACGACAAGGTCGCCTTCGGCATCGGCGTGTACGTGCCCTTCGGCCTGATGACCGACTACGAGAGCAGCTTTCAGGGCCGCTACTACGCCGACAAGAGCTACGTGCGCGTGATCACCGTGCAGCCGACCCTGAGCTATCGCTTCAACGACAAGCTGTCGGTGGGTTTCGGCCCCACCTTCAACCATATCGAAGGGGAACTGACCTCCTCCCTGTTCACTCCGCTTGGCGATGGCAAGGTGAAGGTCAAGGGCGATGACGTGGCGGTCGGCTTCAACGCCGGGGTTCTCTACGAGTTCACCCCCGGCACCCGCGCCGGCATTACCTACCGCTCGCGCGTCAAGTACGAACTGGAGGGCGACACCCGTGTCGAGGCCTCGCCACTGGTCGGCATCGCCGGCAAGTACGACGCCAGGCTGGACCTGACCACGCCCGAGTCGGTGGACATGTCCATCACCCATGAGCTGAATGACGCCTGGACCCTGTACCTGGGCAGCACCTGGACGCGCTGGAGCCGCTTCCAGGAAATTCGCGTGGAGAACGAGGCCGCGACGCTGCCGGCCAACCTCGCCACCATCGTCGAGGAGCAGAACTGGCACGACACCTGGGCCCATGCCGTCGGCCTGTCGTACAAGCTCAACCCGCAGTGGACGCTGCGTACCGGCATCGCCATCGATCAGTCGCCGACCAACAACGTCGACCGCTCGCCGCGCGTGCCCTCCGGTGACCGCACCATCTTCAGCGTCGGTGCCGGCTGGAGCCCGAATCAGGACATGACCATCGACCTGGCCTACTCCTACCTGCAGGAAGAATCGGTGGACGTGGACCACGTCAGCGCCACCCGCGGCACCTACCGCGCACGCTACAAGAACAGCGCGCACGGCCTGGGGGCTTCACTCAGCTATCGCTTCTAATCGAGGCGCGGCATTGGCTAAACTCACGCGGCAGAACAACAAGAAAAGCCGCGTGAGAACATCATGACTGCCCTCTGCACCACCCTGCCCGACCACCTGCGCCTGCTGCTGGTGGACGACCACCGCATCTTCCTCGACGGCCTGGCCCTGGCCCTTGCCCCACTCGCCCGTGGCCTGCAGGTCGACACCGCACAGAACGCCGCGGAAGCGGAGCAGCGCCTGCAGCAGCAGACCTATGACCTGATCCTGCTCGACCTGCGCCTGCCCGACGAACCGGGCCTGGAACTGCTGCAGCGCTGGCTGGCGCGCGGCGAAGGCACGCCGGTGGCCATTCTCAGCGCCAGCGATTCGGCCGTCGATGCGCAGGCGGCGCTGGCCGCCGGCGCGCTCGGTTTCATCCCCAAGAGTGCCGACGGCAAGGCCCTGCGCCAGGCCGTGACGCGTGTGCTGCTGGGCGAGACCCTGCCGGCGCCGAGCAGTACCTCGCCGCTGACGCCCCGGCAGCTGGAAATTCTCCAGCTGCTGGCCGAAGGCCTGCCGAACAAGGCCATCAGCCGGCAGCTGGGCCTGGCCGAGGACACGGTGAAAACCCACCTCAAGGCGCTGTTCGAAACCTTCGAAGTACACACCCGCACCGCCTGCGTCAGCGCCGCCCGCCAGCGCGGCTGGCTGTAGCCCTAACTATCGGCGCCAGCAGCGGTGCGCACCTGCAACTGGGTCGCCAGCACCTGGCGCAAACGCGCCGGCAGCAGCGGCTTGCCCAGAGGGATGACGTGCGCCGGCAGGCAGCGCTCGTGCAGCTCAGGGCTGAGATCCGCGCTGATCAGCAATGCCGGCAACATCTGCCCGGCCGCCTCGCGCAGGCGCTCGATGGCCTGCAGGCCATCGCCCTGCTCGGCCAGCCGGTAATCGCTGATCAGCAAATGCGGCGTCTGTTCCTGCAGCGCCATCAGCGCCTCGGCCAGATCGGCACAGGCCTGCACCTCGCAGC
>Ga0114984_1000308_pt1 | contig 19153 bp, 18 predicted proteins | sample Shrwel1BS1Day1_FD_96987 | JGI IMG/M metagenome (GOLD analysis project Ga0114984, IMG submission 96987) | Subsurface microbial communities from deep shales in Ohio, USA - Utica-3 well 1 S-1-Day1 | ecosystem: Environmental > Aquatic > Deep subsurface > Shale gas/oil reservoir > Produced water/Flow...
AGAAGGCCGTGTTGTGGGGCACCGCGCTCGACAACCTGGCTTGGTGGAAGATGGTCGATCCGGACGGCAACTGGCTGGAAGTCGAACGTGTCAATCACAACTTCGGCAAGATTCACGAGCAGGAAAACGTCGAATTCCGCCTCAAGCGCTTCGACCCGAGCGGCAAGAAGCTGCTCGGCGAGGAAGTCTTGACCCTGCCGGGCGCCGCCTGCCGCAAGATCGGGCTGGGGAAGGACGTCACCGACAAGTTCCTCGGTGGCATTCCGGGTGTGCAGAAGGAAGGCACCGACGGCATCATCGTTGCTGCCCGCTGGGTGCTGCACAAGATGCCGCCGGTGGCACGGACTGTCTGCCTCGAATTCTTCGGCCAGGTCCGCGAAGCCGTGCCGGCCATCGTTGAAATTACCGACTACTTCAAGCCGGGCGGGGCCGGGCATGCCGCCGGCGTCCAACTGGCTGGTCTGGAGCACCTCGACGAGCGCTACGTGAAGGCCGTCGGCTACGCCACCAAGGCCAAGCGCCACGGTCGGCCGAAGATGGTCCTCATCGGCGATCTCGTCGGCCACGACGAAAATGCCGTGATGGCCGCCGCCTCCGAAGTCGTCCGCATGTGCAACCTGCGCGCTGCCGAGGGTTTCATCGCGGTCAACGCTGAAACACGCAAGAAATTCTGGCTCGACCGTTCGCGCACTGCCGCCATTTCGCGCCACACCAACGCCTTCAAGCTCAACGAAGACGTGGTCATTCCGCTGCCGCGCATGGGCGACTACTGCGACGGCATCGAACGCATCAACATCGAATTGTCGACGCAGAACAAGCTGGCGCTGTGCGACGCCCTTTCAGAATTCCTCAAGGGCGACCTGCCGCTGCATCGCGGTGATACGACCTTAGATACCGATGTGCTGATCGGAGACCGCCGGCAGGCCGCTCTCGATTACGTCGAGGCCGTGCGTTTGCGCTGGGAATGGCTGCTGGAAAACCTCGACTTGCCGCTGGCCGAAGCAGAGTCGCGTTTTGCCTCGTATGGCGTGGTGGCCGGCGAACTGACCAACCGGGCCGAAAACCCGACGCTGTTCCACCGCCTGCAGGATTACTCGGTGCGCACGTCGTGGAAGCAGGAACTGCATGTCCGACTGGCCAAGATTTTCGACGGCGGCGTTTATCGCCCGATCATCGAGCGCATCGAAGCGATCCACAAGGAAGTGCTGCGCGGCCGCGTCTTTGTTGCGCTGCACATGCACGCTGGCGACGGCAACGTGCATACCAACCTGCCGGTCAATTCCGACAATTACGAAATGCTGCAGACGGCCAACAAGGCAGTCGAACGCATCATGCACATCGCCCGTGGGCTGGATGGCGTGATTTCGGGCGAACACGGCATCGGCATCACCAAGCTGGAATTCCTGACCGAAGAAGAACTCGGCCCCTTCCGCGCCTACAAGCAGAAGGTTGATCCGGAAGGCCGCTTCAACAAGGGCAAGCTGATGCCCGGCGGCGATCTTGGCAATGCCTACACGCCATCGTTCAGTCTGCTCGGTACCGAGTCGCTGATCATGGAACAGTCGGAAATCGGCAAGATTTCGGACATGGTCAAGGACTGCCTGCGCTGCGGCAAATGCAAGCCGGTCTGCTCGACGCACGTGCCACGGGCCAACCTGCTCTATTCACCGCGCAACAAGATTCTGGCGACCTCCCTGCTGGTCGAAGCCTTCCTTTACGAAGAACAGACCCGGCGCGGCATCTCGCTCAAGCATTTCGACGAATTCAACGATGTTGCTGACCATTGCACGGTCTGTCACCGTTGCGTCAAACCTTGCCCGGTCGACATCGATTTCGGCGATGTTTCGGTCGCCATGCGCAATTTCCTGCGCAAGCAGGAGAAAAAGCGCTTCAGCCCCGGCACCTTCGCCGCGATGACCTACCTCAACCTGAAAGATCCGGCAACCATCAAGCTCATGCGTTTCGGCATGATGGACTTCGGCTTCAAGGCCCAGCGCCTCGCCCACAAGGCGGCCAAGGCGCTTGGTTTCGTTCAGGATGGCCGCGCCCATCCGCCGGCGACGGTTGGCGCGCCGACCGTCAAGACGCAGATCATTCACTTCCTCAACCGCCCGATGCCGGGCAATCTGCCCAAGCGCACCTCGCGCGCCCTGCTCGACATTGAGGATGACAAGGTTATCCCGGTCATCCGCAATCCGCGCAAGACGACTGAGGAATCGGATGCCGTCTTCTACTTCCCGGGTTGCGGTTCCGAGCGCCTGTTCTCGCAGGTTGGTCTGGCAACGCAGGCCATGCTCTACGAAACCGGCGCCACCACCGTGCTGCCGCCGGGCTACCTGTGCTGTGGCTACCCGCAGACGGCCTCGGGCGATGAAGACAAAGGCCTGAAGATCACGACGGATAACCGTGTGCTCTTCCACCGCGTGGCCAACACGCTGAACTATCTCGACATCAAGACGGTGATCGTTTCTTGCGGCACCTGCATGGATCAGCTGCAAAAGTACCAGTTCGAGAAGATCTTCCCGGGCTGCCGCCTGCTCGACATCCACGAGTACCTCATGGAAAAGGGCGTCAAGCTGGAAGGTGTCAGCGGCACGCGCTACATGTACCACGACCCCTGCCACACGCCGATGAAGGCCTACGCACCGCTGGCTGTCACCAAGGCGTTGATGGGCCAGGAAGTGCCGCTGACCGACCGTTGCTGCGGCGATGCCGGTTCCTTCGCCTATTCCCGGCCCGATGTCGCGACGCAAGTCAAATTCCGCAAGCAGGAAGAAATCGAAAGCGGCGCTGCCAAGCTGCGGGCTGACGGTTTTACGGGCGACGTCAAAATTCTGACTTCCTGCCCGGCCTGTCTGCAGGGCCTGTCCCGTTACGATGATGACGCCGGCACCAAGGCTGATTACATCGTGGTCGAACTGGCCAAGCATCTGCTCGGCGAAAACTGGATGGCGGATTACGTCGGCAAGGCCAACACGGGCGGGATCGAGCGGGTTCTCCTTTGATTTTTGCCCATTTTTTCCGGTTGACCGTGAAATAGCAGGTTCTTTTGCTATCGCGACTTGTGATATTTATTCTCCGGTGTAATCCTTTCACGGAAAACCGGAGTCAGATAACGTGGGTAGCGAAAATCAGTCTTGTGAATTGTGCATGAACCCCGGCGGAGCCATTCTTTGGCAGTCGGGGTCCTGCCGCGTCGTGAGGGTGGATGATCCGTACTACCCGGGCTTTTGCCGCGTCATCTGGAACGATCATGTTCGCGAAATGACTGATCTTGAAGCAAGCCAACAGGCGCTTCTGATGCGCGTTGTTTTTGCCGTCGAATCAGTCGTGCGACAGTTATTCAATCCGGATAAAATCAATCTGGCCAGTTTTGGCAACATGGTTCCCCATGTTCACTGGCACGTCATCCCGCGCTGGCAGGACGACAGACACTTTCCGGAACCGGTGTGGGGAAGCGTCCGGCGGGAGGGCCTGACGCCACGGCCGGCGGTCAGTGACGCCGTTCTGGCGCAGGCTGTCGCCGCAGCGTTGGCAAATATCGAATAAGGCTGGGGATCATGAATTCAACCGCCATGGAAGTACCCGTAATTTCAGATCTGCAAAGCGGGATGAACTATCTCTCGCAGTTGTCGCTGGCCAATCCGATACTTGCCGAGCGACAGTTGATGTGCTTCATCGACTCGCTGCTCCTGGCGCCGCCCGAATCCGGAATTTTGTTGGCGCTGCTTGAGCAGGCGCGGGCACCGATGTGTTTTGTCGAAGAAGAAATGGCGCGGCGTTACCACAACAAGGCGCTGCCTCTTGCTCCTGAAGAGGAGTCCTATTTTCAGCAGGTTGTGACCGCCTGGCGCAAGATGGGCAAGGCTTATGCGCTGTCTGCCCGACTCGAGGAGCCGGATGCGGAGAATGCTCAGTATGTGACCATGATGGCGACGATTCTGCATCGCTGCCTGTATTACACAGGAATGGTCATCCTTGAGCACTACCGCGCCCGCCGCGATTTGCCGCCGGGAATCTGGCTGGACTTGCACGGTTACTATGAGACGGCCGAGGAATGGGGCATTGCCTACACGCCGGTCGAGGACGCCCTCGAAAACAGCCTGCAGGCGACACATTGCGCTGCCGCCTACACGACGTTGCTGCTCATCGACATTGCCAGCCCCTACAGCAACAGCGTGCGCAATCTGAACCTGATCCGGCGCTGGGCCGGCATGTGGGCACCATTGGTTTCCATTCACAAGCTGGAAGACGATCTCGAGGCTCCGGCCTACGTCATCGAATTGATGAAAGATGCGCCGCTGCATCCGACGGCTGTTGCTGACGAGCCGTCCGCCGATACACGGCGCCTGGACACCACACGGCTCGGTTTGCAGATCAATCACATGCTGAGCCAGTTGCGTCAACGCATCACGCCATCCCAACTCGGTCTGGGCGAGGAAACCAGCGGTCACGTTATCGGCTTGCTCGATCATCTTTCCCGTCCCTGGACTCAGTCTGCCTCGCCGCGTCGTTTCCGCCGTTTCGCCACCGAGGGAATTGCTCGCGTCGCGGTTGGCTTCGAGGCGATCCACTTTTGCATCACCGGCAAGGAGTTCGAGCAGCCGGATTCGGCCGCCGCCTTCTCGCGCGGCGAATTCGACCAGTTGTTCACCTTTGGTGAGCGTGTTGATTCGGAACAGACGCCGGCCATCCGGCCCTTGGTTACGTTCCCCATTGACGAATGGTCGGTGATCAATCATTCGGCGAATGGTTTCCGGCTGGGTCGGAGCTGCGCAGGAATGCGGATATCGCACGGCCAGCTGATGGTGGTCTGTCCACACGATGGTGATCATTTCCTGCTGGTCCAGGCAACCTGGCTGATGCAGGAAGACAATGGCGGACTGATCGTCGGCGTGGCAACTCTGCCCGGCATGCCGGCCGGCATTGCCGTTCGTGTTGCTGCGTTGAAGGCGGGCAACAACGAGCGCTTCGTGCGCGCCTTCCTGCTGCCGCCGGTGCCGGCGATCAAGGAAGAAGGGTCGATTGTCCTTCCGCCGGGGATGTATCAGGCCAGCCGGATACTCGACGTATCGTCTGGAGAAGAGACTCCCTGGCAGATAAGGATGAACCATGTTCTTCAGCGCGGCACTGATTACGATCGAATCAGCTATCAGGTGATTTGACTTGTCCCGGCGTAGCTCTGCGGCGAGTGCGCTAAACTAGCGTCCTCATTCTGGAGAAAACTATGGCTGGTATAGATCAAGACACCCCGATACCGAGCGAAATCAAGCTGCACAAAAAATCCCGCCGGCTGGAGCTGATCTACGCTGATGGCGAAAATTACTCGCTGGATTTCGAGTTTCTGCGTGTCTATACCCCCTCGGCTGAGGCCAGAGGGCATGGTCCCGGCCAGGAGACTTTGCAGACGGGCAAGCGCGATATTGATCTCGAACGTATCGAGCCGGTTGGAACCTATGCCCTGCGCCTGGTCTTTTCCGATGGTCACGACAGCGGCCTTTATTCATGGGACTTGCTTTACAACCTGGGCAAACATCACGACGAGCTCTGGCAAGAATATCTAGCGCAAATTGAAAAGCAGGGACTATCGCGCGATATTGACACTTCATCACGTCCAGCAGCGGGAAGCTGCGGCCACCACCACTGAAATCATGAACAACGAAAAAACCCATTTTGGTTATGAAACTGTTGCCGAGCAAGAGAAAGCTCGGCGCGTTGCCGACGTATTCGATTCGGTCGCCAGTCGCTATGACCTGATGAACGATCTGATGTCAGGCGGCATGCACCGTTTGTGGAAAGCTTTCACCATCCAGCGCAGCGGCGTTCGCGAAGGTTCACGTGTTCTTGATGTGGCGGGGGGGACCGGCGATCTTGCGCTGGCTTTTGCCAAGCGGGTCGGCAAAAGCGGTCAGGTTTGGCTGACCGATATCAACAATGCAATGCTTGCCCGCGGCCGCGACCGGCTCCTCGACAAGGGGTACATGCTGCCGGTTGCGCAATGCGACGCGGAGAAACTCCCCTTCCCTGATGACTGGTTCGACTGCGTCACGGTCGCCTTCGGATTACGGAACATGACTCACAAGGACGCAGCCCTTGCTGAAATGCGACGCGTCCTGCGCCCCGGTGGTCGTCTGCTGGTGCTGGAGTTCTCTCAGGTCTGGAAGCCACTGGCACCGCTCTACGATTTTTATTCTTTCAAGGTTATCCCGCGCGTTGGCCAGCTGGTTACCAACGATTCGGACAGCTATCGCTACCTCTCGGAATCCATTCGAGTCCATCCTGGGCAGGAGGAACTAAAAGCAATGATGGAGCAGGTCGGTCTGGAAAAAGTCGAGTACTTCAATCTCGCTTTGGGCGTTGTCGCCCTCCATCGCGGGTTCAAGTTTTAGGTTTTGCAATCAATGGATGTACTCAATTCACTGGCCATTCGTGTCCTGAACCATCTGATCCAGGCCGAAAGTTGGGCGCAGGGCCGACTGGCAGCGCATTCCGGGGCGCAGGTGCTGATTGAGTCTGGTCCATTCATGGTCAGAATAGGTATTGATGAATCCGGCTTGTTCCGGGCAGGTGACCTGACACATGAACCCGATGTCAGTATCACCTTGCCCCCCGACGTACCGGCCCGTTTGTTATTTGACCGCGACTCGTTGTTCTCCTCGGTAAAACTCGGCGGCTCCGCTGATATCGCTGAGAGCCTCGCATTTGTTTTACGTAATTTGCAATGGGATGCCGAGGCTGATATTGCTCGGTTGATTGGGGACATTCCGGCTCGTCGTTTTGTCCAAATCGCTCAGGCGATGGCTGAGGCAATGCGGCAATCCATCACCAGAGTTACCGAGAATTTTTCGGAATATGTGGTCGAAGAGTCGGGTGTTTTGACACCTAGCCGGGATCTTGCTGAATTCGGCAGAGCAGTCAATAGCTTGCGGGATGATGTCGGGCGACTTGAAAAACGGATTTCCCGTCTGTAATATTTTTTGCGAGTGAAACAAAAAAGGCAGCCTAGGCTGCCTTTTTTGTTCCGGAGTCCCGGAATTAGTGCGTGTGCTTGCGCAGACGCTGGATTGCTTGCAACTGGGCGACAGCTTGTGCCAGTTCTGCTTCAGCAGCAGCGTAATCCATTTCAGCGTTCCGATTGGCAAGTGCTTCTTCGGCGCGCTTCTTGGCTTCCAGTGCCTTGGCTTCGTCCAGATCGTGCGCACGAATCGCGGTATCAGCCAACACGGTAATCATGTCGGGCTGAACTTCCAGCATGCCACCGGAAACATACACCAATTCAAACTCGCTCTGGTTCGGTACCTTCAAACGAATGGTACCCGGCTTGATGCGAGTCAGAAGCGGTGTGTGACGCGGAAGAATGCCGAGTTCCCCGGCTTCGCCGGGAAACACTGCGATTTCCACCAGACCGGAGAATATCGATTCTTCAGCACTGACGACATCACAATGAACAGTCATAGCCATTACTAGCTCCTATACGGCGTTGCGTTATTACAGCGTCTTGGCCTTTTCGAGGACTTCCTCGATACCGCCAACCATGTAAAACGCCTGTTCCGGCAGGTGGTCGTACTCGCCAGCACAGATGCCCTTGAAGCCCTTGATCGTTTCCTTGAGGGAAACAAATTTGCCCGGCGAGCCGGTGAAGACTTCAGCAACGTGGAACGGCTGTGACAGGAAGCGCTGAATTTTGCGGGCACGGGAAACGGCCAGCTTGTCTTCCGGAGACAGTTCGTCCATACCCAGAATCGCGATGATGTCGCGCAATTCCTTGTAACGTTGCAGATTCATCTGCACGGCACGGGCAACGGCGTAGTGTTCTTCACCAACGACTTGCGGGTCGAGCTGGCGGGAGGTGGAGTCGAGGGGATCAACAGCCGGGTAGATACCCAGCGAGGCGATGTCACGCGACAGCACGACCGTGGAGTCCAAGTGCAGGAAGGTGGTAGCAGGCGACGGATCGGTCAAGTCATCGGCAGGCACGTAAACGGCCTGGATGGAGGTGATCGAGCCGACCTTGGTGGAGGTAATACGCTCTTGCAGACGGCCCATTTCTTCAGCCAGCGTCGGCTGATAGCCCACGGCAGAAGGCATACGGCCAAGCAGTGCGGAAACTTCCGTACCGGCCAGCGTGTAGCGATAGATGTTGTCGACGAAGAACAGAATGTCGCGGCCATCATCACGGAAACGCTCGGCCATGGTCAGGCCGGTCAGCGCAACGCGCAGACGGTTGCCTGGTGGCTCGTTCATCTGACCGAACACCATCGCAACCTTGTCGAGAACGTTGGAGTCCTTCATTTCGTGGTAGAAGTCGTTACCTTCACGGGTACGCTCACCGACGCCAGCAAACACGGACAAGCCGGCGTGCTGTTTGGCGATGTTGTTGATCAGCTCCATCATGTTGACGGTCTTGCCAACGCCGGCGCCACCGAACAGGCCGACCTTGCCGCCCTTGGCGAACGGGCAGATCAGATCGATAACCTTGATGCCGGTTTCGAGCAGGTCGATGGACGACGACAGTTCGTCGAACTTCGGAGCCATCTGGTGAATTTCACGCAACTCGTTGGAGTCGATCGGACCAGCTTCGTCGATCGGACGACCCAGCACGTCCATGATGCGGCCGAGGGTGCCCATACCGACCGGCACGGAAATGCCAGCGCCGGTGTTGTTCACTTTCATGCCACGACGCAGACCGTCGGAGGAACCCATGGCGATGGTTCGAACGACGCCGTCACCGAGTTGTTGTTGTACTTCGAAGGTCAGGCCGTCTTCTGCCATGCCGTTTGCTTCAGCAGCATCCAGCTTGAGGGCGTCGTAGACCTTCGGCATCGCGTCGCGTGGAAAGTGGATGTCCACCACGGCGCCGATACACTGAACGATTGAACCTTGACTCATATTCAAATCCCCAAAAATAAAAATCTACGCGTCACACCGCGGCGGCGCCGCTGACGATTTCCGAAAGTTCTTTCGTAATCGCAGCCTGACGGGCCTTGTTGTAAACCAGCTTCAAGTCGCCGATAACGGTCTTGGCGTTGTCCGATGCCGACTTCATGGCAACCATCCGGGCAGACTGCTCGGAGGCCATGTTTTCAGCAACGGCCTGATAAATCAAAGCTTCGACATAACGGATCAGCAGATCATCGATAACAGCCTTGGCATCGGGTTCGTAGACGTAATCCCATTTGTGCGAGGCAGTACCGACCGTCGTGCTGGACAGCGGAAGCAGCTGTTCGAACACCGGCTCCTGTTTCATCGTGTTGATGAAGCGGGTATAGCCGATATACAGCGCGTCAATCTCGCCCTTCATGTAGGAATCAAGTTGAACCTTGACCGGCCCGATTAGCTTTTCCAGGTGGGGCGTATCGCCCAATCCGGTGACATGCGAGACGACTTTCGCGCCAGCACGTTGCATGAAGCCGAGACCTTTGTTGCCGATGCAGGTAGCCTGAATCTTGTTGCCCTTGGACTCGAACTCCTTCATCTTGGTCACGGCCAGACGAAGAAGGTTTGAGTTCAGACCGCCGCACAGCCCCTTGTCCGAGGTGATCAGAATCAAGCCGACAGCGGCTTGTTCACGATTCACCAAGAACGGGTGGCGGTACTCGGTGAGAGCATGAGACAGGTTGCCTGCAACGCGCCGGATCTTCTCGCCATAGGGACGGGCAGCCCGCATCCGGTCCTGCGCCTTGCGCATTTTGGATGCGGCCACCATCTCCATGGCCTTGGTGATCTTGCGCGTGTTTTCGACGCTCTTGATCTTGTTGCGAATTTCCTTGCCGCTAGGCATGGCGTTCTCCTAGATCAGACCCAGCTGCTCTTGAAAGCGACGATGCCGGCGGCAAGTTGCTTCTCGGAATCGGCGCTCAGATCGGCCGTCGTCTCCATGGTGTTCATGAGGGCAGCACAATTTGACTTGAGGTAACCGATCATGGCCTTTTCGCACTCCAGAGCACGCTTGACTTCGACATCATCGAAGTAGCCCTTGTCGGCTGCGTACAGCGTGACAGCCATTTCGGAGATGCTCATCGGTGAGTACTGTGCCTGCTTCATCAGCTCGGTCACCAGGCGACCACGTTCCAGCTGCTTGCGGGTTGCTTCGTCAAGATCGGAAGCAAACTGGGCAAATGCTGCAAGTTCGCGGTACTGGGCGAGAGCCAGACGAACACCGCCGCCGAGCTTCTTGATCAGCTTGGTCTGGGCTGCACCACCGACGCGGGACACGGAGATACCGGCGTTGATAGCGGGACGGATACCGGCGTTGAAAAGGTCGGTTTCAAGGAAGATCTGACCGTCGGTAATCGAGATCACGTTGGTCGGAACGAAAGCTGACACGTCGCCGGCTTGCGTTTCGATAACCGGCAGAGCGGTCAAAGAACCGGTCTTGCCCTTGACTTCGCCATTGGTGACTTTCTCGACCCACTCTTCCGAAACGCGAGCTGCGCGTTCGAGCAGACGTGAGTGGAGATAGAACACGTCGCCCGGGTAGGCTTCACGACCCGGCGGACGGCGCAGCAGCAGGGAAACCTGACGGTAGCCCCAAGCTTGTTTGGTCAAATCGTCATAAACGATCAGTGCATCTTCGCCGATGTCGCGGAAGTATTCACCCATCGTGCAGCCAGCGTACGGTGCGAGGTACTGCAACGCAGCAGATTCCGAAGCCGGGGCGGCAACGACGATGGTGTTTGCCATCGCGCCGTGCTCTTCTAGCTTGCGAACGACGTTGGCAATGGTGGAAGCCTTTTGACCGATAGCAACATAAACGCAGAACAGACCTTTGTCTTTCTGGTTGATGATGGCGTCGACCGCAACAGCCGTCTTGCCGGTCTGGCGGTCACCAATGATCAACTCGCGCTGGCCGCGGCCAACAGGAACCATGGAGTCCACACACTTCAGCCCGGTTTGCACTGGCTGGGAAACCGACTTACGCCAAATAACGCCTGGCGCAACCTTTTCCAGCTTGTCGGTCAGCTTGGCATTGATCGGACCCTTGCCGTCGATCGGCTGGCCGAGGGAGTTGACCACGCGGCCAAGCAGCTCACGACCAACAGGAACTTCCAGAATGCGACCGGTCGTCTTGACGATGTCGCCTTCGGAGATGTGTTCGTATGCACCAAGAACCACAGCACCGACGGAATCACGCTCAAGGTTGAGCGCCATGCCAAAAGTGTTGCCGGGGAATTCCAGCATTTCGCCCTGCATAACGTCTTGCAGGCCGTGCACACGGCAGATACCGTCGGTGACGGATACCACGGTGCCCTGCGTGCGCACTTCCGATGCGCCTTGCAGGTTCTGGATCTTGCTCTTGATCAGTTCAGAAATTTCGGAAGGATTCAACTGCATGAAATTCTCCTAGTTGTTCAGCGCCGTAGCCATGGCGTCGAGCTTGCCGCGGACTGAAGCATCCAGCATCTGGTCGCCAACGATTACCTTGATGCCACCAATCAGGGTCGGATCAACCGACACCGAAGTTTCGAGCTTGGTCTTGAATACGGCTTCGAGTTGGGGCAACAGGGCTTTCACCTGGTTATCTTCGATCGGAAAAGCCGAAATGATTTCGGCTTGCTTGCTACCTTCCTCCGCGCGCTTGTAGCTTTCGTACAAACCCGCGATTTCCGGCAACAATCCCAGACGGTCATTGTTGGACAGTAGCTGGATGAAGTTCGCCAGCTCCGCATCTACCGCCGTACCGCAGGCAGACCGGAAGAGGTCGACCAGTTGCGGGGCCGCCACATTGGGATCGCCGATAGCCGCACGGACGTCGGGACTGGCGGCCACCTGGGCGAGCGTTGATACTTGCTCGGCCCACTTGGCCAGATTGCCACTTTCCTTCGCCGCCCGGAACAGGGCTTCGGCGTAAGGACGGGCGATAGTGACGGATTCAGCCATCGCTTACAGGTCCTGTTTCAGGGCGACCAGCATGTCAGCATGCGCGGACGCGTTGATTTCCTTGCGCAGGATCTTCTCCGCACCGGCAACCGCCAGTTCGGCAACACGCTCACGCAAAGCTTGCTTGGCGCGTTCGACTTCCTGATCGATTTCTGCTTTGGCACCGGCGACGACCTTGTCGGCCTCAACCTTGGCAGTGCCCTTGGCTTCTTCGACGATCTGTTGCGCACGCTTTTCGGCTTGAACGATGAGGTCCGAGGATTTCTCCTTGGCTTCCCGCAACGCGTCAGCGGAACGCTTGGCAGCGAGTTCTTGCTCGTGCTTGCCTCGTTCAGCTGCAGCCAGGCCATCAGCGATCTGTGCTTGACGGTCTGCCATCGCTTTTTGCAGCGGCGGCCAGACATACTTCATCGTGATCCAGATGAAGAGAGCAAACCAGATTGCCTGGCCAATCAGTGTAGCGTTGATATTCACGCTAACCTCCTGGTTATAAGGGTTTCAGGGGCGCGGATTAATGCGACAGCAGAGCCAGGAACGGATTTGCGAAGAGCAGGAACAGAGCGATACCAACACCGATCATGGTCACGGCGTCGAGCAGACCGGCGACGATGAACATCTTGACTTGCAGCGTGGGGATCATTTCCGGCTGGCGAGCAGCACCTTCCAGGAAACGGCCACCCAGGATACCAAAGCCAATAGCGGTACCCAGAGCGCCGGCGCCGATCAGGATGGCTACAGCGATAGCGGTGTTGGAGAGGACGGTTGCGAGTTCCATGTTTACTCCTCAGTAAGGTAGGTTTGTTGCGGGGTTAAAGTTAAAAACTACTAAAAAGACTGCTACTACGACTTAGTGCGACTCTGCCGCCATCGACATGTACACGATGGTCAGCATCATGAACACGAAGGCTTGCAGGGTAATGATCAGGATGTGGAACAGTTCCCAAGGCAAAGCCAGCGGCAACTGATAGATTCCGAGCAGGGCAATCAGAATGAAGACCATTTCACCGGCGTACATGTTGCCGAAGAGTCGCAGGGACAACGAGATCGGTCGGGCGATTTCTTCAACGATACGGAACAGGAGGTTGATCGGCGCGAGTTTGAGACCAAATGGAACCGCGAAAACTTCATGCATGAAGTGGCCGAAACCCTTGATCTTGAGGCCCATGAAGAGCGAGATAAAGAAAACGGTAATCGACATTGCAAACGTCAGATTGGGGTCGGTGGTCGGGACAAATTTGAAGGGCATTTCGTGATTGCCGGTTGCCGCCTGGAGCGCGACGGGCAGGAAATCTACCGGAATCAAGTCCATGGCATTCATGACGAAGACCCAGACAAAAATGGTAATGGCCAGCGGCGTAACCAGCGCGCTCTTGCCATGGAAAGTATCGCGTACCTGTTGGTCAACCAGACCAACTACCATCTCGACAAAATTCTGCCCGCCGGACGGAACGCCGGAGGTGGCTTTGCTAGCCATTAAGGCCATGAAGCCGAAAACCACGAGACCCAACAGGCCGGAGACCAGCAAGGTGTCTATATGAAAAGTCCAGAAACCGCTACAAACCCCATCCACCTTGGCGCTGTCTGCACAGACAGCGAGATTGGTCAGGTGGTGTTGAATATAACCAGTTGTGCCGCCTTCTGCGCTCATGTTTTCTCCAGTCAGCCTAGCGATTCTTCAGCAGTGCCATCCAGTAGATGACAAAGGTTGATGCGTATCCAAGGAAGAGCGGAAGAACCGCCACTTCCTTGTACCCTAAAAACACCAGCGCAAAGCCGGCGAGAGTCAGCAAAAACTTGAATCCCTCCCCAGCGGCTTGCGCCTGATAAACCTTGACCGGGTCTGTACTCGAACCCATTCGCAATGCTCTCAGGACGTAGCCGAGATTGGCGATGAATCCGATTGATCCCCCGATCAGAACCGAGACTGCTGCATTGACGCTAACAAACAGGCCTGCCGCAATGGCTAGGATGGTTGTCAACGCTGCTTGGCGGCTGAGTATCCAGCTTACCTGCGGATGCAAGACATGCCTCGATCAATAACCGTGCGAGTGTAACGGAGTCTTATAGAGGAGTCAATTTCCGCAGTGCAAAAATTGAGGGTTTTCCCGTACTTTCTGTGGGTTACGATTAGTGACATGGCTTACGAATTCAGTCGTGAAATGAGGCCGTCGAGTTGATCCAGGCTCGAAAATTCGATGGTGACTTTGCCAGCGCCCTTTTTGTTGGAGCGAATGGCAACGTTGGTACCCAGGCCGTCGGACAGGCGTTCCTGCAGGTTTAGCAGGTCGCGATCGATGGTTTTTTCGGGCGCATGCCTGGGTGGATTCAACAGTTGCTGGACCAATCGTTCGGTTTCGCGGACTGATAGTCCCTTTTGCACAATACGCTGAGCAACGCCGACTTGCTGGCCGCTGGAAATTGGCAACAGGGCACGGGCATGGCCCATGTCGATCCGGCCGGTCATCAGCAATTCCTGAACCGGTGCGGTCAGTTGCAACAAACGCAATAAATTCGAGGCGGCGGGGCGAGAGCGGCCAACGGCATCGGCGGCCTGCTGGTGGGTCAGGCCGAATTCGTCGATCAGGCGTTGCAGGCCTTGTGCTTCTTCGAGCGGGTTGAGGTTTTCGCGCTGGATGTTCTCGATGAGCGCCATGGCCAGTGCCTGTTCGTCCGGAATGCTGCGAACGAGAACTGGAACTTCGGTCAGCCCGGCGAGCTGGGCGGCGCGCCATCGGCGTTCGCCAGCGACGATTTCGTAGCGCTCGGAACCGGGCGAGCTATCCACTGCGCGGACCAGGATCGGCTGCATGATGCCCTGCGCCTTGATCGAGGCAGCCAGTTCGGCCAGCGAATCCTGATCCATGTGGGTGCGCGGCTGGTACTTCCCCGGACGCAGACGTTCGACCGGCAGATTGCGTTGTTCGTCGCCCTGTGGCTTGTCGCTACCGGAAAGCAGCGCGTCGAGGCCGCGGCCGAGTCCTTTCATCTTGATCATTGGGCGACCCTTTCAAGAATTTCCTGGGCGAGCGCGCTGTAGGCCTGCGCACCCTTCGAGTTTTTGTCAAAGGCGATGACTGGCTTGCCGTAGGACGGTGCTTCGGCCAGCCGGACGTTGCGCGGCACGATGGTCTTGTAGACCTTGTCGCCGAAATGGCTTTCGAGTTCGCTGGAAACCTGTTGGGTCAGCGTGCTCTGGCTGTTGTACATGGTGCGCAGCAGGCCCTCGATTTCGAGGCGCGAATTGAGGTGGTGGCGCACTTTGCGCAGCGTTTCGACGAGATCGGACAGGCCTTCCAGTGCGTAGTATTCGCACTGCATCGGGATCAGCACGGAATCCGCAGCGACCAGGGCATTGACGGTCAGCATGTTGAGCGCCGGTGGGCAGTCGATAAGCACGAAGTCGTATTCGGCGTGGTTTTGCGCCAAGGCTTTTTTCAGACGGTATTCGCGTTGGTCGAGCTCGATCATTTCGACTTCGGCGCCGGCCAGTTCGCGGTTGGCGGGCAGGATGTCGAAGTCGAAAGCGGTCGCGATGCAGACTTCGAGTAGCGTCGCGGCACCGATCAGCAATTGATAGACCGTCGGCAGTGCCTCTTTCTTGGTAATGCCCGACCCGGTCGTCGCGTTGCCTTGCGGGTCCATGTCGATGAGCAGGACGCGCTTGCCCTCGGCGGCCAGCGACGCCGCCAGATTGACTGCGGTGGTCGTCTTGCCGACGCCGCCCTTCTGGTTGGTTATGGCGAGTACTTTCATGACCCGGCTTTCAAAATGATCAAATGTCGTTCGGCATTCAGCCCTGGTACGCAGAGCCGGATGATTGCTTCAACCGAAATGTCGGCCGGCAAAGCATTGAGTTCGTCGTCCGGTCGCACGCCTTTCATGGCCAGCCAGCGACCGTTCGGGGCCAGCAGATGGCGGGTCAGGCTGATGAAAAGGCCGATTTCGGCAAAGGCGCGCGAGCTGATCTGGGCGTATTGTCCCTGCATTTCCTCGACCCGGGCGTGGTGCACCGTAACATTCCTGAGCGCCAGTTCGATGGCTGCTTGTTGCAGGAAGGTGGTTTTCTTTTGCACGGTATCGACCATGCTGACTGAAAGTTCCGGTCGGGCGATGGCCAGCGGAATGCCGGGCAGCCCGCCGCCACTGCCGACATCAAGTAGATTACCGGCGCCGACGTGCGGCAGGATGGCCAGCGAATCGAGCAGATGGTGCGAAATGGCCTGGGTCGGGTCGCGTAGCGCGGTCAGGTTGTAAGTCTTGTTCCACTTGAGCAGCAGGTCGCGGAAGGCGAGCAGCTTGCTCTGCGCCTCGGCTGGCAGCGTTATGTCGAGGGCGGCCAGGCCGCTGGCAAGGGCGTCCTGGCTCATGCGGCTTGCGACAGGTTGTGGCGCTTGAGGTGGATCAGTAGCAGCGAGATTGCGGCCGGCGTGATGCCCTGAATGCGCGAGGCCTGACCGATGGTCTGCGGCTTGTGCTGGGCCAGTTTCTGTTTGACCTCGTTGGACAGACCGGCCACCGTGGCGTAGTCGAGCTCGATCGGCAGCACTGTGTTTTCGTAGCTGGCCGACTTGGCGACTTCCTCGGCCTGACGGTCGATGTAGCCCTGATACTTGGCGGAGATTTCGAGCTGCTCGACGACCGCCGGGTCCATTTCGATTTTGGGCAAAATTTCTGGTTGACCGTGGAGAGGCAGCGTGAGCAGCGCTGCGTAGCTGACTTCGGGCCGGCGCAGCAGTTCGAACAGGTTGTATTCGTGTTCGATGGCTTTGCCCAGCACGCGGATGCAGTCTTCGGCCGGGGTCAGCTTGGGATTGACCCAGGTCGATTTCAGGCGTTCCTGCTCGGTAGCGATGGCGTCGCGTTTCTGGCAGAAGGCGGCCCAGCGGATATCGTCGACCAGGCCGAGTTCGCGGCCTTGTTCGGTCAGGCGCAGATCGGCATTGTCTTCGCGCAGACTCAGGCGATATTCGGCCCGGCTCGTGAACATCCGGTAGGGGTCGGAAACGCCGCGCGTGATCAGGTCGTCGACCAGCACGCCGAGGTAGGCTTCGTTGCGTTTCGGGCACCAGCCGGCTTCGTCGCGGACATAGCGCACAGCATTGATGCCGGCCAGCAGGCCCTGCGCAGCGGCTTCTTCGTAGCCGGTCGTGCCATTGATCTGGCCGGCGAAGAACAGGCCGTTGATCGCCTTGCTCTCCAGCGTGTCCTTGAGGCCGCGCGGATCGTAGAAGTCGTATTCGATGGCGTAGCCGGGGCGCAGGATGTGGCAGTTTTCCATGCCGCGGATCGAACGGACCAGCGCCAGTTGTATATCGAAGGGCAGGCTGGTCGACACGCCGTTCGGGTAGATTTCGTGTGTGGTCAGGCCTTCCGGCTCGAGGAAGACGTTGTGCTGATTCTTGTCGGCGAAGCGGTGAATCTTGTCCTCGATCGACGGGCAATAGCGTGGCCCGACACCTTCGATGACGCCGGTGTACATCGGCGAGCGATCCAATCCGCTGCTGATGATGTCGTGGGTCTTCTCGTTGGTCTCGGTGATCCAGCACGGCAGTTGGCGCGGGTGCTGAGCAGCGTTGCCGAGGAAGGAAAAGACCGGCATCGGGTTGTCCGAATGCTGTTCTTCCATCACCGAAAAATCGATGGTCTTGCCGTCCAGGCGCGGCGGCGTGCCGGTTTTCAGGCGGCCTTGCGGCAGGTTCAACTCTTTCAGCCGGGCCGCCAGCGAGTTTGATGGCGGATCGCCCATGCGCCCGCCGGTGTAGTTCTCCAGCCCGACGTGGATCTTGCCGTTGAGGAAGGTGCCGGCGGTCAGGACGACGGCCTCGGCCATGAAGCGGATGCCCAGCTTGGTCACGGCGCCAGCGACGCGCTCGCCCTCGACGATCAGGTCGTCGCAAGCTTCGGCGAAGATGGTCAAATTGGCCTGATTTTCCAGTCGACCGCGGATGGCTTGCTTGTACAGCACGCGGTCGGCCTGGGCGCGGGTGGCGCGCACGGCGGGACCCTTGGAGGCGTTGAGAATGCGGAACTGGATACCGGCCTCATCGGTCGCCGCTGCCATGGCGCCGCCCAGCGCATCGACTTCGCGCACCAGATGCCCCTTGCCGATGCCGCCGATCGACGGATTGCAGCTCATCGCCCCGAGCGTGTCGAGATTGTGCGTCAGCAGCAGCGTGTTCGCACCCGCCCGTGCCGCGGCGAGCGCAGCCTCGGTGCCGGCGTGGCCGCCGCCGACGACGATGACATCGAAACGGGTGGGATAGAGCATGGGTTTGGCTTTGTTGCAGCGCAATAGCGGACTGCGGATTTTACTTCAGGGCGCTGAAAACTCGAAGGTTTTTGCCACTTCCTTGCCCTCCCCTGCGAACTCAAGTAAGTTTGCGAAATGAGTACAAGCCAAGCCAAAGGGCCCAGCCCTCTTGATAACGAGGAGATGCTGCTGGTTTTGCAGCAGTCGCTGACCAAAAAGAGGGTTCTGATTGTTGATCGCCATTCGCCGGCGCGCGACTCGTTGCGTCTGATGCTCGGTGCGTTGGGCGTGACACTGGTGCACGGGGCTGGCAACTCGGCCGAGGTCATCCGTCAGGTCAAGGCCAACCGTTTCGACATCGTGCTTTCCGACTTCGTCCTCGACGACGGCCGCGACGGCCAGCAACTGCTCGAAGAGTTGCGCCACGCCCACCTCATCCCGTTGTCGACGGTGTACATGATCATCACCAGCGAGCGCGGCTATACCAACGTTGTTTCGCTGGCCGAACTGGCCCCCGACGATTACCTGATCAAGCCGTTTACCGCCGACCAGTTACAGGCCAGGCTGATCAGATCGATCTACAAAAAACACGTACTGCGCCACATCTACGAGCAGATCGAGCGCGGCGCCCTGCAGGAAGCCATCGCTGCCTGCGACCGCGTCATCCATCAGCAGCCGCAATACATGTACGACGCCCTGCGGTTCAAGGGTGATCTGCTGCATACGCTGGGCAAGACCCATGAGGCTGAAGAGATTTTCCGGCGTGTCCTCGAAGGGCGCGTCGTTCCTTGGGCCAAGATGGGGCTGGCAATGGCCCTGCGCGACCGGGGGGCGCTCGACGAGGCCGAACAGCTGGCGGAACAGGTCACCGTCGAGGCGCCTGACTACCTGTCGGCCTACGATTTCCTGGCTTCGGTGCACGAAGCACAGGGCAAGCTGGAGGCGGCCCAGCAGACCCTGCAGCGGGCGGCCGATGCTTCGCCGCACAATACCGTGCGGCAGCGGCTGGTCGGCGATGTGGCC
>Ga0114984_1000309_pt1 | contig 19124 bp, 9 predicted proteins | sample Shrwel1BS1Day1_FD_96987 | JGI IMG/M metagenome (GOLD analysis project Ga0114984, IMG submission 96987) | Subsurface microbial communities from deep shales in Ohio, USA - Utica-3 well 1 S-1-Day1 | ecosystem: Environmental > Aquatic > Deep subsurface > Shale gas/oil reservoir > Produced water/Flow...
GGGGTCAGAAGAACGCGTTCTTCTGACCCCTCCTTCAAGGGAACACAATCATGTCCGAAGCAGTCATCGTCTCCACCGCCCGCACCGGCCTTGGTAAATCCTACCGGGGCTCCCTGAACAACACCCACAGCGTGGACATGGCCGGCCATGTCATCAAGCATGCGGTCGAGCGAGCCGGCATTGATCCGGCCATTGTTGAAGATGTCATCATGGGTGCTGCTTTCCAGGAAGGTGCCCAGGGCCGGAACATTGCCCGCTTGGCGGCCATTCGCGCCGGCCTTCCGGTGACCACCGCCGGTTTTTCCATTAACCGTTTCTGCAGTTCCGGTTTGCAGTCCATTGCCCTTGCCGCCCAGCGCGTTGTGTCCGAGAAGGTGCCGGCGATGGTCGCGGGGGGCGTCGAGTCCATCTCGCTGGTGCAGAACGACAAGATCAACAGTTTTCATGCCACCAATGACTGGCTGATGAAGCACAAGCCTGAGCTGTACCTGTCGATGATCGAGACGGCGGATATTGTGGCCAAGCGCTACAACGTCAGCCGCGAGTCCCAGGACGAGTACTCCCTGATCTCCCAGCAGCGTACAGCGGCCGCCCAGCAAGCCGGCAAGTTCGACGATGAAATCGTGCCGTTCGACACCACCATGCTGGTCAAGGACAAGGAAACCGGCGAGGTTAGCGAAAAGCAGGTGACCCTGGACCGTGACGAGTGCAACCGTCCGAACACCACCCTCGAAGGCCTTGCTGGCCTGGAACCCGTGCGTGGGCCGGACCAGTTCATCACCGCCGGTAACGCCAGCCAGCTGTCTGATGGTGCGTCGGTGTGTACCGTCATGAACAGCACCTACGCCGAGAAGCACAACATCGAGCCCATGGGGATCTTCCGTGGTTTCGCCGTGGCCGGCTGCGAGCCCGATGAGATGGGCATTGGTCCGGTTTTCGCCATTCCCCGTCTGCTTGAGCGTGCCGGCCTGAAAATGGACGATATTGACCTGTGGGAACTCAATGAGGCGTTTGCATCCCAGGTGGTGTATTGCCGTGACCGCCTGGGCATTCCCATGGAGAAGCTGAACGTGAATGGTGGTTCCATCTCCATTGGTCATCCTTTCGGTGTTACCGGCTCTCGCCAGACCGGCCATGCCCTGATCGAAGGTAAGCGTCGCGGTGCCAAGTACGTGGTAATCACCATGTGCATCGGTGGCGGCCAGGGTGCTGCCGGTCTGTTTGAAGTGGTGTAATCCGGGGGAGCGTCGCCATGCAGCAGAAAATCATCAACACCCGGGATCTGGCGTTCCAGCTCTATGAGCTGCACGACGTGGAGCAGGTGCTGCGGTTTGAACGGTACTCGGAGCATAATCGCGAGACCCTGCAGGCGGCGCTGGACCTGGCCCTGAAGGTGGCGGCGGAGGAATTTGCGCCGCACGCCCGCTTGGTGGACGAGGAAGAACCCACCTTTGAAAACGGCCGAGTAGAGATGCGACCGGAAGTCCGCAAGGCTCTGGATGTGCTCAAGGGTACCGGCCTGATGGCAGCCAGCCAGGATTACGAACGGGGCGGCATGCAGCTGCCGGCAGCGGTGGCGCAGATGTGCGTTGGTTTGCTGAAGGGCGCCAATGTGGGTACCCAGGGCTACGCCGGCCTGACCATTGCGGCCGCCAACCTGATCCTGGCTCACGGCAGCGAGGAGCAGAAGAGCCGCTACGCCGACCAGATGCTCGCGGGCCGGTTCTTCGGCACCATGTGCCTGACCGAGCCCCACGCGGGCTCGTCTCTCGGCGATCTTCGTACCCGTGCCGAGCCCCAGGCCGACGGCAGCTACCGGCTGTTCGGCAACAAGATCTACATCTCCGGCGGTGATCACGAGCTGAGCGAGAACATCATCCACATGGTGCTCGCCCGCTTGCCGGATGCACCACCGGGCGTGAAGGGCATTTCCCTGTTCCTGGTGCCGAAAATCCTGGTGAACGAGGATGGCTCACTGGGCCAGCGCAACGATGTGGCCCTGGCAGGTCTCATTCACAAGATGGGCTATCGCGGCACCACCTCCACCATGCTCAACTTCGGCGAGCAGGATGGGGCTGTTGGCTACCTGGTGGGCAAGCCACACCAGGGCCTCGCCGCCATGTTCCATATGATGAACGAGGCCCGGATCGGGGTTGGCCTGGGTTCAGTGATGCTGGGGTACACCGGCTACCTGCATGCCCTGGAGTACGCTCGGGAGCGGCGGCAGGGTCGCCCGATTGGTGAGAAAGACCCGCAAAGTCCGCAGGTGCCGCTGATCCGCCACGCCGATATCCGGCGCATGCTGCTGGCCCAGAAGGCCTACGTGGAAGGTGGCCTGGCGCTGTGCCTGCAGGGCGCGATGCTGGTGGACGAGAAGAAGTTTGCGGAAACCGGCGAGCAGCGTGAGCTGGCTGCCGGCCTGCTGGACCTGCTGACGCCCGTCATCAAGTCCTGGCCATCCCGCTATTGCCTGGAAGCCAACAGCCTGGCCATCCAGGTGCACGGCGGGTACGGCTACACCCGGGAGTACCCGGTGGAGCAGTTCTACCGGGATAACCGGCTCAACCCCATTCACGAGGGCACCCACGGCATTCAGGGTCTGGACCTGCTGGGCAGGAAGGTCTCCATGGCGGATGGCCGGTTTTACCAGGAGCTGATGAATCGCATCGAAGCAACCATTGGTGAGGCTCGAGCGCATTCGCGACTGGCATCCAGCGCCGAACGCCTTGAGCAGGCTGTAAAGGCAATTGATGCCGCAACCAAGGTCATCAATACCGTCAAAGCCAATGGCGACAAGGAAAAAGCGCTGGCCAATGCCACCCTGTACCTGGATGCCTTAGGGCAAGTGGTGGTGGGTTGGCTGTGGCTGCGGCAGGGATTGAAGGCCTTAAAAGGCCTGGAAAGCTCGGATGGGCAGGACGATGCCTTCTATGAGGGTAAGCTCAGGGCCTGCGAGTATTTTTCCCGGTATGAACTGCCGGGTGTGGTGAGTGCCGCTGAGCTGCTTAAAGCGGTCGACGAGACGGCTCTGAGCATGACCGATGAGGCGTTCTGATAGGCCTTAAGATGGGGTCAGAAGAAAGTTTTCTTCAGACCCCAGAGCTTGACGTTAAACCGGGGTCAGATGAACGGCTTCATCTGACCCCATTTTTACTCCAGCTAACCCCCGGGGTCTGATGAACGCTTTCATCTGACCCCTCCTTAAACAAAAAAGGGGAACAACAATGGACAGACAAGCCAAAGCCGTGGTCTGCCGGGAATGGGGCCAGCCCGTTCAGGTCGAGACCATCACCGTCGAAGGCCCCAAGCGGGGTGAGATCACTATCAAGATTGCGGCCTGTGGTGTGTGCCACAGTGATCTGTCCGCCACCACTGGCAAGATCCCCTATCCGCCGCCCCTGGTACTGGGCCATGAGGCTGCGGGCGTTGTGGTGGAAGTGGGAGAAGGCGTGACCCAATTCCAGGAGGGTGACCACGTGGTCAGCTCTTTCATCTCCATGTGTGGCAAGTGCCGGCAGTGTGTCCGGGGTCGCCCGGTGTTGTGTGAGAACGCCCGCAAGGCCATGTTCACCCTGCCGGATGGCACCGTGCGCACCAAGGGCGCCGATGGTGAGTCGCTGAACGTGTTCGGGGCCTGCGGTGTGATGGCGGAATACGCCACCATGCATGTGGATAATTGTGTGAAAGTGGATGACACCGTGCCCATGCAGAACGCCGCCCTGGTCGGGTGTGCGGTGATGACCGGCGTTGGTGCCGTGTTCAACACCGCGAAACTGGAACCCGGTTCCCGGGCCGCAGTGTTCGGGATCGGCGGCGTGGGTCTGAATGCCATCCAGGGCTGTGCCACTGCCGGCGCCGAGATGATCGTGGCGGTGGACAGCAACCCGAAGAAGCTGGAGATGGCCCGGGAATTTGGTGCCACGCATACGGTCAACATCAACGAGGTGGACGACGCAGCCAAGGCGGTTAAGAAACTCACCGGCGGTGTGGACTACGCCTTTGAATGTGTGGGCGCCGGTCCGGTCGTCGAGCAGGCCTACAAGTGTCTCGGTCGCGGTGGTACCGCTGTGGTAGTGGGGGTTGCCGATCCAAAGGACAAGACGTCACTGACCACCCTGACGCTGCCCGCCGATGAACGCACCCTGAAAGGCAGCTGGCTCGGCTCGGCCCGGCCGCAACACGATTTCCCCAGGATCCTGGGGCTTTACAAGGCCGGTAAACTCAAGTTGGATGAACTGATTACCCGGACCTACCCCATTGAAGAGGCTGCCCAGGCTTTCGATGATATGGTGGCCGGTAAGAACGCCCGTGGCGTGATCGTATTTGATTGAGGGGGAGAACATGAACGAATTGAGCAAGAATTACATCAACGGTCAGTGGGTTGATTGGAGCGGCGAGCTGATCGATGTCCATGAGGCCGGCACCGGTGACGTCATTGCCCGCGTACCCGCTTCCGGTCGTGAGGAAATGGAGCAGGCCATCGCCGCAGCGGATGCCGCGTTCGAGAGCTGGTCTGAAAGCACCCTGGAGCAACGCCTGAAAGTGCTGGAACAGCTGCACGCGGGGCTGAAGGAACGGGCGCCGGAGATTGCCGAGACCGTGAGCCGGGAAGTGGGCATGCCGATCAAGCTGGCTACCCCCATCCAGGCAGGCATGCCGGCGGCCGTCACCAAGACCTACTTGAAACTGCTGCCGGATTTCCCGTTCACCGAACAGTCCGGCAACTCTGAGGTGCAACACGCACCGGTGGGTGTGGTCGGCTGTATCACTCCCTGGAACTACCCGCTGCACCAGGTGATCCTGAAGATCGTCCCTGCAATCGCGGCTGGTTGCACCGTGGTGCTCAAACCTTCGGAAATCGCCCCCCAGACCGCTTATATCCTGGCGGAAATCCTGGACGGTGCCGATCTGCCCAAGGGTGTATTCAACATGGTGTGCGGTCTGGGCCAGACCGTGGGTGATACCCTGATCAAGCATCCGGACGTGCGCATGGTGTCCTTCACCGGCTCCACCCGTACCGGCCACCTGATTGCCCATGCTGCGGCCGATGATTTCAAGCGCATTGCCCTGGAGATGGGCGGCAAGTCCGCATCGATCATTCTGCCGGACGCCGACCTCGCCGGTGCGGTCAAGGGCACCGTGAACAACTGCCTGCTCAACTCCGGCCAGACCTGTACAGCCCTGACCCGCATGCTGGTCCCGGCGGACAAGCACGATGAGGCCTGTGAACTGGCGGCAGCTGCTGTGGCCAAGATGACCCCGGGCAACCCCCTCGAGGAAACCACCCGCCTGGGTCCGCTGTCTTCTGCCCAGCAGCGTGACCGGGTGATCGATTACATCAAGCTCGGCATCGAGGAAGGTGCCACCCTGGTGGCTGGTGGACCGGAAGCACCGGAAGGCTGTGACAAGGGCTACTTCGTCAAGGCCACCGTGTTCGGCAACGTCCGGCCGGACAGCCGCATTGCCCAGGAAGAGATCTTCGGCCCGGTACTGAGCATCATTCCGTATAACGACGAGGCCGAAGCGATCCGTATTGCCAATGGCACACCGTATGGTCTGTCCGGTGCGGTCTGGTCCGCCGATGATGCTCATGCCAAGCAGGTGGCTGGCAAGCTGCGCACCGGTCAGGTGACCGTCAATGGTGGTGCCTTCAACGCCCTGGCACCGTTCGGCGGCTTCGGCCATTCCGGCCTGGGCCGGGAGTTCGGCAAGTGGGGCCTGGAGGAATTTCTGGAGGTGCGGTCGCTGCAGCTGTGAGGCGGAGTGGGCGCTGAACCCGGGGATTGAACAAGGGGTCAGATGAAAGCGTTCATCAGACCCCGACTTCACGCAGAACCCGGGGCGGGCCCGGGGTCTGAAGAAAGCCTTCTTCTGACCCCTTCCTAGGCCTTGCCCCCAAGCAGAATCCTTACCGCCGTACAGGCATCCTCCAGCTCTTCCTCCCGGGGCTCGCGCCCGCCGATGATGTCGCTGTAGAGGCAGGATTCCGCGAGGCGGACCATGAAGTAGGACAGGCTGTCCACGCTCATGGGAGGGTTGATCTTGCCTTGTGCGATCTGGTCCTTGAGGGTGCGGGTGTTCGCTTCCACTGTCCGGGCGTGCAGGGTGGACTGGGACGAAGTGAGGATTCTCAGCGCGTACTCCGGGTCCTGGTTGATAAACCGCCTTAACGGCTCGAAGTGCAGGATCGTGGAATTGATTTTCCGGTAGACGCCAACAATGTAATCGACCCCCTCACCGGGGGTAGTGGCGAGAGCTTCCAGGCGCAGTGGTTCGTACAGGGACCACAGCACTTCACCGATCAGCAGGTCCTTGTTGCCCACCCACCGGAACAGGGTGGCCCGGCCGATATGGAGTTCGTCCGACAGGGATGCCAGGTGGATACGCTCGCCCTTGAGCCACATGCGCCGGGCCCGTTTGAACGCGTCGGCCGGTGTCGCTTTGGTTGTTGTTCTGGCTGTCACTGGAACCTCTTATGCAAATTCGATTTCATTCTAACGACAAAAAGAGAACGCTGCTATGAAGACCAGAATTACTGAACTGTTCGGCATTGAGCACCCCATCATCCAGGGTGGCATGCACTGGGTGGGTTATGCCGAACTGGCAGCGGCGGTATCCAATGCCGGTGGCCTGGGTATCCTGACGGCCCTGACCCAGCCGACACCCGAAGATCTGGCACGGGAGATTGCCCGTTGCCGGGAAATGACGGACAAGCCCTTTGGCGTCAATCTCACGTTTCTGCCGTCGTTCAAGGAACCGCCCTATCCGGAATACATCCAGGCGATCATCGACGGTGGCGTAAAGATCGTGGAAACTGCCGGCCGTAGCCCGGAAAAATACATGGAGCAGCTGAAAAGTGCCGGTATCAAGGTGATTCACAAGTGCACCTCGGTGCGCCACGCCCTGAAGGCCCAGCGCATCGGCTGTGACGCGGTCAGCGTTGACGGCTTTGAATGCGCCGGGCACCCGGGCGAGGACGATATTCCCAATTTCATCCTGCTGCCCCGGGCGGCGGAGGAGCTGACCATTCCCTTCGTGGCCTCCGGTGGCATGGCCGATGGCCGCAGCCTGGTGGCGGCCATGGCGCTGGGCGCGGAGGGCATGAACATGGGGACCCGCTTCCTGGCCACCCGGGAAGCCCCGATCCACGAGCGGGTGAAACAGACCATCGTCGACTCGGACGAACTGCAGACCCGGCTGATCATGCGGCCGCTCCGGAACACCGAGCGGGTCCTGCGCAACCGGGCCGTGGATGAAATCATCCGCATCGAAGCCGAGAAGGGCAGCGACACCAAGATCGACGATATCCGCCATCTGGTGACCGGCGCCAAGGGCAAGCTGGTACTGCATGAGGGGCGCATGGACGAGGCGGCCTGGAGTTGCGGCATGGTGGCCGGACTGATCCACGATGTTCCCAGCTGCGACGAACTGATCGACCGGATCATGACCGAAGCCCATGCCATTGTTCGAGAGCGACTGGCAGGCTTTCTGGAGAATTGAGGTCGCCAGTCTCTGCGTGAAGGTTTTGTGAATTCTTGGCGCTACACTGGTATCCATGGAGTGAAAGGACCAGGCCGAGATGACACGAACCGTACTGATCATTGAGGATAACCCCGGTATCGGCGAGCTGGTGCGTATGCAGGTGACCGACCTGGGCATGCGGGCCATTCTTGTCGGCCGGGGCGACGAGGGACTGGAGCGTTTCCGCCAGGGCGGGATAGATCTTGTGATCCTGGATCTGATGCTCCCCGGGATGGACGGGCTCGCGGTATGCCGGGAAATCCGGTCTGGCGCCGGGTATGTCCCGGTATTGATGCTCACGGCCAAGAGTTCCGAGCTGGACCGGGTCCTGGGCCTTGAGATGGGGGCGGATGATTATCTGACCAAGCCATTCAGCGTGGCGGAACTGGCGGCCCGCATCAAGGCCCTGTTCCGGCGCGTCGATGCCATGTCCGTGGGAACGTCAGAACAACCCGAGGCGGAGGAGCTGGTTATCGAGGAGCTTTGTATTGATCCGGTGCGACACCGCGTCTTTGTCCGGGGCCGGGAAGTTGACCTGACCGCCAGGGAATTTGATCTGCTCTGGCATTTTGCCCGCCACCGGGGCCGGGTATTCAGCCGCGCCCAGCTGCTGGATGCAGTCTGGGGGTACAATCATGAAGGCTACGAGCATACCGTAAACACCCACATCAATCGGCTCCGGAACAAGATCGAGGCCGATCCCGCCCAGCCCCGTTACATTCAGACGGTGTGGGGTGTCGGTTACCGGTTTATGGACTGATCCATGGCCCTGTCACTGTTCCGCACACTTTACGCCCGGCTGGCGCTGGGTCTGTTTCTGCTGCTGGTCATTGTTGGCGGCCTGTTCACGGTCCTTAGCCTTTATTCCGTTCGCGAGTACACCGCAGCGGTCAATCAGGAACTTAATCGCGACCTGGCCCGCAATCTGGTTGCCGACCGTAATCTGGTGACTGATGGTCAGCTCGACCAGGAAGCTCTGAAAGAACTGTTCGACCTGTACATGACCATCAATCCCGGCATCGAGATCTACCTGCTCGGCCCGGATGGCCGGATTCTTTCCTACTCCGCCGACCCCACCAAGATCAAGCGCAATCGCGTGTCACTAGAGCCGATCCGGGCTTTGCTGGCGCACCCCGACGCGTTTCCACTGCCGGGTGATGACCCTCGCAGTCACGATCGCCGCAAGGTATTTTCGGTAACCACCGTGCCCTTTGAGAATGATCGTTCGGGTTATCTGTATGTGGTGCTCCGGGGCGAGGAATATGACCTTGCCGAGAGCATGGTCCATAGCAATCAGTTGCTGCAGATGGGGGCGGGTGCGCTGGCAATCAGTCTGGTCGTTGGTCTGCTGGCAGGGTTGGTGTTTTTCCACTTGCTGACCCGGAGACTGTCCCGGTTGACCGAACGGGTGGAAAACTTCGAAATAAACGGCGAGGTTCTGGTTACGGAGAACAGGGAAACCATAGTCTCCGCCGGGGACGACATCGATTACCTGGCGGCACGGTTTGAACACATGGCCAGCCGTATCGCTGCCCAGGTCGACCTGCTGAAAGAAAAGGATCACCAGCGTCGCCAGATGGTGGCTCAGGTCTCCCACGACCTGCGCACGCCACTGGCGTCAATTCAGGGCTATCTGGAGACTCTGAAGATGAAACAGGCGGATCTGGAGCCTTTGGAGCGAGCCCGTTTCCTAGACGTGGCACTGGCGGAAACCTGGCGACTGGGCCGGCTGGTGGAAGAATTGTTCGAGTTGGCGGCGCTTGAAGCGCGGGAGAAACAGCCGTCGCCGGAACCCTTCATGATGGCTGAACTGGTGCATGATGTGGTCCAGAAACATCAGCCCGAGTCGGAGCGTACCTCGGTACGGCTTCGAATTACCCATGCTGACGGGGTCATGGCGCTGGCAGACATTGCCATGACTGAGCGTGTCCTAGACAATCTGATTAGTAACGCCATCGCCCACGCCCCTTCCAACAGCGACGTTGCCCTGGCTGTTCGTCAGGACGGCGATGCCGTAATGCTGACGGTCGCGGATGCCGGTACCGGCATCCGCGACCGTCAGCATTACGGCATCGCCGTCCTGACGAACAGCCAGGGCAACGTCGCTGTTGGAAGGGGCGTGGGCGATGGCGTTACTAATCAGATTGTCTAGGACACGCTCAGTCATGGCAATGTCTGCCAGCGCCATGACCCCGTCAGCATGGGTAATTCGAAGCCGTACCGAGGTACGCTCCGACTCGGGCTGATGTTTCTGGACCACATCATGCACCAGTTCAGCCATCATGAAGGGTTCCGGCGACGGCTGTTTCTCCCGCGCTTCAAGCGCCGCCAACTCGAACAATTCTTCCACCAGCCGGCCCAGTCGCCAGGTTTCCGCCAGTGCCACGTCTAGGAAACGGGCTCGCTCCAAAGGCTCCAGATCCGCCTGTTTCATCTTCAGAGTCTCCAGATAGCCCTGAATTGACGCCAGTGGCGTGCGCAGGTCGTGGGAGACCTGAGCCACCATCTGGCGACGCTGGTGATCCTTTTCTTTCAGCAGGTCGACCTGGGCAGCGATACGGCTGGCCATGTGTTCAAACCGTGCCGCCAGGTAATCGATGTCGTCCCCGGCGGAGACTATGGTTTCCCTGTTCTCCGTAACCAGAACCTCGCCGTTTATTTCGAAGTTTTCCACCCGTTCGGTCAACCGGGACAGTCTCCGGGTCAGCAAGTGGAAAAACACCAACCCTGCCAGCAGACCAACGACCAGACTGATTGCCAGCGCACCCGCCCCCATCTGCAGCAACTGATTGCTATGGACCATGCTCTCGGCAAGGTCATATTCCTCGCCCCGGAGCACCACATACAGATAACCCGAACGATCATTCTCAAAGGGCACGGTGGTTACCGAAAATACCTTGCGGCGATCGTGACTGCGAGGGTCATCACCCGGCAGTGGAAACGCGTCGGGGTGCGCCAGCAAAGCCCGGATCGGCTCTAGTGACACGCGATTGCGCTTGATCTTGGTGGGGTCGGCGGAGTAGGAAAGAATCCGGCCATCCGGGCCGAGCAGGTAGATCTCGATGCCGGGATTGATGGTCATGTACAGGTCGAACAGTTCTTTCAGAGCTTCCTGGTCGAGCTGACCATCAGTCACCAGATTACGGTCGGCAACCAGATTGCGGGCCAGGTCGCGATTAAGTTCCTGATTGACCGCTGCGGTGTACTCGCGAACGGAATAAAGGCTAAGGACCGTGAACAGGCCGCCAACAATGACCAGCAGCAGAAACAGACCCAGCGCCAGCCGGGCGTAAAGTGTGCGGAACAGTGACAGGGCCATGGATCAGTCCATAAACCGGTAACCGACACCCCACACCGTCTGAATGTAACGGGGCTGGGCGGGATCGGCCTCGATCTTGTTCCGGAGCCGATTGATGTGGGTGTTTACGGTATGCTCGTAGCCTTCATGATTGTACCCCCAGACTGCATCCAGCAGCTGGGCGCGGCTGAATACCCGGCCCCGGTGGCGGGCAAAATGCCAGAGCAGATCAAATTCCCTGGCGGTCAGGTCAACTTCCCGGCCCCGGACAAAGACGCGGTGTCGCACCGGATCAATACAAAGCTCCTCGATAACCAGCTCCTCCGCCTCGGGTTGTTCTGACGTTCCCACGGACATGGCATCGACGCGCCGGAACAGGGCCTTGATGCGGGCCGCCAGTTCCGCCACGCTGAATGGCTTGGTCAGATAATCATCCGCCCCCATCTCAAGGCCCAGGACCCGGTCCAGCTCGGAACTCTTGGCCGTGAGCATCAATACCGGGACATACCCGGCGCCAGACCGGATTTCCCGGCATACCGCGAGCCCGTCCATCCCGGGGAGCATCAGATCCAGGATCACAAGATCTATCCCGCCCTGGCGGAAACGCTCCAGTCCCTCGTCGCCCCGGCCGACAAGAATGGCCCGCATGCCCAGGTCGGTCACCTGCATACGCACCAGCTCGCCGATACCGGGGTTATCCTCAATGATCAGTACGGTTCGTGTCATCTCGGCCTGGTCCTTTCACTCCATGGATACCAGTGTAGCGCCAAGAATTCACAAAACCTTCACGCAGAGACTGGCGACCTCAATTCTCCAGAAAGCCTGCCAGTCGCTCTCGAACAATGGCATGGGCTTCGGTCATGATCCGGTCGATCAGTTCGTCGCAGCTGGGAACATCGTGGATCAGTCCGGCCACCATGCCGCAACTCCAGGCCGCCTCGTCCATGCGCCCCTCATGCAGTACCAGCTTGCCCTTGGCGCCGGTCACCAGATGGCGGATATCGTCGATCTTGGTGTCGCTGCCCTTCTCGGCTTCGATGCGGATGATTTCATCCACGGCCCGGTTGCGCAGGACCCGCTCGGTGTTCCGGAGCGGCCGCATGATCAGCCGGGTCTGCAGTTCGTCCGAGTCGACGATGGTCTGTTTCACCCGCTCGTGGATCGGGGCTTCCCGGGTGGCCAGGAAGCGGGTCCCCATGTTCATGCCCTCCGCGCCCAGCGCCATGGCCGCCACCAGGCTGCGGCCATCGGCCATGCCACCGGAGGCCACGAAGGGAATGGTCAGCTCCTCCGCCGCCCGGGGCAGCAGGATGAAATTGGGAATATCGTCCTCGCCCGGGTGCCCGGCGCATTCAAAGCCGTCAACGCTGACCGCGTCACAGCCGATGCGCTGGGCCTTCAGGGCGTGGCGCACCGAGGTGCACTTGTGAATCACCTTGATACCGGCACTTTTCAGCTGCTCCATGTATTTTTCCGGGCTACGGCCGGCAGTTTCCACGATCTTTACGCCACCGTCGATGATCGCCTGGATGTATTCCGGATAGGGCGGTTCCTTGAACGACGGCAGAAACGTGAGATTGACGCCAAAGGGCTTGTCCGTCATTTCCCGGCAACGGGCAATCTCCCGTGCCAGATCTTCGGGTGTCGGCTGGGTCAGGGCCGTCAGGATACCCAGGCCACCGGCATTGGATACCGCCGCTGCCAGTTCGGCATAACCCACCCAGTGCATGCCACCCTGGATGATGGGGTGCTCAATGCCGAACAGTTCAGTAATTCTGGTCTTCATAGCAGCGTTCTCTTTTTGTCGTTAGAATGAAATCGAATTTGCATAAGAGGTTCCAGTGACAGCCAGAACAACAACCAAAGCGACACCGGCCGACGCGTTCAAACGGGCCCGGCGCATGTGGCTCAAGGGCGAGCGTATCCACCTGGCATCCCTGTCGGACGAACTCCATATCGGCCGGGCCACCCTGTTCCGGTGGGTGGGCAACAAGGACCTGCTGATCGGTGAAGTGCTGTGGTCCCTGTACGAACCACTGCGCCTGGAAGCTCTCGCCACTACCCCCGGTGAGGGGGTCGATTACATTGTTGGCGTCTACCGGAAAATCAATTCCACGATCCTGCACTTCGAGCCGTTAAGGCGGTTTATCAACCAGGACCCGGAGTACGCGCTGAGAATCCTCACTTCGTCCCAGTCCACCCTGCACGCCCGGACAGTGGAAGCGAACACCCGCACCCTCAAGGACCAGATCGCACAAGGCAAGATCAACCCTCCCATGAGCGTGGACAGCCTGTCCTACTTCATGGTCCGCCTCGCGGAATCCTGCCTCTACAGCGACATCATCGGCGGGCGCGAGCCCCGGGAGGAAGAGCTGGAGGATGCCTGTACGGCGGTAAGGATTCTGCTTGGGGGCAAGGCCTAGGAAGGGGTCAGAAGAAGGCTTTCTTCAGACCCCGGGCCCGCCCCGGGTTCTGCGTGAAGTCGGGGTCTGATGAACGCTTTCATCTGACCCCTTGTTCAATCCCCGGGTTCAGCGCCCACTCCGCCTCACAGCTGCAGCGACCGCACCTCCAGAAATTCCTCCAGGCCCCACTTGCCGAACTCCCGGCCCAGGCCGGAATGGCCGAAGCCGCCGAACGGTGCCAGGGCGTTGAAGGCACCACCATTGACGGTCACCTGACCGGTGCGCAGCTTGCCAGCCACCTGCTTGGCATGAGCATCATCGGCGGACCAGACCGCACCGGACAGACCATACGGTGTGCCATTGGCAATACGGATCGCTTCGGCCTCGTCGTTATACGGAATGATGCTCAGTACCGGGCCGAAGATCTCTTCCTGGGCAATGCGGCTGTCCGGCCGGACGTTGCCGAACACGGTGGCCTTGACGAAGTAGCCCTTGTCACAGCCTTCCGGTGCTTCCGGTCCACCAGCCACCAGGGTGGCACCTTCCTCGATGCCGAGCTTGATGTAATCGATCACCCGGTCACGCTGCTGGGCAGAAGACAGCGGACCCAGGCGGGTGGTTTCCTCGAGGGGGTTGCCCGGGGTCATCTTGGCCACAGCAGCTGCCGCCAGTTCACAGGCCTCATCGTGCTTGTCCGCCGGGACCAGCATGCGGGTCAGGGCTGTACAGGTCTGGCCGGAGTTGAGCAGGCAGTTGTTCACGGTGCCCTTGACCGCACCGGCGAGGTCGGCGTCCGGCAGAATGATCGATGCGGACTTGCCGCCCATCTCCAGGGCAATGCGCTTGAAATCATCGGCCGCAGCATGGGCAATCAGGTGGCCGGTACGGGTGGAGCCGGTGAAGGACACCATGCGCACGTCCGGATGCTTGATCAGGGTATCACCCACGGTCTGGCCCAGACCGCACACCATGTTGAATACACCCTTGGGCAGATCGGCACCGTCCAGGATTTCCGCCAGGATATAAGCGGTCTGGGGGGCGATTTCCGAAGGTTTGAGCACCACGGTGCAACCAGCCGCGATTGCAGGGACGATCTTCAGGATCACCTGGTGCAGCGGGTAGTTCCAGGGAGTGATACAGCCGACCACACCCACCGGTGCGTGTTGCACCTCAGAGTTGCCGGACTGTTCGGTGAACGGGAAATCCGGCAGCAGTTTCAAGTAGGTCTTGGTGACGGCCGCCGGCATGCCTGCCTGGATGGGGGTAGCCAGCTTGATCGGCATGCCCACTTCCCGGCTCACGGTCTCGGCAATCTCCGGCGCCCGTTCCTTCAGCCCCGCGTGCAGCTGTTCCAGCACTTTCAGGCGTTGCTCCAGGGTGCTTTCAGACCAGCTCTCGAACGCGGCATCCGCTGCGGCGATGGCCTGCTCCATTTCCTCACGACCGGAAGCGGGTACGCGGGCAATGACGTCACCGGTGCCGGCCTCATGGACATCGATCAGCTCGCCGCTCCAATCAACCCACTGACCGTTGATGTAATTCTTGCTCAATTCGTTCATGTTCTCCCCCTCAATCAAATACGATCACGCCACGGGCGTTCTTACCGGCCACCATATCATCGAAAGCCTGGGCAGCCTCTTCAATGGGGTAGGTCCGGGTAATCAGTTCATCCAACTTGAGTTTACCGGCCTTGTAAAGCCCCAGGATCCTGGGGAAATCGTGTTGCGGCCGGGCCGAGCCGAGCCAGCTGCCTTTCAGGGTGCGTTCATCGGCGGGCAGCGTCAGGGTGGTCAGTGACGTCTTGTCCTTTGGATCGGCAACCCCCACTACCACAGCGGTACCACCGCGACCGAGACACTTGTAGGCCTGCTCGACGACCGGACCGGCGCCCACACATTCAAAGGCGTAGTCCACACCGCCGGTGAGTTTCTTAACCGCCTTGGCTGCGTCGTCCACCTCGTTGATGTTGACCGTATGCGTGGCACCAAATTCCCGGGCCATCTCCAGCTTCTTCGGGTTGCTGTCCACCGCCACGATCATCTCGGCGCCGGCAGTGGCACAGCCCTGGATGGCATTCAGACCCACGCCGCCGATCCCGAACACTGCGGCCCGGGAACCGGGTTCCAGTTTCGCGGTGTTGAACACGGCACCAACGCCGGTCATCACCGCACACCCGACCAGGGCGGCGTTCTGCATGGGCACGGTGTCATCCACTTTCACACAATTATCCACATGCATGGTGGCGTATTCCGCCATCACACCGCAGGCCCCGAACACGTTCAGCGACTCACCATCGGCGCCCTTGGTGCGCACGGTGCCATCCGGCAGGGTGAACATGGCCTTGCGGGCGTTCTCACACAACACCGGGCGACCCCGGACACACTGCCGGCACTTGCCACACATGGAGATGAAAGAGCTGACCACGTGGTCACCCTCCTGGAATTGGGTCACGCCTTCTCCCACTTCCACCACAACGCCCGCAGCCTCATGGCCCAGTACCAGGGGCGGCGGATAGGGGATCTTGCCAGTGGTGGCGGACAGATCACTGTGGCACACACCACAGGCCGCAATCTTGATAGTGATCTCACCCCGCTTGGGGCCTTCGACGGTGATGGTCTCGACCTGAACGGGCTGGCCCCATTCCCGGCAGACCACGGCTTTGGCTTGTCTGTCCATTGTTGTTCCCCTTTTTTGTTTAAGGAGGGGTCAGATGAAAGCGTTCATCAGACCCCGGGGGTTAGCTGGAGTAAAAATGGGGTCAGATGAAGCCGTTCATCTGACCCCGGTTTAACGTCAAGCTCTGGGGTCTGAAGAAAACTTTCTTCTGACCCCATCTTAAGGCCTATCAGAACGCCTCATCGGTCATGCTCAGAGCCGTCTCGTCGACCGCTTTAAGCAGCTCAGCGGCACTCACCACACCCGGCAGTTCATACCGGGAAAAATACTCGCAGGCCCTGAGCTTACCCTCATAGAAGGCATCGTCCTGCCCATCCGAGCTTTCCAGGCCTTTTAAGGCCTTCAATCCCTGCCGCAGCCACAGCCAACCCACCACCACTTGCCCTAAGGCATCCAGGTACAGGGTGGCATTGGCCAGCGCTTTTTCCTTGTCGCCATTGGCTTTGACGGTATTGATGACCTTGGTTGCGGCATCAATTGCCTTTACAGCCTGCTCAAGGCGTTCGGCGCTGGATGCCAGTCGCGAATGCGCTCGAGCCTCACCAATGGTTGCTTCGATGCGATTCATCAGCTCCTGGTAAAACCGGCCATCCGCCATGGAGACCTTCCTGCCCAGCAGGTCCAGACCCTGAATGCCGTGGGTGCCCTCGTGAATGGGGTTGAGCCGGTTATCCCGGTAGAACTGCTCCACCGGGTACTCCCGGGTGTAGCCGTACCCGCCGTGCACCTGGATGGCCAGGCTGTTGGCTTCCAGGCAATAGCGGGATGGCCAGGACTTGATGACGGGCGTCAGCAGGTCCAGCAGGCCGGCAGCCAGCTCACGCTGCTCGCCGGTTTCCGCAAACTTCTTCTCGTCCACCAGCATCGCGCCCTGCAGGCACAGCGCCAGGCCACCTTCCACGTAGGCCTTCTGGGCCAGCAGCATGCGCCGGATATCGGCGTGGCGGATCAGCGGCACCTGCGGACTTTGCGGGTCTTTCTCACCAATCGGGCGACCCTGCCGCCGCTCCCGAGCGTACTCCAGGGCATGCAGGTAGCCGGTGTACCCCAGCATCACTGAACCCAGGCCAACCCCGATCCGGGCCTCGTTCATCATATGGAACATGGCGGCGAGGCCCTGGTGTGGCTTGCCCACCAGGTAGCCAACAGCCCCATCCTGCTCGCCGAAGTTGAGCATGGTGGAGGTGGTGCCGCGATAGCCCATCTTGTGAATGAGACCTGCCAGGGCCACATCGTTGCGCTGGCCCAGTGAGCCATCCTCGTTCACCAGGATTTTCGGCACCAGGAACAGGGAAATGCCCTTCACGCCCGGTGGTGCATCCGGCAAGCGGGCGAGCACCATGTGGATGATGTTCTCGCTCAGCTCGTGATCACCGCCGGAGATGTAGATCTTGTTGCCGAACAGCCGGTAGCTGCCGTCGGCCTGGGGCTCGGCACGGGTACGAAGATCGCCGAGAGACGAGCCCGCGTGGGGCTCGGTCAGGCACATGGTGCCGAAGAACCGGCCCGCGAGCATCTGGTCGGCGTAGCGGCTCTTCTGCTCCTCGCTGCCGTGAGCCAGGATCAGGTTGGCGGCCGCAATGGTCAGGCCGGCGTAGCCCTGGGTACCCACATTGGCGCCCTTCAGCAAACCAACGCACATCTGCGCCACCGCTGCCGGCAGCTGCATGCCGCCCCGTTCGTAATCCTGGCTGGCTGCCATCAGGCCGGTACCCTTGAGCACATCCAGAGCCTTGCGGACTTCCGGTCGCATCTCTACTCGGCCGTTTTCAAAGGTGGGTTCTTCCTCGTCCACCAAGCGGGCGTGCGGCGCAAATTCCTCCGCCGCCACCTTCAGGGCCAGGTCCAGCGCCGCCTGCAGGGTCTCGCGATTATGCTCCGAGTACCGTTCAAACCGCAGCACCTGCTCCACGTCGTGCAGCTCATAGAGCTGGAACGCCAGATCCCGGGTGTTGATGATTTTCTGCTGCATGGCGACGCTCCCCCGGATTACACCACTTCAAACAGACCGGCAGCACCCTGGCCGCCACCGATGCACATGGTGATTACCACGTACTTGGCACCGCGACGCTTACCTTCGATCAGGGCATGGCCGGTCTGGCGAGAGCCGGTAACACCGAAAGGATGACCAATGGAGATGGAACCACCATTCACGTTCAGCTTCTCCATGGGAATGCCCAGGCGGTCACGGCAATACACCACCTGGGATGCAAACGCCTCATTGAGTTCCCACAGGTCAATATCGTCCATTTTCAGGCCGGCACGCTCAAGCAGACGGGGAATGGCGAAAACCGGACCAATGCCCATCTCATCGGGCTCGCAGCCGGCCACGGCGAAACCACGGAAGATCCCCATGGGCTCGATGTTGTGCTTCTCGGCGTAGGTGCTGTTCATGACGGTACACACCGACGCACCATCAGACAGCTGGCTGGCGTTACCGGCGGTGATGAACTGGTCCGGCCCACGCACGGGTTCCAGGCCAGCAAGGCCTTCGAGGGTGGTGTTCGGACGGTTGCACTCGTCACGGTCCAGGGTCACCTGCTTTTCGCTAACCTCGCCGGTTTCCTTGTCCTTGACCAGCATGGTGGTGTCGAACGGCACGATTTCATCGTCGAACTTGCCGGCTTGCTGGGCGGCCGCTGTACGCTGCTGGGAGATCAGGGAGTACTCGTCCTGGGACTCGCGGCTGACGTTGTAGCGCTTGGCCACAATATCCGCCGTCTCGATCATCGACAGGTACAGCTCAGGCTTGTGCTTCATCAGCCAGTCATTGGTGGCATGAAAACTGTTGATCTTGTCGTTCTGCACCAGCGAGATGGACTCGACGCCCCCCGCGACCATCGCCGGCACCTTCTCGGACACAACGCGCTGGGCGGCAAGGGCAATGGACTGCAAACCGGAACTGCAGAAACGGTTAATGGAAAAACCGGCGGTGGTCACCGGAAGGCCGGCGCGAATGGCCGCCAAGCGGGCAATGTTCCGGCCCTGGGCACCTTCCTGGAAAGCAGCACCCATGATGACATCTTCAACAATGGCCGGATCAATGCCGGCTCGCTCGACCGCATGCTTGATGACATGGCCGGCCATGTCCACGCTGTGGGTGTTGTTCAGGGAGCCCCGGTAGGATTTACCAAGGCCGGTGCGGGCGGTGGAGACGATGACTGCTTCGGACATGATTGTGTTCCCTTGAAGGAGGGGTCAGAAGAACGCGTTCTTCTGACCCC
>Ga0114984_1000310_pt1 | contig 19114 bp, 16 predicted proteins | sample Shrwel1BS1Day1_FD_96987 | JGI IMG/M metagenome (GOLD analysis project Ga0114984, IMG submission 96987) | Subsurface microbial communities from deep shales in Ohio, USA - Utica-3 well 1 S-1-Day1 | ecosystem: Environmental > Aquatic > Deep subsurface > Shale gas/oil reservoir > Produced water/Flow...
ATCACCTCCTGAAGATCATCGACGGTATAGAGATAGACATCGTCCAGCTCGCCCACCTGCGGTTCGATATCGCGCGGCACCGCGATATCCACCATGAAGATGGGACGGTGCTTGCGTTTTTTCAGCGCCGTCTCCACCGCCCCCTTGCCCAGAATCGGCAGCTGGCTGGCGGTGGAGACAGCGCTGAAAAAACGCAAGCACCGTCCCATCTTTATGGTGGATATCGCGGTGCCGCGCGATATCGAACCGCAGGTGGGCGAGCTGGACGATGTCTATCTCTATACCGTCGATGATCTTCAGGAGGTGATCGAGGAGAACCAGCGTGAGCGCCAGAGCGCGGCCCGCGACGCCGAGGCGATCATCGAGGCGGGGGCGCTGGAGTACCTGCGCCGGCTGCGCGAGCTGGATGCGGTCGATACCCTCACCCGGCTGCGCCGCAGCGCCCATGAAACGGCGGCACAGGAGCTGGAAAAGGCGCAGCGGATGCTGGCCAGCGGCAAACCGCCCGACGAGGTGTTGCAGCGTTTCGCCCATGCCTTGACCAACAAGTGGCTGCATCAGCCGACCGTCCAGTTGCGCCGGGCCTCCGCCGAGGGGCGGGATGAGCTGCTGCAGCTGGCGCAGGAGCTGTACCAGCTGGCCCCACCTGATCGGAACGATTGATGAGACAGCCACAGGAGTTTGCCCCACGATGAAGGCTTCCCTGCACCACCGGCTCGAGTCCCTCTGCGAGCGCCATGAGGAGCTGGCCGCGCTGCTCGGCGATGCGGCGGTGATCGCCGAGCAAACCCGTTTTCGTGACTACTCCCGCGAGTACGCCGAGCTGGAGCCGGTGGTGCAGTGCTTTGCCCGTTGGCGCCAGGCGGGTGAGGATCTGGCGGCGGCCGAGCAGATGCTGGGGGAGGAGGACGCCGAGATGCGTGAAATGGCGCGCGAGGAGATCGCCTCGGCGCGCGCGCGGCGCGAAACGCTGGAGGCTGAGCTGCAGCGGTTGCTGCTGCCGAAGGACCCCAACGACCAGCGCAACGTCTTTCTGGAGATCCGTGCCGGAACCGGTGGCGATGAAGCGGCGCTCTTCGCCGGCGATCTGTTTCGCATGTATTGCCGCTACGCCGAACGCAACGGCTGGCGGGTGGAGGTGATCAGCGCCAGCGAGGGGGAGCATGGCGGCTACAAGGAGATCATCAGCCGGGTCGCAGGCCAGGATGTCTACGCCCAGCTCAAGTTCGAGTCCGGCGCCCACCGGGTACAGCGCGTCCCCGAGACCGAATCCCAGGGGCGGATCCACACCTCCGCCTGCACGGTGGCGGTGCTGCCGGAGCTGGATGAGTCTGCCGCCATCGAGATCAACCGGGCCGATCTGCGAATCGATACCTTTCGCGCCTCGGGCGCCGGCGGCCAGCACATCAACAAAACCGATTCCGCCATCCGCATCACCCACCTGCCCAGCGGGCTGGTGGTGGAGTGCCAGGATGAGCGCTCGCAGCACAAGAACCGTGCCCGGGCGATGGCGCTGCTGGCCGCACGGCTGGAACAGGCGCAGCGGGAGAAGCAGCAGGCGGCGCAGGCCAGCACCCGCAAAACGCTGGTCGGTTCGGGGGATCGCTCCGAGCGGATCCGCACCTACAACTTCCCCCAGGGGCGTCTCACCGACCACCGGATCAACCTGACGCTCTACCGGCTGAACGAGGTGATGGCCGGTGATCTGGACCAGGTGATCCAGCCGTTGCGAAGCGAGTATCAGGCCGAACAGTTGGGTGCGCTTGCCGATGAGTGAGCATCCCGTCGGGGCAGGGTCGGCGGTGAGTGGCCGCCCGCCCGATGAGCGCCTGACCGTCGCCGCCGCCCTGGAGTATGCGCTCGAGCTGGAGACGGTCAGCGACAGCGCCCGGCTCGATCTGGAGCTGCTGCTGTGCGAGGTGTTGCAGCAGCCGCGCAGCTGGCTGTTCGCCTGGCCGGAGGCAACCTTGAGTGCTCAGCAGCGGTCCGCCTTTCTGGCGCTGCTGGCGCGGCGCAGGGCCGGCGAGCCGGTGGCGCATCTGCTGGGCTACCGTGACTTCTGGACCCTGCGGCTGCGGGTCAGCCCGGCCACCCTCATTCCCCGCCCGGATACCGAGGTGCTGGTGGAGCAGGCGCTGCGGCGGCTGGATGGCGCCCCCGCCCGGGTGGCGGACCTGGGCACGGGAACCGGCGCGGTGGCGCTGGCGCTGGCCAGCGAGCGCCCCAACTGGCAACTGGTGGCCACCGAGCTGCAACCGGAGGCGGTCGAGCTGGCGCGGCTCAATGTCGCCGAGCAGAAATTGACCAATGTAACGGTGTATCAGGGGGACTGGTGCCAGCCGCTGCGGGGAGCGTTCGACCTGATCGTCAGCAATCCGCCCTATATCGACCCCGAGGATCCACATCTCAAGCGGGGTGATCTACGCTTTGAACCGTTATCCGCGCTGATTGCCGCGCGCAACGGCATGGCCGCGCTCGAGCAGATCGCCGCGCAGGCCCGCCGACACCTGCGCCCGGGCGGCTGGCTGCTGCTGGAACATGGTTACGATCAGGCGGAGGCGGTGCGCCGGCTGCTGCAGCGGTTGGGATACCTCCAGCCGTTCAGCGCGCGCGACTACGGCGGCCATGAGCGTGTCAGCGGTGGCGTCTGGCCCGGCCGTCCGCACCGTTTGCGAGGTGAAGATGCTGAGTGATGAGCAACTGCTGCGCTACAGCCGCACCATCCTGTTGCCGGAGGTGGATATCGCCGGGCAGTGTGCCTGGCAGGCGGCCCGCGTCCTGATCGTGGGGCTCGGTGGGCTGGGTGGCCCCGCCGCCGCCTACCTGGCGGCCGCCGGTGTGGGCGAGCTGGTGCTGGTCGATGATGACCGGGTGGATCTGAGCAATCTGCAACGCCAGATCATCCATGCCGAGGCCGCCCTGGGGCGGGCCAAGGTACACTCCGCCGCCGCCACGTTGCGGGCGATCAACGCCTCGGTACGGATTACGCCGGTAGAGCGGCGCCTGCAGGAAGGGGCGCTGGCGGAGCAGGTGGGCGCGGTGGATCTGGTGCTGGATTGCAGCGACAATTTCGCCACCCGCTTTGCCCTCAACCGCGCCTGCTTTGCCGCCGCGGTGCCGCTGGTCTCCGGCGCCGCGATCCGCTTCGATGGCCAGCTCAGCGCCCACGATCCCCGTGATCCCCACTCCCCCTGCTACCGCTGCCTGTATGCGGAGGGGGATGAGAGCGATCTCGGGTGCAGCGAATCCGGCGTGTTTCCGCCCCTGGTGGGGGTGATCGGCAGTATGCAGGCGATGGAGGCGCTCAAATTGCTGGCCGGTATCGGCGAACCTCTGGTGGGAAGGGTGCTGCTGCTGGATGGCAAACGGATGCAGTGGCGCAGCCTCAGGCTGCCTCCCGACCCTGAATGTCCAATCTGTGGAAGGAAAACGTGATGCAGGATAACAAGATCAAAACACTGCTCGAACGCAGTCGTCGTATCGCCCTGGTGGGTGCCAGTGCCAAATCCCACCGGGCAAGCTACCAGGTGATGTCCTTTCTGTTGGCCAGTGGTTACGAGGTGATACCAGTCAATCCGGCCCTGGCGGGGCAGGAGCTGATGGGGCAGAAGGTGGTCGCTCAACTGAGCGATATCGAGGGGGTGGTGGATCTGGTGGATATTTTCCGCAACTCCGTGGACGCCGGATATGTGGTCGATGCGGCGATCGAAATCGGTGCCCGCGCGGTCTGGATGCAGCTGGGGGTGGTCAACGAGGCCGCCGCCGAGCGGGCCGAAGCGGCCGGGCTCGAGGTGGTGATGGATCGCTGCCCCGCCATCGAGATCCCCCGTCTGGGTGTGGCCGTGCCCGCCGCCTGAGCCGCGTCGAGTCGGCCCGGCGTCAGATAACACCCAGCAGGCGCAGCAGGAAGATGCCGCTGCTGAGGGTCAGCATCGAGCCCAGAGTGGTGGTCAGCACGATGTTGGCGGCCAGCTGGGCGTTGCCCCCCATCGCCTTGGCCATGACGAAGCTCACCGCCGCCGTGGGGCAGCCGAACAGTACCATCAAGATCGCCAGCGCCTGCCCTTCAAAGCCGTACAGCCAGGCCCCCAGTGTCAGCACCAGCGGCAGGATCACCAGCTTCAGCGCGCTGGCCCAGAAGGCGAGGGTCGAGGTGTCGTGCAGGCTTTTCAGGTTGAGCGACGCGCCGATGGTGAGCAGGGCCAGTGGCAGGGCCAGGTTGGTGAGGTAATCGCCGGTTCGCGCCACGATCCCGGGCAGTTGCACACCAAACCAGGAGAGCGGCAGGGCGAACAGCACCGCCAGAATCAGCGGGTTTTTCACAATCTCCAGCAGGGTATCGCTCAGGCGCATCGCCGCGCTGCGCTGCAGCGGAACGCTCAGGCAGACGATGGAGAGGACGTTGAACAGCGGAATCACCAGCGCTAGCAGCAGCGACGCATGGGCCAGCCCCTCCTGGCCAAACAGGTTGAAACTGACCGCCAGGCCGATGACGCCGTAGTTGCTGCGAAAGGCCCCCTGAATGAACACCCCCAGATCCTCCGGCGCCTCGATCCAGCGGGCGGCGAGCCACCAGATCAGGGCGAAGGCGAGCAAAATGGTGATGAGTACATAACCGAGCTGCTGCGGGTTGAATACGGCGTGGAAATCCATCCGTGCGATCGACATGAACACCAGGGCCGGCAGTGCGATCACGAACACCAGTCTGGAGCCGGTGGCAACGAACGCTTCATCGAGCAAGCGGGTGCGGCGCAGCAGGTAGCCAAGCAGCAGAATGAAAAAGATCGGGGCGACGATGTTGGCGGTGTAGCCCAGGGTCTCCAGGTAGAGGTTCAAAACCGTTCTCCGTCTGCGTGCGGGTTGATGGCGCCGGCTCAGCGGGCGCGGTGGTCGACCGGTGGGTGCAGTTTTGGATAATCCAGCCACAACAGCTCGGCGCATTCCGGCACCAGATCAGCCCAGTGGGCCAGCTTCAGCCCCAGCTGCACGCAGGCGGCGGTGGGCAGATGCTCCGGGGCGGCGGGGCAGAGCCAGCGCGCCAGAACTTCCAGCCCCGGGTTGTGGCCCACCAGCAACAGGTGGTGAGCGCTATCCGGCTGGCGTTGCAGCAGCGTCAGCAGCATCCCGAAGGTGGCGTCGTAGATCTCATCGCAGGGTTGGGCCTGATCGTCGGCCAGGCGGAACGCCTCGATCAGCGGCGCCGCCGTCTGCCGGGTGCGCCGGGCGGGGCTGTAGAGCAGCCGGTCGGGCCGGGGGCCGTGCTGCTGCACCCGCTGCACCATCGGCGGCAGGTCGCGCTGGCCGCGCCGGTTCAGTGGGCGGTCGAAATCCGCCAGGGTGGGGTCTTCCCAACTGGATTTGGCGTGGCGAATCAGGGTCAGTGTTCTCATGGCGGTTGTCCGGTTCAGAGGTGGCGGTCGCGGCCCGCGGCGAGGGAGCGGTGATGATGAGCGATCCGACCGGCGGCGTCAATCGGCGCTCCCCGGTGGCCTCGGTGGTGGCGCCTCGCCGTCCCCCCCAGGGGGTTCCTCCGCGGGGGTCATCAGCTCCCCTTCATCGCCACTCTCCACGCTGGTGACGGCCTCCTCCCGGAACAGCTCCTCGATGGGGGTGTCGACAAACTCCTCGTTACGCGGGTCGATATCGGGCATGACATGCACGTTCGGAATGGTCGGAACGAAGTGCTCCTGCGCCTCCACCGGCATCGGCGGCACCCGGTATTGGCGATAAAGGGTAAACAGCGCCAGGCCGACCAGGGCCACGGCCTGGGTGTGGAACAGCGCCAGCGGGCTGAACTGCTGCATCAGGGTCGAGCTGACCAGAGGGCCCAGCACGCTGCCGATACCGTAGCTGAGCAGCAGGCCGGAGCTGGCGGCGATGATCTGGGAGCTGTCCATCACGTCGTTGGTGATCGCCACGGCGATGGAGTAGACCGTGGAGCCGAGCCCCATCAGCGCACAGAGCGCCACCAGACGCCAGAGAAACGCGGCGTCGATGACCAGCGCGTTGGCGGCGCTGGCGAGGCCCGCCAGCAGGCAGATCACCAGCAGCACATAGCTGCGCTGCACCCGGTCACAGATCCAGCCGATGGGCCAGGCGCAGAGCATGGCCACCAGGATGGAGGCGAACATGTAGATCGAGATCTGGTTGTTTTCCAGCCCGGTCAGGCTGGCGAACAGCGGCACCAGGGCGTAGAAGGAGCCGAGGAAAATGCCCCCGGTGAAAGCGGCCGTGACCCCCAGCGGCGCCAGTCGCACCAGTTGCAGCAGCGACATCTTCTGCGTGGTCTCGCTCAGCTCCGGCGAGTGCATGCGCGACAGCGACAGCGGAATGATACTGGCGATGATGAACAGGGTGGCCAGGGTGAACAGGGCGTAGTTGATCGGATTGCCGTTGCCGATCAGGAGCTGGCCGCCGGCGGCGGCGGAATACGCCGCCACCTGATAGAGGGAGAAGATCTTGGAGCGGTTGGCGTTGGTGGCGACCGCGCTGAACCAGCTCTCGATGGTGATGAACAGCGCCGCGATGGTCAGCCCGCCGATGGCGCGCAGAATGCCCCAGTACCAGACGTTGTAGGTCAGGGGGTAGAGCAGAGTGGCCATCGCCGCCAGCGCCGCAAACACGGCGAAGGCACGGATGTGGCCCACGCGGCGCACCACTCTGTCCGCATAGAGAGAGCCCACCACGAAGCCGGCGGAATAACACACCATCACCTTGCCGATGGTGGCGGCGTCGATCCCCAGCAGGCTGAAGCGCAAGCCGAGCAGGGTGATCAGAAATGAGTTGCCGGCAATCAGCAATACGAGGCTGGCAAACAGTGCCAGCAGTGAAATCATCAGTAAGTGCATCGGGTTATTCCGTTGGCCGCCGAGGGCGATGGAACGATCATGGCCATCGTGGTGCCGGGCAGTGTCGTGGTTGCCTATCAGATGGGGACCATTTTCCAGCACCGGGCCGCACTCTGCAATCGTTGTCGCCGCCCAGGGCGCCATTCCCGCCCGTAGGCAACGCGGCGGGCGACGCCCGCTGGATCTGCTACACTCGAGACTCGGAATCGTTCCGCCACCGCCATGCCACCCCGAACATCCAGGAGCCTCTCCATGCGAGCCTCGTCCACCCTTTCATTGCTGGTTCTCGTCCTGCTGGCGTTGTTGCCCGCGGTGCGGGCATCGACCCTGGAGCCGATGGCGATCGAAGCCTACATCGATAGCCTGAAAGCGGTGCGTCAGCTGGGAGAAAAACTGCAGGCAGAGGGGCAGCGGGGGTTTCTCGAGCGTGAAATCGTCCCCCGCGAGGGACAACCGTTCGACCCCCACGCCCGCGCCGTGAAGACGTTGCAACGCGACTTTGCCGCTGACTACCAGACGCTGGGCCAGATCGTGCGCCGCCACGGTTTCACCAGCGCAGAGAGTTGGGCCGCCCTCGGCGACCGTATCGTGCTCGCCTACGGTGCGATCAAGGCGGAGGCGGAAAGCCCCACCATTTTGCAGCTGGCGCGACAGGGGCAGGGGATCGATGCGCAGCTGTTGCAGCTGCTCCCTCCGGCGCAGCGGCGACAGATGGCGCAGGCGGTGAGCATGGCGCGCGCCCTGGCGCAAGTGCCGGCGGCTGACAAACGTGCCGTTCGGCCCTACACTGCCCGGCTGGACCATGTTTTTTCTCAAGGCTTATAGCCACCCACCCTGAAAGCGGGAGAACCCCCATGTCATCCTTGGTTTATTGCACCGCCCAGTTTAAACCCAAACCCGGCAAGCAAGCGGAACTGTTCAAAGTGCTGCAGTCGCTTGAACCCAACTCGCTGCGGGAAGATGCCTGTGTGCAGTATACGGCGACCCGGCATATCAGCAGCCCCTTTGCGGAAGGCAGCAGTTTTCCCATCGTCTGCCACGAGATCTGGAGCGATATGGAGAGCTTTGAAGCCCACTGTCAGCGCAAGGAGATCGCTGATTTCTTCGCACGTTACTGCACGGCGGAGGATGGGTTGGCTGAAGAGTGGAATATCTGCGTTTACACGGACGAGCCGGAAAATTACGACGCCCCGCCACTGGGCTGATCACTTTCCTGTGACTGAGCGCACCGTTTCGGTCTGCTCAGTTTCGTCATAGCCCGCCCGGGCTGACATCCCCCCGCTCCCCGTCCATACTCAGGCCAGGGCGGCCTCGGTGACGCCGGGCCTTGCGAGAAAGATTCAGTCAGAGTCAGAGGAGTGTGGCATGGCTGCGCCGATGAAACAGATGAAGATGATGGATGGCAACGAAGCGGCGGCCACCATCGCCCACCAACTCAATGATGTGATCGCCATCTACCCGATTACCCCGGCCTCGGTGATGGGGGAGCTGGCCGACACCTGGAGCAACGCGGGGCGGACCAATCTCTGGGGCGGTGTGCCGCAGGTGATCGAGTTGCAGAGCGAGGCCGGGGCCGCCGGTGCGGTTCACGGGGCGCTGCAGGCGGGTGCCAAAACCTGCACCTTCACCGCCTCCCAGGGACTGCTGCTGAAGATCCCCAACATGTTCAAGATTGCCGGCGAGCTGACCCCCACGGTGTTTCACGTCGCCGCCCGCTCGGTGGCGACCCACGCGCTGTCGATCTTCTGCGATCACAGCGATGTGATGGCGACGCGCACCACCGGCTTCGCCCTGCTGGCCTCCTGCAATGCGCAGGAGGTGATGGATCTGGCGACCATCGCCGAGATGGCCACGCTGGAAGGGCGGGTGCCGGTGTTGCACTTCTTCGACGGCTTTCGTACCAGCCACGAGATCAGCAAGGTGGAGCTGGTGAGCCGCGCCCAATTGCAGCAGCTGATCGATCCCGACCGGGTCCGGGCCTGTCGTGAGCGCGCCCTCTCTCCCGAGCACCCCTTCATTCGCGGCACCTCACAGAACCCGGATCTTTTCTTCCAATCGCGCGAGGCGTGCAACCCTTACTATCACGCCTTTGCGGCCATTGTGCAGAAGGCGATGGACCGTTTCGCCGCCGTGACCGGGCGGCACTATTCGCTGTATGAATACAGCGGGGCCGAAGATGCGCAGCGGGTGATCGTCGTGATGGGATCAGCCAGCCAGACGGTGGCTGAAACCGTGGAGCATCTGACCGCCGAGGGGGAAAAGGTTGGGCTGTTGAATGTGCGCCTGTTCCGCCCCTTTGCCGCAGAGCGGCTGCTGCAGCAGTTGCCGGCCAGCGTGCGTGCGCTGGCGGTACTGGATCGCACCAAGGAACCGGGGGCGGAGGGGGAGCCGCTGTTCAAGGATATCGCCACCGCCCTGTTTTCGGCCTGCAGCGAAGGGCGCTGGCCGGGTGAGGGGTTGCCGCGCCTGCTCGGTGGCCGCTTTGGACTCTCCTCGAAGGAGTTCACCCCCGGCATGGTCAAGGCGGTGTTCGATCGTCTGGCCCGCGCCGAGGGGCCGCGGGAGTTCACCATCGGCATTGAGGACGACATCACCCGGCTGAGCCTGCCCTGGGAGGAGGGGTTTCGTACCCGCGCCGCGCGGTCGCAGGTGCAGGCGGTGTTTTACGGCCTGGGGGCGGATGGTACGGTGTCCGCCAACAAGAACAGTATCCGTATCATCGGCGAACAGCCGGGCCGCTTTGCGCAGGGGCACTTCGTCTATGATTCCAAAAAATCCGGGGCGGTGACCGTCTCCCATCTGCGCTTCGGCCCCGAACCGATCCGCTCCGCCTATGAGATTCAAGCCGGCGAGGCGGATTTTGTCGCCTGCCACCAGCCGCTGTTCCTCGCGCGCTACCCGATGCTCGACAAAGCCAAGCCGGGGGCTACCTTCCTGGTCAACACCCCGCTGAGCAGGGCGGCGTTCTGGCAGTCGTTGCCGCAACCGGTGCAACAGCAGATGATCGACCGCCGGCTCCAGGTCTGGCTGATCGACGCCTATCGCATTGCCGATGAGGCGGGGCTGGGGCAGCGGATCAACACCATCATGCAGACCTGCTTCTTTGCCCTGACCGACATCCTGCCGCGCGCGCAGGCGATCGAGCGGGTCAAGGCCGCGGTGGAGGCGACCTACGGCAAGCGCAGCGCCCGCAGCGCGCAGATGAACCTGAAGGCGATCGATAACGCGCTGACCCATCTGCACGCTTTTACCGTGCCACAGCGGGCGCATAGCCTGATTCCGATCCATCGGGTGGATTGCGCCGACGCCAGCGCCTTTGTGCGCGAGGTCACCGCCGAGCTGATCGCCGGGCGCGGCGACCGGGTGCCGGTCAGCCGGGTTCCCGCCGACGGCACCTGGCCCAGCGGCACGGCGGCCTATGAGAAGCGGGATCTGGCCCTCGAGCTGCCACAATGGGAGGAGACGCTCTGTACCCATTGCGGCAAATGCGTGTTCGTCTGCCCGCACTCGGTGATCCGCTCCAAAGCCTTCCCCGCGGCGCTGGCGCAGGGGGCGCCGGAGGGGTTCAAGGCGGTGCCGATCAAGGGGGCGAAGGATTTCCCCGAACAGACCCTGATCAGCTACCAGATCTCCCCGGATGACTGCACCGGCTGCACCCTCTGTGTCGAGATCTGTCCGATCCATGACAAATCCAACCAGCGGCGCAAGGCGCTGAACATGGTACCCAAGGAGCCGATTGCGCAGCGGGAGCGGGCCAACTGGGCGTTCTTTCGCCAACTGCCGGAGTTCGATCGTACCGGGCTCAAGGCCAGCACCCTGAAGGGCTCCATGTTGATGCAGCCGCTGTTCGAGTTCAGCGGCGCCTGTTCCGGCTGCGGCGAAACCCCCTACCTCCGGCTGCTGAGCCAACTGTTTGGTGATCACCTGCTGGTGGCCAACGCCACCGGCTGCTCCTCCATCTATGGTGGCAACCTGCCCACCACCCCCTGGAGCGTCAACCCGGAGGGGCGGGGCCCGGCCTGGAACAACTCTCTGTTTGAGGACAACGCCGAATTTGGCCTCGGGATGCGGGTGGCGCTGGACCAGCAGAGAGCGTATGCGCTCGAACGGCTGCAGGCGCTGAGCGAGCGGTTGGAGCCACAGCTGGTGGCGGAGCTGGCAACGGCGGATCAGAGCGACGAGGCCGCCCTCCGCGCCCAGCGCCAGCGGGTGGCACGGCTGCGCCAGCAGCTGGCGGGCATGGATGATCCCCGCGCGCGGGAGCTGCACCAGCTGGCGGACAAACTGTGCCGCCACACCGTCTGGATCGTCGGCGGTGACGGCTGGGCCTACGACATCGGCTACGGCGGGCTGGACCACGTGCTGGCCTCCGGGCGCAATGTCAACATTCTGGTGCTGGACACCGAGGTCTACTCCAACACCGGCGGCCAGACCTCCAAGGCGACCCCGCGCGGGGCGGTGGCCAAGTTCTCCGCCGGCGGCAAGCCGGTGGCGAAGAAGGATCTGGCCCGGATCGCCATGGACTACGAGCATGTGTATGTGGCGCATGTCGCCTACGCCGCCAAGGATGTGCAGACCCTGCACGCCTTTCAGGAGGCGGAAAGCTGGAATGGACCCTCCCTGATCATCGCCTACTCCCCCTGCATCGCGCATGGTTTCGATCTGGCGGGGGATAACCACGCGCATCAGCGCCTGGCGGTCGATTCCGGCCACTGGCCACTGTTCCGCTATGATCCGCGCCGCGCCGCACAGGGCGAGAATCCACTCAAGCTGGACTCCAAACCTCCCTCCATCCCCTATGCGCAGTTCGCCCGCACCGAGGCCCGCTTCAGCATGTTGGCCCGGGCCAACCCCGAGGCATCCAGAGCGTTCTTGCAGCAGGCCCAGCGGGAGGTCGATGAGCGGTATCACCGTTATGAACAGCTGGCTGGCTTGAGCTGGTCCCCGGTCGAGGGGAGGGCAACGTCGGACGCGGCGGCACCAACCAGGCAGGCAGCAGGAGATCAGGATGAGTAAGCGTTTGCGTACCCGCTATATGGGGTTGGAACTGGAGAGCCCGCTGGTGCCCGCCGCCTCGCCGCTGACGGCCACGGTGGAGAGCGTCTGCCGGCTGGAGGAGGCGGGGGCCGCGGCCATCGTCATGCACAGCCTGTTTGAAGAGGAGTGCCGACGTGACCACGAGCTGCTGCACCATTTTCTGTTCGAGCAGGCGATCGGACATCCAGAGTCGGATGACTTTCTGCCCGTGCCCGATCACTTTCGTACCGCCGAGGAGCATTATCTGGAACGGCTCCAGCGGATGAAATCGCGCCTGCAGGTGCCGGTGATCGCCAGTCTCAATGGGGACAGCCGCGAGGGGTGGGCGGAGCACGCCAGCCAGCTGGCGCAGGCCGGTGCCGATGGGCTGGAGCTGAACATCTACCACATCGCGGCCTCGGTTCGGGAGAGCGGGGCTGACGTGGAGCAGCGCTATCTGGATATCCTCACCTCTGTGCGCGCCGCCCTGCCGCGGCTGCCGCTGGCGGTGAAACTCTCCTCCCGCTTCTCCAGCCCGGTACACCTGATCCACCAGCTGCGAAAGGCCGGTGCCGACGCGGTGGTTCTGTTCAACCGCTTCATCGAGCCCAGCGTGGAGCTGGAAACGCTGAAAATCACCCCCCAGCTGCAGCTATCCACTCCGGCGGAGCTGAACGAGCGGCTGCGCTGGGCGGCGATCATCCGCGCCCAGGTGGCGGTGGATCTGGCGATCACCGGAGGGGTACATACGGGCGAGGATGTGATTCGTACCCAGCTGGTTGGTGCCGAGGTGGCCCAGATGGCCAGTGTGCTGCTGCAGCGGGGGGCCGGCGTGCTGGGAGAGATGCGGTCAACCATGCTGAACTGGCTGGAGCGGCACGAGTATGAGTCGCTGGAGCAGTTGCGGGGTAGCATCAGCTACGCTCGGGCCGAAGACCCCTCCGGCTGGGAGCGGGCCAACTACCTGGACACTCTGGATCAATGGCGCCCCTGAGGGGGCAGGGAGCTCTGCTCCCTGCCCGGCCCGATCAACCGACCATGCGCCGTCGGGCAAGGCGGTAACGCGGCAGCGGCTGGATCTCTTCGCGGCTGGCGAGAAACTCCGGTCGCGGTGGGCGGTTGCAGAAGGGGGCGACGCAGCGATTGCTCATGGCGTTATAGACGAAAAAGAGGTTGCTGCGCGGCATCGGGGTGATGTTGCCGTTGGAGCCGTGCATGGTTGCAGTCGAACAGCAGCACGGAGCCGGCCGGAGCCGCCGTGGACTTGAGCCCATAGCGCGCATACAGCTCCGCCAGACTGGCGTTGTCGGGGGTGCCCACCGTCTGCTGGCGCAGGGATTCCCGGTAATAGTCGGCCGGTGTCTCGCCCACGCAGCTGACATAGTCGCGATGGGAGCCGGGCATCACCATCAGGGAGCCGTTGAAGTCGCTGTTGTCGGTCAGCAGGATGGAGGCGCTGAGGGCGCGCATACGGGGCATGCCATCTTCCACATGCCAGGTTTCGAAATCGGAATGCCAGTAAAACTCCCGTCCGTTGAAGCCGGGTTTGAAGTTGAGGCGTGACTGGTGGATGTAAATCTCGTCGTCGAGGATGAAGTTGGCGATCTCGGTGAGACGCGGGTCAGCGGCGACATCACAGAACAGAGGATCGCGGTGGATGCGAAATACGGAACGCAGCGCCTGGCTGTCGGGCTCGATGATGGCGCGGTCGGACTGCAGCAACGCCCGATCCTGCTGCATCTTGTCCAGCTCGGCCAAAAAGCGGCTCACCTCCGCACGGCTGAACAGCTCGGGCAGCAGCAGGTAGCCATCACGCTCATATTGGCGCAACTGCTCCTCCGACAGCGGCGCCGCGGAAAAGTCGTGGTTGTACAGCACAGGGTCTTGTCGTTTCAGAATGGCCGGTTGGGTACGGTTTCGAGAGGGGTAGAGATCTTGTACAGGCATGTGTACCTCCTTGAGTCTGGGCGCCCGGGCTCAGGGAGTGGTGAACAGAAGCAGTTGGCGGAGCGACCTGTCCTGATAGCGGGCGCAGGTGAATGGTTACGGTGAACCCTAACACGAACATTGTTTAGAGGTTAGGGCTGGCGGAGTATTTTTCAAGGAGCGGGGTTTTTACTTTTATCGCCAGCGCGATCGGTTATGATCATCGATCATCCAAACAGGGCCCGATTTGACGTCCAAACGGGGCATATTCCCATAATCGAGGCAGAGGGGGCGAGCGGTTCTTTGAATCTCAAATCAAGGCTCAGCCTCCTCGCCGTCACACTGGTTCTCACTTCAGCCGTCGCGGTTTGGGTTTCGGTGCAGGCGTTGGCGGAACGGATCATTACGGAGTGGGCGCTCAGGTATGTGGAAAAACAGGTGCTGTACGACAGGGAACGGGTGCTGCAGCCGCTGCTGCGGGAGATCGCGCTTGCCCGCCAGCTTTCCAGCTCACCGCTGCTGATCGCGTGGCTGGAAAACCCGGATGACCTGCTCGCCGAGTATCATGGCCTGAGGGAGTTGGAGCGCTACCGGGAAAACTTTGCCGGCCACAACTACTTTCTGGCCGTACTGCACAACGGCCACTACTACTACAACAACGCCGAAAATGAATTTTCCGGTGAGCAGATGCGCTACCGGCTCAGCCCCTCCAACCCCTCCGATCGCTGGTTCTACGACCTGATCGAGCAAAAACGGGATCTCCACCTCAATGTCAATACGGATACCCACCTGGGCGTTACCCGGTTATGGGTCAATGTGCCGCTACGAAACGGCGCGGGGGAGATTGTGGCGCTGGCCGGCAGCGGCCTCGATCTCAGCGCTTTCCTCGATGAGATCGTCGCCAGTGGTGAAGAGGGGATCACCAGCCTGTTCGTGAACGGTCAAGGAGCGATTCAGCTCTACCGCGACCAGTCGATGATCGATTTTGCCAGCCTCACCAAGCAGGCCAGCCAGCAGAGCCGGTTGCGCCAGCTGTTGCCGGCGGAAGACTACGGGCGGCTGCAGCAGGCGCTGGACGAGGTCAAGGCGGCCCCGCAACGGGTTGCCAGCCGGTTTGTGACGCTGGCGGGCACCCACTACCTCGCCGGAGTGGCTTATCTGCCCAGTATCGACTGGTACGAGGTCACTTTGATGGATCTACACAGCTTGCTGCCGCTGAGCCGGTTCAACTCCATCCTGATGATATTTGCCCTCTCGCTGCTGGGTACGGTGCTCCTGTTCCATATCGTACTGGGGCGGATGGTGCTGCAGCCCCTGCAGGCGCTCGATCAGGCCATGCGTCGCTTTCGTCGGGGGGAGTACAGCGGCGAGCCGCTGGGGGTGCGAGCCAGCGGTGAAATCGCGCATCTGGTGGGGGAGTTTGAACAGATGAGTCGCGAGGTGTATGAGACCCGCACCAATTTGGAACAGAAGGTGCGCGAGCGCACCGAGGCGCTGAACCGGATCAGCCAGACCGATCCGCTGACCGGCCTGCTCAATCGTCGCGGCATGGACCAGTTGCTGCGCGCCGAACTCAAGCGCAGTGCCCGCGAGGAACGCCCGCTGGGTATCATCTGGATCGATCTGGATCTGTTCAAGGAGATCAATGATCGCCACGGCCATGCCATAGGCGATGCCGCGCTGGTGGTGGCAGCCTCGGTGTTGCGTTCGGTATTGCGTGAATATGACGCCGCGGCGCGTTGGGGTGGGGATGAGTTTCTGATCATGATTCGTGATGCCGATCCGGGGTTGATCGAGCAGATCGCCGAACGGCTGCTGCGGGTGATCCGGGGGCAAAAGGTCGACACCCCCTGTGGCACCCCCCTCTGTATGACCTTCAGCATCGGCGCCAGCCTGACGCGAAGCGCGGAGCACGAAAAGGTGCTGCGCGAGGCCGATGACGCGCTCTACGCCGCCAAGCAGGCTGGGCGGGATGGGTATCGCCTCTACGATGACACGCTGCAGGGGCAGAAACCCACCTGCGCGGCGCCGTGACAGGAGGCCGATCCCGCCCCCCGCGCGGGGACGGAGGCCGGCCACTGAAGTGATCGCCCCAGCGCGGTTTGGGCCGCCGCGCAGGGCCCGGAGCAAAAAGGCCCGCACGCCGTGGAGCGTGCGGGCCTTGGGTGGCTGGCCGCGCCGAGCGATCAGGCCGCGCCGATCATTCGGCGCAGCACATAGTGCAGGATACCGCCGTGGCGGAAGTAGGCCAGCTCGTTGCCGGTGTCGATGCGGCAGCGCACGCTGGCCTGGGCCTCACGACCGTCCGGGTAGCGAATGGTCAGGCTCAGTTGCTGCTGCGGCTGGAGCTGATCCAACCCGCTCAGGCTGATCTCCTCCGCGCCGGTCAGGGCCAACCGTTTGCGGTCGGTGTCGATGAACTCCAGCGGCAACACCCCCATCCCCAGCAGGTTGGAGCGGTGGATGCGCTCGAAGGACTCGGCGATCACCGCCCGCACGCCGAGCAGACGGGTGCCCTTGGCCGCCCAGTCACGGGAGGAGCCGGTGCCATACTCCTTGCCGGCGATCACCACCAGATCGCGCCCCTCCTGCTGATAGCGCATGGCCGCATCGTAGATCGATAGCTGCTCCCCGCTGGGGAAGTGGCGGGTTTCGCCCCCCTCCACGCCATCGAGCATCTCGTTGCGGATGCGCACGTTGGCGAACGTTCCGCGCATCATCACCTCATGGTTGCCACGGCGGGAACCGTAGGAGTTGAAGTCCTCCTGGGCGACCCCAAGCTGCTGCAGGTAGCGCCCCGCCGGGCTGTCCGGCTTGATCGAACCGGCCGGGGAGATGTGATCGGTGGTCACCGAATCCCCCAGCAGGGCCAGAATGCGGGCGGCGTGGATATCCTGCACCGGCTCGGGTTCGCGGCTCATGCCATCGAAGAACGGCGGGCGTCGGATGTAGCTGGACTCCGGCCAGTCGTAGGTGTTGCCGCTGGCGATCTCGATCGACTGCCAGGTTGCGTCGCCATCGAACACGGCGGCGTATTCGCGCCGGAACATTTCGCTGTCGACCTGCTCCAGGGCGGTGGCGATCTCGGCCTGACTGGGCCAGATGTCGCGCAGATAGACCGGTTGGCCGTTCGCGTCCTCTCCCAGCGGCTCGCGGGTCAGGTCGATATCGACCCGGCCGACCAGGGCAAAGGCGACCACCAGCGGGGGGGAGGCCAGCCAGTTGGTTTTGACGGCGGGGTGAACCCGGCCCTCGAAGTTGCGGTTGCCGGAGAGCACCGACGCCACGGTGAGATCCCGCTCCCGCACCGCGGCCTCGATCGGTTCCGGTAGCGGGCCGGAGTTGCCGATGCAGGTGGTACACCCATAGCCGACGAGGTTGAAGCCGAGCTGATCCAGCGCGCCGTTCAGCCCCGCCGCCCGCAGGTAGTCGGTCACCACCTTGGAGCCGGGGGCGAGGGAGGTTTTGACCCAGGGTTTGCGCCTGAGCCCCTTGGCCACCGCCTTTTGTGCCAACAGCCCCGCCGCCAGCATCACTCCGGGGTTGGAGGTGTTGGTGCAGGAGGTGATGGCGGCGATCACCACGGCGCCGTGGTCGAGGTTGAAGCGCTCGCCGGCGTACTCGACCTCGACCCCGCCAACGGTGCCGGGAGCGGTGTGGCCGCCTTCAGCCTCCAGGTCGCTCTGTGCGGCGGCGGGGGGCGACGTGAGGCTCAGCGCCATCAGTTCGTCGAAACGGGGTTTGAGCCGGTCCAGCGCGACCCGATCCTGCGGTCGTTTGGGGCCCGCCAGGGAGGCCACCACGCTGCTCAGATCCAGCTCCAGAGTGGAGGTGAAGATCGGCTCATCGCCGGGGTTGCGCCACAGCCCCTGCTCCTTGCAGTAGGCTTCCACCCGTTCGACCTGCTCTTCGCTGCGACCGGAGAGGCGCAGATAGCGCAGGGTTTCCTCATCCACCGGGAAGAAGCCACAGGTGGCGCCATACTCCGGCGCCATGTTGGCCAGGGTGGCCCGGTCGGCCAGGGGCAACTGCGCCAGGCCGTCGCCATAAAACTCGACGAATTTGCCCACCACCCCGTGCTGGCGCAGCATTTCGGTGACGGTCAATACCAGGTCGGTGGCGGTGATCCCCTCACGCAGGGCGCCGGTGAGTTTGAACCCCACCACCTCGGGGATCAGCATGGAGATCGGCTGCCCCAGCATGGCGGCCTCGGCCTCGATGCCGCCCACCCCCCAGCCGAGGACGCCGAGGCCGTTGATCATGGTGGTGTGGGAGTCGGTGCCCACCAGGGTATCCGGGTAGATCCAGCTCTCGCCGGCGCGCTCCTCCCGCCAGACGGTCTGGCCCAGATACTCCAGGTTGACCTGATGGCAGATGCCGGTGCCGGGCGGAACCACACGGAAGTTGTCGAAGGCGGTTTGGCCCCAGCGCAAAAAGGCGTAGCGCTCATGGTTGCGCTCCATCTCCAGCTTGACGTTGTTGGCAAACGCGTCGGGGCTGGCAAAATGGTCCACCATCACCGAGTGGTCGATCACCAGATCCACCGGCGAGAGCGGGTTGATCTGCTGGGGGTCGGCCCCCAGCGCCTCGACCGCATCACGCATCGCCGCCAGATCGGCGACGCCGGGAACGCCGGTAAAGTCCTGCATCAACACCCGCGCCGGGCGGTAGGCGATTTCGCGCTCGGAGCGACCGCCTTGGTGCTGCCACGCCACCAGGGCCTGAAGATCCTCGAGCTGTACCGCATCGGTGTCGATGTGGCGCAGCAGATTTTCCAGCAGCACCTTGAGGGAGCGGGGCAGTCGGCTGATATCACCCAGTGAATCGGCAGCCCGTTTCAGGCTGCTGTAGCGGTACTGTTTCGACCCGAGTGTCAGGGTTTGTGTTACATCGGAGCTTTTCAAGTGATTACCCTCCTGCCGTTGGCATTGAAGTGTTGCGGCTCAGTCATCCTTCTTGGCGGCCAGTTTGCGTGCCTGCTCGGCCCACTCGGACAACTGTAGTTGAACCATCCCGTTGACGGTAGTGGGCGGGTAGCGCCCATCGCTGTCGGCGGTGCCGGCTTGGCGGTCGAACAGCAGCTCGATCAGCTGATCCAGCCGGCTGACCGCATGGATGGAAAAGAGCCCCTTGCGACAGGCCTCCACGACCTCCTCCTTCAGAATCAGGTGGGGCTCGTTGCTGGCCGGAATGATCACCCCATGGCTGCCATCCAGCCCACGGGAGCGGCACAGGTCGAAGAACCCTTCGATCTTTTCGTTGACCCCGCCGATCGCCTGAATTTCACCCTGCTGATTGATCGAGCCGGTAACGGCGTAGCTTTG
>Ga0114984_1000311_pt1 | contig 19074 bp, 16 predicted proteins | sample Shrwel1BS1Day1_FD_96987 | JGI IMG/M metagenome (GOLD analysis project Ga0114984, IMG submission 96987) | Subsurface microbial communities from deep shales in Ohio, USA - Utica-3 well 1 S-1-Day1 | ecosystem: Environmental > Aquatic > Deep subsurface > Shale gas/oil reservoir > Produced water/Flow...
CATGACCCGGATTTTCACCGCGGCCTCGTTCATCAAGAACAACATGCCGCTGGGGCAGCCCGGGTCACTGACCGACGATGAAGCCTGGCAGGTTGCCAACTACATCAACTCCCAGGAGCGTCCGCAGGATCCGCGTTATACCGGTGATGTGAAAGAGACACGTGAGAAGTACTTTAACTTCCACAAGCACACGAATTATGGAACAGTAGTCAACGGAATGTTACTGGGCGATCACGACAACACCGGCGACAAGCCTTTCCTGAAACCCGACGTCCTGCGGCCCAGGACCTTCGAGTAAGGGTCCCCGGGCGTTTCGGGAGGGAAGGCACTTCTAGGAGACCATCATGCCACGCATACTGCCTTTCCTCTCGGCGCTTTTCATTCTGAGCGGCTGTCAGTCGCTGCCCTCCGAAACAGAAGGCGATATTGCCCCGGGCACGGTGCTCCTCAGTGCCCAACATTGCTTGAAGGAGTACATAAAAGATCTCCATAAAATCCATTTCGGCCCCTGTCTCAAAGTCGTGTCCGTCAATGGCCAGGCCCCATCGGTCAGGGAGGACGGTTTTATCACGCTCCCCATCGCCACGCCACTCCGGCTCGAAACCAGCTGCGTCTACCGCCATGCCGACGGCACCCCCATTCCGGCAACGGTAACCACAGCCACCTTCGAGGTGACAAGTGACACCTTCACCAAAGCAGGAAAACGCTGGTATCTGCATCCTCACAAACAAGCCCGGAATGTCGTAGGGTGTGAACCCACCCTTGCGCCTTCGGTATATCCGACCTACGGAACCCACTAGTGTCCCTTGGGTATTCAGAGAGGAAGTCCACCCCTGGATTGGAATGATCGTTCAAAAATACTGACAGGGTAAGTCGATATTCTCCGCTTTAAGAGAGAGCCCTCCATCACGATCGTTACCTGCTTACCATCCATTGGCACATGAGGGTATCTATGAGCGACGTAATGCAATCTGGCACATTCGGTTCCATCGAGATACCGAACCGGTTTGCCCTGGCCCCCATGATGAGAACCAGTCGTCGCTCTTCCTCCGGGCCTTTCGACTACATCGTCATCGGTGCCGGCACCGCCGGCTGCCTTCGCGCAATACCAGCCCAAGGAGTTCAAGCCCGGGCTGCCAGAATCTGCAACCCGTTTCACTTGCAAAGGACTGATCCGCAATGACCCTTGCCACCTGGCTCACCGTTGTCACCATCTGCATCCTCGGCGCCATGTCCCCCGGCCCCTCGCTGGCGCTGGTGCTCAAGCAGACCCTGACCGGTGGTCGGCGTAACGGCGTCATTACCGCTCTGTCCCACGGCGTCGGCGTCGGGATCTACGCCTTCCTGAGCATTCTCGGCCTGGCTGCCATCATTACCGCCTCCCCTACCGCCTTTTCGATCCTGCAGTGGGGTGGCGCGGGTTACCTTGCCTGGCTCGGGGTCAAAGGGCTGATGGCAAAGCGGCAGGAAAACGAAGAGCTGCCGGATGCCCCGACCACCAAAAGCGCTGCCCGGGATGGCTTCCTGATTGCCTTCTTCAATCCCAAAATCGCCGTCTTCTTCCTGGCTCTGTTCAGCCAGGTGGTCGGCACCGACACCAGCCTGCTGGCCAAGTTCGGCTATGCCGCCACAGCCCTGATCATTGACACTACCTGGTACCTGAATGTGGCATGGGTGTTTTCCAACCCCCGATGGCTGGACGCACTTCGGCAGCGGGCGGTCTGGTTCGAGCGGATTTTCGGTGCGGTCCTGCTTGGCCTGGCCGGCCGCCTGGTGGTGGGAATCCTGAACGAAAAATAAGCCGGTTAACCGGCCAGGGCGCCAATATCCGGGTATTCCCGGATCTGGACCACGCGCTCTGCCGGCGACGCCGATGACACGCCGCACACTTCGTTCACCATGGCCTCAGCCACGGTCTCGGCCTTGATCGCCCGATATTTGTCGAGGAGACCGATCAACACCCGGTTATAGAAAACAGTGGACGAGAAAGCACCGGATTTCGGTCCGGTGCCCCGTCTGGGTAATTCGCTGACCTACTGCGAATTATCCAGACGGGGCACCAAGCCGAACCTCCACCTCCGGAGCCTCTCCATGCCAGTCAGCATCCCAACTCACTTCGGGCTGCTCACCGGGGCGTGGCTCGATGGTCACGGTCACGGTGCCAAAGCGGGTTGGCGCCGGGCCGAAGCGAATCGGATTTTCCCGGGCCAGCCAACGCTCCGGGATTCCCGAGGCAAGGATCAGTCGATTGCCCTCCTCCCGGATAAAGCAGTTGCGGATCATCACCACCCACTCGGCTGCCGCCCAGACATGATGACCATCTCCCATGCATCCGCCGCCGGTGGCTGGATGGATGGCCTCCGGCCACTGGCCGGTCGGGGAGGCCATATCGGCCACGGCATCCATCAACTCCACATGGCGCCGATCGCCGGCCCGCAGCAGGACCTGGGCCACGTGCAGGGTAAGGTAGGCGTTCAGCCCGGAATGAATCATGTCCTGATAGAACGCACCATGGACAAAGCACTGATCGATCAGGAAATCAGCGCAGTCCAGCAGGCGCTCATCATCCGGTTTCATCAACTGGGTCGGATAGCCCGCCGCCAGCGAACCAATGGCACCGGCATCCAGCCGGCGATAAGGCGACGCCGGCATGGCGGGCCGCCGCAGGCGCTGTTCACAACTGGCAAGGCTGCGCTCGAGTGCCTCATTGAACTCTCTGGCAGCGGCGGCAAAGCTCTCACTGGCTTCGTGATCCTGATCCCGCAGCAGGTTCGCTGCAGCCTTCAGACCGGCGATACCCCAGAAGTCATCCCAGTAATAATAATCGTTCGGTCCCAGATGCTCGGCACTGAATCCCGCCGGAAACAGTCCTGCATGCGGCACATTCAGGTTGCCACTGAGCCGTTTCTTCCGAATCCAGCGCGCGCCCTTCATGACTGGCGCTTCCCAACGTTCCGGCAGATCCCGACCGGTAAGCTGGCAGAACCGGTCCAGGATCCAGAGCACTTCGCCGTTGGCATCCCATTCACCTTCCTGTGAGCGGAAATAGCCATCCCGCATCTGCCGATCCGGAAACTGGTTGAGTGCCCGCTCGGCCCTTTCGGTCAACCCGACGTTCAGCAGTGCATGGATGATGAAGGCCGCATCCCGGAACCAGAAACGCTTGTAGGTGTATGGCCCGGGGTACACGTCCTTGGGGGAGTGGAGGATCAGCGAAGTCACCGCCGCGTCATACAGGAACCGGTATTTCTCGTCCGGACACTCCAGGCGTGCGGTGTCCTCCCGGACCCGGTGCCAGGCGTCCGGCCCGGCTGGCGCCAGGCCAGCCACTTCAAGGGGAATGCTGACGGTCAGTTCGGAGGGCTCCCCGGCCGTTACCGGGAACAGGGCCGCGGCAGTGACCATCCCTACCTCACACTTGCCCTGGTTCTCCTGCTGCCGATCCAGGAGGTGAATATGCACATCGCCCTGTTTGTAGTCGGACACGTGGTGGGAGGCCGGCGCCCGGTCAAACTTTACCGTCTGAGTACCGTCCACCAGCCAGCCGTTGTTGTCTTCCTTCAGTTGAACCTGCTGGACAAAGCTGACGCCCTCCGGATTCGCCGGCCGCAGGGACAACACCAGCGAGGCTGTCCCGTCCGATTCGGCCCGGAGCGTGAGTTTGCACACCGGCCGCCCATTCTCGATGGCCACGCGGCTACGGCTGGTCAGCTTCAGGCCATCCTGGACCGTTTCAGTGACCACAACCGGAGTATCCCCCGGTTCCTGCCACTGGCGGGCCTGTTTTGCCCGGGACGGCAGCAGGCAGCGCCCGTCTTCCGCCAGCAACCACCCGTCAAGAGACCAGCCATCGTACAACGGGGTCAGCAATCCCCGGGGATCGACGATCGGCAACTCATCCACATCCGGCTGGCCGATGGCCGTCCAGTTCCGGTTGGTGAGGTTGATGTGGGTGATGGAAAACGCTCTGGGAACAAAGGCCGTGTCGGTGGGATCGAACTGACGCTCCACCCAGTACGGCCAGACCCAGTCCAGGTTGTGCTGGATCACCCGACTGTTAATCAGCCCCCGGGCGTGAAACACCACACCCGCCCGGAGCAGCTCGATAGGCTCGCCCACCTCGGAGGGTTGGGCAAAACCGTGCAATTTGCCCAACAGTGCGATCGGGTCGAGGAAACCATGCCTGCGCGCCAGCCGCCTGACGATGTAGCGCCAGGGCAACCAGTTCATCCAGCTCATTCCGCATTCTCCTGTGCCATGGGTTCGGTTTCCATCCGGTATCGGGCCAGAGCCCGCCTGGCCAGTCGGTTCAGGAACACCACGGCCAGTATGGTGCCGACAAAACCGGCTCCGTAAATAGTCCACTCCATCGGCGTGCGGGCACTCTCCCGAACCCCCAGGGTGGAGAGGTCCGCCGCCAGCGAGCCCAGATAAACATTGTGAAGAGAAAAAGGAATCACGCCGAGAAAGGTGCCCGCCACAAAACCGGGAAATGAAAAACTGGTCAGCCCGAACAGGTAATTGGAGACTTTGCCCGGGAAAAACGGGATCAATCGCGTCAGCAGCACAATCTTCCAGCCGTGCGGTGCCATCTCATCGGTCACCACCGACAGTTTCGCCCGGGTGCGAATGTAGATGTGCGCGGTTTCGCCAAAGCAATGCCGGGCAATCAGAAACGCTATCGCTGCCCCGATGGTGGTGCCAATCACGACGTAAGCCGTGCCCTCAACGACGCCAAACACGAAGCCCGCACCAGTGGTCAGCAAAACACCGGGCAAGAGCAGAACCATAGCAACGATCATGATCGCGATAAAGAACAGCGCCGCCCAGGCACCCTGCTCATCAAACCATTGCAGCAATTCGACGATCTGCTTATGCACACCGAATGCATACAGCAGCCCTACGATCAGACCGACACCGGCAATACTGCCAGCCATCCACAGCAGCGGCGATCGGGTCCAGTTGGCTCGTTGTTTCGGTTCGGAGACGGACACCAGACACTCAACTCCTGGCCAAGGCCGAGATTTCAGGCGAAAAAGTTTTCTGATTCGCCTTTACCGTAACCCGGCAGCGCCGCCGGGCTCAAAGGCGTATTGTCTCGGATGGTACCTACCATCGCTCCAGCCGGACTCACCTGCCGGAAAGGATGGACTGCAGCTTGTGGGTCAACTCGACCGCCTCGGTGCCCAGCGGTGTCAGATAACCTCCGTCCTTCTGGCTGATCAGCCCCCTGGAAAACAGACTTTCTGCAGCGCGGACCGTTTCCGGCGCGGCTGAGTGGGCATGTACCTTGATGCCTTCCTGAGTGGACGTGGAAGGAAACTGCAGTAACAGATTGAGCTCTGCAAGGTGGTTCGGCGAGAATGGCATGGTAGTTCCTCTTTATGATTGATCTGATTTCAGTCTAGGCTCAGGTCAGCACTTGACAAGCACAGGCACGAAGCCAGCATGACAAATAACAGCGAAGATTTCCCGAACTATTACCTGCGGCCACTTCGACACCTGAACGTGTACCTTTCCGGACTCGTGAAGGGACGACTATGGCTCAAGGTATTGATCGGGATGGGGGCCGGCCTGGTGGTCGGCACCCTGCTCGGCCCGTCAGTCGGCCTGATCGAGCCGGGAAGGGGCCGGTTGATCGGTAACTGGCTGGCATTTCCCGGCCACCTGTTCCTCGCCACCATACAGATGATTGTCATTCCGCTCGTGATTGCCTCAGTGGTGCGCGGCCTGGCCTCCAGCGAAGATCTCTCGCAACTGCGCAAGCTGGGCATGCGGGTGTCCATTTTCTTCGTCATCACCACCGCGATCGCCGCATCCATAGGGCTCTGGGTTGGTGGCTTGATCAACCCCGGGCGCATGCTGACCGGGCTTGCCACACCAGCGCAGGAACCCTCTGCCGAGGTGGTGAATGCCACAATGCCCAGTGTCGAGGATCTTCCCCGGACTCTGCTGGGGCTGCTCCCCGGTAATCCCCTGGACGCCATGGTGGAGGGCCAGATGCTGCAGGTAGTGATCTTCTCGATCATCGTCGGAATCGCACTCGTCAGCATGGCACCGGAAAAGTCCCGACCGATGCTGGTCCTGCTCGATTCCCTGCAACAGGTCTGCATGACCGTGGTGCAATGGGCAATGCGCCTGGCGCCCTTCGCCGTCTTTGGCCTGATGGCCCAGCTCACCACCACTATCGGCTTCCGGGCCATGCTGGGCATGGGTTCCTATGTCTTGACCGTCTTGCTGGGACTACTGATATTGCTGGGGTTTTATCTCCTGATCCTGAAGTTTCTGGGGGGAGAACACCCTATCCGCTTCCTGAAGGATACCCGCGATGTCCTGCTGCTGGCGTTCTCCACTTCCAGCTCCGCCGCAGTGATGCCGCTCTCCATCCGCACCGCCGAGGACAAACTCGGGGTGCGACCCTCGATCTCGGAGTTCGTGATCCCCCTGGGCGCGACCATCAACATGAACGGCACTGCGCTGTATCAGGCAGTGGCAACCGTCTTTCTGGCCCAGGTCTACGGCATTGATCTTGGCATGGGCAGCATGGCGCTGGTCGTTGCCATGGCCGTCGGCGCTTCCATCGGTTCTCCGGCCACCCCCGGCGTTGGCATTGTCATTCTTGCCATGGTGCTCCAGACCGTAGGCATACCGCCGAGCGGTATCGCACTGATCATGGGGGTGGACCGGATTCTGGACATGTGCCGCACGGCCATCAACGTCACCGGTGACCTGGTAACCTGTCGGCTGATGGAGAACTGGTCCGGAACGCGGTTACCGCCGGAGCCGGTCCCGGCCGATTCATAACCGCAACAAATCACATCAGTCGGATTACAGTTAATGAGACCCCGGCCCTTTGCCACAGGGCCGGGGACTGAAATAATAGGCTACCCGATTTTTACTGGCAGTCACCGGCTTACTCTGGACCATGGCAAAACGATCACAACTTCTGTCCTGCACCCTCACCATGATGATGCTCTCAAGTGCCGTGCCGGCGCTGGCCGATGGCATCAAGCGCATCGTCCATCCGGATGGCACCGTCGAGTACACCAACACCAAAAGCCAGGACACCCCGATTGCCTCCACCGGCAATGAGACGGTCTATCGCTACACCGACGAAAACGGAGTTGTTTCCTACAGCAGCATTCAGCCTGCGAATGCCAGGTTCGATGTCATCCGCTTTCACTGTTACGCCTGTGACCCGAACTCGAAGGTCGACTGGCGCAAGACCCCGCTGTTCCTGAAACCCTACCAGCAGGAAATCCGGACTGCGGCCCGGGAATTTGATGTGGATCCCGCCCTGGTGCGAGCCGTCATTCACGCCGAGTCCGCTTTCAACCCGAAGGCTCTCTCGCCCAAGGGTGCCCAGGGGCTGATGCAACTGATGCCGGGCACAGCCCGGGAGCTCGGAGTGGGCAACGCCATGGTAGCGGCCGAAAACATTCGTGGCGGCGTGAACTATCTGGCCCGGATGCTGGACCGCTTCAACGGTAACATTCGACTGGCAACCGCTGCCTATAATGCCGGCCCGGGCGCTGTCACCCGCTATAAAGGCGTTCCTCCGTATGCTGAAACCAAGGCCTATGTGGAGCGAGTAGGCATCCTGCACGAGCGTTACGCTTCCCGATAGACAAAACCCATCACCCAGACTCCTGTGGCACAAGATTTCACATTGGCACCACCTGTTCACAGCGTCTATGAAAAGTAGACACATGGTAGAAAGGGTTCTGGTCTCATGGAACCGAGCCGCAAGAACATATTCGTCTTTGGTTCGGATGACTTTAATTTTTCTCTGATCCGGTCTCTGGATACCGAAAACCGATACCGTCTCCACAAGCTCTTTGACTATAGCGAAATCAGAGCCGGGAATGAGTTCCCGGTAAAAGAGCTGTATGAGGGCGCCCGGCAGCGTCTGAGCGACTTTCAGGGAACAGTCGATGGCATTGTGGGCTATTGGGACTTTCCGATATGCACACTCGCGGACTGTCAGAGCCTGTCAACGGGGAGAATGGGAAATCAGGACCACCACAAGGACAGTGCTGACCTGCGACGACCAGAATTTCTACCTGGACGCAAAACTGGACGCCTTCGAGGGCAAACGGCGGGTTTTCTCCCGCAATTGGAACCGCATCATCAAGCGCAATCTGTTGTAACGGGACCAGGTCGTCAGGAAAAGTGACAACCAGCGGCCCGGAGCATCCCCCGCACCGCAGGCAGTCAGGCCCGGCTCTTATTCAGCCGAGGCAATCAGGCTGGCGTTGCCACCGGCGGCGGTGGTATCCACACACAGGTGCCGCTCGATCACGTAACGCTGATCCAGCTTGTGCTCGGTGATGACCGGCAGCAGGGCGCCGTCGCGCCTGGCCAGAGCCTGGCGATACTGCTTCAGCAGCGGCTTCTCGGCCACGCTGACCACCGCCCGGAAGCCGGACAGCCCGGTCAGCGCATCCGGATCGAGGACACCGTTGACCGCCACAATGGGCAGGCCTGCCCTGGCGGCATCCGCCACCAGCTTCTCGGCATCCGGCGCAATGACTACCACCTGGTTGCCCTGGGACAGCGCGGTTGCCGCCTGCTCCACGGCTGAATCGGCATCCGGTCCCAGACACAGGACCACGCCCCGGGCATGGAAGGACAGATGGTTCTGCTCACCGGTGGGCCCGGGCATTTCCAGATAGCCCTTGTCCATGGGCGCCGGAACTTCCCCGAAGAACGGCTTGAGGGTTTGCTGGCGTTCCTCCGGCCCGGGTGCCTTGACCGAAACCACCTTGTCGATCAGCTTCTGTGCCTTGTCTGCACCGATGACCCCGGCGCTGGAACTGGACGGCTTCTCGACGGTCTTCCCTTTGAGGAAACGACGGACATACAGCGGGCCACCCGCCTTGGGACCGGTACCGGAAAGCCCTTCGCCACCGAACGGCTGGGAACCGACAATGGCGCCGATCTGATTCCGGTTCACATAGATGTTGCCGACGTGGATCCGGCTGGTGATATGCTCGATCCGGCGGTCGACCCGGCTGTGGACACCGAAGGTCAGGCCGTAGCCCCTGGCATTGACGGCTTCCACCACCTTGTCGATATCCCTGGCTTCGAAGGTGGCCACGTGCAGGACCGGGCCGAAGATCTCCTCCTCGAGCTCCTCGATACCGCTGACCTTGAGTACGGCCGGCGAAACGAAACGGCCCTTGCCGGGCACGTCCATTTTTTTGAGCAACTTGCCGGCCTGCTCGAACCTGTTGCAGTGGTCGACGATCTTCTTCCGGGCCGGCTCGTCGATCACCGGGCCCACGTCGGTGGACAACTGCCACGGATCTCCGATGCCCAGCTCCTCCATGGCGCCATACAGCATCTCCAGAAGGTTATCGGCAATGTCTTTCTGGACGTACAGCATGCGCAGCGCGGAGCAGCGCTGGCCGGCACTCTGGAACGAGGACGCCAGCACGTCCCGGACCACCTGCTCCGGCAGCGCGGTGGAATCCACGATCATGGCGTTGAGGCCACCGGTCTCCGCCACCAGCAGTGCGTCCGGTGCCATGTGCCCGGCCATCGCCTTGTTGATGCGCTGGGCGGTAGCCATAGAGCCAGTGAAGCATACCCCGGTCACGCGGGGATCGGATGTCAGGGCGGAGCCCACCGTGGCACCGGTACCCGGCAGCAGTTGAATGGCATCCCCCGGGATACCCGCCTCGTGCATCAGCTCGACAGCACGCACCGCCAGCAACGACGTGCTCTCGGCCGGTTTGGCGACGACCGCATTGCCGGCCGCCAGGCTGGCCAGGATCTGGCCGGAGAAGATCGCCAGCGGGAAGTTCCACGGCGAGATACAGCACATGACGCCCCGGGCCTCGCCATGCTTTTCGTAACGGATGCCTTCGTTGGCGTAGAACATGCCAAAGTCGACGGTTTCGCGGATTTCCGCCACCGCATCCAGCAGGGACTTGCCCGCCTCACGTGTGGTCAGGGCAAATAGCTCGTAAGCATGTTCCTCGTACAGATCACCCACCTTGCGAATGCAGGCGGCTCGTTCCTCGGCGGACCTGGCAGACCAGCTCTTGAAGCCGTCCTGAGCGGCGTCCAGTGCAGCGCTGATATCGGCTTCGGAGGTGAAGGTGATGTGGCCGACCAGGTCATCCGGGTTAGCCGGGTTACGAACCTCATGTACGTCATCACTGGAAGACTCCACCGCAAGGATGGGGCCACCTTTCCACTGATGCTCCCGGAACTTGCCGCGCCCTTCCTCGATCCCGGCCACGGTCACCGGATCGGTGATATCCCAACCCCTGGAGTTGCGACGCTGGTCACCGAAAATCTTCGCCGGCGGTACAATGGCCTTGCTGGAGATATTCTCGCCCAACGCCAGAACCGCATCGATGGGATCCCTGGCGATTTCTTCCGGCGAGATGTTGGTGTCCACAATCTGATTCACGAACGAGCTGTTGGCACCGTTTTCCAGCAGGCGACGCACCAGGTACGCCAGCAGGTCTTTATGGGCACCAACCGGAGCGTAAATGCGACAGGGTACACCGCTGTCCTGGAGCACCTGATCGTGCAGGGACTCACCCATGCCATGCAGGCGCTGGAATTCAAATTTCGAGCGGTCGATATCCCTGGCCAGTTCCAGCACCGCAGACACCGAGTGCGCGTTGTGGGTCGCAAACTGCGGGTAGATGCGGTCGGTCATGCCCAGCAACTGCCTGGCGCAGGACAGGTAGGAAACGTCACTGCAGGCCTTGCGGGTAAACACCGGGAAATCGCTCAGGCCCATCACCTGGGCACGCTTGATCTCGGCGTCCCAGTAGGCCCCCTTCACCAGGCGCACCATGATCCGACGGTCCAGTTCCCCGGACAGCGCGTACAGCCAGTCCAGGGTCTGGGCGGAGCGTTTGCCGAATGCCTGAACCACCACACCAAAGCCGTCCCAGGCTCTCAGTTCCGAGTCGGAGAGAATGGCTTCGATGACATCCAGGGACAGGTCGAGACGATCCTGTTCCTCGGCGTCGATGTTGAAGCCCATGTTGAAGGCAGCCGCTTTTTTGGCCAGTTTCAGGGCACGGGGCAGGAGTTCATTCATCACCCGCTCCTTATGGCCGTATTCATATCGGGCCAGCAGCGCGGACAACTTCACGGAAATGCCCGGGTTAGTGCGTACATCGCCCTCGCAGTTCTTGCTGATGCTGTCGAGGGCATCCGAGTATGACTGGTAATAGCGCCGGGCATCCGCATCGGTGCGGGCGGCTTCACCGAGCATGTCATAGGAATAATTGTAGCCACGCTCAACGTAGTACTTGCCGTGGTCCCGGGCTTCCTCGATATCGCGGCCCAGAACGAACTGACGCCCTATCTCCTTCATGGCCTGCCCGGCCACAGTACGGACGACCGGCTCGCCCATGCGCTTGACCATCTCACGCAGAATCCCGCCCACGCCCTGGCGCTCCGGGGCCTTCAGCAGGTTGCTGGTCATCAGCAGCGCCACGGTCGCGAAATTGATCATCCCCGAGCGGGCCTTCCCCACGTGGGCGCCCCAGTTGCCGGAAGTGATCTTGTCCTCGATCAGATCGTGGATGGTGAGGTTATCCGGTACCCGAAGCAGTGCCTCGGCCAGACACATCAGGGCAACACCTTCCCTGGTGTTGAGCCCGTATTCCGCCAGGAACTTCTCCATGATGGTGGGGCGGGCATTCTTGCGGACGCTGCGCACCAGGTCTGCGGCGCGGTCGGAGATCACTTTTCGCTCGTCCCGGGACAACCGGGCGTCAGCAATCAGCTTGTGAATAACCGCATGCTCGTCCGCCAGATAGTTCTGCCGGACTGCCTGGCGGTATTGGTTGAGGCCAGGCTTCACTGACTGCTGTGTCATGGTTGCACCCTCTTCGCGGTCTGTCTTGTATCTCCGACTTTCTACCGGGAATGAAAAGACGATGAAGGACATGGGCATATGAACGTGGAGCGGACGGGCTCAGCCGGTAGCCTCAAGTCCGAGCTCATGCTTGTACAGCACATTGCCCAGCCCAAGCACAATCCGTTCCACAGAGACATTGGCGGACACGGGACTCTCCCCGGGTTTTGACCGGGCCTCCAGGATCAGCACCATCCTGAGCAGATCCAGAAGCCGGATGACCAGGTCAAGGATATCGAAGTCCTCCGGCGCGGACGCCATCTCGCGAATCACAAAAGCTTTCGCGGACTCGACAATGAACGCCTGACGGGCGTCGAGGGCACGGGAGTCCAGGGCGCAGACCGACTCGAAGCGCTCCTCCCGCTCCCGCCGGATCGCCTCCATACACAGATCCCGGGAATGCTCCGGGGTCTCCTCCTGGCGCAGCAAACCGGCCAGCCGGAAATCCACTGTGCCCTCGTGACGCAATTCTTCGAAATCTTCTTCAAGGGTCTTGCGGGCATGCGGCAGGTACTTGCGAACAGCCCTTTCCCGGGCCTCAATCAGCTGATCGAGCGACGCGGCATTCACCATGCCGGTCATTACCTGAACGCAGTACACCAGATGTTCCCAGATGTCCGGAGTTATACCTTCCGGCCCCGCAGGCAACACCCGTGCGATGGAGACAAACCGGAAATACAGCGTGGTAACTTCCTGTTCGCTGAAACCGGATGTTTTGATGATCTCGGGCAGACCTATACGTTCCACGTCTTTCAGAAGGCGCGGAAGCAGCATCAGCACGTAGTGCCGGGCGCCCTCAGACAGGGTTGTCATAACAGAAGACCTGCACAAACTCTCGCAATCGGATACTCTCCATGGGCCGGGCAACAAGCCCCTTACTGACACCATAGCCGATAACCACACATTTTCATGATGCAGAAACCTGAAATCCCGGGTGAAATCGTTCACGTGACCCGGGATGCCCTGGGCAACATCCTGGTCATTGACGACCGCAAGCACCGGGTGCTGAGCTTTGACTCCATCTTCGAGCAGAGCAAGATCGCCCGGGCCACTCCGTACCTGCCAGTGCATGAATACAGCCGGGCCATGCTCATACCCGCGGCATTCGCCGAACCGGCCCATGTGACCGTGCTCGGCCTCGGTGGAGGTGCCCTGGCCCACGGCCTGTATCGACTGTTTCCGGAGTGCCGGGTTCATGTGATCGAGTTACGCCCGAAAGTCCTCGAAGTAGCGCGGGAGTGGTTTGCACTGCCGGATTCCGACCGGATGGAGGTCACCATCGCCGATGCCCGCAAGGCAGTCGCGGAACTCCCTCCGGCCAGCACCGACATGATCTTTACCGATTTATACAACGCGGACCGCATGAGCCCTGCCCAGGCCCAGCGACGATTTATAAGGGATTGCTGCAACGCGCTCACCGACGAAGGCTGGCTCATCCTGAATTACCACAAGGTACCGGATGAAAGCGGCAGCCTGTTCCGGGAGCTGGTGCGTCAGTTCCCCTGTCTCCTTTACTTTCACAGCAAGACCAACAACACCGTCATCTATGGCTGCAAGGAACCGTTTTACCCCTGGCCCCTGGACGTGCCCCACCTGAAGGAGCTGGAGCAGCGTTTACCTATAGGCTGGCGCAAGCTGATGAAGAAACTTGCGATGGTAGAGGGCTAATCCTGCTTTTCTCAGGATCGTCCACGGTTTCCGGGAAAACGCGGTAAGGCTATCCCCTGCCGGTCCATCCGGCGAAGGACCGCCAAAGCCAGACAGCCCGGGAATTGGCAGGTTCCCGAAGAAGCCACCGAACAGGATGGCGTGCCGGAGGCGTGGATTACCTTCGAAACCGCGGACGCCCCCGGTAAAGGCCACCTGCGCCTGCGTTCTGCCCCAAGGACAAGATCGGGGACTGGCTGGAGATGTACACCGAGGTCATGGAACTGAATTACCGGAATAACACGAAATCAGGGCGCGAGTGCCTGTTTGCCGACAGTTGGAATCAAGCACTGCAATGCACCTGCGCCCTGATGAGGCAGATCAGGCCCGGCTCAGGAACTTCCGCTCTTCCACATTGATCTTGATCCGATCGCCAGTGGAGATGTGCTCGGGTACCTGAACCACGAGGCCTGTGGTCAGCCTGGCGGGCTTGGTCCGGGCCGTGGCTGAACCACCTTTGACAGAGGGATCGGTTTCTTCGATCTCAAGCTCGACTGTCGGCGGCAGGTCGAGGGCCACCGGGGAATCGCTCACGAGAATAACCATCAGCCCCTCCGTGTCCTCGTTGATGAACAGAAGCTCGTCAGCGATGGCTTCCTTGTTGAGCATGTACTGGGTGAAATCCTCGGTATCCATGAAGACGTACTCGTCTCCGTCGGCGTATGAGAAAGTGGCCGGCCGGCGAACCAGATCCGCCTGGTTCAGCATGTCGGAGTCCTTGAAGGTTTCGTCCAGCTTCTGGCCGGTCACCACATCGTACATACGCATACGGTACAGGCTACCTCCGGCACGCCCCTGGGGCACGGAGCGCTCGATATCCTTGACGAAGTAAACCCGTCCCTCGTACTCAACAGCCTGATTCTTTTTGATTTCACTGGCTTTTGGCATTGCTTCTGGTCCCGAAAGAAAATGAAAACTGGGGAGTGCCCATCCAGAAACTAATAACCTACTGATTTTCGGTTAAAAATTCTGAGAATAGACAAAAATCCTGTTGGTTCTGGTATGTTTTAAGTGCGAACCAAAAACAGCCGTAACTACTCGAATTGGATTTAAACGCCGCCCTCTCCGGATTCAGGCGACGGCATCCATGGCCCCACCGCCAACACGAAGCAGTTTCAGCGGGCGAACACGCATCCGCGCCTCCTGCCCTGTGCAAAGCCTCGCCATCATGGCCATGGACCGGTAGTAGGCGTCATTTGCCAACTCCTCGCACTGTCGCGCGACCCGGAGGATTTCATGGGGATCGAGTTCCCTGGCCCTCAGGTCCCTGCTTCCCGGCAGGCCGGAAGCTCCGGCGTGCTCCCTCAGGGTGCCCTGGTCACCGGACAGGGGCAGGGCAACCCGGGCCGCGGCGTTGTAGAACTGGATGATGGATTCCCGGCAGCGATTGGCAGCGTGCTCGATCACCGGCTCGGCTCGCTTCAACCGGGCCCTGTCATTTCCACGCAACACGCCCTCCAGGGTAGCGGCGTAGCTGCTCAGGTGACGCATCGGAAGGGTCAGAACCGGGAAAGTGGACAGGCTTTCCAACACCGTTGAGGCAAGCTTTGCGTCGTCCGCCGGCATCCGGGCAATGGCCAGATGCATCCGGCGGGCAAACAGGCGGTCGATATCCCGCAGCCGCTTGCCCAGATCCCTCCATTCGTTCGATGCCTTCTCGACCGCGCGGTCCGCGTCCCGGAGCTCCCGGGTGGTCAGGCCGAAATCCCCGGGCTGAACGGAAACCTTCTCAGCCAGCAGAACCCTGCCATGGGTCCGATCGGTATGAAGCTGGACAGCCCGGGCGTAGGACTCCTGAAGTGTAGACAGCTCCGGCAGTCGGCTACGCAGGGTATCGATGACCTGCTGCAGCGTCTGCTGCCCCTCCCGGCCAGCCTCCAGGTTGAGGAAACGCCTGGTGAGGTGTCCATTGAAATACTGATCCAGCGCTTCGCCGTCTTCGTCACTGACCTTCCTGGTTTGTAGAATTTCCTCGTTATCAACGAGGTACTGTTCCAGATCCGCAATTCCAAAGTCCGCATAGGTTTGCCGCGTGATGGTCCTGCACAGATGATCAAAGTCCGGCAGCAGTCGGGCCGCCGGCTCTCCGGTCCGCACCACTCCGGGGAATTCCAGCTCCAGGGCGTGGCGAATCCGGTCAACATCCGCGGGGTGGGCATCCCACAGGGACGTCTGTTGCCCGCCCATGGCATCCAGCACCGCCCGCCGCTGCCCGGCATTCAGATTATCGGCGCTTTCGGCAACGGCTCGCGGCAGATCCCGCATCAGCCTGCCTTTTTCCCGGGCCCGGGCGTTGGCCGCTTGCATGCACTGGTCGGCAAGCGCCAGCATATGCAGCCTTTCTGCAGTCATCTCAAACACCTTGCTGCCGGTCAGCCAGCACTCATAGCGGTCAGCGTCGTACTCCATTTTACGTGACAGCCGACGACCAATCCAGAGGTTGAAGAGCAGCATGCCCCTGAACAGATTGCGTGTCAGGCTCATCATCGCCCGGGCAGGCCGCAAAACGGCATGACCAACAAGCACCGGGGAATTGCCTTGCCAACGTTCCAGGCGGACATCCCACGAATCCCCGGCCTTTGTCCGGTTGGCAAGCCAGCGGTTGACACTGTTGACCAGGTAGTTGGCAAACATGGCTGTCGGGTGGGCAAAGTGACCCAGCTCATGACCGACCACACCAACCATCTGCCGAGTATCCAGCCCGGCGAACAGCGGCATGCCCACCGTCAGGGTCAACTCCCGACGACGCAGACCACGCAGACCTCCACTAGGCCCCAGGGAGGCGGTGATACGACTATCAACAAGAATCTCCTGTATTGGCGGCAGCCCCATACGCTCGCACAAGGCATCAACCAGTTTGAAAAACCGTGTGTGTTTCTGGCGGTCCAGCGTCAACGTTGGAGATGAGGAATACCGGATAAACAGGGGGCGCGCCAGAAACAGCAGAAACACGCCGCAAACAACGGAGACCGATCCGGTGAGAAGCGTGCCGGCAATCGGGCCGGCCCCGGCCAGCTGACCGGGGATTAAAGCGAGGGACCAGATCAGGCCAACCGCGGCAACCGCTATCAACCCGAAGTAGAAAAACGGTGCAATCAGGCTCAGGACCATCACGGCGATCAATCCGGCACGGTAAGCCAGGCTCAGCGGCATGGAGGGGATGGTGTCAGGCAACAAGGCCTCCGGATCGTCCTGCTCCTCGCAGGATTCCGGCACGGACTGCAGCCCCACCACAGAGACATCCAGCCCCGATGCCCGGAGTGCAGCCTCCAGCTTCTGCGCCCGGTCCCGGGTCAGTCCCCGCTTGATCACAACCCTCCGGGATACCATCAGTCCGATTTGCGAAGGCTTCAGGCGGAACCGGGTAGCCAGCGCCTCTGACACCTTCTCGGTTGTAAACCCCTCCAGGATACGACCTGCAGACACCACCCGGAAATCACTGGATGACGATCCTTGCACGACACCTCTCCTTACATTCATAGCCGGATAAACGGGCGAGCGGATAAACAATTCATCACCCTGAAGAGAGTTTGCCGCAGATTGGTCCGGCGCGCCGTGAACCAGGGCACCTATCGCGGAAGGTCTGATGCCGTTTTTTTGACCTGCATCCCGAAATTTTTTTCCCACAGGTTCTGTGGATAACTTTGTTGGCAACGTCAGGACAGGTGCCTGTAACCCCTTCAGTATGAGACCCGGGGGAATGTGAAGGTAATTTGACCAGGGTATACACTGCCGCCTCTCTCGCGTCACCGAAGAAAAGGACGGTTAATGCCATGCGGCGCGTCAATAACGGGCAGGACGTCATGCTTGTCGGAGAAAGGCGCCGAAAACCTGATCGGCTTCGGGCAGAACGTAACCCGGGCCATGCAGGCCCGGGGACTGAGACTTACCCCTTCAGGCCCAGGTTCTCGGCATCCTGCTGGATACAACGGTCCAGCAGCGCCAGATACTCGGCCCTGGCCTTCACTTTGGTTTCGCGGTGTGCGCGCATGTTCAGTTGCCTGAACTGGTTGGCCAGGGCATTCGCCCGCTCAAGCAGCCTGTCCTGCCCGACCACTTCATCCAGGAAACCGGCTTCGACCGCGCCTTCCGGGTTGAAGATTTCAGCGTTGACCACGGAGCGGTAGAAATGCGCAGGTGTAAGCCGGTGGCGGGCAATCTCAATACCGGCATGATGCATGGTCATCCCGATGGCCACCTCGTTCAGGCCCAGCCTGAACGGGCCTTCGACACCGATGCGGTGATCCACAGACAGCAGGATAAACGCGCCCTTGGCAATGGCATGACCGCTGCAGGCACCAATCACCGGCAGGGGAAATGCCGCCAGGCGGCGGGTCAGAGTGGAACCGACCTTCACCAGAGCCGCGGCCTCCTGCGGCCCCTTCTGCATTTCTTTCAGGTCATAGCCGGCAGAAAAAACACCGGGCTGTCCGGTCAGGATAACCACCGCCTTGTCCTGCTCCACCCGATCCAGCGCCTTGTTCAGCGCCTCGAACACTTCGTGGCTCAGGGCATTGGCCTTGCCGTTGTTCAGGGCAATCGTTGCAATTCCATCGTTCAGTTCATAACTAACAAGCTCGGTCACTGGCCTCTCCCTTCTGATCAACCACACCAAAGTGAGTGTTTGTTAACTCAACAGAAACAAGAATTGTCGGTGAGGCGCCCGGGAGATGCAATCCCTGAAGTGACAGGCGGACGCCAAATCGAGGCCGTTGTTCAGATGGTTTTGCTGACGACGTCGGAAGGGGCACTGATCAGGCCGTCAGTGTCGACAACCCGGATCGAGAAAAACCACTCGCCGGCTCCCAAATCATTGATGGTGTATTCCATGGTGCTGGCGTCGTTGATCTCGATCGTTTTGCTCAGATCGGATACGTCCTGGCCATAGCTGATGATGTAACTGTCCAGCTCACCCATGGCAAGGCCCTCGCCGTTCACGCGGGTAGCCGGCGCAACCCAGCTGAGCCTGGCGGTACCAGTCACTGCCGGTTCGCTGGTTACCGGGCTCTTTTCTACGGTGCCGCTATCGACAGTCCCGGTTGCCTCATCACCCGAAGGGCTGTCGGTGACAACGGTATCGCCACTGCTTGAGTCGGAGCTGACTCTCTCACCACTGGACTTGGCGCCGGAATCGTAGGCGCTGGCTGTGTCGTTGCTGCCGTCAGCCGACCCTCCTGACACATTGGAATCGCCGCCACACCCTGTAAGCACGATCCCCATAAACACTGCAGCAATCCATGCCCTTGACATATTAATGACGTTTTCCATAGCCAATAGACACCAATAAATCGTCGAATTTATAAAATTGTATAAAACGGGGCGAATTATGGATGTTAATTTTGTCGGTATTCAGTGTCCCGTCTGGTTAATTCGTTGACCTACTGCGAGCCGCTGGGGCCTCTGGCCAAGGCGCCAGTGCGAAGGTGTGGTGGTTCCACATCAAGGGCTGGCAACACCGGCCAGAGGCCCCAGCG
>Ga0114984_1000312_pt1 | contig 19063 bp, 19 predicted proteins | sample Shrwel1BS1Day1_FD_96987 | JGI IMG/M metagenome (GOLD analysis project Ga0114984, IMG submission 96987) | Subsurface microbial communities from deep shales in Ohio, USA - Utica-3 well 1 S-1-Day1 | ecosystem: Environmental > Aquatic > Deep subsurface > Shale gas/oil reservoir > Produced water/Flow...
CCGGCGGGGAATTGAAAAGACAGGGTTTCCATTTCACAGACTCCCAAGCTGCGCCGGCAGGCCATGCTGCAGGCGGTCGAGGAACAGGGTGGCGGCGAGCAGATCGGCAGCGCCGCCAGGCGAGGCACGCAGGTGCAGCATGTCGCGCTCCAACTCGCGCAGGCAGCGGCGACCGTCGAGGCTGGCGCAGCCGCCAGCGGCGAGCACCGCGCGGGCGCCGCTCTGCATGCGGGTCAGCCCGGCCATGCCGGCGCGGTACAGCACGCAGGTGTCGGCCAGCTGGGTCATGATCGCCAGTAAGGCATCGAGACGGGCGTTCTGCTCCCCTGCCCCAGCAGCGCGGCTGCGCGCCAGTTGCGGCAGCGCCTGCTGGATCACCGCAGGGAAGCCAAGCTGCGCTTCCTCACGGGCGCCATGCACACCGTACAGACGGCAAACCTGGGCGCCATGGCTTTCGCCAGTGACGGGCGCAGCGCGGTCATTGAGCAAAGCCAGGCGGGCGGCGCGCAGGGCGACCTGGGCGGGAGCCAGTTCGCTGACGTCCAGTGCGGCCGCGCTGCTGAGCAGCCCCAACGCCCAGATCGCACCGCGATGGGTGTTGACGCCGCCGGTGACGCGCAGCATCTCCACCTCACCTTCGCGGCCAATGCGGCCGACGTCCTCACGCAGTGCCTGGTCGATCTCGCCACATTGCTGCGCGGCCTCGGCCATGGCCTTGAAGCTGGGCCACAGGGCCAGCGCCGAAGCGTGCATCAGGCCTAGGTGCAGGTCGGTGTGCGCACCGCTGCCACGGCGGTCGACCAGCCCCGGTTTGGGCGACAGGTCGGCCTCGTCGATCAGCGCGTCGACGGCCAGATCCGCCAGCCAGTCGCCTAAAGAGAGCTGTGGCTGAATTGCAGTCAGTGCATTCATCACCAGCTCCTGAACTTGGCGGGCGGGTTGTACAGGCCGCCCGACCACTCGACCAGCTCGGCGATGCTCTTGGCCGCGAGCAATTCGCGGCTGGCATCGGTGCGGCGGATGCCGAGGTCTTCGGGCAAGGCGATCAGCCCTTCGCGGCGCATGCGTGCGGTGTCTTTCGGGTCGTGGCGCAGGCCGATTGCGGTCACCCCGGCCACCGCGGCGATCATCGCCTGGCGCTCTTCGAGGGTGCGCGCCTTGTACAGGTAGGCGATGCCCTCTTCGGTCAGCAGGTGAGTGACGTCATCGCCGTAGATCATGATCGGCGCCAGCGGCATACCGGCCTTCTTCGCTACGTCGACGGCATCCAGGCGCTCGACGAAGGTCGGTTTGCCGCCCTCCTGAAAGGTTTCGACCATCTGCACCACCAGCTTCTTGCCGCGTTCGAGCAGGGTCACAGGCTCGGCCATATCCAGCCAGGCCGGGGTGGCGTGGCGGCGGCCGCGCGGATCGTGGCCCATGTTCGGTGCGCCGCCGAAGCCGGCCAGGCGCCCACGGGTCACGGTGGAGGAATGGCCATCGCCGTCCACTTGCAAAGTAGCGCCGATAAACAGGTCGACCGCGTACTGCCCGGCCAGTTGGCACATCATGCGGTTGGAACGCATCGAGCCGTCGCGGCCAGTGAAGAACACGTCTGGGCGCTGCGCGATATAGCCCTCCATGCCCAGCTCGGTACCGAAGCAGTGCACGCTCTCGACCCAGCCGGTCTCGATGGCAGGGATCAGCGTCGGGTGCGGGTTGAGCGTCCAGTTGCGGCAGATCTTGCCTTTCAGGCCCAGCGATTCGCCGTAGGTGGGCAGGATCAGCTCGATGGCGGCGGTGTTGAAACCGATGCCATGGTTGAGCGACTGCACCTGGTGTTTCTCGTAGATGCCGCGAATCGCCATCATCGCCATCAGCACGTGCACCGGCTTGATATGGCGCGGGTCACGGGTGAACAGCGGCTCGATGTAGAAGGGTTTGTCGGCCACCACCACGAAGTCGACCCAGGAGGCGGGAATGTCCACACGCGGCAGTTCGTCGACGATCTCGTTGACCTGGAAGATCACGATGCCGTCGGAAAACGCCGTGGGTTCGACCAACGCCGGAGTGTCCTCGGTGCTCGGCCCGGTGTAGATGTTGCCGTGGCGGTCGGCCTGGAAGCCCGCGACCAGCGCGACATTGGGGATCAGATCCACCAGCAGACGCGAGTACAGCTCGATATAGGTGTGGATGGCGCCGACTTCCATCTGACCGTCGTCGAGCAACTGGCCGATGCGCAGGCTCTGCGGCCCGGCGAAGGAGAAGTCCAGCTTGCGGGCGATGCCGCGTTCGAACAGATCGAGGTGCTCGGCGCGGCTGACGCTGGGCATGATCATGTGCAGGTCGTGCAGCCGCCCAGGGTCGGCCTTGGCCAGCGAGCGGGAGAGGAAATCCGCCTGCTTCTGGTTGTTGCCTTCGAGCACCACGCGATCACCGGGGGCGATCAGCGCTTCGAGGGCTGCCACGATCTTGTCGCTAGGCAGCACCACGCCATCGGCGAGATTGCGCACCTGATCGAGTCGCCGCGCCTTTTCCGCGCGACGGCGCGACCACTGCGGCGGTGAGGATATTGTTGTTGTCATCGATGACTCCACGAGTTCCGCTGTCGTGGAGGCACCTTAGGAGCGTGACCCTCGGGTCATCAATCAAGCAGGACGCGTAACCGTTACGCCCAGGTTAACGATTGCTCAAGCACGGGCGTCGGCGGCATCGCTTCCTGGTGATTGGGCAGTCATGCCCGCTACTTCCAGGCGGTCACGACCGCGCTGCTTGGCCTGGTAGAGCAGCTTGTCGACGGCATTGAGGAAATCCAGCGCCCGATCCTGCGCGCCCGGCACCAGGGTGCCCACGCCCAGGCTGATGGTGAGCAGGGACGACACCGCCGAGCGCTCGTGGGGAATGCGCTGCTGGCGCACCTGCTGCCGGCAGCGTTCGGCGATATGCCGGGCGGCGGCCTCGTCGGTTTCCGGCAGCACCAGCACGAACTCCTCGCCACCGAAGCGCCCGACGAAATCCCGCGGCCTGTTGACCGCGAGGCTCAGCGCCTGGCCGACGCTCTTCAGGCAATCGTCGCCTTGAACATGGCCGTAATGGTCGTTGTACTGCTTGAAGTGGTCGATATCCAGCAGGATCAGTGACAGCGGCTGCTGACTACGCTGGGCGTTGGCCCATTCGCTGGCCAGCACCGTGTCGAACATGCGCCGGTTGGCCACGCCGGTCAGCCCATCCTTGTAGGAATACTCCTCCAGCTGCTTCTGCAGGGTCAGCAGCTGCTCCTCGGTCTTCTTGCGTTCGCTGATGTCGAACATGAAGCCGATCAGCGCGTCCACCTCGCCGTTGTCGTCGCGCACCACGTGCACCACGTCGCGGATCCACACGTAGTCGCCGGCGGCGGTCAGCGCGCGGTAGTCGGCCTCGTGGTCGACACCGTTTTGCGACTGCGACACGCAGAAGCCCACCACCCGCTCGCGATCCTCCGGGTGCATGCGCGCGGCCCAGTCCTCGGCGCTGACCCAACTGGCCTGCGACCAGCCCAGCAGCGTCTCGATCTGCGGGCCGATATAGGCGAAGGTCATGGTCTTCCAGTCGATCTTCCAGGGGATCGCCCGGGTGGATTCGAGCAGAGTCTTGTAGACGGCGCTGTCGGTTGCTGCGGCTTGGCTCATGGTGACCCGGTGTGTCGAGAAGGCGAGGTTTCCTTATACACCAGCGCAGCGACGTGGCGATCTGCTGAGCGGACGGGCTGCGGAACTTCCCCGGAATGCGCGCCGGTTCATGAAACCCGCCTTGTGCCGGCACCGTGCTTTCGCAAGAATGCGCGCTCTCTGTCGATGACCGATGAGTCAGCGACAGCATGCCAACAATAACCGGGCATCGATCCGGTAGTCCCCGAGGGGGCGAGGCCGGCGTCATCCGCAGGCCGAACCCTGCAAGCCATCCCGATTCGCATCCAGGCCCGCCAGTTTCGGCGCAGGCCTCGCCGTGCGTTTTCCGTAAAAGGTATGTCGATGTTCAAGACCTCTCTGGCGGTTGCCCTCGCCACCCTGCTGTGCTCCGCCCAGGCCCTGGCCGAACCGATCCTGATCAAGTTCTCCCACGTGGTGGCCGAGGACACGCCCAAGGGCAAGGGCGCCCTGATGTTCAAGCGCCTGGCCGAGGAACGCCTGGCCGGCAAGGTGCAGGTGGAGGTGTATCCCGACTCCACGCTGTTCGGCGATGCTGACGAGCTGCAGGCGCTGCGCGACAACAAGGTGCAACTGCTGGCGCCGTCGCTGTCGAAGTTCGAGCAATACACCACGCAGCTGCAGGTGTTCGACCTGCCCTTCCTGTTCGATGACCTGGAGGCGGTCAAGCGCTTCCAGAAGCGCGAGAAGAGTCGCGAGCTGCTGCGTTCGATGGCCAGCCACGGCATCTACGGCCTGGCCTACTGGAACAATGGCATGAAACAGCTCTCGGCCACCCGCGCGCTGCACACGCCCGCCGACGCCGCCGGCCTGGCGTTCCGCATCCAGCCGTCGGAAATCCTCGAGCAGCAGTTCGCCCGGGTCGGCGCCAGCAGCCTGCGCCTGCCGTTCGCCGAAACCCGCGCCGCCCTGCAGGCCGGGCGCGTACAGGGTGCGGAGAACACCTGGTCGAACCTCGCCAGCCAGCAGCTGGGCGCACTGCAGCCCTATGTCACGGAAACCGATCACGGCGTGCTGAGTTACATGCTGGTGAGCAATTCCGGCTTCTGGACCAGCATCCCTTATCAGGTCCGCGTGCAGCTGGAGGCGATCATCGACGAGGTCACCCTGGCGGTGAATAGCGAGGCCGAAGCGCTCAATGCCCGCGATCGCCAGCGTCTGACCGCGGCCGGCAGCCAGCTCGTCAGCCTCAGCGGCGAGCAGCGTGCCGCCTGGCGCGCGGCGATGCAGCCGTTGTGGCAGGAATACGAAGGCAGGATCGGCAGCGACGTGCTGCGTGCGGCGCAGACGGTCAACCGCCGCTGACCGTCCTCTGCCAAAGACCTGCAGCCGGCGCTACCGGCGCCGTTGCAGGTCGCCGGGTACTCAGGCCTCTTTGGCCTGCAGGCCGGCGTAAAGGCGGGTCAGCTCGTTGAGCTGGCGGAACAGCGAGTCGGTGCTGACGGTGATCGCGGTCGGCACGAAGTCCTGCGCGGCGTGCAGGTCGATGCCCTTGAGGGTGAAGCCCCAGTGGGCACGGGCGCGGCGCTGCGCGTTGGCGATCTCCTCGTTCGGCGTACCGCGGGCTTCCAGTTCCTTGAGGATGGTTTCGAAGTCGCTCACGGCCTTGTCCAGCTTGGCGTCCAGGTCCGGCGCCGGCACACGCCAGGACTTGGCCATGTAGAGCATGGCGATGCGCTGGGTCTGCACGCGCGCCCAGCCGGTGCGGTGCACGGAAGCGCCCATGGCGCCCAGATGCTTGCCCATCAGGTCGCTGACATTCTGCGCCTGCTGCAGCAGCTCCTCGCTGGTGGCGAGCATTTGCGCCGCCTTGGCCTGCTCCGGCTTGGCTTCGATCTGCTGGCGATGGACGGCCCAGGTGGCATCGACCTTGGCCAGCGCGGCCTTGATTTCGGCAGTCGGCGCATAGCCCGCCAGCGCCTTCTGGCTGGCGTCGAAGCGCTCGATGGTTTCCTTCAACTGGCGCTGGGCCGCATCAACACGCACATCGGCGCCGATCATCAGATAGTTCTTGGCCATGCGCTGGGTCAGCGAGCGCTGCAGACCGGCCATATTCATGGCTTCGGAATCGCTCAACTGCGCCAGGCCGGGCATGCTCACCAGCGCGGTGCAGGCGAGCAAAATGAGGGTCAGGTACTTCTTCAACACGTCGGTACTCCAATTTTCGAGAACGGGGCTATGCACCGCTGGCGGATGCCGGCAGTGACGAATGAACCCTTGAATACGGGGTTTTTATTGGAATGCGGGGGGCAGTTCTGACGGGCACTGGGCCCAGATGCTGCGGGAAAGGGCGCCATGATAGCTGTTAAAGTGCCATCATTCTGTGCGGCCGGTCATGAAGCGGACGACTGGTCGTTATCCACCTCGCCGCAAGATAAAAAAGCCGCCAGTCGCCCAGTAACACGGGGGAAGACGACTGACGGCCGAGGCGCTGGCGCAATCCTGATCAGGACAGCAGGCTGACCACCGTGGACCTGCTGATGTTGGCCTGGGCCACCACGGTCTGGGTCACCGCGGCGTAGCTGCTGGGGCTGCGGCGCATCAGGTTGAACACCTCGCCGGCGAAGTCGCGCGCCCATTCACGTTCGTTCTGCTCGGCATGGCGGGCGAGAAACTCTCGGATCTCTTCCTGGCGATGGCTGAGCTGCTCGCGCAGCGCGCCGATCTTGTCCAGCGCCGCCACCACTTCGTCCAGCGCCCGGCGCAACTCGCGCGCGCCGTCCAGGCGGGCGGCATCGGGCAGGCGCAGCAACTGGTCTTCCTGGCTGAGCACGGGCGCCGCGGCCTTGGCCGCCAGCTTGCCCTCGCCCTGTACGCGCAACTCGCCCTTGAGCTGCTGCCATTCGCTTTCGCGGGCGCTGAATTTCAGCGCGCCGCCGTTATCCACTTCGGCGCGGATGCCGGCCGGGCCGAGGCCGGCATTGAAGCGGCGGAGAATCTGCTGCTCGCTCAGGCCCTCGTCAAGCACCACCGCCAGCGGCTCGGCCAGCTTGCGCCCGGCGCTGAACAGCAGGGTTTCCTTGCCGGCCTGCTGGATGGTCGCCATGGATTCCAGACCCTGCAGGCTGAAGCGGCTGCGCACCGGCTCGGTGAGGCGCAGCTTGAAGCTGGCATCCAGCGCCTCGCCGGAACGCTGGCCGCGCTCGGCAAGCAGCTGGCGCACCTGTTCCAGTTCGCGCTTGAGGCCTTCGCGCTCGCCGGCCTGGGCATTGCTCAGCTCGCGGCTGAGGCTGAGCTTGAGCTGGCCGAGGCGCCCGGCCAGTTCGCCGAGGTAGCTGTCGGCGGCCTGCATCGAGGTCAGTTGCTGGTTGAGCTGCAGGTTGAAGCTGGTGCTCTTGCCGCGCGGCTGCGCCGCGGGCTCGGCGGGCATCTGCTTGCGCTGGCGCTGCACCGCCTGCTCGCCCTGCACCGGGCGCCGCGCCTGCGGATCGAGGGCGGTGACGACCGGCAGCTGTTTGTCGACCTTGATCACAGGCGCCACTCCTTAGAGAAGACTGAACAGCGACATCTGGTTGATCTTCAGGTAGGTCTTCTGCGTCGCGCCGAGGGCCAGCTGATAGTTGTTCAGATCGATGGTGGCGCCAGCGTAGTCCAGCTGCGACAGCTCGCCCTCGATCTTCTGGTTGACCAGCGAGACGTCCTCGTTGCTGTCCTTGAGCAGGCTCAGGGCATTCTGCCGGCCGCCCAGCTCGGTGATCGAGCCGAGCACCCGGCCATGGGTGTCATCCAGTGCGCCAAGGGTATCGACGATCTGCTGGCGTACGGCCGGGTCGGTGACATCCAGCGCCGGGTCGCGCAGCGTGTTGATCAGCCCGCGCAGCTGGTTGAGCATGTCCACGCCCGCGCCGAAGACGCTGGCCGCGGTGACGTTCTCGTCCACCAGCACGCCGTTGGCCACGGCGGCCTGACGGTGCTTGTCGTTGCCGGTGACGCTGTAGCTCTGGGTCGCGGCATCGAAGGCCAGCGCCGGAGTGTCGCTGAGGGTGCCGGAGAACAGGTAGCGGCCTTCCTCGTCGCGCACGTTGGCGAAGCTGAAGATGGTGTCCTCGATGATCGACAGTTCGCCGGCCATGGCCGCCAGGTCTTCGCTGGTGTTGGAGCCGTTGGCCGCCCACAACAGCAGGTCGCGCACGTTGAGCATGGCGTCGGAGGTGGACTTGAGGTTGGCCTCCTGGGTCGACAGGCTGCCGGAGACGTTGGCGATGTTCTTGCGGAACTGCTCCAGGCTCGCCTCCTCGCGTTGCACGCGCAGCACCCGCACGCTGGCGATGGGATCGTCGGACGGCAGCAGGATGCGCTTGCCGGTGGCCATCTGCTGCATCAGCTTGCCCAACTCGGCGGAACTGGCGTTCATCGAGTTGTGCATCATCGAGGTGATCTGCGAATTGGTGATGCGCATCATGGCTGAATCTCTCTGAAGCCGCGTCAGAAGGCGGCAAGCATGTCGTCGAACAACTGGTTGGCGGTGCTGATCACCTTCATGTTGGCCTGGTAGGCCTGCTGGTAGGTCATCAGGTTCACCGCCTCCTCGTCCAGGCTCACGGCGCTGACGCTGTCGCGCTGCGATTGCGCCTGCTGGGTCACGGCGGTGGCGGACTTGAGGTCGGCCTGGTTCTGCCGGCTATCGCTGGCCACCTGGCCGAGCAGGCCGGCGTAGGCGTCGTTGAGGGTGACCTGGCTGCCGTTGAGGGTGATGGTCTGGTTCTTCAGGCCGAGCAGGTCGAGCAGCACCTCGTTGTTGCCACTCTCGCCGGCGGCCGAGGAGAACGCCAGTTGCTCGGCGGTCAGGGGCTCGACACGCAGCAGCGCGGTGGTGCTGTTGGGGTCGTAGGCGAACAGCGGCTGACCGGGGTTGCCCGCCAGGTCGAAGCCGGTGGCCAGCACGTCGTTGACCATCTGCGTCAGCTGGCTGGCCATGTCGTGCAGGGCCTGCTGGTTCGGCCGCAGGCTGGCGTACTCGACGTCATGCAGACCACCGAAGGCGCCGCCGAAGCCGTCCTGGCGCAGCGGGAAGCTGGTGCCGGCGAAGGCCAGGCTGACGTCCTGCTCGCCGCTCGCGGTCATCGCCACCTTGAGCTGGCCGGCGGTCGGGCCGGCTACCAGCGGCTGGCCGTTGGCCAGGGCGACGCTGACCGAGCCGTCCGGGGTTTCGTTGACGCGCAGCTTGGCGAACTGGCTGAGCTGGCCGATCAGGCTCTCGCGGTGATCGCGCAGCGCGGTGCTGTCGCCCTTGACCGATTCGGTCTCGACGATCTTCTTGTTGAGCAGGGCGATGTTCTCGGTCAGGCCGTTGATCTCGGTGGCCATGGCGCTGCGCTGCTCCTGCAGCGCCTTGATCTGCGCGTCGATGTTGCTGTTCAGGCCGTTGAAGCGCTGCGCCAGGTTGCCGGCCTCGCTGATGATCTGCTGACGCAGGGCGATGGAGCCCGGCGTGGCGCTGGCCTCGCTCAGGGCGGCGAAGAACTGGTCGAGGCCGGCGCTGATGCTCGAACCGCTGCCGGACATCAGCGCTTCCAGCGCGGTCAGGTACTGCTGCGAGGCGCTGTAGAAGCTCTGCTCGGTGGTGGCGCGCCACAGCTGCTGATTGTGGAATTCGTTGGTCATGCGGCGGATGCTGATCACCTCGACGCCGCCGCCGACGCTCAGCCCGCCCTGCCCGGCCAGCGACCCGGTGATGGTCTGCAGGCGGCTGAAGCCGGGGGTGTTGACGTTGGCGATGTTCTGCCCGGTGCTGGCCAGGGCGACCTGGCTGGCACGCACGCCGCTGTAGGCGATCTGGTTGAGGATGCTCACGAATTAACTCTCCTGCCGCTCGAAGCGCATCGGCTGAGCGAAGGCCGCCAGACGCGGCGCACGGGCGTCGTCGGCAGCGGATTGGGCTGTTACTGAGGACAGGGCGACGGAATCGGCGGCGGACTTAAATTCGCTGCGCACCAGCGCCTGCTTGCCGGCCACGGCGCCGAGCAGCAGGCCGCTGTCGGCGCTCAGGGCACTGGCCAGCTGCTGGCGGGTCTGCGCGCTGAGCGGGCTGCTGGCCTGGGCATCGCGCGCAGGCGCGGGCGCCGCCTCGGTCTTGGCCAGGTCGCCGAGAATCTTGCGCGTGTAGTCGCGGGTTTCCTGGAAGGGAATACGCTCGATCCAGGCGCCGGTGGCGATCTCGCCGCGGCGCGGGTCGCCGTGCACCTTGAGCCACTCGTCGACGCGGCCGGGGCCGGCGTTGTAGGCGGCCAGCGCCAGGGCCTGGTGGCCGTCGTAGCGCTGCAGCATCTTGTCCAGGTAGGCGCTGCCGAGACGGCGGTTGTACGCGGCATCGCTGGTCAGGCGCGCCTCGTCGAACGGCAGGCCGAGCTCGGCGGCCATCTCCCGCGCGGTGTCCGGCATCAGCTGCATCAGGCCGCGCGCGCCCTTGGGCGACACGGCATCGACGCGGCCGGCCGACTCCTGCTGGATGACCCGCTCGACCAGGGCGAGAAAGCCCGCCGAACCCTTGTCCCAGACCTGGCCGAGGCTTTCGACGCCGCGCTGCCAGGTGCTGCGCAGCGGCTCCAGCAGGCTGCCACTGCGCGACGGCAGCTCGGCGACCCGCGCCGCTGCCGCGGCGGCCTCCAGGTCCGGCGTCAGGGACGCCGAGCCGGACAGCTGCTTGACCAGCATGTCGGCGATGCCGGTCTGCTTACGCCCGGCCAGGGTCTCGGCCAGTACTTCGTCGTAGAAGTCGCGCATGGTGTCCATCTCGCGGCTGCGCATCGGGTTGCCTTCGGCGAGCACGTCGCTGGCCTTGCGCATCTGCTTGAGGATCTGCTGCAAAAACAGCGCCTCGAACTGCTCGGCGGCGGCCTGCAACTGCTGCTCGCGGGCGGTACCGATTCCGTCGGCGCTGCCGCGGTGGCTGTTCATGTGTTGGGCGAGGGAAACGATGCTCATGGCTCAGATCACGATCAGTTCGGCATTGAGGGCACCGGCCTGTTCCAGCGCCTGGAGGATGCTCATGACATCGTCCGGGGTGGCGCCGAGGCTGTTCACGGTGCTGATGATGCTGTCCAGGCTGGCGCCGTCGGGCCACTTGAACATGGCGTTCTTGTCCTGGCTGACGGCGACGTCGGAGCGCGGCACCACGGCGGTCTGGCCGCCGGAGAAGGCATTGGGCTGGCTGACCTGCGGGTTCTCGCTGATGGTCACGGTCAGGGTGCCGTGCGCCACGGCGGCGGCCTTGACGCGCACGCCCTGGCCGACCACCACGGTGCCGGTGCGGCTGTTGAACACCACCTTGGGCCGCTCGCGGCCTTCTTCCACCTCCAGCCCTTCGAGCATGGCCATGAAGCCGATGCGCTGGGTGCTGGTGATGGGTGCGCGAATGGCGATCTTGGTCGAGTTCAGGGCGCTGGCGGTGCCACTGCCGAAGCGGCCGTTGACCGCCTCGACCACCCGGGCGGCGGTCTGGAAGCTGGGTTGGCGCAGGTTGAGCATGACTTCGTCACGCTCGCTGAAGTCGCTGGGGATCATCCGTTCGACGGTGGCGCCATTGGGCACGCGGCCGCTGTTGGCCGAGTTGATCGCCACGCTGGAGCCGCTCTGGCCGGTGGCATTGAGGCCGCCGACGACGATGGCGCCCTGGGCCAGGGCATAGGTTTCGCCGTCGACGCCCTGCAGCGGGGTCATCAGCAGTTGGCCGCCGCGCAGGCTCTTGGCGTCGCCCAGCGAGGCGACGGTGACGTCCACCGTCTGCCCCGGGCTGTAGGACGGCGGGATTTCCGCGGTGACGGTGACGGCGGCGACGTTCTTCAGCTTGGGATCGACGTTCGGCGGCAGGTTGATGCCGAACTGCTTGATCATGTTGGCCACCGACTGGCTGGTGAACTTCACCTGGTTCTTGTCGCCAGTGCCGTCGAGACCGACCACCAGGCCGTAGCCGATCAGCTGGTTGCCGCGGATGCCTTCGATGTCCACCAGGTCCATCAGCGGCACGGCGGTGGTCGACAGCGGCCAGGTCAGGAGCAGGGCGACGAGTGAGCGTTTGAGCATGACCAGGCCTCAGAGCGGGAAGATCGGGTGGGTGAAGAAGCGCGTCAGCCAGCCTGCCGAGTTGCTGTCGTTGAGCACGCCGCGGCCGGCGTAGGAAATGCGCGCGTTGGCCACGTTCTGCGAGGACACCTGGTTGCTGCGGTTGATGTCGTCGACCCGCACCAGGCCGACCAGGCGGATGTACTCGTCGCCCTGGTTGAGGCGCAGGGCCTTCTCGCCCTTGATCAGCAGGGTGCCGTTGGGCAACACCTGATGCACGGTGACCGCGATGGAGCCGCGCAGGGTGTTCTGCTGCGAGCTGCGCGCCGAGCCGTTGAAATCACGCTCGGCCGCAGCGGAGCTTTCCAGCTGGTCATACTGCTTGCCCAGCACGGTGGGAACGCCCACCGAAACCCCGGACTTCTTGCCGAAGCTGGTACCGGCGCTCTTGCTCGACTGGGTGGACTCGTCGAGCACCACGGTGAGGATGTCGCCGACCCGCACCGCGCGCTTGTCGCCGACCAGCGAGCCGCTGTAGCCGCTGCGGAACAGCCCGCCGCTGGTGGTCGGCGGCACGCTGTAGTCCAGCGCCAGTGGCTCGTAGTGGCTGGAGTCCTCGTCGGGCAGCATCTCGTTGAAGCTGGCGCAGCCACCCAGGGTCAGCAACAGGGCAAGCGGGAGCAGGCGTTTCATGGCGGTCACACGGTCTGGTTGAGGAACTGCTGCATGCCGGACGCGGCGTCGAGTACCTTGGCGTTGGCCTCGTAGGCGCGCTGGATGGAGATCATCGCCACCATGGCCTCGACCACCTGCACGTTGGAGCCTTCCAGCACGCCCTGCTTGATGGTGCCCAGGCCCTCTTCGCCCGGCACGCCCTCGACCGGCTCGCCGCTGGCCACTGTTTCACGATAGAGGTTGCCGCCGAGGGCTTCCAGGCCGCCCGGGTTGGTGAAGTTGACCAGGGTGATCTGGCCCAGCTCCGACGGCAGGGTGTCGCCGGCCAGCACGGCGGTGACGATGCCGTCGCTGCCCACGGTGAAGCGGCTGCTGCCGGCCGGCACTTCGATGTTCGGCGTCAGCGGCAGGCCCTGGGAGTTGACGATCATGCCTTCGGCGTTGAGCTGCAGCTGGCCGTTCTCGGTGTAGTAGATGTCGCCATTGGGCGCTTCCACCTGGAAGAAGCCGGCACCGATGATCGCCAGGTCCATCGGCTGGCCGGTGGTCTGGATGCTGCCTTCGGTGAACACCTTTTGCGTGCCGGCCACGCGCACTCCGCTACCCAGCTGAATGCCGGAAGGCACGGTGTTGACCTGATCGGCCTGGGCACCGGGCTGCAGCTCGATGGCGTAGAACAGGTCCTCGAACACCACGCGGTCGCTCTTGAAACCGTTGGTGTTGACGTTGGCCAGGTTGTTGGCCACGGCGCTCATGGCCTTGTCCTGGGCGGCCAGGCCGGTCTTGCTGACCCAAAGGGCGGAACTCATGTGCGTTACCTCGTTTGTCTGTAGCCCGGATGCGATCCGGGGAAATGTTCCCGGATTGCATCCGGGCTACGCGTCTTGTCCTGTCACCCCGTGGGGTGGGCCGGCTTCAGTGTGTAGGGTGGGCTTCAGCCCACCATTGCAGGGCGAGCCGGTGGGCTGAAGCCCACCCTACGGTCCTGTGGGCCTACGAACCGCGAATCATCCGGTTGCCGGCCTCGGACAAGTCCTCGGCGGCCTTCATCATCTTCACCTGGGTCTCGAACAGGCGGTTCAGGCTCATGGTCGCCACCAGCTGATCGATGGCACCGACGTTGCTTGCTTCCAGATAGCCGGAAACCAGCACCGGCGCTTCCATGTCCTCGGCCGGCTGGCCATCGGTTCGCGCCAGCAGTCCGCTGGCATCCTTGGTCAGGTCGGCAGCGTCGACGTCGACCACACGGATGCGATCGACCTCGGCGGTCACGAAATCGCCGCGCGGGATCACCGACACCGTGCCGTCGCGACCGATATGCAGGCTGTCGTACTCCGGCAGCACGATGGGGCCGCCCTCGCCCAGCACGGCGCGGCCGTTCAGGGTCAGGCGCAGCTCGGCGTCGACCTGCAGCGCGCCATTGCGCGTGTAGCGCTCGGCGCCGTCGTCGCCCTCGACGGCGAACAGGCCGCGGCCCTGGATCGCCACGTCGAGGTCGCGGCCGGTCGCCATCAGTTCACCGGGCGCCAGGTTGACGCCATTGTTCTTCACCCGCGCCAGGTGTCGGCTGTCGTAGCCGTAGCCTTCCACGGCGACGGCCTGGGCCTGCTCCAGGTCGGCACGGAAGCCGGGGGTGTTGACGTTGGCCAGGTTGTTGGCGCGCACCGTGAGCGAGCTCATGGTGCGGCTGGCGGCGGTCATTGCGGTATAGCCGAGACGGTCCATGGGTCAGCCTCAGATCGCGCCGAACAGCACTTGGGTGAGTTCCTTGTTGGTGGTCAGCACCTTGGTATTGGCCTGGTAGTTGCGCTGGCCCTCCATCAGGCCGACCAGCTGCTGGGTCAGGTCGACGTTGGAGTTCTCCAGCGAACCGGCCACCAGTGCGCCGAACGGGCCGACGCCGGGCACGCCGATCAGCGCCGCACCGGACTCGGCGGTTTCCACCCAGGCGGTGCCGCTGACGTTCTTCAGGCCGCCGGCATTGGCGAAGTTGGCCAGCGCCACCTGGCCCTGCAGCATGCGCTGGCCGTTGCTGTAGTTGGCGTAGACCATGCCGTCCTTCTCCACCGACAGGCCGGTCTGCTCGCCGGCCGCGTAGCCGCTGGCGCGGTTGTTGGTGACGACGAAGTCGGAGCCGTACTGGCTGGAGTTGCTGTAGTCGATGGCGATGTTCATCGGGTCCACGCCCGGCAGCGGGAAGCCGACGGCCACCGGACCGACCGGCGCAGTGAGGCTGCCGTTGGTGCCGAAGGTCAGTGCCTGCGGGCCAGCGACCGCGGCGCCGTCAGCGTAGTAGTGGGCCTCCCAGCTGTTGTCGGCGGTCTTGACGAAATACTGGGTCAGGGTGTGTTCCTTGCCCTGGGAGTCGAACACCTTGGTGGTGTAGGTGGAGTTGTAGCTGTTGACGTCCGCCGGATCGAAGGGCGCGGCAGTCGGCACGCTCTGGTTGGAGTCCAGGTTCATGACGAACTTCAGGCTGTCGGTGGCGCGCGCCGGCAGATTGGCGTTCTGCAGCTGCAGGTCGCCCATGGCACCTACCTGCAGGTTGCCGGCGGCGTCCACCGGGTAGCCCTGCAGCTTCTGCCCGCTGGCGCTGACGATGTAGTTGTCCTTGTCGGCGCCGAACACGCCGGCGCGGGTGTAGCTGACGTCACCGTTGCTGCCGCGGGTGACGAAGAAGCCACCGCCGGAGATCGCCAGGTCCAGGCTGCGCCCGGTGGTCACCAGGGAGCCGCCCTGGCTGATGCTCTGGGTGGTGGCCAGCACTTCCACGCCCATCGCCTGGCTGTCGGCGTAGATGCTGCCGAACTCGGTGCGCGATGACTTGAAGCCGGTGGTGCCGGCGTTGGCGATGTTGTTACTGATGGTGTTGAGCTGTTCGTTGACGGCGCTGAGGCCGGTCATGGCGATGTTGAAACTCATGGCGACTGGACCTTTGAATTGAACGAATGGGAGGGTTCAGAGCAGACCGGCGGTCTGCGTCTGGCCGAATTCGGTGATGTTGTAGAAGGGCACGGAGCCGACGCCGATGACTTCCAGCACCGGGCCTTCGGCGCTGACGCGCACCTGGGTGACGCGGCCGGCCATCTCGACCTTGGGGTACTCGCCGCTGTCGCTCTTGACCTCGACCTTGTAGCTGCCCGGCGCCAGTCCCAGCGCCTTGGGGTCCAGTTCGAAGGGCACGCGCCCCGGCGCCTGGGAGCCGAGGTCGATTTCCTTCTTCACGCCGTTGCTGTCGGTAATCACCAGGGCCAGCTTGCCGGCGGCATGCTCGAGGTTGACCTCGCCCCTGGCCTTGTCCGCGCCCAGTTCCAGCCGCTCGGTGGCCACCTTCACTTCCTGACCGACCAGGCCGGCGGCGGTAAGGGTCTGCAGGTTGTCCAGCAGCACCAGGTTGCTCTTGCTCAGCGAGGCCATGTTCTCCAGGCTCTTGACCTGACTCATGGCGGCGAACTGGTTGAGGAACTCGGTGCTGTCCACCGGCTTGGTCGGGTCCTGGTTCTGGATCTGCGCGACCATCAGGGTGAGGAAGTTGTTTTCCAGCTGGGTCGCGTCACTGACGTTGACCGCCTGCTTGACCGCCTCGTCGATACCGTAGACGGAAGTGTTCTGGCTGTTGTTGCTGACCGCGGTCATCAGGATTCTCCGAGCTTGAGCAGGCCCTGCTGCATGCTTTTCAGGCGATTGAGCACTTCCACGCTGGTCTCGAAGCTGCGAGTGGCCGACATCATGTCGGTCATCTCCTCGATCTGGTCGATATCGGCGTAGAACACGTAGCCCTGGTCATCGGCCAGGGGATTGTCCGGATCAAAGCGGCGCACCGGCTCGCGGCCGGCGGTGACCACGTCGAGCACCTGCACATGGGCGCCGCCCATGCCCACGCCGCGGGTCAGCTGGTCGTTGTTGTAGACGGCGGCGAACACCGGCTTGCGCGCCTGGTACACGTCCTCGGCCTTGGCCGCCGCCGAGTCGGCGTTGGCCAGGTTGCTGGCCACGGTGTTCAGGCGCACGGTCTGCGCGTTCATCGACGAACCGGCGATGCGGTAGATGGAGTCGAAAGCCATGCTCAACGCCCCTCGATGGCCTGTTTCAGGCCGCGGAATTTCATGCTGAGAAAGGTCAGGCTGGTCTGGAAGTCCATGGCGTTCTTGGAGAACGCGGCCTGCTCCACACTCAGCTCGACGCTGTTGCCGTCCTGCGACGGCTGGGTCGGCACGCGGTACTTGAGCTCCGCGCTGCTGGCGGCGAAACGCTGCTGCGGATCGAGGCGCTGCATCTCGCCGGCGAAATCGATATCGCGAGCAAGAAAGCCCGGGGTGTCCTCGTTGGCCAGGTTGGCCGCGAGAATTTCGCTGCGCTGCATGCGCAGTTCGAGCGCGCGACCATGCACGCCCACCACGTCATCAATCCGTATACTCATTCACCGGTACCCTTAACCCAAGGTTGTGCCCAGGTGCCTTGAGCACAAAGCGTGCCCAACCCCAAAGAGAGTCGTATTGCATTGATTTTTCAGGGTTTTACCAGAGCCATCGGGGACTTTCGCGTCGCCCTTTTTCCGCATCGGCGTATCGCCGGGAGGAAAAGCGGAAAGGCTTTTTCCGCCTGCGCATCGGTGCTCTTCCTCCTCGTGACGCAGCCGGCCACGGTGGCGCATGCGCAGGCGGATGCCGCCAGCCAGATCGACCAGGCGATCGCCGCACACATGCAGCAGCAGCTCGCCGCCGAGGCCAAACGCCAGGCCTGGCAGGGCATGCGCCACAGCCTCGATACCAGTCTGCTGAGCAGCGCCGAGCGGCTGCCGGCCTGCAGCCGGGCGCTGCGCGTGACGGTCGGCAGCGATGATCCTGCCGCGTTGTCGCGCCAGCGCCTGGAGCTGAGCTGCGCAGATACCCCCGGCTGGAGCGTCACGGCCCTGGTGCAGGCCAACGTCTTCCTGCCGGTGGTACACGCCGCGCGGGTGATAGAGCGCGGCCAGACCATCGCCGCCGAGCAGCTGCAACTGCAGGAAGTGAACATCGGCAAGGCATCGCGCGGTTTCTACAACAGCCTCGATGAGGTGGTCGGCCAGGGTGCCAAGCGCCGTGTGCGCGCCGGCCAGCTGATCGCGCCGAATCTGCTTAGCGCACCGCTGCTGATTCGCCGTGGCCAGCAGGTGACCATCATCGCCAGCCAGGACGGCATTTCCGCCTCGGCCACCGGCGAGGCGCTGGCCAATGGCCGCGCCGGCGAGGTGATCCGCGTGCGCAACCTCGGCAGCCAGAAGGTGATCGAGGCGCAGGTGGTGGAAGAAGGCGTGGTGACCAGCACCTTCAGGTAGGCTGTCATGCCACGTGGGCGGCGCTTGCGCGGCGAGCGGGTCTGGCGGCTCGCGGCTAAAGCCCCTCCCACAAATATCCAAGGCGGGTGCAACCCGCCACTCTTATCAGGCGGGTTTCTGCCGCCCTACGCCCAGCCTTCCAGGCGCATGGTGGCGCGCACCAGGCGCTGCTCTTCCTGCTCGATCTCCTGCAGGTTGTCGCGGATGCTGTGGATATGGTCGCGCGCGGCGCGCTGGGCCTGTTCCGGCAGACGTTCGATCACCGCGTGATACAGCCGTGAATGCTGGCGGTCGATCTGCCGCTTCTGCGCCGGGCGGTGGTAGAGGTTGTTCACCGAGGCGAACACGGTGCTCAGCATCAGGTCTGTCAGCGACTGCAGGGTGTGCACCAGCACCGGGTTGTGCGAGGCCTCGCAAATGGCCAGGTGGAAGGCGTGGTCGAGGCGCGCATGCTCGCGCGGGTCGACCGGCTGCTCCTGGGCATGGGCCGCCAGCATCTCTTCATAACGCCGGGTCAGCAGCACGAAATCCGCCTCGGTGCCGCGCAGCGCCGCCAGCCGCGCCGACTCTCCCTCGAGCAGGCCGCGCACCTCGAGCAGGTCGTAGAGCGTGCGCGGCTGCGAGTTGAACAGGTGCATCAGCGGGCTGGCGTCGCGCTCGCCGCTGAGCTTGGCCACCCGTGAATCACGGCCCTGCGCAGTCTCGATGATGCCGCGCCCGCGCAGCACCTTGAGCCCTTCACGCAGCGCCGAACGGGAGATGCCCAGCTTTTCGCACAGGCGCCGTTCCGACGGCAGCGGCTGGCCCACCTTGAGCACGCCATCGACAATCAGCCGCTCGATACGCTCGGCCACCACATCGCTCACCTGGCGCCGTGCGGCGCCCTGATTCGCCTCCATTTCCGCCCTCCCCACACTGGTCGTACCAGTTTTAACGGACATCTGCTTTCAGGCCATAAGCCACAGCACAGGCCAGAAAGCATAAGCCCTTTATCGGAATCCTGGTGAAAGCCTGACGAAAGAAACTGGTCCTACCAGCGCCATGGAGGATGGACGGGAAAAATCAGACGGCCTAAACATAGCGCCCATGGTCGCGGCATGACCGCCAACAAGAACAACGTCCACGATTGAGCCTGCCATGAGCATTCTGTACGACGAGCGCGTCGACGGCGCGCTACCCAAGGTCGACAAGGCCGCGCTGCTGGCCGAGTTGCACCAGCGCCTGCCCGACCTCGACATCCTGCATACCGCCGAAGACCTCAAGCCCTACGAGTGCGACGGCCTGTCCGCCTACCGCACCACGCCCATGCTGGTGGTGCTGCCCGAGCGCATCGAGCAGGTGCAGCAGTTGCTGCAGCTCTGCCATGCCCGTGGCGTACCGGTAGTCGCGCGCGGTGCCGGCACCG
>Ga0114984_1000314_pt1 | contig 19047 bp, 17 predicted proteins | sample Shrwel1BS1Day1_FD_96987 | JGI IMG/M metagenome (GOLD analysis project Ga0114984, IMG submission 96987) | Subsurface microbial communities from deep shales in Ohio, USA - Utica-3 well 1 S-1-Day1 | ecosystem: Environmental > Aquatic > Deep subsurface > Shale gas/oil reservoir > Produced water/Flow...
ATGTGGGGGGCTATGCCGATTGGTTGCGCCAGCGGCCCAGCCGGTGGCGCCGGCCAAGGCGGAGAAGCCCAGGCCGGCCACGGTTGCCAAAAAACCGGCGGCGAAAAAGCTGAGCCACAAGCTGCAGCGCGAGCTGGACCGGCTGCCGCAGCAGTTGGAGGCGGCGGAGGCGGAGCTGGGGCGGCTGCAGGCGATCATCAGCGCGCCCGGATTCTACGCCGGTGATCAGACCGAGATCACCACCATGCTGGAGCGGCTGCAACAGCAGGAGCAGCAGCTCGAGGCGCTGATGGAGCGCTGGGTCGAGCTGGAGGCGCTGCAGGCGGGGGGTTAATCCGCCTCCTTCACCCGAATCGCCAGCACATCACACTTGGCGCCGTGCAGAACACCATTGGCGGTGGAGCCGAGCAGCAGGGCCAAGCCGTGGCGGCCGTGGCTGCCCAGGATCACCAGGTCGATCTCGTGTTCCTCCGCGGCGCGGTGGATCTCCGTCTCGGTATGGCCGGTGACGATCAGTTTGCGCGCCACCGGGTAGCCGATCTTCTCGGCGTACTGGTCCAGCCGTGTGCGCGCGTGTTCATCGAGCTGTTCCTGAATGGCGCTCAGGTCCATGGGAACATCGCCGCCGTAGGCAAAGCTGAGAGGCTCCACCACGTGGATCAGGCTCAGCTCGGCAGCGAACGCCTTGGCCATCTCGGCGGTTTTCAGCGCCAGTTGTTCAGATTCATCGGACAGATCCAATGCGAGCAGAATGCGGGAATAGATACTCATCGTTACACCCTTCCGGTTGAGGTTGGCCCTAGAATAGCACTGCAACGGGCTGTCGCCCACTCCGGCCGGGCGGTCTGCTCAGCGCCCCACGCCGTAATAGGTGAAGCCCAGCTGGCGCAGGTAGTCCGGCTCGAACAGGTTGCGGCCATCGACGATCAGGGGGGTCTGCATACTGCGCAGCAGGCGCGCGTAGTCCGGCGAGCTGTACTGGGGCCATTCGGTCAGCAGCAGCAGGGCATCGGTTTCTCTTGCCGCGTGGTAGGGGTCCTGGTGCAGGCTCAGCCCGGCCACCCGGCCCAGCGCGTTTTGCAGCGCCGGCAGCGCTTCGGGATCATGTACCTGGACCTGTGCCCCCTGGGCCAGCAGGGCGCGAATCACCCGCAGGGAGGGGGCGTTGTCGACGCTGGCCACCCCCGGCTTGAAGGCGCAGCCCCAGATGGCGATGCGCCGCCCTTGCAGATCGCAGCGGTAGTGCTGCCAGAGTTTGCGGAATGGCAGCTCTTTCTGGCGCTCGTTTTCGCTCAGCACCGTGTTGAGCAGGGTCGAGTGGCGAGCTTCTGCCAGTATATCGGCCAGCCCCTCGATGTACTGGGTAAAATGGTGACCACCAAAGCCGCAGCCCGGGGCCAGGTAGTGGGGGCCGATCCGCTTGTCGCTGCTCATCCCCTGGCGCACCACTTCGATATCCACCCCGAGCCGGTCGGCCAGGTTGGCCAGCTCGTTGATGTAGCCAAGACGCAGGGCCAGCATGCCGGAGATGGCAAACTTGCTGAACTCGGCTTCCCGCCTGCTCATCCACTGTATCTGTTGCAGGCGCAACGAAAACGGGCGCAGCAGCGCCCGAAGCCGCAGGCGTGCGTCAGTCTCTTCGCACCCCACCAGCAGGGTTTCGGGGGTGGCAAATTGTTGCAGCGCCTGCCCCTGCTGCAGGGTATCCGGCAGGCAGACCAGGGATTGCTGGCGGGCGTGGTCGAGCAGGGCGTGCAGGCGGTCGCTGGCACCGATGCCGAAGTTGCTCTGATTGATCAGAACCAGGTTGTCTGGCCCCTGCCGGCGCAGCTGGTGACAGAGGGTTTCCGCCTGGCTGATGTCAGCGGGATGGGAGGCCAGCCAGTGCCAGGGGGCCTGCACCGCCTCCTGGTGATGGCACAGCCGGATGCGGCCTGCGGCCATGCCGGTGGCCAGGCTTTCCATCAGCCCCGGCTCGGCCCGATGGCTGCTTTCGCTCGGCGTCGATTGCTGTAGCAGCACCTCGTTGCCGGTGCGGGCAAGCTCCGCGGCGGCCACCCAGGCGCTCAGCTCATCCCCCCAGATCGCGATCAACATGGGTGGCCCTCCCCATCGCTCCACCGGCGGTACAGCTGATCGAGCACCCCTTCGGTGGCGACATCGAAGCGATCCCGGCGTGCCGGCGTGCCGATCGCATCCAGCAGCTCGCCGGCCACCCGTTTGCCGAGCTCGACCCCCCACTGGTCGAATGGGTTGATGTTCCAGATGACCGACTGGACGAACACCTTGTGCTCATACAGGGCGATCAGCGCGCCCAAGGAGGCGGGGGTCAGTTCGTCTAGCAGGATCAGGGTGCTGGGCTGATTACCCCGGTAACGCTGCCAGGGGGTTGCATGGGACTGATCCACCGCCGCATCCCCCAGCGCCAGCACCCGGGCCTGGGCCAGGCAGTTGGCGAGCGTCAGGCGGTGCTGGGATTGCAGGGCGTCGCTCTGGTCGGCATAGCGCCGCGCTGGCACGATGAAATCACACATCACCGCTTCGCTGCCCTGATGCAGCAGCTGGTAAAACGCATGTTGCGCATTGGGGCCGATCTCGCCCCACAGCACCGGGCAGGTGTGGTAATCGATTCGCTTTCCCTGCCGATCGACGCTCTTGCCGTTGCTCTCCATCTCCAGCTGCTCGAGGTAGGCGGGCAGGTGCGCCAGGCGGCCATCGTAGGGGAGTATGGCGTGGGCGTGGATGCCCAGAAAGTTGATGTTCCACACCTCGGTCAGGGCCAGCAGCACGGGCAGGTTGTGGCTGAAGGGGGTGTGCCGGAAGTGCAGGTCCATGCGGTGGGCTCCATCCAGCAGCTGGCGGAAACCCTCCATGCCGATCCGGACGGCGATCGCCAGGCCGATGGTGGACCAGAGTGAGTAGCGCCCGCCGACCCAGTCGCGAAAGTGGAGCTGGTTGTCCATGGGAATCCCCCAGGCCTCGGCGCGGGCCGCGTTGGCGGTCACGGCGATGAAATGGTGGCGGCTGAGCAGCTCGGGGGGGAGGCCGCTGGCCCGCACGAGCCAGTCCAGTGCCGTTGCCGCGTTGGCGAGGGTGTCGGCGGTGGAAAACGATTTCGAGGCGATGACGAACAGGGTGCGGGCCGGATCGAGCTGATCCAGCAGGCCGGAGATCTGGCTGCCATCCATGGAGGAGATGAAATGGGTCGTGATCCGGCGCGCCTGGGCCGGTTGAAAGCTGTCAAGTGCTTGACACACCATCATCGGCCCCAGATCCGAGCCGCCGACCCCCACATTGACGAGGGTGTCGATCGGCTCGCCGCTGAAGCCACGCCACTGCCCCTGGTGCAGTTGTTCGACCCGCTGCTGCATCCGCTGCAGATCAGCCTGTACCTGGGCCACGAGCTCTTCACCCCGGTGCATGAGCGTGGCGTTGGCGGGCAGGCGCAAGGCGGTGTGCAGGGCGGCACGGTTTTCGGTGTGGTTGATGCGCTCCCCGGTGAACAGGGCCTCGATCCAGCCGGCCAGATCACAGCTGTCGGCAAGCTGCAGCAGGTGAGTCAGGGTTGCCGCCGTCAGCCGCTGGCGCGACAGGTCGAGCAGCAGCTCATCCTGCCGGAAGCTGAAGCGGGAAAAGCGATCCTCCACTTGCAGCAGGTCGCGCAAATGCAGGCAGGATTCGTTGGCGGAGAGTTGTTCCAGCTGTTGCCAAGCCCTGTGCTTATCCAAGGTGGCTCCTTTTATCTTACTAGCAAATGGCGGGCAACCCAGCGCCAACCTGTGGCGCATCTTAGTCATAAATGGCGTTCGGTTAAAGCGGCCGGCTCGATCTGCTGTGGCGTACTGCCGTTTGCGGGTGATAAAAGGTTACTATCGGCCTGCGCCCGTTCCCACTCTCTGTCAGGAGTCTTTCACAATGCAATGGTTCATCATCAGCTTGGTAGTTGCCTTCTTGCTGGGTTCGGTGATGTGGGTGATGCCCAGCCCCCGGCAGCGCTACCAGGCGAAGCTCAGGCTCGAGGCCAGGCAGAAGGGGATACAGGTCCAGATGGTGCAGTTGACCCTACCGCGGGCGCTCGGCGAGATGGAGCCGGAGGTGCGAACCGTGGCCGCTTACCGTTTTCCCAGAACCAATCTCGAGCGCCGTGAGCGTGATCACTGGCGCGGCTGGGAGGTGTTGCGTATCGACACGCTGCACAACCGCGGTCTGCCTGAGCACTGGAGCTGGAGCAAGGGGGCAAAGGCGCTCCAGCCGGCGGCGCTGGGGCAGCTCCACACCCTGTTGCAACAGTTGCCAGAGGGTGTGCTGGGGGTGGAGTCCACCCCGCTGAGCTTGACCTTTTACTGGGATGAGCGTGGGGATGAGACCCGCCTGGATCTTCTGCATCGTTTGGCCCAGCAGGCATTGGCACAAAAAATCTGAGATCGATCGCGCGCCGCGCCCCGGGAGTGATCCCCCGCTTCAGGGTTGCTTCTCGTTCAGATAGTCATCCAGCGACTCGGCCAGGGCGCCGGCCCCCCAATCCCGTTTCGGTCGTATCTTGTCTATTTCGGCCTGCAGCTCATCCAGGCGGGGTTGTTTCTGCCGCTGCGCAACGGTGGCGGCAACCAGAACCGCCTTGGCATGTTTCAGGTGGGAGAGCGCCGCGGGGGTGTCGCCGGACTCCAGCAGGCGCTTGGCCTGATAGTGGTGGGCATCGACCACCAGTGAGACGTTCAGCCAGTACAGCTCCATCTGGTAGGTGCGGGCGAGCTGGCTTGTCATCTTGCCGGCCTGTGCCATCTGCAGAATCAGTTTTTCCGCAAAGTTGATGTAAATCTGCGCCCGTTTGACCGCGCGGTCGCTGTTGAAGCGGGTTTTGTCCGGTTTGCTGTGGTCGCTGGTTTCCTTCAACCGGCTGATCTCGCTCATCAGCTCCGAGTCCGGCGCCAGCAGGCTGATCTCCTCGATGAGCGCCATCGCATGTTGGTTGAGCTTGTCGATGATGTCCTGCCGGCAGCCGGCTTCTTTCAGGATCGCAAGGGCGTTCAGGGTGTGTTCCGCCTGGGTTTGCAACCAGCTAAGACGTTCCCGCCGGGCCTCGGCCTCCTGTTCTCGCGTGGTGACCAGATGGTTGACCACCAGGGCGAGAATCCCGACTCCGGCGATGAGGATTACAAGATACAGGTTGTCTCCAAGCATGGTGTTTGGCACTCTGAAAAACGGTGTCGATCATGGGATGGTGCGTGGAGGGATTGTAAGGCATCCAGCCGCGGACGGGTATCACCGCGGGAGGGCTCTGCTTGACGCTGCCACCACCACCCCTTATATATGCACGCAGTTTCTGAGTTGCCCGTTCTAAAAAGGATTCGTATCTCATGGGAAAAACCCTCGTCATTGTCGAATCACCGGCAAAGGCCAAAACGATCAACAAGTATCTGGGCAGCCAGTATGTGGTCAAATCGAGCGTGGGTCATATTCGCGATCTGCCAACCAGCGGCAGCGCCAGCAAAAGTGATCCCAAGGAGCGGGCGCGCCAAGCCGCCCTGACGCGCAAGATGTCGCCGCAGGAGAAAGCGGCCTATAAAAAGCGCAAGTCTCAGGCGCAGCTGATCGCGCGCATGGGGATCGATCCCGAGCATGATTGGGAAGCCCACTACGAGATCCTCCCCGGCAAGGAAAAAGTGGTCGAAGAGCTGCGTAAATCGGCCAAAAACGCTGACGCAATCTACCTCGCAACGGACTTGGACCGTGAAGGGGAGGCGATCGCCTGGCACCTGCGGGAAGCGATCGGTGGCGATGAAGGGCGGTTTCGGCGGGTCGTCTTCAATGAGATCACCAAAAAGGCGATTCAGGAGGCCTTTTCCCACCCCGGTGATCTGGATCTGAACCGGGTCAATGCGCAGCAGGCACGCCGCTTTCTGGATCGGGTGGTCGGCTACATGCTCTCCCCGCTGCTGTGGGAGAAGATCGCCCGCGGCCTCTCCGCCGGTCGGGTGCAGTCGGTGGCGGTTCGGCTGATCGTGGAGCGGGAGCGCGAGATCCGCGCCTTCATCCCCGAGGAGTATTGGGAGGTCCACGCCGACACGACCACGCAGGCGGAGCAGGCGCTGCGGTTGCAGGTCAGCAAATATGCCGGCAAGACGTTCCGTCCAGAGAGTCAGGCCGAAACCGAGACCCATCTCGAGCGGCTGCGCGCCGGCACGCTGGTGGTGCGCTCGCGCGAGGATCGCCCTACCCAAAGCAAGCCATCGGCCCCGTTCATAACCTCCACCCTGCAGCAGGCCGCCAGCACCCGGCTCGGCTTCGGGGTAAAGAAAACCATGATGCTGGCGCAGCGGCTGTATGAAGCCGGTTACATCACCTACATGCGTACCGACTCCACCAACCTCAGCGCCGAGGCGGTGGCGGCGTGCCGCGACTATATCGTCCAGCACTACGGGGAGGCGTACCTGCCCGCGGCACCGCTGAGCTACTCCAGCAAGGAGGGCGCGCAGGAGGCGCACGAGGCGATCCGCCCCTCCGATGTCAACCTGAGCGTGGAGCAGCTGCAGGGGATGGAGCCGGACGCACAGCGGCTGTATGACCTGATCCGGCGCCAGTTTCTGGCCTGCCAGATGACCCCGGCGCTCTACACCAGCACCCGCATCACGGTCGAGGCGGGGGATTACGAGCTCACCACCAAAGGTCGGATTCTGCGCTTCGATGGTTACACCCGCGTGCTGCCGCCCAAGGGGCGCAACGAAGAGGATGTGATCCTGCCGGAGGTGGAGCCGGGCGAACGGCTGACGCTGGAGCGGCTGGAGCCGAAACAGCACTTCACCAAGCCGGCGCCGCGCTACACCGAAGCCAGTCTGGTCAAGGAGTTGGAAAAGCGCGGCATCGGCCGCCCCTCCACCTACGCCTCCATCATCTCGACGATTCAGGAGCGGGGCTATGTGCAGCTGGAGGGGCGCCGCTTCTACGCCTGCAAAATGGGCGACATCGTTAGCGAACGGCTGAACGAGAACTTCTCCGATCTGATGGATTACAGCTTCACGGCGCGGATGGAGCAGCAGCTGGACGACGTGGCCCAGGGGGAGGTGAACTGGAAAGCGCTGTTGAATCAGTTTTACCGCGATTTCACCGAAAAGCTGCAGGAAGCGCAAAGCGAAACGCACGGCATGAGGCCCAACACCCCAACGCCAACGGATATCGCCTGTCCCGAGTGTGGCCGTCCGATGTTGATCAGAACGGCCAGTACCGGCGTATTTCTGGGCTGCTCCGGCTACAATCTGCCACCCAAGGAGCGCTGCAAGTGCACCATCAACCTGATACCCGGGGATGAGGTGGTCAGTGTGGATGGTGATGACGAGGAGGAGTCCCGCATCCTGCGCAACAAACACCGCTGCAAGCTCTGCGGTGCGGCGATGGACGCCTACCTGATCGACGAGAAGCGCAAGCTGCATGTGTGTGGCAACAACCCGGACTGCCCCGGCTACGAGGTCGAAACCGGCAGCTTCAGGATCAAAGGCTATGATGGCCCCAGCATCGCCTGCGACAAATGCGGCGCCGAAATGCAGCTCAAGACCGGCCGGTTCGGCAAGTTTTTTGCCTGCACCAACAGCGAGTGCAAGAACACCCGCAAGCTGCTGAAAAACGGTGAGCCGGCGCCACCCAAAATGGACCCGGTGCCGATGCCGGAGCTGCAGTGTGAAAAGGTGGACGACACCTATGTGCTGCGTGATGGCGCCAGCGGCCTGTTTCTGGCGGCGAGCCAGTTCCCGAAAAAACGGGAAACCCGTGCGCCGCTGGTGACCGAGCTGCTGCCGCACCGGGAGGAGATCGACCCCAAATATGCCTACCTGCTGGAGGCGCCGGTGCAGGACCCGGAGGGCAATCCGGCGGTGATCCGTTACAGCCGGAAAAGCAAAGAGCAGTATGTGATGAGCGAGGTCGAGGGCAAGGCAACCGGCTGGAAGGCGTTTTACCGCGACGGTCGTTGGCAGGAAGAGCCGGGACGCAAGCGCGGAGAGTGACATTCCCGGACCCATTGGCAGGAGTAGAGACAATGAGCGATATCTACGCGGTTCGCACCAATCAGAAGCTGGAATTTGCCCGTCTCCATATCAGGGAGCTGGAGCGGGCCGAAGAGTCCTCGCAGTGGAGTAAACATGCCAAAATCGAGTCCTACCACGAGTCGATTCTGTTTTTCATGGCCAGCGGTTACGCCGCGCTGCTGCGCGAAATTGCGGAGAACTACCGCCTCAATGTGGCCCGGGTCGATCGGTTTTACGATTTGACCGAGCAGCTGGAGCAGACCGGCCAGGAATCACCGGAGGTGGAGGAGCTCGAACAGCTGGAGGGGGATAGGGGCAGCTGGCTGCACAAGATGCTCCATGCCTACGACGCCTGCTGGCAGGCAGAGGCTCGGCGGCAGGCGCATACCGAGCCGGACAGCAGCGTCTCGGCGATCCACGTCGTGCAGATCAACCCCAACCACGCCGAAGACAGGGACGTTCTGGCGGAGTACAGAGGCTGGTTGCAGGCGTTCCGGGAGCTGGTGGAGCGCCTGCGCAGCGGAATGCAGGAGTGGTGACCGGCTGCCCGCGCCAGACCCAGCACCCCCCCTGAGTCGCAGCCTGATCGAGAGGGGCCGGCGCCGGCGCACTGGCGCTGCATCGGGCGATCACCCTATGAAGGTGCCGGCGGCCAGCGCCCGGATGGGGGGCTGTTCGGTCTGGCCGGGGCTGGCTCTCAGTGGCCTTGCCGGATAACGCCAACCCCCAGCCCCTCGATGATCAGCTCCTGTTCGCTCAGGTCCACTTCGATCGGGCTGAACTGTTCGTTCTCGGCAATAAGCAAAACTTTGTGGCCCTCGCGCCGGAACCGCTTGACCGTCACGTCGTCGCCGATCCGGGCGACCACGACCTGCCCGTTCCGGGCCTCCTGGGTTTGATGGACGGCGAGCAGGTCACCATCCAGAATGCCGATGTTCTTCATGCTCATCCCCTTGACCCGCAGCAGGTAGTCGGCGCGGGGGTGGAAGAAGTCGGCCGAGATCGTGCAGTGATCCTCCACATGCTCCTGCGCCAGAATCGGCTCACCGGCCGCCACCTGACCGATAACCGGCAGGCCCGCCGCGCCGTTCTCGTGCTGCTCGCCTTGTGGCAGGCGAATCCCCCGGGAGGTGCCCTTGGTCAGCTCGATGGCACCCTTGCGGGCCAGAGCCTTCAGGTGTTCCTCCGCCGCATTGGCGGAGCGAAATCCCAGCTCACGGGCAATATCGGCCCGTGTGGGTGGATAACCCGTCGTTTCGATATAGTTGCGTATACATTCCAGTACGTTGGCCTGGCGCTGGGTCAATTTCATCCGCTCCGCTCCCTCTTGGTTTGCTGTAATTCTATACAGTGACCGGACGGGGTCAACCATTTTTCTGTTTATATATCCAGCCTCTTGCTAGAATCAGCGGACTGATCGAGTGAGGGTTGAGCGTGCTGAGCGAGGCGCAGAAGAAAGAGATTCAGGAAGCCTACAGCCGCTTCCTGAAAAGTCGTGGCCTGACCGCCCGGTCGGCTCAGAAACAGATGATCGCCGCGGTGGCGCGCACCCTGGCCGGGGCTGACGTACCGCCGAGCGAAACCGAACAGCGGGTACCTGCCATCGCCGTCGTCGAGGCGGGCACCGGTACCGGCAAGACGGTCGCCTACCTGTTGGCGGCGATCCCGCTGGCGCGGGCGCAGGAGCGCAAGCTGGTGCTCTCCACCGCCACGGTGGCGCTGCAGGAGCAGCTGATCAACAAGGATCTGCCCGAAATCGAAGCGCACACCGGCCTGTCGGTACACTACCGGCTGGCGAAGGGGCGTGGGCGCTACCTCTGTCTCAACAAGGTGGAGAGTCATCTCGAACAGCAGTCGCTGCTGGGGCAGATGGCGCTGTACGAGGATGAGGCGGCGCAGCAGCTCACACCCGACCTGCTGCAGCGCTACCAGCAGCTGCTGGACAGCTACGCCGCGGGCCAGTGGGATGGGGACCGCGACACCCTCACCGACGCGCTGGATGAAGCCAGCTGGCGCCCCTTGACCAGCGATCACCGGCAGTGCAGCAACCGCCGCTGCCTGAATTTCAGTGCCTGCCCCTTCTATCGGGCCCGGGAGCGGCTGGAGGCGGCGGATGTGATCGTCGCCAACCACGACCTGGTGCTGGCGGATCTCGCCCTCGGTGGCGGCGCCATCCTGCCCGAGCCGGAAAAAACCATCTACATCTTCGACGAGGGCCACCATCTGGCGGACAAGGCCAGTGGCCACTTCGCCTTCGGTGCCCGGCTCGATGGCAGCCGCCGCCTGCTGCGCAGCGCGCAAAAACAACTGGCCCAACTGCTGAGCGATAGCGGCGCGCCCGCCCGGCTGGTCGGCCCGGTGGAGCGGTTGCACGCGCCCTTCGAGGCGATGGAGTCGGCGCTGGAGCAGCTGGAGTTGCTGCTGCGCCCGCTGCTGGTCGAGGGGGGCAAAGCGCGTTATCGCTTCCCCCAGGGAGAGGTGCCCGAATCGCTGCGCGAGCCCTGCCTCGATCTGGGACAGGCGGCCGAGCGCGCTCAGCAGCCGCTCGAACAGCTGGTCGAGCTGCTCAAAGAGGCGATGGAGGGTGGCCTTGCGGAGATCCCCCGCGCCCTCGCCGAGCGCTGGTTTCCCCCCATCGGCAGCCTGTGGGGGCGGGTGCAGCAGATCGCCTGGTTGGCGGATGCCTACGCCCGGCCGGACCCGGAGGGGAGCTCGCCCACCGCGCGCTGGATCAACCGGCTCGAGAGCCCCGCCGGTGAGGATCTCGAGCTCAGAAGCGCCCCGGTCTCGGCGGCCGATACCCTTGCAGAACACCTCTGGAGCAGCTGCCATGCCGCCGTGATCACCTCGGCCACCTTGACCGCCCTGGGGCGGTTCGATCGGCTGCTGGACACCCTGGGGCTGCCACCCGACACGCCGGCGCTGCGGCTGGGCAGCCCGTTCGACTACCCCCGCCGCGGGGTGTTGCAGGTGCCGGCGATGCGCACCGACCCGAGTCAGCCGGAGGCGCACACCGATGAGGTGCTGGAATATCTCGCGGCGGAATTGCCATCGGTCACCGCGGCGCTGGTGCTGTTCAGCTCCTGGCGCCAGATGCGCGCGGTGCTTGATCGGCTGGACGAATCCATTAAAAATAGCGTGCTGGCGCAGGGGCAGTTCAGCAAGCAGGAGACGCTGCGGTTGCACCGCCAGCGGGTGGATCAGGCGCAGCGCAGTATCATCTTCGGCCTGGCCTCCTTCGCCGAAGGGGTCGATCTGCCGGGGGGCTACCTGACCGACCTGTTCATCACCAAGCTGCCGTTCAGTGTCCCGGACGATCCGGTAGATGCTACCATGGCGGAATGGATCGAACGGCGCGGTGGCAACGCCTTTGTCGAGTGGACGGTGCCGGCCGCCTCGATGCGGCTGACCCAGGCGGTGGGGCGGCTGTTGAGGACGGAACAGGACCACGGGCGGGTGGTGCTGCTGGACCGGCGCGTGGTGACGCGCCGCTACGGTCGACAACTGCTGGATTCATTGCCCCCCTTTCGGCGCGAAATCAACTGACAATCTGCATGGAATCGATTTTGAGTACTGAACAGACACAACCCACGACCACCCCCAGCGCAGAACCCAAACAGGACGGCAACCGTCCCCGCCGCCGGCGTCGGCGTTCACGCAAGCCCCGTGGAGCGGCGCCAACCTCCGCCTGGAGTCCGGCACGGTTCGATGTGCCGCCGGTGGCAGGCAAGCGCCGTTTCCATGATTTCAGCCTGCCCGATCTTCTGTTGCGTGCGATCGCCGATCTGGGGTTTCACTACGCCACACCGATCCAGGCGGCCACCATCCCCCACGCCCTCGGTGGTCGTGATCTGATCGGCAAGGCCCAGACCGGTACCGGCAAAACCGCGGCGTTTCTGATCGGCATCATCACCGACCTGCTCGACTATCCGCTGGAGCGCGATCGCAAGCTGGGCGAGCCCCGCGCCCTGATCGTCGCCCCGACCCGGGAGCTGGCGTTGCAGATCGCCGCCGACGCCGAGGCGCTGGGCAAGTACACCGAACTCTCCACCGTCGCCCTGGTGGGTGGCATGGATTATGAAAAGCAGCGCCAGGCGCTGGCGGCCAGACCGGTTGATATTCTGGTGGCGACTCCCGGGCGGCTGATCGACTTCGTGCGCGCGCAGCAGGTCGATCTGTTCAACGTTGAAGTGCTGGTGCTGGATGAGGCGGACCGGATGCTCAGCATGGGCTTCATCCCCGATGTGCGCACCATCATCCGCAACACGCCCCGCAAGGGGGAGGAGCGGCAGACCCTGCTGTTCAGCGCGACCTTCAGCGACGAGGTGATGCGGCTGGCCGAACAGTGGACCGATAACCCGGTCATCATCGAGATCGAAAGTGAGCGCAGAACCACCGATAACGTAGCCCAGCAGGTGTTCCTGGTCGCCAGCCAGGAAAAATACTGCCTGCTGCGCAACTATCTGCGTCTCAACGGCATCGACCGCGCCATCGTCTTTGGCAACCGCCGCCATGAAACCCGGGAGCTGGCGGAGCGACTTGGCCGGGACGGTATCAAGGCGGCCCTGATGTCGGGCGAGATTCCCCAGAACAAGCGGCTGCGGACGTTGGAAGATTTTCGCAGCGGCAAGATCGAAGTGCTGGTGGCCACCGACGTGGCGGGCCGCGGGATCCACATCGATGGGGTGACCCATGTGATCAACTATCAGCTGCCGGAAGATCCCGACGACTACGTCCATCGCATTGGTCGCACCGGTCGTGCCGGCCTGAGCGGAACGTCCATCTGCTTTGCCTGTGAGGATGATTCCTTCCTGATTCCCGATATTGAGCGTGAAACCGGCGTCAAGCTGGAGTGTATCCACCCCGATGCGGAGCTGTTGCAGCCGCTGGCGGAGGTCGACCTGCAGATATCCGAGCGAGCGGCCAACCCGGAAGCGGCGCCGGAGCCGGCAGAGGCGGAAGAGCGCCGGCCGCCCGCGCAGGCCGAACGCGGCGCAGAAACCGAGCCGGGCGGCGAGGCGCCACAACGCTGACAACGGATCGAGCGATGAGTGACAAGCACAATCTGAAACGGGTCAGCACCGTGCTGGGCATTGTGGTCAGTGCCTTTTTTGCCGCCGTCGCGGTGGCTGGCTACCAGCGTACAGGAGACCCGCTGCAGCTGTTTCTGTTTCTGCTGCTGGCCGGGCTCGCCTATGCGGTGGTCAGGCTACTGTTTATCGGTGTCGGCAAACTGCTGGACAAGCTGGACCCTTCCTGATGGGATCGAATGGGAGTGGGAGCACTCCACCTCGAGGAGACAACATGCAGAATCAGTCACCTGTCGCCGTTCTCGGTGGCGGCAGCTTTGGCACGGTACTGGCCAATCTGATGGCCGAAAAAGGGCTGGAGGTGAGGCTCTGGCTGCGCAACCAGCAGGCCGCCGACGAAATCGACCGACAGCATCGCAACAGCCACTACCTGCCCGGTGTGGAGTTGGCCCACGGGCTGCGGGCCAGCACCGACTTGCACTGGGCGTTGAGTGGGGCCGAGGCGGTGTTCATCGCCATCCCCAGCAACGCCTTCAGAACGGTGATCCGCCAGGCCGCCCCCTTCCTGCGCCAGGAGCAGTTGCTGGTCAGCACCACCAAAGGGATCGAGTCGGTGACCTTCTGCTTGATGAGCCAGGTAATCGAGCAGGAGGTGCCCGGGGCGCGGGTGGGGGTGATCAGCGGCCCCAATCTGGCCAAGGAGATCGCCCGCAAGCAGCTGGCGGCAACCGTCATCGCCAGCACGGATAGCGCGCTGCGGGAGCGGGTGCAGACACTGCTCCACACCGCCTACTTCCGGGTGTACGCCAGCACCGACATCTACGGTGTGGAGCTGGGGGGGACGCTGAAAAACATCTATGCCATCGCCGCCGGTCTGAGTGCGGCGCTGGGGATGGGGGAGAACACCAAAAGCATGTTGATGACCCGCAGCCTGGCGGAGATGAGCCGCTTTGCCGTCTGCCTCGGAGCCAACCCCTTTACCTTTCTGGGGTTGGCGGGGGTGGGTGATCTGATCGTCACCTGCATGTCCCCCCTCAGTCGCAACTACCGGGTGGGTTACGCTCTGGGGGAGGGCAAAAGCCTCGAACAGGCGGTGACCTCCCTTGGCGAGGTGGCCGAAGGGGTCAATACCCTGCGCATCGTCAAGGAGAAAGCGGAAGAGTTGGAGATCTACATGCCGCTGGTCGCCGGTCTCTATGAAGTGGTGTTCAACGGCGCCCCGGTGGAGGAGGTGGTCCGGGGGATGATGCTGAATGTGCAGAGCACCGATGTGGAGTTTGTACTGCCGCGGCAGAGGCAAGCGTGAAGCGAGCCTCGCCAGAGCGTGCGCCCGCGCTGGCCGGTGGCGCAGATGCGCAGCGCCCGGGGCGGCCACGGGAGGGGGTGATGCAGACGGATGAGCTGCGTTTCGAGGCCAACGGCCACCTGATCGCGGCCCGGGCGAGCGGCCCCGAGGCGGGGCTGCCGGTGCTGGCACTGCATGGCTGGCTGGACAACGCCGCCACGTTCCGGGCGCTCGAGCCGGCGCTCGCGGGGGTGCGGCTGCTGGCGCTGGATCTGGTGGGGCACGGTTTTTCCGATCACCGCCCCGCCGAAATGCCTTACTACATCTGGGATAATCTGGCGGATGTGGTGGCGGTTGCCGACGAACTCGGCTGGCACCGCTTTCACCTGCTCGGCCACTCCATGGGCGCCAGCATCGCCAGCCTTCTCGCCGGCGCCATGCCGGAGCGGGTCGCGAGCCTGGTCATGCTGGAGGGGATCGGGCCGCTGGTGGATGCGCCGGCGGAGCTTCCCGAACAGATGGCCAAGGCGATCCGCCGCCGCCGCCGTCACCGGCCTACCCCCCGTTTCTATGCCAGCATCGAAGAAGCGGTCGTCGCCCGCATGAACGGTCGCTTTCCGGTGGACGCGCAGGCGGCGCGCTGGCTGGTCGAGCGCTCCATCGTCCACACGGAAAAAGGGTTCCGCTGGCGCAGCGATCCCGCCCTTACTCTGCCATCGGTGTTACGCTTGAGTGAGGAACAGGTACGCGCGTTCCTGCGGCGGATCCGTTGCCCGTCGCTGCTGGTGCTGGGCAGCCGAGGCGTGGTAGCCCCGCTGCTGACCCGGTCCCGCACCGATTGCGTCCGCGGATTGCGGCAACTCACCCTCGAAGGAGGCCATCATCTGCATCTGGAGCAGGGCACGAGCGACGCCGTAGCCGAAGCCATCAACCGTTTTTACGCCGCGCTCTGAACCCCGGGCGGCGCAGAGGAGCCAGGCATGAAACCGTTTCTGAAACTACTCGCCCTGATAGGGCTGGTCATTCCCGCGCTGCACGCGGCCGACATCGAGATCCCGTTGCAGCTCGACCCCTTTCCCCAGGCCCGGCTGATCAGCTCGGAACAGCGCCACGAGCAGGACTATCGCCTGATGCTCAGCGGCATCATGAAGATCAACGGTCGAATCCGCTCCGACCGTGACCTGCGGCTGGCAGCCACCCTGTCGCGCTTCACCTGGCAGCTGCCGGACGGGTACGACCCGGAGGCGGGCTTCAATTTCATGCGCGCCCAGCTCAACGAGCGGGGAGCCCAGGTGCTGTTTGAATGCACCGGACGTGACTGCGGTCCCAGCAGTATCTGGGCCAATGATCTTTTTGGCCAGTCGCGACTGTACGGAATCGACAACACCCAGTTCTATGCCGCGTTGCGGCTGGAACAGGCCCACGCGGCGATCTACGCCGTGCGCCGAGGCAATGGCCGGACGTTTCTGCATCTGGACCTGCTCGAAAACGAGGCCCATGCCAGAAATGATCCGGTGATGGTGCTGGCCCAGCAGGGGTATGTCGAGCTGCAGGAGTGGCCGGAGTCATCGGATCGTGCGGTGGCAACCATCCTCGATATGATGCAGGCGATGCCGGGGCAGGAGCTGTGGCTGGTGGTGCACTGGCAGGGGCAGGATCTGGAGTTGACGCTGCGGCAATCCCAGGAGGCCGCCGACCGCTTGCTACGGCAGGTGGTGGACAAGGGGGGCGATGTGCGCCGCCTCAAGGCCAAGGGGGTGGGCAGCCTGGTGCCCAGTGTGCTGGGTGGGCGGCGGCAGGTGGCCGTGGTGGTGCTGCGCCGCGGCGGCGCCCGTTGAGCTCGCGCGCCCGGAGCGGGCGCTCAGCGGATCAGGGAGAGAAACTCGGTGCGGGTGGCCGGGTTGGCGCGGAAAGAGCCCAGCATCATGGAGGTCGTCATCAGCGCGTTTTGCTTTTCCACCCCGCGCATCATCATGCACATGTGCTGGGCCTCGATCACGACGCCGACCCCCGCAGCAGCGGTGACCTGCAAGATGGCTTCGGCAATCTGCTTGGTCATGTTTTCCTGAATTTGCAGCCGACGGGCATACATATCGACGATACGGGCGATCTTGGAGAGGCCGATCACCTTGCCCTGGGGGATATAGGCAACATGGGCCTTGCCGATGAACGGCAGCAGGTGGTGTTCGCACAGGGAGTAGAGCTCGATGTTGCGCACCAGCACCATCTCGCTGTTGTCCGAGGCGAACAGGGCGCCATTGACGACCTCATCCAGCGTTTGGGCATACCCCCGGGTCAGAAACTGCATCGCCTTGGCGGCGCGTGCGGGCGTATCGCGCAAGCCGCTGCGGCCAATATCTTCCCCTAGTTGTTGAATGATGCGGGCGTATTCGGCTTCCATCGGCGGCATTCCTCGGGCGTTGGGCTGGCGGGGGGTTCAGACGGGGTAAAATACCCGAACCGGGCGGTGGGGTAAAGGGCGTGCCGGTCGCTGTGTTAGCCCAAAATAGAGACGCTCCCCCGCGGCTTGGATAACCAACCGGGAGGATTTTGGTACCACGCTGATGTAGTTGGCCGTTCTGCTTAGCCTGCCAGCGGAGCTGGCCCACAGTGGGGCCGGCAGCCAGGCTGTGCGCTGGGGTGAGCCGCCGGGGTCATTTCACCCGCGGCAGGTCGCTCCAGCGTGTGGTGTAGGCTGGCGACAGGTGCTCCCGTTTCATCGCCCAGTGGTTCTGCGTGCCCTGGCTGGCCAGAAAAATGCTCCCCTTGCCGCTGCGGTTGATGGTGTCCAGCAGCGACATCAGGGCCCTGGCGTCGCGGCGGGGGGGCGTGTGCTCGAACAGATCGGGTTGGTAGACCCCCGGCGGGTAAAAATCGGACAGCATGATACCGGCTTTCATATAACGGTACCCATCCCGCCAACTGGCGTTCAGCAGGCGGATCGCGGTGGCGACCAGCTCCCGCGTGTCGTCCGTCGGCAGGGGCAGTTCCGCGCTCGATGAGGGCAGATACTGGGGCTCGTTGCGATTGAACCGGTTGGTGCGCATGAAAAGGGTGAGCATTTTGGCCAGACGTTGTTCGCCGCGCAGTTTTTCCGCCGCTCTCGAGGTGTACTGGCAGATGGCCGCGCGCATCTCCTGGAAGGTGGTGATCCGCTGGCCGAAACTGCGACTACAGATGATCTGTTTTTTGCCCGGCGCCAGCTCCTCCAGCGCCAGGCAGGATTCACCGTTGAGCTCTCGCACGGTGCGCTCCACGACCACCGAATAGTGGCGCCGTATCCATTTGGGATCGGCGCGCGCCAGATCCAGCGCGGTGTCGATCCCATCGGCCCGCAGCCGCTGCGCGAGCCGCCTACCGATCCCCCACACCTCAGCCACCGGCCGCAACGCCATCAGCCTGCGCTGGCGTTGCGGGTCGGTCAAATCGACCACCCCTCCGGTTGCGGGGTACCGCTTGGCCGCGTGGTTGGCCAGTTTGGCCAGGGTTTTGCTCGGCGCCATCCCCACACAGACGGTGATCCCCGTGCAGCGCTGGACCCTGGCCCGCAGCCGGCGTCCAAAGCGCTCCAGCGCAACCGCATTGGCCACACCGCTCAGATCCAAAAAGGCCTCGTCGATCGAGTAGACCTCGACCTGGGGAGCCTCCGCCTCCAGAATGCTCATCACCCGTGCGGACAGGTCGGCATAGAGTGCGTAGTTGCTGGAAAACACCACCACCCCATGGCGCCGGATCAGCGGTTGAATCTGGAACAGGGGCACACCCATCTCGATGCCAAGGGCCTTTGCCTCCCGCGACCGGGCGACGACACAGCCATCGTTGTTGGACAACACCACCACGGGGCGCTTTTTCAGGTCGGGCCGAAACAGTTTTTCGCAGCTGGCGTAAAAATTGTTGCAATCCACCAGCGCAAACGTGGTCGTGGCCATCTCAGCGGCGCACCTGGCGCACCAGGCTGGTGACGACACCAAAAATTTCCACCTCCGCATCGGTGGCGATCTCGATGGGTTGAAAATTCGGATGGTGTGGCAGCAGCCTGGGGGTGGGCTTCAGGGCGAGCTCCTTGACCGTCATCTCGCCGTTCAGACAGGCGATGACATAATCGCCATCCCCCGCACGCAGTGAGCGGTCGACCACCAGAATGTCGCCGGGATGGATCCCCACCCCGCTCATGGACTCACCCTCCACCCGCACAAAAAAAGTAGCCGCGGGGTGGCGGATGCACAGGCCGTTGAGATCCAGCGTCTGCTCGATGTAATCTTGGGCCGGGGATGGAAATCCAGCCGCAACCCGCTCCAGATAGAAGGGAATCGTCAACTGCGCCGCCGCCATCGCCTCCGCGGAGTGTGAAACGCCCAACAGGGAAACACGCATCGCTGCCTCGGTTTTATACTGGTTGCATATACAGTATGCGCAATACTACACAGGGTGGATGGTGGCTGACAAGCGTGGTTCCGTGATGGCAGACCTTCGAGGTCCAGATCGGTCTTGAACTCGCACGGGGGGCGGATGGCACGTGACCGCTGGTGAGGGTGCCGATGGGGATCAGCCCCAGATAGGCGCGGATGAGATCGATCGTGGGGATGCCGTGGCGCTTGGTGATCGAACGGGCGCTCTTGAGCGGTGGGGTCATCCTAGCGCCAGACCGCCGTGGGGTGGACTGTTCGAGTGTGAAGGTCGCATGGCCATGGTAAAACAGCACTGTCCGGGTGAA
>Ga0114984_1000315_pt1 | contig 19032 bp, 17 predicted proteins | sample Shrwel1BS1Day1_FD_96987 | JGI IMG/M metagenome (GOLD analysis project Ga0114984, IMG submission 96987) | Subsurface microbial communities from deep shales in Ohio, USA - Utica-3 well 1 S-1-Day1 | ecosystem: Environmental > Aquatic > Deep subsurface > Shale gas/oil reservoir > Produced water/Flow...
CATGAGTGCGGTTGCAGATACCCACGCCCAGGAACATCATCACGGCCCGGCCAAAGGCATCAGCCGCTGGCTGCTGACCACCAACCACAAGGACATCGGGACCATGTACCTGGTGTTCAGTTTCACCATGTTCCTTCTCGGGGGAACCATGGCGATGGTTATCCGGGCGGAACTGTTCCAGCCCGGGCTGCAAATCGTGCAGCCGGAATTCTTCAACCAGATGACCACCATGCACGGCCTGACCATGGTGTTTGGTGCGGTCATGCCGGCATTTGTCGGCCTGGCCAACTGGATGATTCCGCTGATGATCGGGGCACCGGACATGGCACTGCCCAGGATGAACAACTGGAGTTTCTGGCTGTTGCCCTGCGCCTTCCTGATTCTGGTCTCCACCCTGTTCATGCAAGGTGGGGCGCCCAACTTTGGCTGGACTTTCTACGCACCCCTGTCAACGACCTATGGGCCGCCGAGTACCACTTTCTTCATCTTTGCCATCCACATCATGGGCATTTCCTCGATCATGGGCGCAATCAACGTCATCGCCACCATCCTGAACCTGCGGGCCCCGGGCATGACCCTGATGAAGATGCCGCTGTTCGTCTGGACCTGGCTGATCACCGCGTTCCTGCTCATTGCGGTCATGCCGGTGCTGGCCGGGGTGGTCACCATGATGCTGATGGACATCAACTTCGGTACCAGCTTCTTTGATGCTTCCGGCGGTGGTGATCCGGTGCTGTTCCAGCATGTGTTCTGGTTTTTCGGGCACCCCGAGGTCTACATCATGATCCTGCCGGCCTTCGGTGCGATTTCCCACATTATCCCCACCTTCTCCCGCAAGCCCCTGTTCGGCTATGCCTCGATGGTCTATGCGGTCGGTGCTATTGCCCTGCTCTCGTTCATTGTCTGGGCGCACCACATGTTCACGGTGGGCGTGCCGCTGGCAGGCCAGTTGTTCTTCATGTACGCCACCATGCTGATCGCCGTGCCTACCGGGGTAAAGGTGTTCAACTGGGTGGCCACCATGTTCCGTGGTTCCCTGACTTTCGAGGCGCCCATGCTGTTTGCCGTGGCCTTCGTGATCCTGTTCACCATTGGTGGCTTCTCCGGCCTGATGCTCGCCATTGCTCCGGCGGACTTCCAGTATCACGACACCTATTTTGTGGTGGCTCACTTCCATTACGTGCTGGTGCCCGGCGCCATCTTCGGCATCTTTGCCGCAGCCTACTTCTGGCTGCCCAAGTGGACCGGACACATGTATGACGAGACCCTGGCCAAAACCCACTTCTGGCTGTCCTTCATCGGCATGAACCTGGCCTTCTTCCCCATGCACTTCCTGGGGCTGGCGGGCATGCCGCGCCGGATTCCGGATTACGCCCTGCAGTTTGCCGACTTCAACATGGTCTCCAGTATCGGCGCGTTCCTGTTCGGCGCGACCCAGCTGTTGTTCCTGCTGATCGTGATCAAGTGTGTCAGGGGCGGCAGGGAGGCCGCGGCCAAACCATGGGATGGTGCCGAGGGCCTCGAATGGACGGTACCTTCGCCGGCGCCCTATCACACCTTCGCCACACCGCCGGAGGTGAATTGAGGCTCCGGCAGGACCGGTGAAGGCGAGAACAAAAACAAACGGAAACGACTAAGCCATCGGAGACTGTCATGGCGGAAAACCAGACCTACTACGTTCCGGAACAGAGCAAATGGCCGATCGTTGCAACGGTCGGCCTGGGAGTGACCCTGTACGGACTTGCGTCCATCATGGTCAACAGTAACCAGGGCAACAGCACTACCGGCTCATGGGTAATGTTCTTTATCGGCGCCCTGATCATGGCCTACATGCTGTTCGGCTGGTTCGGAAGTGTTATCAGGGAAGGCCGTGCCGGCCTTTACAGCGACCAGATGGACCGCACCTTCCGCTGGGGCATGAGCTGGTTCATCTTCTCGGAAGTCATGTTTTTTGCCGCTTTCTTCGGTGCGCTGTTCTATGTCCGGGTATTTGCTGTGCCCTGGCTTGGCGGAGAAGGGGACAGGGGCTCCTCAGCCATGTTGTGGGAGGGCTTCAACGCCTCCTGGCCGCTGATCCGGAACCCGAATCCCGAGGCCTATCCCGGGCCTCATGAAGCCATCGGTCCCTGGGGCCTGCCTTTGATGAACACGATCTTGCTGGTCACCTCCTCCTTTACGATCACGATCGCCCACCATGCTCTCAAAGCAGGCCACCGGGCCAGGACCAAGCTCTGGCTCGGCGCCACCATCGTGCTGGCGGTCGTGTTCCTGTTTGTTCAGGGATACGAGTATATCCACGCCTACCACGATCTGGACCTGACCCTGCAGTCCGGGATCTACGGCACCACCTTCTTTATGCTGACCGGTTTCCATGGCGCGCACGTGCTGCTGGGATCGATAATGCTGACCATTACGCTGGTGCGCCTTTTCAAGGGCCACTTCACCGCTGATAACCACTTCGGCTTTGAGGCGGCGGCCTGGTACTGGCACTTTGTGGATGTGGTATGGCTTGGCCTGTTCGTGTCTGTCTACATTATCTGACGGGGTGATTGGTCAGGGCGTCGGGTTCAGTGTCAGGCCGCCCTGCCACAAGGCAATCAGGATAACCACCAGGAGCAGTATGCTGAGCGCGACCCGGACAGCGAGGGAATTGACAACCCGGTTGGTTTTGCCGCCGTCCCGGATCAGGAAGAACAGCCCGCTGAACAGGCTGACGACAACGGCGAGCATCAGTACAACGATGACTGCCTTGAACATGGGAATCCCTGTTGTTATAGGTTTCAGGGTTGCCCGAAACCCGAAATTTGCGGTGCCGGTGGAGTCAATATAGCAAAATATGGCTGATCCGCAGATACCGAAACGAAAATGGCACTTTGACTGGCGTTTGATGCTGTTCAGCGGGTTCTTCCTGCCGGTACTCATTGGCCTCGGCATCTGGCAGCTGGACCGGGCCGGACAGAAAGAGGCGATGCTGAACAGCTGGCAGCAACAGGCGGAAAACCTTCCCTGGCAACAACTGATTGAAGGCGAGGTGCGTTCCGGCAAGCCCGTCCGGATTATCGGGAGGTATGGTGATCACTCCTGGCTGCTGGATAACCGGACCCGCGACGGTGTTCCCGGATACGAAGTGATCACGGATTTCTATCCGCTGGAAGGTCCGCCGGTACTGGTCAATCGTGGCTGGATCCACGCGCCCGGGAGCCGGCAGCGTTTGCCACAGATCGACACCCCGGGGGGGCTATTTACCCTGGCAGGCCGACTGGCGGACTACCCGGTGCCACCGGTGCTTGCCGGGCAGGACCAGGAAGAACAGGGGTGGCCCCGCAGGGTTCAGCGTCTCCCGAGAGAGGCGGCCACGAATGAGGTGGAAGGATTACCGGGCGTGATGATCCGCCTCGACAGTGGCCAACAGCCCGGGGCCTTCAGGGCCGACTGGGCGCCGGACCTGATGGGGCCCGGAACCCACTATGGTTATGCAGCTCAATGGTTTGCGCTTGCCGTGGCACTGACTATATTGACTGTAGCGGCGAGTTACCGAAAGACAGGAGCCAATAATGACAATGACAATGGCTGACAAGGGTACCCGACACCACGAGTCTGACCAACCGACCCCTGAACAGGTCCGCAGGGGGCGTCGTACTGCTTTTCTTCTGTTTGCCCTCGGCTTCGGCCCGATGATTGTTGCCACCATAATGTTCTACACCGGCTGGCTCAACCCGGCGGGACACACCAACAATGGCACCCTGGTTCAGCCGGTGGTTCCGGTTCAGGCACTGCACCTCCGGACCGAGGCCGGTGAACCGGTCGAAGCGCGATTCGGGCCTGACAAAGTCGACCCGCAGTGGCTGCTGATGGTGGTCGCCGGTGAGTGTGGCAGTGACTGCCAGGAACTGCTGTACCTGGCCCGGCAGGTCAACATTGCCCTGGGCAAGAATGCCAACCGGGTATCCCGGGCGGCGGCTCTGGGGTCTGTGCCGTCGGATCTCTCGGCAAAATGGTCACGGGAATACAGCCTGATGGAGCGGCTTGTACCTGCGGAAGGCTCGACTCCCGCCTGGCCTGCCGGGGTCAATCCCGCCAGGGAGCCCCGGATCCTGCTGGTGGACCCGTTCGGCAACGTGATGATGCATTACGGACCGGAGCACAGTGGCAAGGACATGCTTGAGGACCTCAAGCACCTTCTCAAACTGTCCCGGATTGGCTGAGCCTGGAGGTAGTCCCAGTGAACCCGTCTGTCCGTCCCGAGGTTTCGAGTTCCGGTATCCACCGAAACTTGGCGCGCTGGGCAACTGTTGCTGCGTGCCTCGCGGTGGTGGTCATCATGCTGGGTGCCTGGACGCGGCTGGTACACGCCGGCCTCGGTTGTCCGGACTGGCCCGGCTGTTACGGCTTCCTTGGCGTGCCCCAGAGCGAATCCAGCATTGCCATTGCCAATGCCCGCTTCCCGGAAACTCCGGTGGATGTGGAAAAGGGCTGGCCGGAAATGATTCACCGTTACGGCGCCGGAACCCTGGGTCTGGTGGTCTTTGGCCTGGCGGCCTGTGCAGTCCGGCATCGCAGGACCGGCGTGCCGGTCAACCTACCGCTGTTCATCGCCGGTTTTATCGTTCTCCAGGGCGCGTTCGGCATGTGGACGGTGACCCTTAAACTCTGGCCCCAGGTGGTCGCCCTGCACCTGTTGGGCGGCTTCACCACCCTGAGCCTGTTGACCCTGCTCAGCCTGCGCCTGTGGCGAAAGGCAAGAGCCTTGCCCAGACCTCCAGCCGCACCCGGCCTGGCAAGGTTCCGGCCCTGGCTCTATGGCGGGCTGCTGCTGGTGGTCCTGCAGATTGCCCTGGGCGCCTGGACGGCCGCGAACTATGCCGCCGTGGCCTGCACTGACCTGCCCACCTGCCAGGGCCAGTGGTGGCCGGATGGCATGGACTTCCGCCACGGTTTTGACGTCGCCCAGCACGTGGGCCCGAACTACCTCGGTGGCCAGCTCACAGCCGATGGCCGGGTAGCCATTCACGTGACCCACCGCCTGGGGGCCATGGTGGTGCTGGCGTACTTCACCGTGTTGCTGGCCCTGATGTGGCGGCGCAGCGCAGACAGCGGCCTGAATGGCCCGATGCAGCTGGTGGCGGGGGTTCTGGCCACACAGATCGCTCTGGGGCTGGCTAACGTGATACTCCACATCCCCCTGTCCATGGCGGTGGCCCATAACGCGATGGGCGCCGGATTGCTGCTGTCCGTGATTCACCTGGTCTGGCGCCATCACCTGCTGCTCCGGACCCGGACCGCAAGCACAACCCATACTACAGCGATAAAACGAGAGGTAACGGCATGAGCGAGCAAGTGAAGGCGCTGCCGGCCCGGAATACTGAGAGTGCTTCCGGCAAGACCATTTCCTGGCGGGATTACCTGGAGCTGACCAAGCCCCGGGTGGTCGCGCTGATGATCCTTACCTCCGTCATCGGCATGCTGCTGGCGGCCCCGGGTGTGCCCGGCTGGAGCGTGCTGCTGTTCGGCAACCTCGGCATCGCCCTGCTGGCCGGTGCTGCGGCCGTGGTCAACCACGTTGTGGACCAGAAGATTGACACCGTCATGGCCCGCACCCGTAAACGCCCGGTTGCCACCGGCAAGATTGCTCCGGTGGATGCCATCGTATTCGCAACCCTGCTGGCTTGCGTCGGTATGGCTATCCTGATGGTGATGGTCAATCAACTGACTGCCTGGCTGACCCTTGCCTCCCTGGTTGGTTATGCCGGGGTCTACACCCTGTTCCTCAAGCGAGCCACGCCCCAGAACATCACCATCGGTGGCCTCGCCGGCGCCATGCCGCCGCTGCTGGGCTGGACCGCCGTGACCGGCCAGGTGGAGGGGCATGCGCTGCTGCTGGTGCTGATCATCTTTGCCTGGACGCCACCGCATTTCTGGGCCCTCGCCATCCACCGCAAGGAAGAATACGCCAAGGCAGGTATCCCCATGCTGCCGGTTACCCACGGCAACAAGTACACGGAACTGCATATCCTGCTGTACACCCTGATGCTGCTGGCAGTCAGCCTGCTACCATTTGTCACAGGCATGTCCGGCGGCATCTACCTCATCGGCGCCCTGGCCCTGGGCCTGCGCTTCCTGCAATACGCTATCCGGCTGCTTAAGGGCGATGATCGCCGTGTCGCCCTGAATACCTTCAAGTACTCAATCGTTTATCTCATGGCCCTGTTTGTGGTATTGCTTGTAGACCATTTCGTATTCTTTTGAAGCCACCACTCTGGCCGAGTGGGTGGGGCGGGCTTTGCGAAACCGTGCGGAGCCATGGATGGCGGAGTCGAGCGTACATGGATGTATTTACAGCGTGTTTCGGAAAGCCCGCCCCACCCGCTTCTCCCAGGTTGACTTGGACCACGCATGAATAGCTCCAGCTCAATCCGTCGTACCCTTTTCGCTCTGCTGTTAATCGTTGTTCTGATCTTTGGGTTTGTGGTTGCCCGTCAGGCCTATCTGGTGGGTGGGGACCCGCTGCCTGCGCCGGAGCTCTCCGAATTCAATACCTACGTTTACGATCAGGCGAAACCACTGGCGGAGTTTACGCTGACCAACGAGAACGGTGAGACGGTAACGAGGGAAGACCTGAAAGGGCACTGGACGTTCGCTTTTGTCGGTTACACCAACTGCCCGGACATCTGCCCGGCGGCCATGGCGAATCTGCGGCAGATGGATCAGAGGCTGCCCCCCGAGTTGCCACAGCCTGATTACCTGTTGATCAGTGCTGACCCGGAACATGACACGCCGCAGAAGCTGAAGAATTACACCGGGTTCTTCGGGGAACACTTCCACGGTTTGACCGGGGACCTGGAAACGACGCGAGCACTGGCCAGGAGTCTGAGTGCGGTGTTTGTCCATCGGGAAGTGGACGGCGAGCTGCTGGTGGATCACAGCGGCCATTTTGCCCTGCTCAACCCTGAGGGCCAGCTGCAGGCGCTGATCCAGCCGCCGCATCGGCCGGAGAGACTGGCGAAGGCTTACGAGCGGATCTATCAGTGGGCCAGGGCCAACCGGGAAAGGACAAGCTCCTGATTGGTTCGTGGTTTTGGCCAAAGTCCAAAAGACATCCGGTCAGAGGTGGCTTAGACTGTTGGGCTGATTAACCGACCGCCGGACTGTTCGCCGATGCCAACGCAGACTTCAACACCACCGAAAGAACTGTTTTCCGTCCTTGCCGCCGGCGCGGTGGTGTTGCTGGTGGTTCACACCCTTGGCCGGTTCATTTATACCCCGCTGTTGCCCTACCTGGTGGACGACGGACAGTTAAGTGCCGCCGATGGTGCTGCCGTGGCCACCTGGAATTACCTCGGCTACCTGATGGGCGCGATGCTGGCGATTCGCTGGCACCGGATTGACCAGATCCGCAGGCTCCTGCCGGTTGCTCTCGCAGTGCATGTGATCACCACCCTGTTGATCACCCAGACCGATAACCTGGCTTTCATTTCCGGCAGTCGCTGGCTGAACGGAGTCGCCAACGGCATGGTGTTTGTTCATGCGCCGGCACTGATTCTCGAGTGGCTGGTATTGCGCAACCGGTCATCCAGAAGTGGTCTGGTCTATATCGGTGTCGGGCTCGGGTTGCTGGTTTCCGGCGGCCTGGTCACCGGTACTGCCCATTGGCTCGAAGGTGCGGAGCGCTGGTGGCCGGCGGCGCTGCTGTCGATCCCGCTGGCCTGGTGGGGCGCGGCAAGGCTGGTGCGGCTCGAGGTGCCGTTAGCTGATCTGAACCAACCCGGCAAGTCTGTCACCACCCGGCTGCTGGACCGGGCCAGCATTCCCCTGTTCCTGTCCTATGCTGGCGCAGGCCTCGGCTACATCCTGCCCATGACCTTCCTGCCCCTGTTGGCCAGGCTGGAGCTCCCGGCCGGCCATTGGCTGCTGGATGGCACCTGGGTCATCGTCGCTCTTTGCACCATTCCCGCACCCTGGATCTGGAACAGACTGGGCGGGAAAATCGGTGATCTTCCGGCCCTGAAGCTGAATTTCCTGATCCAGCTACTGGGTGTTCTGGCGGCGGTCACTCTGCCTGGCGACCTCGGGCTGATCCTGTGCGCGGCGCTGGTCGGCGGTACTTTCCTTGGCACCGTCCTGCTGACCCAGCGAATCGGCCGGGCACTGCATCCGCATCAGGGCCCGAGGTTGTCTGCCGCCATGGTGGCGCTCTATGGGTTCACCCAGATGGTGGGCCCATGGCTCACCAAACAATGGCTCGATGGCGGCGGCACGCTGGTCTCTGCCTTCGGTATCGGTGTCGGGGCATTGGCCTTCGGCCTGGTATTGGTGTTCTTTGTGCCTCGGCCGGAAGCCTGGCATTCCCGGGCTTCGGATTAACCCGGTCGGGACATGGTAAGCTGCCATCTCCAAAGCCGGCCGTCTGAACCCAGGCAACATCCATGCTCCCGATAGACAAGATCCTCCCCGACCTGAAACAGACCCTGGAACAGTCCACCACCGCCCTGTTACAGGCTCCTCCAGGTGCCGGTAAGACCACCCGGGTACCCCCGGCTCTGCTGGATGCTCCCTGGCGCAAGGGCCGCAAGATCCTGATGCTGGAACCGAGGCGGCTGGCGGCACGGTCGGCGGCACGGTTTATGGCCCGACAGCTGGGAGAAAAACCGGGTCAGACCGTGGGCTACCGGACCCGGTTGGATACCCGGGTCTCTGGCGCCACCCGGATCGAGGTGGTTACCGAGGGAATCCTGACGCGGCTGATCCAGCGTGATCCCATGCTGGAAGACTACGCCGCTGTTCTGTTTGATGAATTCCATGAACGCTCGGCGCAGGCAGACCTGGGTCTGGCCCTGGTGCGGGAGTCCCAGCAGGCCTTGCGGGAAGACCTGCGCCTGCTGGTGATGTCGGCCACGCTGGCGACTGCTCCGATCGCCCGGGTTCTTGGCGATGTGCCGGTGATCAGCAGCGAGGGGCGTGCGTTCCCGGTGGAGGTGCTGTATCGGCTGGTGCCCCGGAACACGCGGATTGTGGACCAGGTGGTGGCCGTGATCCATGAAGCCCTCCGTGACCAGACCGGTTCCCTGCTGGTATTCCTGCCCGGTGCCGGCGAAATCCGCCGGGTGGCGCAGCAACTTCAGGGGCAGGTGCCGGATCATGTCCTCCTGGCACCTCTCTACGGCAACCTGAGTGCCGAAGCCCAGGACCGGGCCATTGCGCCGGCACCGGAGGGTACCCGCAAGGTGGTGCTGGCCACCGCCATCGCCGAGACCAGTCTGACCATCGACGGTGTGCGGGTGGTCATCGATGCCGGTCAGCAGCGCCGGGCGGTGTTTGATGCCAACAGCGGTATGACCCGGTTGGTGACCGGCCGGTTGTCGAAAGCCTCGGCGGAACAACGCAAGGGCCGGGCTGGTCGGGTGGAGCCCGGGGTTTGTTACCGGCTCTGGAGTGAATCGGAACAATTTGGCCTGGCGGATTTCACGCCCCCGGAAATCCGGCACGCGGATCTGGCGCCACTGGTGCTGGAACTGGCCCAGTGGGGCGCCCGCTCGCCAGACCAGGTGGCCTGGATTGACGCTCCTCCCCGGCCCCACTGGCAACAGGCGGTGGCCCTGCTGCAATGGCTTGACCTGCTCGATGACGACGGCGCCATCACCGACCACGGCAAGGCCGCCCGGGACCTGGGTATCCACCCCCGTCTGGCCCATATGGTCCTTCAGGGGCGTGTGCTGGGTTTTGGCGGCCTGGCAGGGGAATTGGCTGCCCTGCTAGGGGAACGGGATCTGCTGGGACCAGGCGAAGGCGCGGACCTGCACCAGAGGGTGCGCCTACTGCGTGGCGAGACAGGTATCCGGCGGATGGATCCGGCCCGACTGAAAGCCGTTCGGCAGGCGGCGAAACGACTGGACGCCGGAGCGTTGCAGGGCCCGGAACCCGGCGAAGCCCTGGTCGGCCGGCTGCTGGCTCACGCTTTCCCAGACCGGATCGCCCACCGGCGTCCCGGATCGGCACCGCGATATCAGCTGAGTAACGGCAAGGGTGCGGTGTTGCGAGAGGAGGATCCGCTCGCGCGCCACGACTGGCTGGTGGCCGCCGATCTGGATGGCAAGGCCCGGGAGGCGGCCATTTACCTGGCTGCGCCGGTGGATCTGCGGGATCTGGAACAGGATCTGGCCAGCCACATCACCGAGCAGGATGAGGCCATCTGGGACGACCGGCGGGGCACTGTGATTGCCCGCAAGGTCCGGAAACTCGGGGAGCTGGTGCTGGGCGAGCAGGCGCTGCCCCAGGTGGATCCCGCCCTGATCCAGCAAGGCCTGCTGAATGCAGTGCGAACCAAAGGCCTGGACAGTTTGCCGTGGACACCCGAGGCCCGGCAGTGGTGTGCCCGGGTGGGCCTTTTGGCGGAACAGTACCCCGGCGACTGGCCTGACACCGGGCATGACGCTCTGCTGGCGAGCCTGGACACCTGGCTCGGCCCGTTCCTGGCCGGCCTGCAGCGTTGGTCGGATCTCGCCAGGCTCAATCTTCTCCAGGCCCTGACCTCACTCCTGGATTACCAACAGCAACAACAGCTGGAGACGCTGGCGCCCCGGACCCTGACCATTCCCACCGGCCAGAAAATCACGCTGGACTACACCCCGGACCACGGCCCGGTGCTGGCGGCCAAGCTCCAGGCCCTGTTCGGCTGGACCGAAACCCCGAGGGTGGCCGGCGGTCAGGTGCCGGTGGTGATCCATCTGCTGTCCCCGGCCCGGCGGCCCCTGGCGGTTACCTCGGACCTGGCCGGTTTCTGGTGCAATGCCTATCCGGAAGTGCGCAAGGACATGCGTGGCCGGTATCCCAAACACCCCTGGCCGGAAGACCCGTTCACCGCCGAGGCTCAGCAGGGAACGAAAAGACGCCCTGATCGCTGACCCGTCCGGTGATCAGTTGCACCGGTACGGTTTCGAAGTAGATATTGCGGGCCCGGATATGGGCACCGGTGGGACCACCGAGTTCTTCCGGCGCCATTTCCTCCAGTGCCACTGACTGACACGTGCCCGGACTGTCCTTGAAGCTGTCGGCCAGGACCCAGAGGGGTTTGCCCTGGTCGCGGGCGGCGAGGGCGAGCAGATAGGTGCCGCTCTTGTTCACGAAGTGCTGGTCCGCAAGCCAGGTGTCACAGCCACTGAACACGATATCCGCCTTGGGCATGAACAGTCCGATCTGGGCGTCGGTGATCAGGGTTACCGGGACGCCCAGTCCATCCAGCTCCCGGGCCAGGGTAAAACCTTCGTTGCCGGGACTGCTCTGGGTGCAGATGACCGAGAAGGGATGCTGCCGATCGGTCAGCATCCGGAACAGGGCTACCACCTGGGAACTGCGGCTGTGGGTCAGGATGGTTGCCTGTTGCGGCACCAGTTCGAAGGCGCTCAGGGCAACCCGTTCGTTGGCCCTGGCCAGTTGTTCCAGTACCGAGCGGACCACCGGGGCGGCCTGTTCGGAGATATTGTTGCTGTCCTGCCAGGGGCCGAACAGCGCCTGGCAGCGCGCTATGGCATTGGCCAGGGGCACCATGCTCGGGCGGGCCCGGGTCAGGTCACCCAGTAGCTGGTCGAGCAGGGTGGCAGACACCTTGTCAGAGGCCAGCCAATCCTGAACTGCGGAAAGTGCTATGGACGCCAGCTGCGTGGCACCCGACTGACGATCGTCCCTGATCGCCTGGACAATCGCCCGGGCCTGCTGATCCATGGTGGTTACTCCGGTTTGCGTAGTTGAGCTTTTTCTCTCCAGCGTAGCAGGGATTTCCGACCGGACTTTTACGGAATCAACTTCCGGCTTTTCTCCAGGTAGACCAACCCCTCCTGGACAATATCCCTTGCCAGGTGCCGGAAGCTGAATAAAATGTGTTCAGTTTTTTCACCAGGCCGTTACCATGCCCCTTGTTTCCTTCAATGCCTTCCGTACTCTCGGCTTTCCCGATACCACCGTGCTCAAGCCCGAGCACTACCTGCAGCACAAGGCGTTGCTGCAGGAGGCAGACTGGGTGCTGTTCCCGGAGTATTGGCAACTGAATGCCCTGGTCCACGGCCTCAAGTGCCGCGTTTTCCCCAGCATAGCCAGCTACCGGATCGGCCACGACAAGGTCGAGATGACCCGCGCCTTCCAGACGGTGGCATCGGAGTACACGCCATGGACCATGATCGAGGCCGACGGCCCCCTGGAACGGGACATGATCTGGGACGCCATGGGCCTGCCCTTCGTAGCCAGGCTGCCCAAGGCCAGCATGGGCGAGGGTGTATGGTTGATCGAGACCCGGGAGGACTGGCGCCGTTACTGTGAGCGCACCGAAGTGCTTTATGCCCAGGAATACCTGCCCATCGATCGGGATGTCCGGGTGGTGGTGATTGGTGACGAGGTACTGACAGCCTACTGGCGGACCCAGGCGGATCAGGGTTTCTACAATAATGTCGCCCGAGGTGGCGACCAGCCTGGCCCTGCGGCTTGCCCGGGAGTTGGGCGTGGATCATGCCGGGTTCGACATCGCCCTGGTGGAAGGTTATCCCTATGTACTGGAATTCAACCGACTGTTTGGCAACAGGGGTCTGGACAAGGGCACCGACCTGCAGCAGGCCATCCTGGGCTATCTGAAACAACAGACCGAGCCCCGGGACCCGGACGGCCCCACCGGGCCACCGTTGTGGCCGGTGGCGGTCTGAGCTCACGCTTTCACGCCAATTTTCGTGCCATAACCCATTGGCCCTGCCTGTTTTACCTATGGGTAGATATGCGCATTTGCGGTGATCGGAGAAAAGCCCGATGATCGCGCTATCTTACGGGTGCTGCAGCGTTGCTGTAGCGCCTTTTTTTATGCCTGTTTGCCCTGTGGAGGGACACACCACTCATGACCGAAGCCGCCAACGCCAATATTGCCGATTACTACAGCGCCGAGACTTTCAAGCGCGTCAAGGACTTTGCCGACGGTAAGGAAACCCCGTTTGTGGTGATCGATACCAGAACCATCGACCGTCAGTACAACGAGCTGGTGGAAGGTTTTCCCTACGCCAGGGTCTACTACGCGGTGAAGGCGAATCCGGCCCCCCAGATTCTGACCATGCTGCGGGACAAGGGCGCCAACTTCGACATCGCATCGGTGTATGAGCTGGAGAAAGTGCTGGCCCTGGGCGTGACCGGTGACCGCATCAGCTACGGCAACACCATCAAGAAGGCGAAGGATGTCCGCACCTTCTACGAGCGAGGTGTGCGCCTGTTTGCCACCGACTCGGAAGCGGATCTTCGCAATATTGCCAAGGCGGCACCGGGTTCGAAGGTGTACGTGCGCATCCTGACCGAGGGCACCCTGACCGCTGACTGGCCGCTTTCCCGCAAGTTCGGCTGTCAGACCGACATGGCCATGGACCTGCTGATTCTTGCCCGTGACCTGGGTCTGGTGCCCTACGGTGTGTCCTTCCATGTGGGCTCCCAGCAGCGTGAAATCGGCGCCTGGGATGCGGCCCTGAACAAGGTGAAGGTGATCTTCGAACGCCTGAAGGAAGAAGACGGCATCGAGCTGAAAATGATCAACATGGGCGGTGGTTTTCCCGCCAACTACATCACCCGGACCAATGAGCTGGGGGTCTACGCGGAGGAGATTGCCCGTTTTCTGCATGAGGATTTTGGTGACGAGTTACCGGAGATCATCATCGAGCCGGGACGGTCACTGATTTCCAACGCCGGGGTGCTGGTGAGTGAGGTGGTGCTGATTTCCCGGAAGTCCCGCACGGCCCTGCACCGCTGGGTCTATACCGATGTGGGCAAGTTCTCCGGGCTGATCGAGACGCTGGACGAGGCGATCAAGTTTCCGATCTGGACGGAAAAGTCCGGCGAGGGCGAGGACTGTGTGATTGCCGGGCCGACCTGTGACAGTGCCGATATCATGTATGAGCACCACAAGTATCCGCTGCCGCTGAACCTGGCGATCGGGGATCGGATGTATTGGCTGTCTGCGGGTGCTTATACCACGACTTATAGCGCCATTGAGTTTAACGGGTTTCCTCCGTTGAAGGACTATTATATCTGACCATGTTTTCAGCGTTTAAAGGATCCGCTTTCGGGCTGGTCCTTTTTTTGTTTCAGGTCCAGGGTGAAGGCCAGGGGGAGGACCAGGGCACTGTAGGCGATGATGGTGAGGATGGCGTGTCGGGCGTCGCCGGTCCAGTCGGCGATGAGGCCGCCGGCCATGGGCACGGAAAACGCCATGGTGTAACCGACGAGGAAGGTGCCGGCGGACAGGCGGCCGGTTTCTTCGGGGCGGACCAGCAGGGGCGGCAGTGCCACCAGCAGGATCAACAGGATACCGGCAACAAAACTCATCAGGGTGGCACTGGCGATGGACCACCAGCCGTCAAGGGCGATGGCGCCGGCGGTGCCGAGAATGCTGAGGGCGGCCATGGTCACGATCAGGGTTTGGCGACCAACCCACACGCGGGCGAATTTGAGCATGGTCAGGGAGGCGAAGACCTGGGCAATGTTGTACCAGAACAGGGCTTCGGAGAGTTTATCGAACTGGCCCTGCTGTTCGAGCAGGTTCCCCATATAGGCGTTGAGGCCGAAGAACATGGAGCCGGAGAGGCCGAGCAGCAGGCCGAGCTTCAGGGTCAGGGGGTTGCTCCAGTCCGGGAGCCAGGCGGCTCTGCGGCCCGGGCGGGCCAAATCCCGTCTGGGCAGGTACAGGGCAGCGGCCACCAGCAAGGCCGGTAGTGACCAGGCAACCAGGGTGGCTCGCCAGCTGTTGTCCAGCAGGGGCATGAGTACCGGCAGGGTGATGCCGGCACCGATAAATTCGCCCATGAGCATGCCGTTCATGTAGATGGCGGAGCCCAGGGCCAGATGGTGGGGCTGCAGCCATCGTGGTAACAGGGCCGGCAGGGCCGGTTGCATCATGGCCACCCCCAAACCCATGACAGCGCTGGCGATCATCAGGGTGATGGCTTCAGGAGCCAGACCGCGGCTGGCGGAGCCGATCGCCATGATGACCATGGCCAGTGCCAGGGTGTTTCTCGGGCCTATGCGGGAGATGGCCAGGGAGCCGGGCATGGCGCCGATGGCAAGCATCAGGATGGGCAAGGTGGTCAGGGCACCGGTCAGGGCCCTGGAGAGAGCGAGTTCTTCGCCGATAAAGGGCGCCAGAGGCGGCGCCACCAGCACCGGTACACGCAGGTAAACGCCGGCCAACCAAAGCAACACCGCCACCGGCAGCAGTCTTGCTGGCGGTGGCGGTGTGGTCGCGGCCTGGTGTTCAGCCACGGTATGCCGGATCAGTCTTCGCTGGTGTCCGGAAGGTAGGCGCCCTCTTCGTCGTGGATCTCGTTGCCAGTCACCGGCGGGTTGAAGGCGCAGATCAGGCGCATGTCCTCGGTGCCGCCGTAGACGGTGTGCCGGTCATGCTTGTCCAGTGCGTACAGGGTGCCGTCGGCGATCTCATGCACTTCGCCGGTGGCCAGATCCTTGACGCGACCGTTGCCGCCAACGCAGTAAACCGCTTCCAGGTGATGCTTATACCAGAAGGTGTGCTCGGAGCCGGCCTTGATAATGGTCTCGTGGAAGGAGAAGCCCATACCATCCTTTTTCAGCAGAAAGCGGCGGCTGGTCCACTGCTTGTCGCTGACTTCGCGCTCGGTACCGATGATGTCTTGCACTCGTACAATTTTCATTCGCATTCCTCGTTTTGTGATGGAATAGCTATACAGTATAAACATGCGCCTCAAGCCCGGTTCAACCGTCAGTCGTCATAAGCCGACATGGCCTGCTCGATGGCCGCAGTGAAATTTTCTCTCTGCTGGTGGGTCAGGAGCCGCTGTTTCCGGCACCGGTCAAAGGCCCGCTGAATCTCCCGCCGGCTGGTCTCGTCGAGCTGTTCCAGCCAGTGATCCACCGCCCGCCCTAATACAACATAGCCGAACTGGCTGTCCTGTACAGGCCCGAAACTGGCGGTTTTCAGGCCGTCTTTCAGGGGCCCGATGTTGAGTGCCGGCAGGATCAGCCGGTCGTCATTCTGGTGCTGGAGCACGAAAGCCCTGACCGTCTTTAGATGGACCGAGGCAGAGATGCTGTGGGCCTCCAGCCACTGGAGCACCCGCCGGGGGCGCTGGAAGCCGGGGGTGTCCACAAGGGTTCTGACTCATGCAGTGTCCTGGTGGCGAATTCGGTCATTGGTGTTTTGCTGTTAGCATACAGGCAATCCCGATGCCAGCCGATGGAAGCCCATGCCCCACCACCTGATGAATCTTCGCCATGTGCCCGATGACGAGGCCGACGACATTCGGGCCTTGTTCGACCAACACGGGGTTCGCTATTATGAGACGCCGCCGAGCCGCTGGGGCATCAGCATGGGGGGCTTCTGGGTGCACGATGACGATGAGGCTGCCCGGGCCCGGGTACTTCTGGAGGAGTACCAGAGACAGCGGCAAGACCGGCAACGGGAGGAGTTCCAGTCACGCCGGGCCCGGGGCGAGGTGGGATTCTGGCGCAGCTTCCGACAGAAGCCGGTAACCATCATTGCCACTTGTGTCGCCATCCTGGTGATCCTGGCGCTAACCCTCGCGCCATTCGTTCGTCTGGGCTAGTGTAGTGCACTGGACATCGCTATGGCGAATGCCGGCGTCCAGCACATCGCCCCGGTGCACAAGCAGATACCGGAACAGGCCAGGGAGCCGGCCAGTCGATAGTGGCCAGTCGCGGCTGGCATATCCAGTAACACTCAGGAGAGACGGATGAGCAATCAAGAACAATCACCGGTAGTCTGGTCTCCTACGGAAGACACCCTGATGCACTCCCGCATGGGCCGGTTCAAGGCCTGGCTGGAGCAGCAGGGCTTCGGTCCGTTTGCCGACTATCACGCGCTGCACCAGTGGTCCATCACTGACCTCGACACCTTCTGGCAGAAGGTCTGGGACTACTGTGGCCTGGTCTGTGGCACCCCCGCGGCCAGGATACTGGGCAAGCGGAAAATGCCCGGTGCCGAGTGGTTCCCGGGCATGAAGCTGAACTTTGCCGCCAACCTGCTGCGGCTGGCGGACGGCGACCACGCCGACAAAGAGGCCATAGTGGCCTACTGCGAAACCCGCCCGGTTCTACGCAAGACCTACGCCGGACTCAAAGCCGATGCCGGAGCCCTCGAGGCGTTTCTGCGCAGCAAGGGAATTGGTCAGGGCGACCGGGTTGCAGGTGTGGTCACCAACGGCTACGAGGCCATGGTGGGCATGCTGGCTGCCACCAGCATGGGCGCGATCTGGAGCTCCGCCTCCCCGGATTTCGGCATCGGTGCCATCAACGACCGTTTCGGGCAGATTGAACCGTCGGCCCTGATCGTGGTGAACGGCTACGGCTACGGCGGCAAGGTGTTCGCCCGCCAGGACGACTTCGCCGAACTGATCGCCGGCCTGCCGTCCCTCAAGACCGTGGTCAGCATCCCGCAACTGCCGGACGAGGCACCCATTCCCGGCGAACTGGTCACCACCTGGGATGACGCCCTGGCCGCAGGCCGTGGACAGACTCCGTCCTTCACGCCGATGGACCCGGACCATCCGGTCTACATCCTGTATTCCTCCGGCACCACCGGCAAACCCAAGTGCATCGTCCACGGTACCGCCGGCCTGCTGGTCAATCACGCCAAGGAACTGATGCTGCACGGCGACGTAGGTCCCGAGGATCGCTTCCTGTACTTCACCACCTGCGGCTGGATGATGTGGAACTGGCAGGCCTCTGCCCTGCTGACCGGCGCCGCGGTGGTCACGGTGGACGGCTCCCCTGGCTACCCCAGCCTCAGCTTCCTGTGGGACACCGTGGCCGAGGAAAAAGTCACCCACTTCGGCACCAGCGCCCGCTTCATCGCCGGCTGCCGCAAGGCCGAACTCCAGCCCGCGAAAACCCTGGGCCAGAGCGCCCTGCGCGTGGTGTTCTCCACCGGCTCCCCGCTGCTGCCGGAAGACTACGACTGGATATACACCGACGGTGCTCCGAATGTACTGCTCGGCTCCATCGCCGGTGGCACCGACATCTGCGGCTGCTTCGTCGGCTCCACCCCGCTGCTGCCGGTACGCCGCGGTGAAATCCAGTGCCGCTTGCTCGGTGTCGACGCCGTCGCCTACGGCGGTGATGGCAAACCGGTGAACGAAGGCCGGGGCGAACTCGTCTGCCGCCAGCCCCTGCCGTCCATGCCCGTGTGCTTCTGGGACGACCCGGACGGCGAACGCTACCGTGACGCCTACTTCAACACCTTCCCCGGTGTCTGGGCCCACGGCGACTTCATCGAATTCACCGAACATGGCGGCGCCATCATCTACGGCCGCTCCGACGCCACCCTCAACCCCGGCGGCGTCCGCATCGGTACCGCCGAAATCTACCGCCAGGTGGAAACCATCCCCGAGGTTAAAGACAGCCTCGTGGTCGGCCGCCAGATCGGAGGTGACGTGGAAGTCGTGCTGCTGGTCGTCCCTGCCGACGGCCAGGAAGTCACCGACGACCTGGAAAAACAGCTCAAAACCCGAATTCGCGAAGGCGCCAGCCCCCGGCACGTGCCCAGGCACATCGTCCAGGTGCCGGACATTCCCTACACCCGTAGCGGTAAAAAGGTGGAGCTGGCGGTGGCCCGGTTGATCAACGGCTCGAAGAAGGCAGATAACCGGGATGCCCTGGGTAACCCGGAAGCCCTGGACCAGATCCGGGAGCGATTGGCAGAATCGAACCTGCTACCGGCGGATTGAGCTGACGGTTAGCCGCCGCGTCACTTCAGGGTTATAAAAGTCAGGATGTTAGAAAATTTCGTAAATTCCCGCCATTTCATCGTCCTGTAATCGAAGATAAGGCATTTTTAGTCCGTTCTAATACTAAGATCGTAACCAAAAATCACGAAAAAATGGTATCTTAGTAGGTCTATCAAAAGACCCGAAATCAGTCATGGCACAGGCCGGACGTCCAAAAGACGCCTGACCCTGCAATGACCGTCCTGAACCCACCCAATAGCCTGAGGACGAAAATGACATCATCCAAAGCCAAGATTGTCTACAC
>Ga0114984_1000316_pt1 | contig 19001 bp, 15 predicted proteins | sample Shrwel1BS1Day1_FD_96987 | JGI IMG/M metagenome (GOLD analysis project Ga0114984, IMG submission 96987) | Subsurface microbial communities from deep shales in Ohio, USA - Utica-3 well 1 S-1-Day1 | ecosystem: Environmental > Aquatic > Deep subsurface > Shale gas/oil reservoir > Produced water/Flow...
CTTGACGCCCCGATGATGGCAATCGTCCTGTCCAGTGAGCAAAGCTACGACTTGCCCATTAACTCCCTTGAAAGCGATGCCGACAAGGCCCGTTGGGGACTGATTCTCCGTGCTGCGCGGGAGCACGTGGAAGCGGACGCCGTGGCGGTGCTCTACCCGGCCTGGACCACTATTCGCCATAAGAAAACCGAAGAAGGCGAAGCAAACGAAGCAGATGAAGCCGCCCCGGACGATGATTCCGGTGGCCCGATCGACACCCTGTTCGTCCAGCTCCACACCCGGGATCATGTCTACTGGCGGGGCTTTGAACAGATCCGGGATCCACGCCATCAGCGCATTATCGGCTTCCGCCGGATCAAGGCGCTGTCCACGGATTACCGGCGGGACGAAGCGCCGTCGGTTACCGCCTGGCTGAATACGCTCTTTGAGCCGCTGCCGGCCGAGGGGGAGGAAACAGACGTGGACCGTGAACTGGCGGACCTCCTCGAGGAACCGGAAGTGAGCGCCGCACTTTACCCGCGCCAGATGCGCGCCCTGCACTGAGACCGATAACGCGGTAGCCGGCAACGGCTACCGCAGGCGATTTCAGATGAAAGCGGCCCGCTCGGCTGCCCACACAAGGCTCGTACCCACCACTGCCAACAGTATGGCCGGGACGATAGCCCGCTGGTAAAGTCGCCACCGCGAGAACAGGCACAGAACAGGGAAACCCAGCACCAGCAGCCCCAACTGCCCCAGCTCCACGCCCAGATTGAATCCGGCCAGCGCCACGGCCATGTCCGAGACACCACTGGTCAGATCCCCCAGCACACTGGCGAAGCCGAATCCGTGTATCAGGCCGAAGGCAAACGCCAGTTTCCAGGTTTTCCGGCCCAGCACAGGCCAGATTACGTTCACTGCCGCGACGGCAATGGACAGTGCGATGACCGTCTCGACCCAGGCGATGGGCAGGGTCACCAGATTCAGGGCCGCCAACGCCAGTGTGATGGAGTGAGCGACGGTAAAGGCGGTGACGATCCCGGCCAGCCGGACGATGCTGGATCTGATGGTGTCGCTCCCTGTCTCCGGGGCCATGAGGCTGACCGGCAGGACGAGCACCAGCAGGAACAGGATGTGATCGAGGCCAATCAACAGATGGACCACCCCTTCCACGAGAAACGCTGCGAAAGTCTCCAGCGGGCGGGATGACCCGGAGGTCAGCGGCAACGTGTTGCGGTCCGGCGACAGCACCGCAAGCGTGGAACCGGAATCGGAGGTGATCCGGACCAGCCCCCGGTGGAGGCTGTCCTGGTCGAATAGCAGCGAATACTGCAGTTGCCCGGGATCATCCCCATCCGGGCAAACGATCCGGTAACGCGCTGCCGCATAGCGGCCGTCACTGTGCCGGCTCAGTCCCCACTCAAGGCCCTGAAGGCGGCAAACACCGGACTCTGCCGATAGCTCAAGCCCGTTTTCCACCGTTCGGGTGATGATCGGGCGCTGATTGCGCACCTCGCGGCCAGTGATCTGCCGGTCCTGGTTTTGATCCAGTGGCACCAGTAATGCAAGGTCACGCAGGGCGACATCGATACGCAGTTCCCCGGCATCCGAATCCAGGTAAATAAAGCTGTCGCTGGCCTTGTGGGCCAGTGCAGTGCCGCTCTGACTCAGAAATGCCAGAAGCAGCAGCCATGGTGCCCAGAGTCGGAGCCCTGTCATGAAGCTACCTCCGGATAGCGGGCGTCGGTTTGCCCATACTGCTCCAGCCACTGGCGGAGAAATGCGAGCGTATCCCGGTTTCCGGCGGCCTGTGCCGAGCGCAGCAGCAGCCGGGTATCCAGGGGTTCCCGTTGGGATTGCCAGTTGTCCCAGGCGTGTTCCAGAGCCTGTTCGGGACGGCCTTCCACGTCCAGCAGAAAACGGGCGTAATCGCGCTGGTGTAACAATGCCCCGCGCCAACGGGCCTCGCTGAAACGCTCCCGGAGTTGTTGGGTAAGGGCGTCCTGTTCCGGGTGCTGGCTGCGGTGCATCGCGATGGCGCGAATGACCGCCAACGAGTCGACCTGCTCGTAGCTTTCGGTAAGCGCCACTACCTCGCGATAATGCCCCCTTTGAAGGTGCCAGTCCGCGAGCTGGGCCCGGATGTACAGATCGGAGGGGGAGGCCGACAGCACGTCGCGCCAGTGTCTGGCTGCTGCCTCCCGGCCCAGTTGTGCTGCGATGTCACCCAGGGTTCCCTCGGCCCAGAGTCGCGCGGTCGGGCGCTTTGCATCGGAGTTGGCCAGGCGTGTTTCGAGTGCCCGGTACGCGGCCTCCGGATCCCCGGTTCTGGCGGCAACCTGGGCGGAGCAGCTCTCGGCGATAAGCCCCGGGTAGTCGAGTGCCAGCTGGTAGCAGTGGTGTTGCGCTTCAGCGTAGCGACCCCGCACTGTCTCCAGATTGGCCAGGGTAAGCCGGGCCTGGATCCGGTGTTGGCGGTTCCGGCTTCGTTCCAGCACCACGGTGAGATCCTCCCGGGCCTGCTCGAATCGGTGCAGGCTCTGGGAGAGCGTGGCCCGGAGTACCAACAGCCGGTCGTTGAGCGACGATTCCGGCCACCGCTGGAACAGCCGCTCCGCATAACCCAGGTAACGCGGGTCGCCGGTGCTGCGGGCCTGGCTAATCAGGTTCTGAACCCGGTCGGCAAGGTCGGTTGATGTTGTCGGGAGTTGCTCGGGTATCGGTGGGGTGTCGGGCAGGGTCGCCACGACAGCGTCGTCCGCGAAATCGCTTTGGATTGGACTCGGCGCCGCCTGCAACGGGTCTGGAGACAACAACAGGCCAGCGAGACCGAGCCCAATCCAAAAAGCCCTGCCCCGGAGGGCAGGGAGGAAGGTGGCCGGACACAAATCAAGCAAGGTCCGGCTGCCTTTGGTGTTAACGGAACAGGTCATCATAGGCCTGCGGATTGTTCTGATCGTTGAAGCTGAAATCGACCGGATTGACCGCCACAGGTGCCTTCACCTTGCCGGTAGCGGCAATCTGGGCCTTCACGAAAGTCGTGAAATCAACCGATGGATTCGGGCGCCCGTTGCTGGAGCCTCCGAAGCAGCCGCTCAGCAGGGCTACGAGCAGTCCAATGGACCCCAATTGAAACAGAGTTCTCATTGTTGGTACCTCTTATTCGTTGGGTGAGCCGGCAATCGGGGTTGCCAGGTACGGGAAGACTTCGTAGTCCGCCGGCAACGTTGACGGATCCGCTGCCAGCTGGACCCCGTCGGTATAGGCAAGGCTTCCATCCGGTGCGTCTGCCGGGTCGGCCAGTACCCCCATTGCAACGCGCAGGGCAATATCGACGGTGTCATCATAGGGGCGTCGGCCATTCGGGAAGCCGGCGTCATCACCGCCAAGCACGCCAAGATCGGATTGGGAGTCCAGTGGCGTTGCAGGAATCGTCGGGTTCAGACGCAGCATCTCGGAAGCGGTCACGCCAACCGGCATGTTCACGCCGGGAACACCGGTCAGGAAGGCAGTGATCAGGTCGTTTCTCGGGAAGTTATTAGGCGCCTCGACCGGGAAGAGAACTTCGAGCAGTTCCGGCAAGGTGGGATGGGTTACATAAGTCAGGAACTGACCGTCGTCCCTGGGCTCGCTGGCATTGAACCTGTCCTTGTCTTTAAGGCCGATCACCACCTCGTTCACCAGCGGCATGCCCAGTCGGGAAACCTGGGTGTAGGCCCCGCCCTCCACGGTCGCCCCCTTGCCGTTGGCGGAAGGGGCAGGATTAAGTACCCGAGCCTGACGAACGCTGGCGGTGGTCCAGGCGCCGAGCACCGGCTGGTCGTTGGAGTTCACGGCCGACCCGGTCAGACAGCCGGTTGGGACTTCCAGGGCGAAGGAGGTGACGTTCTTGTCGGCCAGGTCACCGGCACCCTCGCCGTTGCGTGGCCCGAGCGGGTTGGTGTTGACCAGGTCAAAGATCTCGCCGAGATTGACCGCGAACGCCTCTTTGCGCTGGCCGACGAAGACCCTGCCGTCGGTGTTGCAGCCGGGGATATCGATACCGAACACGTGCTGGTTCGCGTAGGCCGCATAATCGGCGAAGGACTTCGCACCTATGTTATCCAGGGGCTTGGCGAAGGTATCGGTACCGGTGCTGACGTTGGTGGCGGTCTGTACCGTGCCCGTGTTCCGATCCCCGGTAACAACCTTCACGCTGTATTGCTGGCGGAGTTGCACGTTGGCGTTATTGGTGGCGTCGCCGATGTTTTTCAGCGGGACAGACACCATCTCCGTGTTGCCTTCGGTTCCCACCGGCAGCTGAATGTCGTTCAGCACATCCTGAAGCTCGAATCGGAACGTCAGATCTTCTACGGCGTCGCCATCATTATCCACATGGATCTCATAAATGGCGTCTTCGTCCAGGTCAAAGTAATTCGGGCCGCCATAGGCATCCTGCAGAGGCAGATAATTGGCAATAAGGGTCACAAATCCCTCACGACCGGATTCGTAGCTGCGAAACATGTAGAAGTCGGTACCATCAACCTTGGGCACCTCTGTGATGAATGGTGCCTCGCGATGGCTGGAGCCGTGGCTCAGGCCGGCGGACAGCACAGCGCTGGCCACTGCAATGGTGAGGCCGGAGCGTTTTAGTACGTTGTTCATCCCGTTCTCCTCAGGTAAGGGTTTCTTGGTGTTGCACAGGGGTAACGGAGGAGCACGCAGGAAAGATGCACAGTCGAATAAATTTTTCCGGATAGCCTTGAAGCGCATCCCTGAAGCCGGGGGCCGCGTATTACCCGAAAACAACGAGGACAATAAGGGGTAGCTATGGCACAGACCGATGCCGATCAGGACCAGCTCATGCGGCTGCTGATGAAGATTTCCCAGCAGGATCGACGGGCATTCCAGGAGCTGTATGAACACATTGCGGCGCGTATGTTCGGGCTTTGCCTCCGGCTGGCGGGGCAGCGGGAGCTGGCGGAGGAAGCGCTGCAGGACGCCTTCATCCAGATCTGGCACCGTGCCGGTGAGTACCACAGTGACCGGGGCGCGCCCCTGGGCTGGATGATGACCATTGCCCGCTACCGCACCCTGGACCTCATCCGTGCCCGAAAGGTGCGACAAACGGTCAACGATGAGGATCTGAACGAACTGGACGACGGTCGAGACGGGCCGCTGGAATTGTCCCTGCGCGAGTCCGGTGCGCAAAAACTGACCGGCTGCCTTGATGAGCTGTCCGATGTTCAGCGTGACAGCATCCTGTTGTCCTATTACCGTGGCTTTACCCATGAAGAGCTGGCACAGGCCCTTAGCTCCCCCATCGGTACCGTAAAGAGCTGGATACGGCGCGGGCTGATGGCTTTGAAAAGGTGCCTTGAACAATGAAAAAGACACCGGAACGAATCGAAGCGCTGGCAGCGGAGTACGTCCTCGGGTCCCTCAGGGGAGCGGCCCGCCGCCGTTTCGAACAGTGGATGATGGAATCGACCCGGGTACGCCGGGAAGTCTGGTTCTGGGAAGAAAAACTGGGTGATCTGGCCCGGGACGTCCCCGAGAATCAGCCCCCGGCGTCGGTCTGGAACAACATCGAACGCCGGCTCTGGGGTGCGCAAGAGCAGCCCGGGAAACCTGCCCGTGGTATCGGCCGCTGGTTCTGGCCCAGCTGGAGCATGCTGGCCACCGCGGCGGTGCTGGTCCTGGCGGTGGTACTGATTCAGCAGCCAAAACCGACCGGGGAGCAGCTCTCCGGTGCCATTGTGCAGGCGAACCTGGAAGACCCGCTCTGGCTGGTCAGTGAATCCGGGACCGAGAACCTGCTGAAACTGCGCTCGGTGGCCGCCTCTGCTGCGGAAGCGGGCAAGGATTATGAGCTCTGGGTGGTACCGGAAAACGGCCAACCGCTCTCGCTCGGGGTGATTCCCGCCGGCGGGGTGCACCGGGTCCGGCTGAGTGACGAAGCCCGTGAGGCGCTGTCCCGAAGCCGTACCCTGGCCATCAGTCTGGAGCCGACCGGCGGTTCACCCACCGGTGCGCCCACCGGGCCTATCCTGCACGTGACGAAGCTCTACTCGCTATAGACCGGCAAAGCTACTTGCTACCGTGGTTGTAAGGGCATTTACCCATACCCCGGCCACGGTTGGTAATTCATTCCCATTCGGGTTTGGTCACGGATTGCGCTATAATCGACCGTTTTAACGCTGCACCCACAAGGCGCTGACTGTGATTGTATTTGACCAGGTACAGAAGTCGTATCAGGTGGGCGGCCGGGCGATCCCTGCGCTGCACCCCACGGATATGACCGTTGAAACCGGCGAGGTCTTCGGCATCGTCGGTCACTCCGGGGCGGGCAAGTCCACCCTGGTACGTCTGATCAACCTGCTGGAACCACCCACCGGTGGCCGCATCCTGATCGACGACGAAGACATCACCGGCTACAACCCGGCCCAGTTGCGGGCATTCCGCCGCAAGGTGGGCATGATCTTCCAGCACTTCAACCTGCTCTCGTCCAAGACCGTGGCGGACAACATCGCTTTCCCGATGAAGCTGGCAGGCATCTATTCGAAGACCGAGATCCGGGAGCGGATCGAGGAACTGCTGGCCCGGGTCAGCCTGACTGACCATGCCAACAAGTACCCGTCCCAGCTATCCGGCGGCCAGAAGCAGCGGGTGGGCATTGCCCGCGCCCTGGCCTGCCGCCCGACCATCCTGCTGTGCGACGAGGCTACCAGTGCCCTGGATCCGCAGACCACCCAATCGGTCCTGAAGCTGCTTGCGGACATCAACCGCGAGCTGGGCCTGACCATTGTCCTGATCACCCACGAGATGGACGTGGTGCGCCGGGTCTGTGACCGGGTGGCAGTGATGGACGCCGGCCGCGTGGTGGAAATGGGACCGGTGAGCGACGTGTTCCTGCACCCGCAGCATCCCACTACCCGGGATTTCGTGTTCGAGAGCGAGAGCATCGACCACCAGGAGCTGCAGGAAGATCTGCAGAAAGCCAATGGCCGTATCCTGCGCCTGACCTTCAAGGGCGAGTCCACCTACCAGCCGCTGCTGGGCAGCGTGGCCCGCAAATCCGGCGTGGATTTCAGCATCCTCTCCGGCCGCATCGACCACATCAAGGATACCCCCTACGGCCAGCTGACCCTGTCTCTGGTCGGTGGTGACCTGAACGTGGCCATGCAGGAATTCGAAGCCGCCGACGTCCATGTGGAGGTGCTGCGCTGATGGAAGCCTTATTGAGTAACGTCGACTGGAGCGAAATCGGCTGGGCTAGCTGGGACACTCTGGTGATGGTGGGTATGTCCCTGCTGTTCAGTGTGCTGATCGGCCTGCCCATCGGGGTGCTGTTGTTCCTGACCGGCAAACGTCAGTTGCTGGAGCAGCCGGTGGCCTACGCCGTGCTGTCGTTTGTTGTGAACGTGCTTCGATCGGTTCCGTTCATCATTCTTCTGATCGTGATGATCCCGTTCACCGTGATGCTGATTGGCACCTCGCTGGGTGTCGCCGGTGCCATTCCCCCGCTGGTGGCTGGTGGTGCGCCCTTCTTCGCCCGCCTCGTGGAAACCTCTCTGCGGGAAGTGGACCGGGGCATCATCGAGGCGACCCAGGCCATGGGTGCCAACGTGCGCCAGATCATCCTCGGGGCTTTACTGCCGGAGGCCCTGCCGGGCATTATCGCCGGCATTACCGTCACCGCCATTACCCTGGTGTCCTATGCCGCCATGTCCGGTGTTATCGGCGGTGGTGGTCTGGGCGACCTGGCTATCCGCTTCGGTTATCAGCGATTCCAGACTGACGTCATGGTGATTACTGTGGCTCTGTTGGTGATTTTTGTACAAGTACTCCAGATGGTTGGCGACCGTCTGGTTTTGTATTTCAGTCGTAAGTAGCCGTCAGAGTTTTGGGGGGAGCCGCCGACGGGCGATGCTTCCCGAAAAACGCCCGTGAATACGTCCCTGTAGGGCTCGGTCGCGCCATCCCTGGCGCTCCACGTTTTCGGGAAGCATCGCCCGTCGGCGGCCGAGCCAACAGGACCATCTAAGTTCAATGTCTCTTACACAGGAGAACAGGTTATGAATTTCAAGAAGACCCTGGCCGCGTTTGCAGCCGCCGCCACTTTTTCCGTTGCCGCTTCTGCCGAGGAGCTGTCCGTGGCAGCAACTCCCGTGCCTCACGCGGAAATCCTGGAGTTCGTGAAGCCAACCCTGGCTGAGCAAGGTGTGGAGCTGGACGTGAAAGTCTTCACCGACTACATCCAGCCCAACATCCAGGTGGACCAGAAGCGGATGGATGCCAACTTTTTCCAGCACAAGCCGTACCTGGAATCATTCAATGAAGGCCGCGGTACCAACCTGGTGACCGTCACCGGTGTTCACGTTGAGCCGTTCGGCGCTTATTCGAGCAAGATTGATTCGCTGGATGCGCTTGAAGACGGTGCCGTAGTTGCAATTCCGAACGATCCGACCAACGGTGGTCGTGCCCTGTTGTTGCTGCAGAAGGCAGGCCTGATCAAGCTTGAGGACCCGAGCAAGATCACTTCCACCGCCAGCGACATCGTGGAAAATCCCAAGAACCTGGAGTTCAAGGAACTGGAAGCTGCGACCCTGCCGCGTATCCTGAACCAGGTGGACCTGGCGCTGATCAATACCAACTACGCGCTGGAAGCGGGCCTGAACCCGTCTGAAGACGCACTGGTGATCGAGGGTTCCGAGTCTCCGTATGTGAACATCCTGGTTGCCCGTCCGGACAACAAGGACAGCGAAGCCATGCAGAAGCTGGCGGCGGCGCTGAAGTCCGAGGCGGTGAAGGACTTTATCCTGGAGAAGTATGAGGGTGCCGTGGTTCCGGCATTCTGATAGGGATGTAAAAGAGGGGTCAGAAGAACGAGTTCTTCAGACCCCGGTGGGTTTGGTCCGGGCTCATAAAAAAGGGGTCAGATGAAAGCTTTCATCTGACCCCATCTTGGAACCTTGCTCCGGGGTCAGAAGAAGCTTTTCTTCTGACCCCTTCTTCATTCCTCAGTCACCACCCCAGTTGGTCTTGGGATCCGGTGTCATGCGCAGGTAGGACTTCACCGCCTTGTAGCCCTGCGGGAACCGTTCCTTGATCTCTTCCTCGTCCTGCAGGGACGGCACGATTACCACGTCACCGCCACGTTCCCAGTTACCCGGGGTCGCAACCTTGTGCTCGTCGGTCAGCTGCAGGGAGTCGATGACTCGCAGCACTTCGTTGAAGTTACGACCGGTGGAGGCCGGATAGGTGATGATCAGGCGCACCTTCTTGTTCGGGTCGATCACGAACAGGGAGCGCACGGTCAGGCTGCTGTCGGCATTGGGATGGATCATGTCGTACAGCTCGGAAACCTTGCGGTCCTCGTCGGCGATGATCGGGAAGTTCACCGAGCAGCCCTGGGTTTCCTCGATGTCTTTCACCCATTCCTTGTGGGAGTCGACCGGGTCGACACTCAGGGCAATGGCCTTGACGTTACGCTTGGCAAACTGGTCCTTCAGCTTGGCGGTGAGGCCGAGCTCGGTGGTGCACACCGGGGTGAAGTCTGCCGGGTGCGAGAACAGAACCCCCCAGCTGTCGCCAAGCCAGTCGTAGAAACGGATCTTGCCTTCTGTTGAATCCTGTTCGAAATCCGGTGCGGTATCTCCAAGACGCAAACTCATAGATTCTCTCCTCTGATGGTCGTTCCGGTTTCTTGAGTGTATACAAGTATTCTGGTGCTGGATGAGGTGAATACAAGGGTGCAATGATCCACCTCATCCAAACACTTTTTTACATCGATATAACAGGAACTTGAGAGCCTGCCTATCAATCAACGCCCAGTGCTTTCTCCCGGGCAAAGTGCTCACGGGTCAGCTTGAACACCACCGGACTGAGCAGTAACAGGGCCACCAGGTTGGGCAGCGCCATCATGGCGTTAAGGGTATCGGCCACCAGCCAGACAAATCCCAGGTTCAGGGTGGCGCCGATGGGGATCGCAATGATCCAGGCAACCCGGTAAGGCACGATCGCCTTCACGCCAAACAGGAACTCGATGCTGCGCTCGCCATAGAACGACCAGCCCAGAATGGTGGTAAAGGCAAACACCGCCAGGGCAATAGCAACAATATAGTTGCCCACACCCGGAAGCGCATCGGCAAATGCCAGGGAGGTGAGCTCGGCTCCGGAAACGCCGTTGGTCCACGCGCCGGAGGTGATGATCACCAGGCCGGTAATGGTGCAGATGATGATGGTGTCGATGAACGTGCCCAGCATGGCCACCATGCCCTGGTTGATCGGGTCACGGGTCTGTGCGGCGGCATGGGCGATTGGCGCGGAGCCGAGGCCCGCCTCGTTGGAGAAAATGCCCCGGGCGACACCGAATCGGATCGCCGCCCAGACCGCGGCGCCGGCAAAACCGCCCTCGGCGGCAATCGGGCTGAAGGCATGCTTGAACACCAGCACGATAGCGGCCGGGAGCTCAGCGGCGTTAATGGCGAGTACCGCGAGGCCGGCCAGCAGGTAGGAGATGGCCATCAGCGGAACCAGGGCACTGGCGACGTGGCCGATCCGACGGATACCGCCAATCAGCACCATGCCCACCAGTACCATGAGGATGACGCCGGTGGCCCAGTGGGGCAGGCCGAAGTTGGCCTCCATCACGTCTGCCACCGAATTGGCCTGTACCGTGTTACCGATGCCAAAGCCGGCGATGGCGGCGAAAATGGCAAACAGGACACCCAGCCAGCTCCATTTGCTGCCCAGACCGTTGCGGATGTAGTACATGGGCCCGCCTACGTGGTTTCCGCGCTCGTCCACTTCACGGAAACGCACCGCCAGTACCGCCTCGGAATACTTGGTGGCCATGCCCACCAGGGCGGTCAGCCACATCCAGAACAGGGCGCCCGGCCCGCCCAGGAACACCGCGGTGGCGACGCCGGCAATATTGCCGGTGCCGACGGTGGCCGAGAGTGCGGTCATCAGGGCCTGGAATGGCGGAATTTCACCCTCGGTTTCAGCCCCGGTGGCCTTGCGCCCCTGCCACATGAGCCTGAAACCTGCGCCCAGTTTCAGCACCGGCATCAGCTTGAGGCCGATGCTGAGGAACAGCCCGACCCCGAGGATCATGACCAGCATGGGAGGGCCCCACACCAGACCGTTGATCTGACCAATAAAATTTTCAATGGCTGACATGGGGATCTCCCTGCGTTTGCCATGGATTGAGAAAGTGGATTTGCCCTAGTCAGGGTATAACTGATTGAGTTTAGTCAGTTATTTTCACCTGTAAACCGTTTTCGCCGAATCGGTTTTCCTTTTGCACGGTGATTGCCTATGTTTAGGGATAGGCGGGCCGCTTTGGCCTGCAATGAAAACGGAAGTGGAGGGATTTGCCCATGCGGTCACTGAAAGTATCCGATGTGATGTGGAACCACATTGAGCCGGTTCGCTGCGGCACACCTCTGACCAAGGTAGTCAAGACCCTGCTGACCAACCATGTCACCGGTCTGCCGGTAGTGGATGACCAGCGGCGTGTGCTGGGGTTTGTTTCCGAGCAGGATTGCATCCATTCCCTGCTGGTGAGCAGCTATCACTGTGAGGGTGACCCGATCGTGGACGATGTCATGTTCCGTCAGCCCCTGACCATCTCACCGGAAATGTCAGTGGTGGATCTGGCCCAGAACCTCGGCGCCGGCAAGCCGAAAGTGTATCCGGTGGTCGACCATGGCAAACTGGTCGGCATTGTCACACGTACAGCTATCCTGTCCGAGCTGGCCCGAACCGGTTGTGGTCTTGAGTTGCCGAAATACGCCAGCGCGGACGAGGACTGAGTTCACCTTTCAGACCGGGACCAATTATGGAACTGCTATCCACAAACGTTTGTTTTGGTGGCGAGCACCGCCGTTACCGCCATACCTCCGCGAGCCTCGAATGCGATATGGAGTTCGCGGTGTTTCTCCCCCCCTCCGCCGTGGGCAGCTCGCCCAGGCCGGCGCCGGTGCTCTACTGGCTGTCCGGGCTGACCTGCACCGACCAGAACTTCATGCAGAAAGCCGGTGCCCAGAAACTGGCCGCGAAACTGGGCCTGGCCATCGTGTGCCCGGACACCAGCCCACGGGGACTCAACCTGCCGGGCGAGGATGACAGCTACGACTTCGGAACCGGCGCGGGTTTTTACATCAATGCCACCCAGCAGCCCTGGGCACCCCACTACCGGATGTACGATTACGTGGTGAAGGAGTTGCCGCAGCTGGTGGAGAACGAACTACCGGTGACGGACCAGCGATCGGTCAGTGGCCATTCCATGGGTGGGCACGGTGCGCTGATCTGTGCCCTGAAGAATCCGGGGCACTACCAGTCTGTTTCCGCCTTTGCGCCGATTGCCAATCCCACCGAGTGCCCCTGGGGCCAGAAGGCGTTCAGTGGTTACCTGGGCGATGATCGCTCAAGCTGGGAGCAGTGGGATGCTACCTTGCTGATCCCCACGGCCCGGGAACGTCTGCCGCTGCTGGTGGACCAGGGCACCGCCGACGAGTTTCTCGAGACTCAGCTCAACCCGGAGGCGCTGGCGGATATCTGTGAAAAGTTCCACCACCACATCAATCTGCGCATGCACCGGGGCTACGACCACAGCTATTTCTTCATCGCCTCGTTCATCGATGATCACCTGAACCACCATGCCAAAGCCCTGAGGCTGATCTGATCAGCCCTGAAGGGTCTGGTGGTGCTGGAACGCCTTCTGCACGTGCTCACGGATCTGTTTGTCGTCCCAGGGCTTGGTCAGGAATTTGTAGATAGAGCCCTCGTTGATGGCTTCCGTCACCGATTTCAGGTCGGTGTATCCGGATAGCACGATGCGGACGGTATCCGGGTGTATCGCCTTCACCCGGCTGAGAAATTCTGTGCCTGACATTTCCGGCATCCGCTGGTCCGAGATGATCACCTGGACATCGTTCTCCGCCAGCAGGCTGAATGCTTCATGCACACTGGTGGTGGTCAGGATCCGGTAGCCATCCCGCCGTAATACCCGGGTAAGTGCCCGCAAGATGTTGCTCTCGTCATCCAGCAGCAACAGGGTTTTCTCCGGGCTGTCCTGATCATCGGCAGTGTTGCTGGCGTAACCGCCCCGGGTGTGCATGTATTCTTCCAGCAAATTGAGGGGCATGGGCCGGGCGAACAGGAACCCCTGAAGCAAATCACATTGGTTCCGGCGCAGGAACGCCGCCTGGGCGTCGGTCTCCACCCCTTCCGCCACCACGTCCAGGGACAGGTGGTGGGCCATGGAGATCACCCCCTGGGTGATGGCGGCGTCGCTGCGGTCCTGGATGACATCCCGGATGAACGAGCGGTCAATCTTGATCTTGCTGGCTGGCAGCAGCTTGATGTAGCTGAGGCTGGAAAAGCCGGTACCAAAATCGTCAATGGCAATGCCTACCCCGAGATCTCTCAGATCATGCAGGGTCCGGATCACCTGGTCGGCGTCGTAGAGTACCGCCGACTCGACAATTTCCAGTTCCAGCGCTTCCGGCGGCAGACCGGAGGCTTCCAGTGCGTCGCCAACAGCGCCAATAAATCCGGCTTTTCTTACCTGCATGGGTGACACGTTTACCGCGACGGTGCAGTCCCGGAACCCGGCCTTATGCAGCCGGAGCATGTCTCTGCAGGCCTGCTCCAACACCCACTGGCCCAACGCGATGATCTGGCCGGTCTCCTCCGCCAGGGGCAGGAAATCCCCGGGCGATACCAGGCCCCGTTCCGGATGATCCCAGCGCACCAGGGCTTCCACCGCCCGGGCCTTGCCGGTGCGGGAATCGACCAATGGCTGGTAATAGAGGGTGAGCTGATCATTGTCGATGGCATCCTGCAGCTCGTTGCGCAGCTTGACTCGATAGGTGGCCTCCGTGTTGAGCTGCTCGGAAAACCACTGGTAAGTGTTGCGCCCCATCTGTTTGGCCCGGTACATGGCCAGGTCGGCCTGCTGGATCAGTTCCGTGGGCTGGCTGATGTTGCCGTCGGTAGTGGCGATGCCAATGCTGGCGGTCAGGTGCAGGTTTTCGTCGTTGACCTTATAGGGCGCAGAGAGCGTGCGCATGATCTGCTCGACCACCATCAGGGCGTCATCGTTGCGGGCCAGGTCCGGCAACAGCATCACATACTCGTCGCCACTGACCCTGGCTACGGTATCACCGGTCCGGCAAACCTCCTTGAGCCGGCAGGCCACTTCAATCAGCAGCTGGTCGCCGGTGCGGTGCCCGAGTGAGTCATTGATCAGTTTGAAACCGTCCAGGTCGATGAACAGCAGGGCCAGGGTCCGGCCATGGCGCTGTGCGAAGCGGCAGGCCTGTTCCAGACGGTCTTCCAGCAGGGCCCGGTTGGGAAGTTGGGTGAGTACATCGTGGCTGGCGTTGTAGGCCAGCTGGTTCTCCACATCCTTGCGCTCGGAAATATCGTTCTGGACGCCGACAAAGTGGGTCACTTCACCCTCGTCGTTGCGGATCGGTGACAGGTACAGGTCGTTCCAGAACGGCGTGCCATCCTTGCGGAAGTTGCGCAGGACCACGGAGGTCTCGCCACCGGTGGCGAGGGCCTTGCGGATTTCCGAGAGTGCCTGTTCGTTACTCGGATCGTCACTGTAGCCCTGCAGGAATCGGCAGTTCCGGCCGACCGCCTCTTCCGGGCTGAAGCCGGTGATACGTTCGAACGTGGGGTTCACGTACACCAGGGGCATGTCCGGTCTCTGGGCATCGGCGATGACAATGCCGTTGGAGCTGGACTCGATGCACTGTTGCAGTAGGCGCAGCCGACGGCTGTTATCAATCTGCCGGGTCATGTCGGTAACCATCACCAGATCGAGGGGGTGATGGTCGAGTACAATGCGTTCGGTCAGGAGTTCGACATACAGGCTGTCGCCATCCCGGGTCCGGTGTTCTTCCAGGGTGCTGCCCTCGCGCAGGATGACACCTTCCCGCGGAACAGGGCTGGTATTGCAGCGCAGATCCGACAGTGACAAGTCTGCGACTTCTTCGGCCCGGAAGTCATAGAGTGCCAGGGCGGCCCGGTTCATGGATTCGATACGTCCCGACTCAGGCTGTACCAGGTACATGGGCGCCGGATTGTTTTCAAACAACAGTCGGTAATGGGCCTCGCTGCTGGCCAGATCCTCGTTGGCGGCGGCCCGGTCCACGGCGTAGCGGATGCTTCGAATCAGGGTATGACCATCCAGCCGGCCCTTGACCAGGTAATCCGCCGCGCCCAGTTCCACCGCCCGGGCATCCAGATCGGCATCGCCCTGGCCGGTGAGCAGGATGAAAGGAGAGGTAATCCCCCGGTCCTGGGCTTCCCGGATGACATCCAGGCCGGAATCCGGGCCCAGTCGGAGATCGACTAGGGTGACATCGATCTGCTCGTGGTCCAGGGTTTCGAGCCCGGCAGCCATGGTGTCCAGCCAGATCAGTTCAACGCCCGAAGGGCTGACGTCGTGCAGGAGATCCCGTGTGATCAGGTAATCGTCTTCGTCGTCCTCGATGAGCAGGACACGGAGCATCGGCTCAGTCATGTTCCTTGTTAATCCACTGTTTTGTGAGTGACTCTACGACATCCAGCAGATCGCTGTATTTCCGGGGCTTGACGATATAGTCATTGGCGCCTCGCTGCTGGCAGAAGTCCCGGTCATCCTGATCACTGGATGTGGTCATGATGACCGTAGGCAGTACCTGTAGCCGGGGATCCGACTTGATCTCCTGCAGGGACTGGCGGCCATCCTTGAGCGGCATGTTCAGGTCCAGAAGCAACAGGTCCGGAACCGGACAGGTCTGGCCCTCGCGGTCCGGATGCTGACCGTGGAGGAAATCCATCAGTTCTTCGCCATCATGGACAAAGCACAGCGTGCAGTCAGCACACTGGTCCTCGAAGGCTTCCCGGATCATCAAACAGTCGTCCGGGTCATCATCGGCAACCACCACCAGGGCGGGTTTTACAGGTTTATCCATCCTTGCTCTGCTCCTGTGCAGGACTGCTTGTGAACCGGATCCGGAACGTGGTTCCTTCGCCGGGTGCGCTAACCACGGTGATCTCCGCACGGTGGCGATCCAGGATTTTCTTCACAATGGCCATGCCAATCCCGGTGCCCGCATACCCCTCCCGGCTATGCAGGCGCTGGAACGGGTGGAACAGTTTCTGGGTGTAGCGTGGATCGAATCCGATCCCCCTGTCCTGCACCACCAGCGTCCAGCCCGAGTCATTCACATCCTCAGCATAGACGGAAATTTCCGGGGGTGTGCCAGGGGTATGGAATTTGATGGCGTTGCTGAGCAGGTTCTGGAATACCTGGCGCAGCTGGGTCGCGTCTCCCACCAGATCCGGCAGCGGCTGAATGTTAATGCGGGCCTGCTCCCGGGTAATGGCGGTGTCCAGGTCCTGAAGCACGCCGGTAAGGACGTCATCGGTGTGGCACAGCGCCATCGGTTTGGCGCGGGTGGTGACCCGGGAGTAGCTCAGCAGGTCCTCGATCAGCTGCTGCATGCGTCCGGCGGCGGACTGCATGCGTTTCAGGTAGTCCTGTTCGCTGGGGCCGAACTGGTCGGATTTGGTCATCAGCCGGTCGGAGAAAGCCTGGATCTTGCGCAGGGGTTCCTGCAGGTCGTGGGACGCCACGAAGGCGAAATCCTGGAGCTCGCGGTTACTCCGTTCCAGTTCGGCCATGGCCGCTTCCAGCTTCTGCTGGGCTTCCTTGCGCTCCCGGATGCTGCGGTAGTACACCGCGAGACCTTCGTCGGACGGGTAGGCGCTGACTTCGAGCCATTCGTTCAGGGGCGGGTAATAAAATTCGAACGACACCGAGTTGCCGCTTTCCATTGCGTACCGATACTGATCATCCAGCTCCGTGCCGATGGTGTCGGGGAAGACCTCCCAGAGGTTGTGGCCCAACAAGTCGTCCCGGTTTTTGCGTAGCAACTCTTCAGATTTGCGGTTGACGTAGGTGAAGCGCCAGTCGTTGTCGACGGTGTAGAAAGCGTCGGTGATGCTCTCGAAGATGATCGCCTGTCGTTCTGCATAGCGCCGGATCTGCTCCATGGCCTGATGACTGGCGGTGATGTCCTGGAACGCGCCCTGGAGTTTCACCACTTTGCCCTCATCGTCCTGCACGGCGTGGCCGATGGATCGCACCCAGCGCAGGTTGCCCTTGGCGGTGCGTATCTGCAGCTCCTCGTCGAACGGAATGCCGGTTTCCGCACACAGCAGCACCGCGGCCCGGATCTGTTCCCGGTGCTCGTCGACATAGAATTTGATGGCGTCTTCCACGTCCGGCGCCTGGCCCCGGGGTAACTCGTGGATGTCGCAAACGGCATCCGACCAGACCGATTTGCCGGTTGACAGGTCAACCACCCAACCGCCCAGCAGTGCCAGGCGCTCGGCCAGTTTGAGCAGGGTTTCGTTTTCCCTAAGCTTCTCTTCGATCGCCAGCTGGTCGGTGGTGTCCCGGGCGACCACGTAGATCAGGTCGTCCGCACTGAGGATGGCATTGATCTGCAACCAGTGCGGGTTGCCTTCATAGTCCAGCGCCCGGATCAGCAGATCCTTGACCTCGTGACCCTCGGTCAGGGATTGCACCGCCTGGATGACTTTTTCGTGGTCCTCGGCGTGGATCACGTCCATGTAGGAGCTGCCCAGTAGCTGGTCGCGGGTATAGCCCAGGGTGTGGACAAAGGTTTCGTTGAGTTCGAAGAAATGGCTGTTCAGGTCAACGATGCAGAACATGTCCGGAGACAGCGCGAAAAACTGGTCCCGTTCCCGGGACAGGGTCTCGTTGGTGGTCCGCAGTTCCCGCTCCTCTTCAAGATGCTGGTTCAGCACCTCGTTCAAATCTGCCAGGCTTCGGGTCCGTTGTTCGGACTGACGCCAGAAAAAATGCGACAGCATCACCAGGAAGCTCAACCCCAGGCCGGTGAACAATACCACCGGCGGTAGGTAGAGTTCACCGGGGGGAAGGCTGCCCCTGCGGGTGTAGACCTCGATCCGGCGTTCACTGTCGTGGTGTGGCGTGATTCGCTGGGAGGCCAGCAGGGATTCCTGTTCCCCGGTAATATCGGGGGCGGTATCGAATACCTTCTGGTTCTGGTGGTAGACCTTGACGTGCAGGTTGCCGTCGTAATACGCCGTCAACTTCTCGTAGACGGTCTGGAGATCCACGACGGCAAGAACTGACCATGAATAACCCGGGCCCGGAGTGATGGGGACGGCGATGGCTGCGTGATAACGGTCCTGGTTGTCCACCAGTGGTGCGCTGAGATGTGCGCTGCGGGCCGCGATGGTGTGACTGAGCCAATCCCGGTTTCGCTGGTCTGACAGGAAGATTTCCAGCCAGCCACGGTAGTCGAGGGTGCGGGATTCGGTTCGCACCGGTTTGTGCTCCCGGTTGAGGATGGTGATCAGCCGCAGGTCCGGGAAGTCACGGAGGTAGCTGCTCACTTCCTGTTCCCAGAAACTTTCCGGTGGAACGCCATCAAGCAGCTCCCAGCGTTCAGCCAGGCGGCGGATCAGAGCCAGTTTGACGCCGAACGCGGAGTCGGCCGAAGCCTCGAGCTGACTTGCCAGTGACTCGGCACGCTCGATCAGACGCTCACCGGATTGCAGGCGCAGGGCGTGCCAGCTCAGGGTGGTGATCAGGATGCCCAGGATGCCAAGTACGAGCAGCCCCTTGGAATAGAACTGTACTTCGCTGTGATAGATGGAATACAGGAACGGCAGGATCAAACCTGCGAGCATCACCAGGGGGCTGAGGACCAGAGTGGATTCGGTGATACTGCCCAGCCCCAGGGTGGTCAATCCCGGATACCAGTGGGACAGCAGCGACAGCAGGCCGAGGCCGAACACTATCGGGCCGCAGACCAGCCCGACAAACCAGCCCCGGGACAGGTGCATCGCGGCCAGCCCGCCCAGGCTGATCAGCAGAATGACCAGCAGCAGTAACGGGTTGAGGGCGGCGATGTCCAGCCAGTCGCTCTCGGGTAAGCGGGGTGCCAGTGTGAGCAGCGAGGCCAGGGCAATAAGGC